>Ga0209515_10003514_pt1 | contig 22264 bp, 21 predicted proteins | sample Subgroupgradi54m_FD_187454 | JGI IMG/M metagenome (GOLD analysis project Ga0209515, IMG submission 187454) | Subsurface groundwater microbial communities from S. Glens Falls, New York, USA - GMW60B uncontaminated upgradient, 5.4 m (SPAdes)... ... | reverse complement strand
GGATATTTCTTGCAACGATCATCCTTTCGGTTTGTGTCTTTGTGCCGGGACTTGGAATGGAGCACGGTGGTGCACGGCGATGGATCAATCTGGGTATTACCACTGTCCAACCGGGTGAAATGCTCAAATTCGGAGTCATTCTTTATCTTGCAACATGGTTTACCTTTGTGAAAAAACGCATCCACTCGATGTATTTCGGATTTTATCCCTTACTTGGACTTCTCGGTATTGCAGGTGCACTGCTTCTTGCACAGCCTGATACCGGAACATTTCTCATTGCCGTTTGCGCGGGTACCGCAATGTATATTGCCGGAGGGGCACGGTGGCGCGATCTCGTCATTATTTTTCTTATGGGTATTGTTCTTCTCGGAGGAGTCGCACTTTGGAAACCTTATGTCATGGATCGCATTACCACACTCATTCACCACGATGATTTTCAGGGATCGGGATATCAAGTGCGGCAATCGCTTATTGCAGTCGGGAGTGGCGAACTTTTCGGAAAAGGTCTCGGACAAAGCGTGCAAAAATTTACCTATCTTCCCGAGGCTCAAGGAGATTCCATTTTTGCCGTTGCAGGTGAAGAATTTGGATTTGTCGGAAGCGCAATTATCGTCGTGCTGTATCTTTTATTTGCATTACGCGGGCTCTGGATCGCGGCACATGCGCCCGATCGTTTCAGTGGACTCCTCGCCGTCGGACTTGTTATACTGATTACAGCGCAATCATTTATCAATATCGGATCAATGCTTGCACTCGCACCCCTTACCGGAGTACCGCTTGTCTTTATCAGTCACGGTGGAACGGCACTCCTTGTCGCAATGACGGAAGTGGGGATTTTACTTAACATATCGCGCTACAGACAATCATGAAAATTCTTTTTGCAGGAGGAGGAACCGGGGGACATTTCTACCCCCTTATCGCCGTTATCGAAGCGGTCAACGAACTCATCGACAAAGAACATCTTGTGGGGGTAAAACTTTTCTACATGTCGGATGATCCGATCGACAAAGAACTCCTGACAACACTTGAGGTAACCTACATTGAAGTAAAGACGGGGAAGCGACGGACTTATGGTTCGATCAAAAACTTTCTCGATATATTTAAAACCGGTTTTGCGTGCATGATTGCGACATGGAAAATTTTTGTGCTTTATCCCGATGTGGTATTCGGGAAAGGCGGCTATGCCAGTTTTCCCGCCATGTTTGCGGCAAAGCTCTTGCGTATCCCCGTTGTCATTCATGAGTCCGACATTACTCCCGGACGAGTCAATAAATGGATCGCAGACTATGCGGCAAATATTGCGATCTCATATCCTGAAGCGGCAAATCGTTTTAAACACAAAGATCGTGTCGCGTTCACCGGCCAACCAATACGAAAAATACTTCTTGAGGTGCCTACGGAAGATCCGAATGAGGTCTTTGGACTTGAGGCGGGCATCCCAACCATCCTTGTCCTTGGTGGTTCTCAAGGCTCGGAAAAAATCAATGAAAACTTAATCGACATACTTCCGCAGCTGCTTGAGAAGTGTCAAATTATTCACCAAACGGGCGAAGCTAATTATGAATGGATGCGCAAACGAGCGGGAGGGGTACTCGCAGGAAACCCGTTGCACACGCGATATAAACCTCATGGATTTCTGACCGGCCGAGAGCTGCGTATCGCGGGAAAGGCGGCACAACTTGCAATCTCACGCTCCGGATCAACCATCTTTGAAATAGCACTTTGGGAAATTCCCGCAATTTTGATTCCGCTTGCCATTGCGCGTGATGATCATCAAAAAGAAAATGCGTATAGCTATGCACGTACCGGTGCCGCAACCGTTATTGAGGAACAGAACCTCAAGCCCGCGCTCTTTCTCTCGGTGATTGAAACGATTTTATCTGATCCTGCGCGACGAGAAGTGATGAAGGAAGGTGCAAAACAATTTATCAAAATGGATGCAGCGGAAAAAATTGCGCGGGCACTCCTCGCAATCGCCACGCATCATGTCTAATCCGGTCACAAAAATCGTTACGCGTTTTGCACCAAGTCCAACCGGCTTTTTGCATGTGGGGGTTGTCCGTACCGCAATTTTTGCTTATCTTTACGCACGGAAATATGCCGGGACTTTTGTCCTTCGCATTGAAGACACCGATAAAGAGCGTTCCAAAAAAGAATACGAGGAAAATATCCTCGAAAGTCTCACATGGCTTGGAATCACTCACGATATCTTTGTGCGTCAATCGGAAAATAGCGCACGCCACAAAGCAATACTTGAAAAAATGATCGCCGATGGGCATGCATATATTTCAAAAGAAGCAGCAAAAGATGGCTCGGGAATCATTAAAGAAATTGTACGCTTCAGGAATCCCAACATTGAAGTCACCTTCACCGATGAGATCAAAGGGCAAGTCACGATGAACACCAGCGATCTTGGGGATTTTGTCATTGCAAAAAATATCCATGAACCGCTCTTTCATCTCGCAGTTGTTGTGGATGATTGTGACGAGGGCATCACACACGTGATTCGTGGTGAAGACCATGTCTCCAATACTCCTCGACAAATACTGATTCAGCGTGCGATTGGTGCACCGACACCCATTTATGCGCACCTTCCACTCGTCTTAGGTACCGATAAACAAAAGCTCTCCAAGCGTCGTGGTGCACTCGCACTCACTGAATATGCAAAACAGGGATATCTCCCTGATGCACTCCTCAATATGGTTGCACTCGTCGGATGGAACCCGGGTACTCCTCAAGAAATTTTTACTCCTGAAGAATTAATTGCGGCATTTGATCTCGCGAAAGTGCAAAAATCTTCCGCAGTGTTTAATCCCGAAAAACTCAACTGGATAAACAAAGAACACCTCAAGTTGCTTTCACTTGATGAGCAGTGTGCATCAATAAAAGAATTTCTTCCTAAATCAATCACTACACTCGAAGGATACAATGATCTTCTCCTCAAAAAAATAACCCCGATACTCATCGAACACATTACCCACTTTGGAGAAGTATCGACAATGGCAACAAATGGCGATCTCGAATATTTTTTCAAAACACCGGAATATCCAAAGGAAAAACTTTTCTGGAAAGAGGAGCGTGATGTCACAAAACTCACCGAAAGACTTTTAAAGGTACGGGGGCTTCTTGCATCAATTACCGATGAGGAATTCACTCCCGAACACATCAAAACAGTGCTTGCGCTCTATGCGGCAGAGGAGGGGAGGGGACAAGTCCTGTGGCCCATGCGTTATGCACTTTCCGGTCGCGATAAATCCCCCGATCCATTCCAACTTGGGGCAATTTTCGGGAAATCGGAAACTCTTTTGCGCATTGATAGGGCGCTCAAATTACCCCATGAATCCTAAATTTTTCTTCACATTTCTTGCGGCTTTTTACAGTGGGACATGCGCTCTACTTTTTTTATTCTTTTTTACCGCTCCCGCATATGCGGATAATGAGTCTGCATCATCCACACCGCCTTCCTCGCGATATACTGAACTCAAGCAATCAATCTCAAGTCGTACCGAAGATATCAAAAAACTTGAAGCGGAAATTTTGGAATACCAACAACGACTTCAAGATGTGGGGAATCAAAAGAAGACCCTTCAAAGCGCAATTCAAACGATCGATCTTACGCGCGCGAAACTTGGCAAAGACATTCAATTAACCCAAAAAAAGATCGATCAAACCAACGATACCATTCTGACGCTTGGTCGTGGTATTCAGGACAAGCAAGTCCATATTATAAAAAACAAAGGTGTCATTGCTCAAATTATTCATAAAATTTCACAGGCAGATACCGTGACACTTCCCGAGGTCCTTCTTGGGCAAAACACGCTTTCAGAGTTTTTTCAAGATGCGGCTGAACTTGATCGCATGCAAGCCGCGGTCGGAGACAGCGTTAAAAGTCTTGAACGGCTCAAACAAGATCTTGGAACACAACGTACGACATATCAATCTCAACAAAAACAATTGCTTGCGCTGAACACACAACTTGGCGACCAGAAGCAGCTCGCTGATGAACAACGCAAAGATCAAAACACACTGCTTGGACAAACAAAAAATCAAGAATCCAACTACAAAAAATTGCTTGCGGAAAAAGCTGCGCGGAAAAAACAATTTGAAAGGGAAATTGATGATTATGAAGCGCAGTTACGCGCAGAAATCGATCCGACCAGTTTCCCCCCGCCGGGAACAAAAGTACTTGCATATCCGCTTGCAAATGTTCGCGTCACCCAACACTTTGGAAAAACAGTTGATGCACGACGTTTATATGCCTCAGGAACTCACAATGGAGTGGACTTCGGAGCTTCACCCGGAACTCCCATTAAAGCGGCAGGAGATGGGACGGTGATCGGTCAAGGAGATACCGATCGAGTGTGTCCCGGAGCATCGTACGGACGGTGGATCATGATTCGACACCAAAACGGCCTTTCAACAATTTATGGACATCTTGAACTTATTAAGGTAACCGAGGGGCAAACAGTACAAGTTGGGGACATCATCGGTTATAGCGGCTCTACCGGCTATGCCACGGGACCACATCTGCATTTTGGTCTCTTTGTTTCCAGTGCGGTAAGTATTCGTGATCTTCCAAGCAAATCATGCCCCGGGGCAATATTCCACATACCGGTTGCACCGCTCAATGCATATCTTGATCCCGAAGCCTATCTCTAGGTATAATAATAGGACCTCCGCAAATCCGTTTGCGTAAGTCCTAAATTAATCAACATGTTTACACGTATATTTATCGCCTTCGTTATCGTTGCAGGTCTCGCATATTATTTTAATGTCGACGTACGACAGCTTGTCGAAAAAAGCGGTGTCCCACAGTGGCTCTCGAGTCATGGAGTGCAAGTGCACAGCACAAGCACCATGGCCACAACGACTCCTTAACATTCCGTCGACATGTTGATAAGTATCTTGTGCGACATAATTGTCGATGCTACGATAAGTGCATGAGAAAAATAGAATGGACTCTGGAAAAACTCAACGACGGGTTCAATAAATTTAAAGCGGAATACGGCCGTTACCCAACATCGCATGAGATCGATAATTATCCCCACCTTCCATCCGCAAGACAAATTCAGCGACGTTTTGAAGGTGGGTTACCAGCGCTTCGTAAGCAGTTAAAACTTGACGGTCCCGAGGATTTTACAAAAGGTGAATACAGCTCGGAACGAGCACGAATGGTTGGCAAACGCGCACATGCACTCGAAAAAACCATCTATGATTTTCTCGTAAAACGATTTGGACTACCATTTGTCCATCGTGAATATTTTTTCGTTGATGATCGACGCACGAGAACAGATTTCTTCATATATTGCAAAAACGGTAATTTCTCCATTGATGTTTTTTACCCGAAGGATAAAAAGAATTTTGCCGGTTGTCTAAACAGCAAGATAAATACATACAGCCAGCGTACGATGCTTGAATTTCCGGTTATTTTTCTCATGATGAATGATAATATATCCAAAGAGGAGATACAGAGCATTCTTGAACATAAAAAGAAAAAGCTTAATAAGCAACAGCAAGTAATGTCCTTCGCCGAATTACAAGAGTTCTGCAAACATAAAACACCGCTTGCAAAAGCAGGTTGAAAAATAAGGAATAAATACTTATATGTCGTACAAAATATCTGCTAAAAAGATATATTGTGCGACGTATATAATAAAAATGTAATAATGCACCAAGGAGTAAAATTTGCCATTCCCCCTAGATTTTAGTACTCTCAAAAAAACTAAACACCAATTAAAAACCACCCGAAAAATTTGGGTGGATTAACATGATCTCATGTAAATTGTAGTTGGCTTTTTAAATCAATTCATCTTGAAAAAATTCCAAATTTCGCTCGAGATTGTTATGCCATTTTGATGAACCACTTGGGTCATAATACCGACTGCTGAGATGGATATCTTGTGCTTGGTAAAATGCCGCAACCTTTGCCGTATTCTTCTTCCATTCCTCAAAAGAGATTCTTTTTCCCGTAAGTTCGCATTCCTCCAAATACAGGGCAAGTGTTGCGGCAAAAAATTCCGGATATTCTCCACCAAAAGTATGAAGATCTGCTGCGCGCAAAATCTGCGCTTCGACTGTTTTAAAGTGACCATCTCTATGTGTACCATCAATGATAACTTCTCCTACTTTGACACAGAAGTCTTGAGTGGCACCGAGGCTATGGAGGTAACGCTCGGCAACTGACGCGGAATACTCTTCCCTACTTTGCCCTAGAGGCCGTTTAAACGCATAGTGTGTGTCATGCAAAAGAGCGCTCCATTTCACAAGTGAAAGATTCGCCTCACCCCCTTCACCAATATAGCGGCCTGCAATATCACTGGCGCGCGCATATACCGTAAGGGCGTGAAATCCATTGTGATATGGGAGTGGATCGTAAAAACCAATGATCGTGGCAATTTCTTTTGAGGTTGGGTTACGAAAAAAAATATTTATCATGAAATAAAGTCCTTATTCTCGGTTGAAGAAAGATTTTCTGTGCCCAGTCTCTCATTGCTTCCCTGCTCCGTCAAGCTATTTTGTTTTTCATGCGAGGCAGAATCAACATCAAATCAAGGTTGGGCACTTGGATAGAGTTGTTAACTCCCCTATCCCTGTTTCTTTTTGTAGCTCTTGACTAAAGAATTCTTAGCATGTTATAATATTCTTGGCTTTGAAACTCACAATAAGGACTATGGACCATGAATTCTGAATATCAGCTCGTACAAGTCAAATCTCCCGAAGAATGGGCAGCACTGCATAATCTGCGCAGCTCCGAACTCTTCGTACGGAAGGAAGGTATCGTTTACAACGACAACCATCCCGACGACCATGCTTCGAACCACTTCCCGCTGGTGCTTAAGCTTAATGGCAAGTGCATCGCCACGGCGCGTCTCGATGTGTTCAAGAGCGGCGAAGGAGCGATCCGACTTGTCGCTGTCGACCCAACTCTGCAACGCCAAGGGCATGGGCGCATTCTCGAGCAGAAGTTCGAGGAGCTTGCTCGCAACAATGGCGTATCCAAACTCTTCGTCAACGCCAATCCGACAGCCATCGACTACTACGAGAAGCTTGGCTTCGTTCACGAAGATTGGGAAGACCCTGCCGGTCCGCGTACTGGCCTTGCAAAGGGTTGTGTGCCGATGACGAAAGTCATCTGACCGTCCACTGAAAGCCGTTCCGGCTTCGGTCGGGCGGTTTTTTGATACGTTTTCCAAATTTTATGGAACGCAAACATGCACAATTGAATTTGTGCGACGTGATAGGAAAAGAAAGCCGGCGAGGCTTTACGGCCTATTTCCTCATTCCCTGCTTCAACCATATAAGAATAATTTTAAAGAGATATTCCTCCTCCAAAGCCATGCGTACCTTGTGCTTTTAGTATTTCTCGCTTGCCAGTAATAAAGTTTGCACGAAAAGTTCGACCTGTTGTGGTAGTTCCATACACCCAATCGCCTTGTTGGGATATTTCCTCCATGTTGTCTTCACAAAGACCGACTGTTACTACATGTCGGGACGATGAAGCAAAAAGTATTTCGTCATTCCCACAAAAGAGAGAATTCTGATGTGGGTGAATGCGAACAATAAATTCACCGATAACTCGATCCTTCCCTATTACCGCCTGCTCGTTTACAGGTGGGTTGAAGAAGTAAAATACTGCCACACAAACTAGGGCAAAAAATATTAAAGTAGCCAATGTAACAAAAACGATCTTTTTCATTTTGGTCGGGCTAGGCAGAACCTCGGCCTACTGCCGCAGTACCCGTTTCCCATTTATTCAGGATAGGAATCCTTCATAAATATGGGAGAACGGCTTCGATTCTGCCACGAAAGCATATTATGCTTTCTTAGCTCCTCCTTTCAGTCGGGCTAGGCAGAATCGAACTGCCGCCGCATGCACCCCATGCATGTAGACTACCACTATCCGATAGCCCGAAGTATAAATTCTTTACTGTTTCTCGTTGTTCACTTTTGGTGCAATGCACCCTATAGTTTTCTTGGCATGTAGACTACCACTATCCGATAGCCCGAAGTATAAATTCTTTACTATTTCTCGTTGTTCACTTTTGGTGCATGATACCGCGAACAACAAGTCCGAGTATAACAAAATCTGAGAATTTTGCGAGAATCCTCAGATTTTATATAGACGTTGTTATTTTGCTTTTTTCTTTGCAAAACCGACTCCCCAATTCTCCATGGTCTTCAATACGGGATTGAGAGACTTACCCAATGTCGAGAGTCGGTATTCAACGCGAGGTGGAACCTCGGGATATACCTTACGATCGACAATGCCGTATTTCTCCATACTTCCCAATCGCAAGGAAAGCGTCCGAGGAGAGATTCCCGTAAGTGATTTTTCCAGTTGACCGAAACGTTTTACTCCCCCCATCAATTCGCCGATAATAAGAACGGTCCATTTACTGCCAATAACCTGAAGGGTGTTTTCAATTGGTGAATGAATGACTTTTTTGGTGTATTTTTTCATTGTGCGTAATTTACTGTTAAGAAAATAATCGCAATAAGCTTGCGTTCAATTATCCAGTATATGCAGACAGGGACACGATGTCAAATGCAAATCGTTTGCGATTTCTGATGTTTTGATGAAGAGAAGAAAAATATCTCGCCAAATTTACATTCCCTTACAAGTTGCGGCAGGTTTATAGCCTTTTAATTCAGCATCACCTTTTGAAGCAAACCAAACTTTATTCTCTTCTTTGATGCGCTTCACTCCCCCACACGAAGACAAATAATACACATGACCGGTTTTTGATGCCACATACGCACCTTTTGAATTGGTTGCCTCGGAAATAGGTGGGGCAGAGTTTAATGATGAGGAGATGAACTGATTGTCGACAACGACTACCCCCGCGTGAGCAGTGGCCGCCTCCCCCTTCCGTACTCCCCCGCTTTCAGCTCCTCCCGCAACCGCAGAAAGCGTGTTACGAATCTGCAAATTTCCTTTCTGTGTTTCGTCAAAAACCGAAAGCCTTCCAAGAAAAAATGCGCCCAGCCCCACCAAGAGGATAAGGAGGGTAACAAAAATGTCCTTGGGAAGATCGGGATAATCCTTGATTTTTTTAAGCGTATCTGGTAATCTCATGCTACTTGACCCACATGAGCTTTAGAGAGCTCTGAGGCAATTATTTAGCATATTACCGAGAACCACACACTATGGCAACTAAAAAATCAGGAGGATCAACAAAAAATAATCGCGATTCGCAACCGAAGTATCTCGGAACGAAATTGCATGACGGGCAAGAGGCGGCAATCGGCAACATTATCGTCCGCCAACGTGGCACGCGCATTGTCGCCGGAGCGAATGTAAAGCTCGGACGCGACCATACGCTTTATGCCGCAACAGTCGGTACGGTGAAATTCAAAACCGTCCGCAAAATGCGCTTTGACGGAAAATTGGTGAAGCGCAAAATGGTAAGCATTGCATAACTCCACCAAAGAAAAAACACCGTCTGAAAAGATGGTGTTTTTTCTTAGTTTAAGAATCGAAAATTATTCGGCTTCGACAATAACTTTAAACTCTGCCTTCTTCTCACCAAGCATCGCACCAACCGTGTGCTCACCGAGTGTTTTGATCGCCTTCTCAAGCACAATGTGCTCAGGAGTGATCGTGGCACCGATTGCCGTACCAAGGAGCACGGCGAGTTCTGCCGCATTGACACCCGCATAAAGATGTCCTTCCTCGTTCGCAGAGCGCTTTACGGTAACAACCGCATTCTTCACACCTGCAAATGCCTTCGCAAGAAGTTCTTCCTGATGCTTCGCTTCAACTTCGCGGCGCTTTCCAAGTTCTGCAACACGCTTCGCCGAAGACTTAGTAATTGGTTCTGCAAGCTCTCTGGCAAAAAGAAAATTGCGTGCATACCCAGGCGCAACATCGACAAGATCATATTTCTTCCCGACTTTCGCCACATCCGACAATAAAATAACTTTCATAAATACGTATTTAGTTGAATAAGCAAAGCTTATCCACGTCGTCGCTCGCATAAAAAGAAAACAGCAAGGCCTGCTTTCTTTTTAGTCTCGCTAGCCGTAGTAAGACATCCTTGGAAACCTAGAGAGGTTCCACGGTATAAAGATGTGAAACTTATTATAGGGATAATCATAAAAAAGGCAAGAAAATCGCTCGGGAACACCTTTTTAAGTGTACGGATAAAAATCTGCTGATTTTTTCCTCAAGACTCGCGCCGTCGCGCTCCGTAGCCACTTAAAAAGGTATTCCCTCGCTCTGAGGAAATTCTCTCGCCGTTCGAGTTTCGCATCTGCGGGAGTCTCTCAAAAGTTTCTGTCCTCGCTTTAAGGGAATCCTCAAAGTACTGCAGTTTCTTCTTCTCTCGGAGCGAGGAATGTCTTTTGAAAAAAAACCACCTCTCGCAAGGTGGTGGTCCTGAGACCGCAATCTCAGTCCGACCTTGTTGCCAAGCCACTGCATTGGCAACGTCATAGGGTCACTGACCCGCTAAGGACATTATCTTTAAGTTTGTTTTTTGTCAAAACTTCTAGTGGAGTCCGCCGAGTTTTCTCACCACTTCAATCGCTTTGTCGAGCTGAGGATCCTTCCCTGCATCTACATCTGCTTTGGTGATTTCCACCTTAATGTCGGGGTTAATTCCTCCGTCGGAGAGGTTGGTGCCGTTCGGAGTGATCCAACGTGCAATAGTAATTTTCAGGGATGTTTCAGGAGTGATTGGCACAAGCTCCTGCACGGAACCTTTACCAAACGTCTTTGTGCCCACAAGTGTGGCGACACCTTGCTCGGAAAGTGCTCCGGCGAGAATCTCCGCGGCAGAGGCGGAACCCCCATCAACCAAAATAACAAAATGGAATTTATCACCAAACACGTTGTACCCTTTACTGCGATACACTTGCCCCTTTGCTTCTTTTTCTTCCTCACTCACCACAACTTTTCCTTGGGGTAAGAACCAGCTCGCCATATCAACCGCCGCTTCAAGATATCCTCCGGGATTTCCACGCAAATCAAGTATCAGTTTATCACTTCCGGATTCGACGAATTGACGCAATGCATTCTTAAAAAGTTGAGGGCTTGTTTCCGTGAAGCTGTAGAGATGGATCACAAAAACATCTCCCTTCTTTTCCGTATCAATGGTGGGCACATCAATCACCGCACGGACAATGGAAACATCAAATGGCGCCGCAACACCTTCACGGAATATGCTCAGTGTAACGGCTTTACCGATTTCACCGCGAATAAGGTAGAGGGCCTTATCAATGGTCATTTCACTTGTGGTGGCATTATCTATCTTTAAAATCTTGTCGCCCTTCTTAATTCCCGCCTTCTCTGCAGGAGAACCCTTCAGTGGTGCAATCACCGTAAGCATTCCATCTTTTGCGCCAATTTGCATACCGACGCCACCGAAAGTCCCCGAGACATCCTGTTCAAAAAGCGTCTTCTCTTGAGGCGGCATAAAATAGGTGTATGGATCGCCGAGTGAATCAGCAAGACCGGCAATGGCTCCCCATACTTTTTCTTGATTGGAAACCGCCTTATGTTTTGTCGGAACATACTTTTCATTAATCACATTCCAGACTTTCCAAAATTGATCAAAATCCGCAACGTCACTACTGGTAGACATGGCCTCGGCATGACTCAAGAGACAGGGCGCTTCTTTCCCTTGTGCATCAACACATGTCTTGAGCTCAAATGGTGTTTCGGTTGCGGCGGCAAGTGTTGGCGGCGGGGTAATATTAATAACACCGGCGACTTTTTCGATATCGGGACGATTCTTATATCCCACCGTGAGACCGAGTGCAAAAAGAGACACTCCGAGAATAATGAGCAGTGTGACACGCAATGCGGCGCGCGGAGTAGATTTCATAAAGGTCATTATCGCAAAGTTGGACTGCATGGTCAATCGTTATCCTGAGCAACCTGCATAGCCAAAGGAAAATGTACTCGGTATAATAGGAGCAATGATTTTTCGCTATAAATACCATGATCTGACGTGGATTGACATGGAACGCCCTTCGCACGAGGAAGTCCGCGAGATTATGGAAGAATTCGACATTCATCCGATTGTCGCCGACGAGCTCCTGTCTCCCTCACTTCGTCCGAAAGTGGATCACTATGAAAATTTTATTTATTTGATTCTCCACTTTCCCGCGATCCGCCACAGTCATGCGAATAATACGCAAGAAGTGGACTTTATTATCGGTAAAAAATTCATCATTACCGTACGCTATGAACTGCTTGACCCTCTGCATAAATTCTCAAAGGTTTTTGAAGTAAATTCCATTCTGGACAAAAGTGATATCGGCAATCATGCGGGATTTCTTTTCTTTTACATGATCCGCAAAATTTATTCTTCGCTGGCACATGAACTTTCTATTATCGGTGAAAGCTTGAAAGAAATTGAAGACCGTATTTTCAAAGGACAAGAAAAGGAAATGGTTGAAGAGCTTTCCATTATTCACCGCGACTTACTGGCATTTCACCGTGCACTGCGCTTGCACAAACCCGTTTTAGTATCTCTCGGACTTGAATGTGAAGAATTTTTCGGACATGATTTTCGTCACTATACCGATAATATTATCGGTGAATACTACAAAGTGGACGAACTGCTTCAAGATCAGAAAGAAATATTAAGCGACTTGCGCATCACCAACGACTCTCTGCTTTCGGCGAAAATAAATGAAATCATGAAACTCTTGACCGCAACAACGTTCCTCATGCTTCCCGCAACGTTGATTAGTCAAATTTTCAGTATGGATGTCGGGGATAAGCCGATTACCCATACTCCCTATGCATTTTGGGTCGTACTCGGTATTATGATGGCCGTTGCATTAACAACATTTTTTGTGTTTAAACGCAAGGGGTGGTTGTAGGTTGCGCAATCAGCGTTTTTGGAAGCAACATTCATGCTCCAGCGAGCATGAATGCAGTCCTCGGTGCGGACCTGTCAAGTAGAAATGCACTATGACAGGACCCTGCTCCACACCTGCGGAGTCTCCCAAAAACGTTGATTGCTCCACAAGGGAGTCTCCAAAAAAGCGATTTTCTTCCACAAGGAAGAATTTTGGATTCAATATATAATGTAAATTATGCCGCTCAAATTTTATAATACTGCGACACGCACAATAGAGGAGTTCACTCCCTTGCCTCCGCATACCGTGACCATGTACAACTGTGGTCCGACGGTCTACAACTATGCACACATTGGCAATCTGCGCGCGTATGTGTTTGCCGATGTCCTTCGCCGTACACTTGAGATGAATGGGTATGCAGTGAAGCAAGTGATCAACATCACCGATGTGGGGCACTTGGTTGGCGACGGCGACGAGGGTGAGGACAAGGTGGCACTCGGCGCACAGCGTGAAGGAAAGAGCGTTGAGGAAATTATTACACACTACTCGGAAGCTTTTTTTGCCGACCTCAAAGCACTCAATATTCTTCCCGCAAGCGTTTATCCTCGCGCGAGCGCACCTGAATACATTGCCGCGCAAAAAGATCTCATTGAACGTCTTGCACAAAAAGGACACACCTATACCACAAGTGATGGTATCTATTTTGATACAAACAAATTCCCCCACTATGCGGATTTTGCAAAGCTTGATGTTCTGGGCATGCGCGCGGGTACACGTGTCGACATGGGCGAGAAGAAACATCCTACCGACTTTGCCCTCTGGAAGTTTTCTCCAAGCGATGGAGCACAGCGCGAACAAGAGTGGGACTCTCCATGCAATATTCCTCGTAAAGGTTTCCCGGGCTGGCATATTGAATGCTCGGCAATTATCGAGCAAACACTCGGCACGACAATCGACATCCATACCGGGGGTATCGACCATATTCCCGTGCATCACACCAACGAGATCGCACAGAGTGAGTCCGCACATGATGCTGCGCCGCTTGCTCATTTTTGGATGCACAGCGCCTTCATGAATGTGGATGGACAAAAGATGTCGAAGTCGCTCGGAAATACGTACACCTTGGCCGACCTCGAAAAACACGGCATTTCCCCCATGGCCTTCCGCTATTGGCTCCTCACTGCCCACTACCGCACACAAGCAAACTTCACTTGGGAGGCACTTCTTGCTGCGAATACCGCTTATCATCGTCTCTGCAACATCCTCGTAAATTTTGGTAACCAAATTGGAAGAGCTGAAGAGCAATATGTAAAAACATTTAGCCAGTTCATCAATGACGACCTCAACACACCCGCTGCAGTTGCACTCATATGGGACATGGTGAAAGACACTGAAGTTTCCACAGAAAACAAACTCGCAACAATCTTTCAGGTTGATCAAGTTTTAGGACTGCGCTTTGAAGAAAAACATAATTCAGTCAAACACTTACTCTATCCCCCTCCAATCGCAAACCTCCTCAGCGCGCGTAAACTTGCCCGTGAAGAAAAAAACTTCGCCGAATCCGATCGTTTACGCGATGAGTTAAAAAAACTAGGATATGAGGTCGGCGATACACCCCTAGGACAGCAGCTTGAAAAAATTTGATTGCTAAAATAAATTATAATTTATATATGAAAAAACTATTGAAGATAAAAATAATCATTGGCGTGCTCTTGCTTGTTGGTGTCGGGTTCGTTCTTGCACACAAAAGTGCTTCTACGACAGATCAAGAAGTGACACCGGATCGCGCCGTGCACACGGCTTCGGTCGCGGAATTATCGCTGAACTCCTCCCCTATTCCACTTCTCGGAACAGTCGTCTCAAAAAATGAGGCCGATATTAGAGCTGAGACCGGCGGGAGACTTGATGCGGTATATAAAAAGCTCGGTGACCATGTCACTGCGGGCGAGATAATCGCAGAATTTGAAAATAGTGCCGAGCGTGCGGGACTTACTCAGGCACAAGGCGCATATGACGCAGCGAAGGCAGGAGTGGGATCAGCCGCACTTTCGAGCAATACCGCTGAAATCAACACCAGCTCGGCAAACCTTTCACTCGATAGTGCAAAAACCGCAGCGTTAAATGTAATTAACTCGGCATATATTTCACTCGATGATGCGGTTCGTGTAAAATCCGATGCATCATTTCGCAATCCACAATCAAGTAATCCGCAGTTTACGTTAACACTCTCAGATTCGGGACTTGCGATCAACATCCCTCAAGAACGCGCAACGATTGAAAATATCTTGAAAACGCGCATGACCAAAAACCAAACGCTTTCGACAAATGACGACCTCGTTGTTGAACTCACCGCAATCGAAGGTAATGCAACGGTAGTTAAAAATTATCTTGACGATCTTTCGCTCGCCTTTAGTCGTGCGATCCCCGATGCCGCTGCCTCACAAACAACCATCGATGGATGGAAAGCAAGCACAGGTCTTGCACGCACTGAAGTCGGAGGTACACTTGCTGCGATTGCAAGTGCGCGCAGTGCGCTCAATGCGAGTATTGCCGCAAGTAAAGTTGCAGCAAATAATCTCACCCAAACAAACGAAGGGAGCTCCGATGCTGCGAATGCCGCGGTAAAAACGGCATTAGGCGCACTACAAGCGGCACAGTCGCGGTTAACAAAAACAATTGTGCGTAGTCCGATCAATGGAACCATTAATTCACTTGGTGTTTCAAGTGGTGACTATGTCTCCCCTTCTGCTGATATCGCGATTGTTTCAAACAATGGCGCACTTGAGATCGTGGCCTATGCGACTGAAGATGATGCAGTTGCACTGAAGGTCGGGGGCAAAACGATGATCAATGACAGCGTGTCCGGAGTGATCACGAGGATCGCCTCTGCACTTGATCCCAAAACAAAAAAGATCGAAGTACGTATCGGCATCACCGGATCGACAAATCAGCTTATCAATGGGCAAACCGTGCGCATCAATGCGGTACGCGCCCTTGCGGGGACAGGAGTGAAAAACAAAAACATACAGATTCCCCTTGCCGCACTCAAAATCACTCCGACCGGATCAATCGTTTTCACGGTCGATGCCTCATCAAGCACACTCATTGGTCACCCCGTAAAAGAAGGGACACTCATGGGTGACCAAATTAGCATTCTCGAAGGCCTCACCCCCGACATGGTGATTGTGACTGATGCACGTGGGCTTAAAGATGGAAGTAAGGTAACTGTCGCAGCTAATTAAACTCCTATGCACGATCTCTGGATATTTTTTCTCAAAAAACGCGCCTTCACCTATCTCCTCATGTTCGCGCTCACCGTAAGCGGGTTGTACGCGCTTGTTTCTATTCCCAAAGAGTCTGCCCCCGAAGTAGTCGTCCCGATGGGAATTGTTTCAACAACACTCCGTGGAGCGAGCGCCGAAGATACGGAGAAACTCATCACCGACAAGATTGAAGACGAAGTGGCAAATATCGAAAACATCGACAAAGTAACCTCGTCGTCTATTGAGGGAGTCTCGATCGTCTCTGCGCAGTTCCTTGCGAGTGCCAACATTGATAAATCAATCCAAGACTTGAAAGATGCCGTTGATCGCGCAAAAGTCGATCTCCCCAAGGAAGCCGACCAACCGATCATCACACGAGTCAATTTTGCCGACCAACCGATCCTTATCGCGTCAGTCTCAGTTGATCTCCCCGAAGGTTCGCTCGCAAAGCTTGGTGATGACCTTAAGGATGATATTAAAAAGATCAAAGGAGTATCAAAAGTAGACGTCAGTGGCACTCGCCCGCATGAAGTACAAGTAATCGTCAAAAAAGAGGCACTACAAAAATACGGACTTCGCGTCGAGCAGGTGATCGCCGCACTGAGTGCTGAAAATGCGTCATTCCCTATCGGCAATATTACTGTTGCCGATGTAAATTACCCCATCAAATTTGCCGGATCGATTGATGAGCCTAATCAGATCCCCGCGATCGAAATCGCATCGCAAAATGGCGTGCCGATATATCTGAGCGACGTCGCATTCATTTCCGATGGACTTGCCACACCAAAATCATATTCACGCATATCGATCGCAGGTGCCCCCTCCGCTCAAGCAATCACGATTTATGTATACAAAAAATCAGGCGGTGACGTAACACTGATCGCAAAAAATGTTGTCGATCGTATTGAAGCGCTGAAGAAAACACAACTCCTTGGCGCAAATGTCGTTGTATCATTTGATCGCGGCGCACTGGTCACCAAAGACCTTCGCGAGCTCACCAAAGTTGGACTCGAAACCGTCGGACTTGTCATCCTCATGCTCTTTCTCACCATCGGGTGGAGAGAGTCAATCGTTGCCGCACTCTCGATCCCGCTCTCATTTGTGATCGCCTTTATCGGCCTCTATGCATCAGGAAATACGATTAACTTTCTTTCACTCTTCTCACTTATTCTTGCGATCGGTATTCTTGTTGATTCAGGTATTGTCATTACCGAAGCAATCCATACGCGCATCAAAATATATGGCAACGCCGAAAAAGCAGCCGTCGCGTCGATCAATGAATACTCATGGCCGCTCATTGCAGGTACCATGGCCACTGTGGTATTTTTTGCGCCACTCTTTTTTCTCTCCGGCATTGTCGGCAAATTCATTGCATCCATCCCCTTCACGCTTATCTTCGTCCTGATCGCCTCACTTGTGGTTGCTCTTGGGATGGTCCCCTTGATCGCAATTATACTTACCAAAGAACACAAGAGTCGCTTCGAAGATATGCAGGAGGTTTATTTTGAAAAAATAAAGGACTGGTACAAATCATTCTTGGGAAATATTCTCGATAGTAGACGCGCGCAGAATTTTTTTCTATCACTCATGTTTATTGGGTTTGTTGTCGCACTTGCGCTTCCGGTGATCGGTCTTGTTAAAGTCTCATTTTTCCCCGCCGGCGATCAAGACTTCATCTATGTTCAGATAGAGAAACCGCAAGGGAGCGTGCTGGGTATTACCGACCTTGCCACTCGTGAAGTTGAGGAAACATTATACGAAAATCCCTACGTTGACTCCTTCGTCACGACCGTTGGAGAAAGCTCGACATTTAGCGACACCGGTCCTGCGTCTGCGTCAAAATTTGCAAATATTACCGTCATGCTCAAGAAAAATCGACTGAACAAAACCTCAACCGACATTATGGAAGACGTACGCCGAAGTGTTGCACCGATCACCGATGCGGATATTCACGTGAAGCAAGCATCCAACGGTCCTCCCTCCGGAGCACCGGTGGAAATTAAGTTTGTTGGGAACGATCTCGATCAGCTCGGTATTGCCGCAGATCGCTCAGAAAAATTACTTAAGAGTATTCCCGGCACACTCGATGTACAAACTTCACTTCGAGATGATGGGACGCAATTTGAGATCGCGATTGATCGTGACAAAGCTGCGCAAGTAGGGCTCACTGCAGCACAAGTTGCGCAAACGCTTCGTACGGCAGTTTCCGGAAACATTGCCACAACAATTAAAAAAGACCAGAAGGACATTGATGTGGTGGTGAAACTCAATCTCAACGCAAACTTTGTGAATCCTGAAGATACCACAAAGACGACCATGGACAGCATACGCCAGATACCGATCGCGACACCATCAGGAATAGTACTCATGGGTTGGCTTATCGACACCAGTGTGCGTGAGAGCCGCGCGTCGATCAATCATGAAGACCGAAAGCGTATTGTCACACTCACCGCTCAACTCTCACCGGAGCGTACCGCCGTCGAAGTGACCAATACATTCAAAAAGCGACTTGCTGAGATAACTATCCCCGATGGAGTAGAGGTAAAGTACGGCGGCGAAAACGAAGACGTCAACAAAACATTTGGTGAAATGGGTTTCGCGCTCCTTGCGGGAATCATACTTGCGTTTGCCATTCTCGTACTTGAATTCAATTCACTGCGCTTTCCGCTCTATCTTATTCTCATCATTCCCCTTTCGCTCATTGGAGTATTTCTCGGACTGGCGCTTTCGGGACAAGCACTTTCGTTCTCCTCAATGCTTGGAGTAATCGCCTTAGCCGGAGTCATCATCAACCATGCGATCATTCTCCTCGATTCGATTTTGCGCATTTTGCGCAGTGAGGAAAACACACGATCACTCCGAAATTCTATTGTAGATGCTTCCGCAGTGCGCCTACGCCCCATTGTACTCACCACAATCACTACCGTTGTTGGCATGATTCCGCTCACCACTGCCTCTCCCTTATGGGGCCCGCTCGCATTCGCAATCATGTTCGGACTCACCTTCGCAATGGTACTCACCCTTGTCTTCATCCCTGTCTTCTTCTACCGTTGGCCCGGCAAATTTGGCGACAAAAAATAAAAGGCGTTAATCCTCGCTCGAGGTCGGCAATAATACGCTCTATATCGAAGAAACAAATTGTTCTGCACGCTTCAAGTCGATGGGTGTGGTGATTTGCATCCAGTTATTTAATGCGATAACCGCGACCGGCGTAGTATGAGCAAATAGAGCAAGCGTTTGAGGAAGGCCATATTCCTCAGTTCCGTTTGATGCTAAGCAAAGAGATGTGGAGAATATGGAATCTCGGAGCATGTAAATTCCGGCATTCAAGAATCCCTGAGAAACATACTGCCGTCCTTCGATAACCTCCTTGAGGGTTGCATCAGAATTAGTCGCCACTCTCCCGCCAATTTCGCAATCGGAAACGGGTATAACACCCAATGCAAAATCATAATGGAGCAAATGTGCAATGTCTGCTCGCCCATACAGATCATCCCCCATCATGACCATGAAGCGCTCGGGGAGCATGCGCTGTGCGGACCACAACGCTCCTCCGGTACCGTTTAATTTTTCTTGAACGACATAATCAATCTTGCGCCCTCTCCATGTATTTCCGAAGTATGTGCGGATTTGTTCGCCTTCATAACCAATAACCATAACAATTCGTGCCACTTCCAAGGGAAGCATTTCAAGCTTCCATTCAATAAGATTTTTGCCGCATACTTTTTGAAGCGGTTTTGGTATTTTTTCGGTGAGTGGAAGCATGCGCGTTCCCTTTCCTGCGGCCAAGATAACAAGAGCAATCTCATTGTGCATATTTCTAGGAAACCATAAAAAATAGAAAAAGTATCATACATTATGCATAAAGCACACTAAAATTAATTCCGCAAGGGAGAATGCACTGTGAAAAAACAGCCAAGAAATCTATGTTTTCTTATCCCCGCTCTCCACACAATCCCCACCCGCTTTTGTCATTCAAAATAAATTGCCGAACATGCTAAAATAATGAACAACAGCGATTATGAAAAGTCCTTACATCCCAACAACAAGTTTACGCCTTCCCCCACAGCACATCGAGAGTGAACAAGCACTCTTGGGAGCAATCATGATCCGTACCGATTCGCTTTATGATATTTCCGACATCCTCCAATCTGATTCATTTTACGCCGAGAAACATCGTATCATTTACGAAGCGATGCTCGACCTTCATCGCAAACGTGAACCGATTGATCTTTTGACGCTCTCCACACGCCTCGAAGAAAAAGGTCAGCTTGATTCGATCGGTGGCCGCACCTATCTCGCTGAACTTGCCGGAAGCGTTCCCTCTTCGGCAAATGCAAAATATTATGCCGAGACGGTACGCAAAAAGCATATCTTGCGCGACCTTATTCGTACGGCCGAGCACGTCTCGGAGCTCGGCTACAAAGAAGAACTCGCACTTGAGGAAATTCTTGATGAAGCGGAAAGTAAAATCTATGCAGTCACGAATATTTCTTCAGGCCAAGGAATTCAAAATATCAAAGATGCATTAGCCGAGGCATGGATCCGTATTGAGCGTATTCATGAAAAGCAAGATGGACTGCGCGGTGTTCCCACGGGATTTCCCAGCCTTGATAAAATGCTCTCCGGGCTGCAGAAGTCGGATCTGATTATTTTGGCGGCTCGTCCTTCCGTGGGTAAAACTTCATTCGCACTCGACATCGCGCGTCGTGCGGCAGTGAACCACAATATTCCCGTCGGAATATTCTCACTCGAAATGAGTTCGCAACAATTGATCGACCGTATGCTTGCAGCAGAAAGTTCGGTGGACGCATGGAAACTGCGTACCGGGCAACTCTCCAAAGACCATGAATTCGCCTATTTGCGCGAAGGGCTTGATCGCCTCTCCAAGGCACCGATTTTCATCAATGATCAAGCGGGAATCAACATTATGAACATGCGTTCCGCCGTACGCCGCATGAAGAGCGAGCACGACCTCGGTCTGGTCATTGTGGACTATCTTCAGCTCATGACTCCGACACATTCAGGTGATTCAATGGTGCAACAAGTAACCGAAATCTCCCGTTCCCTGAAAGGACTCGCGAAGGATTTGAATGTCCCCGTCCTTGCCCTTTCACAGCTCTCTCGTGCCATCGAAACACGCGGCGGGAAACCCAAGCTTTCCGACCTTCGTGATTCCGGTTCCATCGAGCAAGATGCCGACGTCGTGATGTTCATTCATCGCGAAGACAAGGCCAATCAAGTGGAAGCAAGCGAACGCACGGGTATTGCGGAAATCCTTATCGAAAAGCACCGCAACGGCCCCACGGGAAAGGTGGACTTGTATTTCGACGACAAGCACACTACCTTCCGTGAGATCGAAAAAAATCGCAATGTTGATCACGCATTTGATGAAATATTCTAGACAAACAATTGCTTATTTTGTCTTTTGTATGCGTATTCCCCATGGACTCCATTAATAAACTCGCACAACTTTTTGCTCAATTTCCCGGTATCGGCTCACGGCAGTCGAAGCGTTTTGTGTATTTTCTTCTCAAACAAAATAAGGCATACATCAAAGAACTCATCACACTTATTGAATCCCTTGAGGGATCGGTGTTTACATGCGAACGATGCCATCGTTATTTTATCAAAAAATACTCTGAAGCCGGTACGTTATGTAATCTCTGTGCAGAGACCACTCGTGACCGCACACTACTGATGATTGTCGAAAAAGATTCGGATGTGGAAGCAATTGAACGAAGCGGTACCTATCAAGGCACATATTTTATTTTAGGAGGTATTCTTCCCATCCTTGAAAAAAATCCCGAGTCAAAAATTCGCATCAATCACCTCAAACAACTTGTGGAGACTGAAGCAATGGAACTTAAAGAAATTATTCTTGCCTGTGCGGTAACTCCGGAGTCCGAACATACGGCAGAGTATGTAAAAGACATCATCTCACCCATCGCCGATGCCCATCTGATTGCCATTACCACTCTTGGACGTGGACTCTCAACCGGTACTGAACTTGAATACTCCGACGCGGAAACCCTCCGATACGCGCTTGAAGGAAGAAAATAATCGACAAAAAAAGTCTCCAAAAAAAATCCCCCGAGGGGGATTTTCTTATATTAGTCGATTGATTCGATTTTCACTTCCGTGAATGGCTGACGATGTCCATTCTTTTTGAAATAACGGCTCTTGGG
>Ga0209515_10003513_pt1 | contig 22268 bp, 20 predicted proteins | sample Subgroupgradi54m_FD_187454 | JGI IMG/M metagenome (GOLD analysis project Ga0209515, IMG submission 187454) | Subsurface groundwater microbial communities from S. Glens Falls, New York, USA - GMW60B uncontaminated upgradient, 5.4 m (SPAdes)... ... | reverse complement strand
CTTTTCTCTCCACGAACGGCTTATGCAGGGTATTTGGACAAACGACCCATATATCCCTCGCCGCATCTCCGACCCCAAACCCCGCCTCATTCACATTGCGAGTGTCCGTGACCGAGTTCTGTATCAAGCGGTGTACCAGCAATTGTACCAAATCTTTGACAAGACCTTTATCCACGACTCCTACGCTTCTCGCGAAACCAAAGGCACGCACGCGGGAGTACAACGCTTTGAGGTCTTTGCAAAAAAGGTCTCTGCTAACTACAGAAACTCTTCTTTCGTCTTGAAATGCGACATCAGAAAATTCTTTGACTCCATTGACCACAAACTCCTTCTTTTTCTCATCTCAAAAAGAATCACCGACAAGAATCTTCTCGCACTCATTCACCGCATCCTCTCTTCGTTTGAGACAGCGCCATACAAAGGTCTGCCGCTCGGCAATGTAACGAGTCAAATCTTCGCCAACATCTATCTCAACGAACTTGACCAGTTTGTGAAGCACAAACTCAAGGCGAAGTATTACATCCGCTACTGTGATGATTTTGTGATTGTGGAGAAGAATCAAGAAATCTTAAAGACACTCACCCAGAAGATTCGGGACTTTGTGCGGGACAAACTCTTGCTCGAACTCCACCCGCACAAAGTAACGATACGGAAATTGCGACAAGGAACCGACTTTCTCGGCTATGTCTCCTTACCGCATTACCGAGTATTACGGACGAGAACTAAAAAGAGAATGCTGAAGCGACTGAATGAAAAGAATCTGCAGTCGTATTTTGGAATGCTGGAGTATTGCAGGGGGGACAAGATACGCAAGGTTGTAGAGAAATTGCTTGCGCGATAGTATAATCATCTTACTATCTTTATGCCGAACTATGAAATAGAGATTAAGAGTTTGCTCGGGAGTCGCGAGCGAGCAGACGAACTGAAGCGTCGCGTGGTAAAGCTCTTTCCCGCGCTCAAAACCCTCCCTTCCCACAAACAACTCAATCACTATTTTAACGAGCCGAAGGACTTGAAGACGATAGAGAAAGTTATCGCTCCGCTTTTCCCGAAAGAAAAACAGAAAGAACTCTCGCACCTTATTGCAGGAATAAAAGGAAGCGTTTCCATCCGCACCCGCGAGGCGGACGACAAGGTCTTCTTCATCATCAAGGCGTCAATCGGAGATGATTCAAGCGCGAACGGCGTCTCGCGTATTGAGTTTGAGGAGGGGGTTGCGCTCTCGCTTGAAGCATTGGATAAGAAACTGTTGGACGCTGGTCTCTCGTATCAAGCAAAATGGTCGCGTGAGCGCGAACACTACGACCTCGGGAGCGTTCATATCACGGTTGATAAGAATGCGGGTTACGGCTATCTCGCCGAGTTTGAGAAGATGATTGATGACGGCGGGGAAGCAGAGTACGCGCGACAGGAACTCAAGGCGCTGATGACCGAGCTCGGCTGTGAGGAGTTGCCGCAGGCGCGGCTTGAACGGATGTTCGCCTATTACAACACACACTGGGAGGAATTCTACGGGACAGAAAAAGTATTTACGCTAGAGTGAACACGACACAAATACACGAATGAAGGCGAATGACACGAATAAAATCGTCTATGCTGAATTATCGTATCAACTGAACGGTCTATTGTTCAATGTTCATAATCTGAACGCAAGTGGTTATAAGTTGGGTTTAATTGTAAACTTTAGGAATAGGTATCTTAAACCAATTCGTGTCATTCGTGCCAATTCGTAATTAGTGTCGTGCATATGTTTTTATCTGACACCGACATCAGAAAAGAAGTGAAGCGGGGAGCGATTACGCTTGAGCCCTTTGACGAGGCGCGGCTCCAGCCCGCGAGCTATGACATTGTGCTCGGTAATCGTTTTCTCGTGAACGATTCGCATACCTCAACCTTCATTGACCCGGCGAATAAGGTCTTTCCTAAAACCCATGATGTGCGCGTTGCCGACGGTGAGGCGTTTGTGCTCCACCCGGGCGTCTCAATCTTGGGTTACTCCAAAGACCACTTCGGCTCCGACCATTATTTGATAGAGGTCAACGGCAAGTCCTCACTTGCCCGCATCGGTCTTCTGGTGCATAACTCGGCGGCTCTCATCAATCCCGGGCACTTCTTGCAGGTCGCGCTTGAACTCTGTAATCTCAACAATGTGCCGATAATACTCCGCCCCGGGATGGCGATTGCGCAACTCACTTTCTCGCCGCTCTCAAGTCCGCCAAAACAAAACTACAAAGAGAATGGCCGCTACGCGAAGAACAATATCACCGGCTATATTCCCCCGAAGATTATTAACCAAAAGAAAACGAAGAAATAATATGGCGAAAGAACACCCCGAGTACCAATATCTCAACTTGATGCGCGAGGTGCTTGAAACGGGCAAGGTACAGACCGACAAAGGCACCGGGGTCAAGACCTACAGCGTCTTCGGCAGGCAGATTCGTTTTGACCTCGCCGATGGTTTCCCCCTCCTCACGACCAAGAGAGTGTACTTTGCGGGAGTGCTGCACGAACTCTACTGGTTTCTCTCGGGGCAGTCCAATATTGAGTATTTAGTGAAGAATAAAGTGCATATCTGGGATGATTACCCGTACAAACTTTACAAAGCCAAGGCCGACACAGGCAAAGTTCCCGCACTCACGAAAGAAGCGTTTATAGAGAAGATTGGGACGGATGCGACATTTGCAAAGAAGCACGGCGAACTCAAATATATCTACGGCGAACTCTGGCGCCGCTGGCCGACCACAGACCGGAAGCGCACCGTTGACCAATTGCAGTGGGCGCTCCGCGAAGTGATTGAAGACCCCGACTGTCATAACGCAATCGTCTCGTCGTGGAATCCCGAGTTTTTGTACACAATGGCGAGACCGAAGGAGGCGTGCCGTTTCCCCATCTGTCACAATATGTACCAACTGAATGTGAAAGAGGGGAGATTGTGCCTCCAACTTTACCAACGGTCGGCAGACATATTCTTGGGTGTGCCGTTCAATATCGCGAGTTACGCGCTCTTGACGCATATTCTCGCTAAGATTGCAGGATACAAGGTTGGAGAATTCATTCACACATTCGGGGATGTTCATATCTACGCAAACCACCGAGCGCAGGCAAAGGAACAACTTGCTCGAAAGCCGAAACCTTTTCCATCTGTTCGGATAGATAAAGATGCAACCTCGCTCACAAACTTCCGCCCCGCGCAAGTTATTTTAGAAAACTACGACCCCCACCCCCCGATTAAGGCAGAACTGACGGTGGCGGGAGGGTTCAGGGAGAGAGTGAAAAAGAAAAAGAAATGAAAGATACGCAGATACAAAAATTCATAGACGCCGAAAAGACCCGACAGAGAAAAGTGATTAACCTCGTCGCCTCCGAGAACTATGTCTCGTCAGATGTGCTTGAGGCACTCGGGTCAGTGTTGACCGACAAATATGGAGAAGGGTATCCCGGCAAGCGTTATTACCGAGGATGTGCGATTGTGGACGAGGTGGAATTGCTCGCACAGAAACGCGCTCGTGAATTATTTGGACTTGATGCAGATAAATGGAGTGTTAATGTCCAGCCGCTCTCCGGTTCTCCGGCAAACTTTGCGGTCTATGCGGCGCTCGTGCCGGCGGGGAGAAAGATAATGGGAATGACGCTCTCTCACGGAGGGCATCTCACGCATGGTCAGCCGGTCTCTATGACGGGGAAGTTCTGGACGCAGGTCCCCTACGGAGTCAGCAAAGAGACCGAACGACTTGATTATGAAGAATTAAAGAAGATTGCGATTGCCGAACAGCCGAATATCATTGTCGCGGGCTTTACCGCGTATGCGCATATCGTGGACTTCAAGAGATTTCGTGAGATAGCAGACGCCTCTGGTGCTCTGCTGATGGTAGATATGTCGCACTTTGCCGGACTGGTCGCGGGCAAGGTCTACCCGTCTCCTTTTCTCTATGCCGATATCGTTACGACCACCACACACAAGACATTGCGTGGTCCACGCGCGGCGATGATTTTCTCGCGTATTGACCCGCGCGAACTGAATAAGAAGATAGACAAAATTATCATTCCCGGCCTTCAAGGTGGCCCGCACTTCAACGCCATCGCGGCGGTCGCCGTCGCCCTGAAAGAGGCGGCGGCTCCGGCGTTCAAAAACTATGCCGCACAGGTAGTGAAAAATGCGAAAGCGCTTGCTGATGAATTGGCGAAATGTGGTTGGCGAATTGTTGAGGGCGGCACCGAGACGCACCTCCTGCGCATTGATGTTTGGCGAGAGGGAAAAGGAATAGGGGGCAGAGCCGCCGCCGACAAACTGGAGGCGGTGGGAATTATCGTGAATGAGAATACCATCCCGTTTGATACGCGAAAACCGATGGACCCGTCGGGTCTGCGCCTCGGCACCGCGGCAGAGACGACACGCGGAAAAAAAGAGAAGGACTTTCGCGAGATTGCGCGGAAGATAGATAAGGTCTTGCGTCAATGATAGAATAGCCGAATGATTGTTGATGAGTGGAAGAAGCGGGTCAATGAGGTGCTCACAAATCTCGGTGTGGCGAAGCCAGAGGCGGCTTTTGAGCATCCGGCTGAACTCGCACATGGCGACTACTCAACGAACGCCGCGCTCGTCTCCGCGAAAGAACTCAAACTCACACCGCGAGTTCTTGCCGAGAAGATTGTTGCAGTATTGCGAGAAAATCCCATAAAAGAAGTTGCAAAGATAGAGATAGCGGGCGCAGGGTTTATCAACTTTTATTTGTCGACAGAGTTTCTTGCGAGGGAAGTTGATGGGATTCTTAAACAAGGGGAGGATTTCGGGCGACAGAATATCGGAAAGAAGAAAAAGGTTCTGGTGGAATTTTCTTCGCCGAATATCGCGAAGCCCTTTACCATCGGGCATCTGCGCTCAACCATTATCGGCGATGCCGTCGCCAAGATTCTTTCGTTTTTGGGATTTGCAGTGAGTCGTGACAATCATCTGGGCGACTGGGGGACACAATTCGGAAAACTCATTGTGGCGATTAAGAAATGGGGAGGTATGAACGAAATTGCGAAGAGCCCTGCGCCCGTTCGGAAACTTGTTGATTTATATGTCCGCTTTCATACCGAAGCAAAGAAAGACCCCGAGCTTGAAGATGAAGCGCGGCAGTGGTTTGTGAAGTTGGAGCAGGGCGAACGCGAAGCGCGCTCGCTTTGGGAACAGTGCGTCACGTGGTCGCTTAAAGAATTTGAAACGCTTTACACACGACTCGGCGTCGCGTTTGATACTGCGTATGGAGAGAGTTTTTATGAAGATAAGATAACGACTGTGGTACGGGAACTTGAAGAGAAGAAACTCTTGAGAGAGAGCGAGGGCGCGCGGTTGGTCTTTTTTCCCGACGAGGTTCTTCCGCCATTGATGATTCTCAAAAAAGACGGTGCCACGCTCTATGCGACGCGAGACCTCGCGACCGACAGATGGCGAAAGAAAGAATACGGAGATGACCTCGTCATTGTCAATGAGACGGGAACCGAGCAGTCGCTTTACTTCAAACAACTCTTTATGGTTGAGGAGATGCTCGGCTGGTTTAGAAGAGGGGAGCGGGTGCATATCGGGCACGGTCTCACGCGCGGGAAAGAGGGAAAGATGAGTACGCGCGAAGGCACGGCGATCTGGCTTGAGGAGGTGCTTGATGAAGCGGTCAAACGAGCGGCGACAATTAACCCCGAGACGGCGGAGGCGGTAGGCATCGGTGCGCTCAAGTTTAACGACCTCAAGCGCGAAGCGCGACAAGATATCGTCTTTGATTGGGACGAGATTCTCAATCTCAAAGGCGACTCGGGGCCGTATCTCCAGTACTCTTATGCACGCGCGCGGTCGGTGCTGAAAAAAGCCGAAGAGCTTGAGGTTCAACCTCAAGTCGGGAAAGAGGTTGAACCTCGAGAACCAACCATACTTGAACGCCTCTTGTATCGCTTTCCCGAGGTGGTGGAGCGCGCGGGCAGAGAGTACGAACCGCACTTTATCACGACCTATCTCACCGAACTCGCCGGAGAATTCAACAACTGGTACGCACACAATCGGATTCTGGATGCAGGAGATGAAGCACCGTACCGCGTTACCCTTGCCGAGGCATTTGCTACGGTAATGAAAAACGGTCTTACCCTGCTCGGTATTCCGGTTCTGGAAAAGATGTAGCTCTTGACAGAGGATTATCTTAAGATAAACTTAATAGTATGGGGACAACAATTATCGGACTCAAAGAATTGCGTAATAATACGGAGAAATATATCAGCGCGGTAAAACGCGGACGCTCTTTTACTGTGGTTCGCCGCTCGCGTCCTGTGTTTCAAGTTGCGCCGGTTGTCGTAGACGAGTGGGGCGACGAAGGCACTTGGGAAACAATACTTGATTTGACAAAGGGTAAAAACAGAAATATCACTGCTGGACAACTACTCGAGTACATTCGCGAATTTGATGCCAAGCAAGGTAGAAAAGTTTCTTCGAAAGCTCGATTATAACGCACGCGCTGAACTTGATGCCATTCTATCTCGTATTACTACGGGAGATTTTATTGGTTTGGATATCAAAAAATTAGGCGGAGTTGATAATAGGTATCGGATACGCAAAGGCGCAATTCGTATACAGTTTTCTTTGGATGAAAAAAGGTGTGCAGTTAATTTAGATATTCAATGGCGGAGCGACACGACCTATCGTTAGTTTTGAAAGACGGTTGGAAATGCTAGAATGAGCATATTTCCGGCATCTTTTATGAACAATATTCAACCGCAAAAATCAAAGATAGCCGAGCGCGAAGAGGCGACTCTGAAGTTCTGGGAAGAGCATCAAATCTTCAAGAAGACGCTTGAGAAGAAATCTCCGAAGGGTGATTTTGTATTTTACGACGGCCCGCCTTTTGCGACTGGGTTGCCGCATTACGGGCATATTCTCGCGAGCACGATTAAGGATGTCATTCCGCGCTTCAAGACGATGCAGGGGTATCGCGTCCCGCGCCGCTTCGGCTGGGACTGCCACGGACTCCCCGTTGAGAACGAGGTTGAGAAAGAACTCGGCTTCAAGACCAAGAAAGATATTCTGCAATACGGCATCGCGAAGTTCAATGCGAAGGCGAAAGAGGTGGTGATGCGCTACGCGAATGACTGGCGGACGATTATTCCGCGTCTGGGGCGATGGGTTGATATGGACGATGACTACCGCACGATGGACTCCTCTTATACCGAGAGCGTCTGGTGGGCGTTCAAGACACTCTATGACAAAGGACTGATTTATGAAGGATTCAAGAGTATGCAACTCTGTCCACGATGTGAGACGACTCTCTCTAACTTTGAGGTCTCGCAGGGCTACAAAGAGATTACCGACACATCTGCTTTTGTAAAGTTTGCACTCGCTGGTGCGACAGATACCTATCTCGTGGCGTGGACGACGACGCCGTGGACGCTCCCCGGCAATGTCGCGCTCGCGGTGAATCCCGCCGCCGAATACGCATTCGTAGAGATTACCGCCTCAAACGCCCACGAGATTCAGACGGGTGATTCGTATATTGTGGGGGCGAAAGAAGAAATACTAAAGAGAGTATTCGGCAAAGAGAAGTTCCAGTTTGACGCGACACAAAAAGTCGGCAGTTTCGTCTGGAAGGGCGGTGCCGTTTCTTTTTCTGCAAAAAAGAGCGCGAAGGGAAGGGAGTTAATAGGGCAGAGTTACGCGCCGCTCTTTGATTATTATTCAAATCCAGAAAGGTTCAACCTTAAATCGGGAGAAAGGTTGAACCTTGAAAGAGGTTGGCGGGTCTATGGAGGCGATTTTGTGACCGAGACAGACGGCACAGGCATCGTGCATATCGCGCCTGCGTTCGGCGAAGACGATTATCAACTTGCGGTCAAAGAAAAACTCCCATTCATTCAACATATCGCGCAGAACGGCGCGTTCAGGAAAGAGGTCTCTGACTTCGCGAGACTTCAGGCGAAGCCGAAGGGGAATCCGCGCGAGACCGACGAGAAGATTGTCGCGCTCCTCGCCGCGCGTGGGCAACTTCTCGCGACCGAGCCCTACGCGCACGACTATGCGCACTGCTGGCGGTGCGATACTCCGCTTCTCAACTTCGCGGCGCCGTCGTGGTTTGTACGGGTGAGCGAGATGCGCGAGAAACTGGTCGCGTTGAACAAAGGGATTCGGTGGGTGCCGAAAGAGGTGGGCGAGAATCGTTTCGGCAACTGGCTTGCGCAGGCGCGCGACTGGGCAATCTCGCGTTCGCGCTTCTGGGGTGCCCCCATTCCCGTCTGGCGCTGCGAGCGGTGCAAGGAGGTGCAGGCAGTTGGCTCACTTGAAGAGGTGCGAAAAGGGAGCAGTGAGCGGCTGACTCAAGTCACGCTTCTGCGCCACGGCGAGAGCGAGAAAAATACGCTGAAGATGTATGACGACTCGCCGACAACATATCCCTTGACGCGTTTGGGAAAGAAGCAGGCGAATGATGCGGCGCAGAATATACAAAAAGCGGGTGGCGTAGATTTTATCTACGCGTCGCCGGTGCGTCGCGCGCGCGAGACGGCAGAGATTGTCGCCGCGGTTCTCGGCAAGGAGGTGGTGATTGACGAAGACCTGCGCGAGGTGAACAGCGGCGAGTGGGATGGCAAGCACGAAGATGACGCTGTCGTTCTCGCAGAGCGCGCGGGGCGCAACGCGCTCTCTTCCGAAGAGTATTACCGCGACAAACGGGGAAAGACGGGCGAGAGTTGGGAAGATGTTGAAAAGAGGATGAAGGGTGCTCTCGCTCGTATTCTCGCCAGACACAAGGGCGAGCGTGTGCTCGTCGTCTCTCACGAAGGACCGCTCGTCTTTCTCTTGAAGGCGGTGGAGCATCTCTCGTTCGCCGAGACCGAGAAGTTTTATCAAAAGAATTATCTAGGGGGGTATGCGGAACCGCAGACGCTCTATCTTGATGCAAAGACCGGCAGCGAGTTTGACCTCCATCGTCCGACCATTGACGAGATTGCGCTTGACTGCGCGCACTGCGCGAAGACAACGGGCACGGGTCGGGGACTGATGCGACGCGTACCCGAGGTCTTTGACTGTTGGTTTGAGTCGGGCGCGATGCCGTTTGCGCAGGCACATTATCCTTTCGACTCCGCTCAGGACAAGTCCTTTAAGCCGAAAGGCGGCTGGTTCAAGAAGTCGCGTGGTTTTCCCGCCCAGTTCATCGCCGAAGGTCTTGACCAGACGCGCGGATGGTTCTATTCACTCCTCGTGCTCGGAACCGCGCTCTTTGAGCGCGCTCCATACGACGCGGTGATTGTGAACGGACTTATCCTTGCCGAGAACGGAGCGAAGATGTCTAAACGGCTCAAGAACTATCCCGACCCTCTTGAGGTCATTGGCACATACGGCGCGGATGCGCTGCGCTACTACCTCTTGTCGTCCCCGCTTGTCCGAGGTGAGGAGGTGCGTTTTAGCGAGCGTGGGGTAGATGAGGTCTCTAAAAAGGTCTTTAATCGTCTTGATAATGTTCTCGCGTTTTATGTGTTGTATGCGGGAGCGAAAAAAACCGTCTCCTCAAGAAATGTTCTTGACCGATGGATTCTTGCGCGATTACATACACTGATAGCAGAAGTAACGGGTGCGCTGGAGCACTATGAGATAGATAAAGCGACACGACCGATCGGCGACTTCATAGACGACCTCTCTACTTGGTATCTGCGCCGCTCGCGCGAACGCATTAAGGGAAGTGCGCTTGAAGAGCGGGAAGCGGCTTTGGCGACTTTGGACTCCGTGCTCTCTGCACTCTCAAGAGTTATGGCTCCGTTCACACCGTTCTTCGCCGAGTATCTTTATAAAGCGGTTGGAGGGGAGAAAGAGAGCGTGCATCTGGAGGAGTGGCCTCGCGCGAGTGCGTTTGATGACAGGATTCTGAAAGAGATGCAAGAAGTGAGAAATGTAGTGTCGCTCGCGCTTGAGGCGCGCGCGCAGGCGAATATAAAAGTACGGCAGCCGCTCTCGCAACTTATGATACAAACACACCTTTCTTCTGACCTGCGGACAATAATTGGAGAGGAGGTGAATGTGAAAGAAGTAATTTTTGTAGAAGGACAAAAGGAGCAGGTGATTCTGAACAAAGAAATGACTCCCGAACTCAAAGACGAGGGGCAGTTTCGCGAGTTGGTGCGCTTCGTTCAAGAGATGCGAAAGACCTCCGGACTCAAAGCAGGCGAACTCGCCGTACTCTCGGTCGGCGCAGTCGGTGCCCCGCGGCGATTCATTGAACAACACGAACAAGAACTCTCCCGCATCGCGTCGCTCAAAAACATTACCATTGCCGATTCGCTAGAGGGCGGCGCGCCCTTTCAAGCCGACGAGATTTCGCTCTTTCTGTACTTGAGTAAAGCGTAGCGTATGAAGAACCGCGTCTTTTTGATTCACGGCTGGGAGGGGAGACCGGATGGGCACTGGTTCCCGTGGCTCGCTTTAGAATTGCGGGCGCGCGGATGGGAGGTCAACGCGCCGCAGATGCCTCATTCGGCGGAGCCGAAGGTAGGCGAATGGCTTAAGTTTCTAAGAGAGTATGTCGGGAAGCCCAACCAACATACTTATCTTGTCGGGCATAGTTTGGGATGCATTACGATAGCGCGGTATCTCGCGGGACTCCCCTCTAGTTCTCCCTTTCCTAAAGGGAGTACCCGTAAGGGGGAGGGATTTAAATCCTCCGCCTCGGCAGACCTCGGCACCTCCTTTATGAAAGGAGGAGTAAGAGTCGGCGGCGCGGTCTTTGTCGCGGGTTTTTCGGGGCGCGTTGAGGTGCCGGAAATTGCCGAGTTTTATTCGCTCCCATTTAACGCAGAAAAAGCAAAGACGCACTGCGAGAAGTTTGTAGTGCTCTTTTCTGATAACGACCAGTGCGTTCCGATGGAGAAGTCGCTTGAGTTCGCGAAGCAACTCGGCGCCAAGACCATTCTGCAGCGCGGCAAAGGTCATTTCTGCTCAAGCGAAGGCGTTACCGCCCTTCCGAGCGTCTTAACGGCACTTCTCAAGATGAGTGAATAAGAGTATGTATCACCTCTATCAGACCGAAGCGCTCGTGCTTGGGGGGGAACCAAGCGGGGAGGGGAGCCGGCGACTCACACTCTTTACCCGCGAGCTCGGGCTGCTCTCTGCTGTTGCGACCTCGGTGCGCGAGGCGCGCTCTAAACTGCGTTACGGTCTGCAGGACTTTTCATACACGACGGTCTCGCTCGTGCGCGGTCGTGATAAATGGCGCGTCGTGAACGCGGCACTCGTTCAGAATCTTGCCGTTGCATTTCGGGATTTTCCTGAGGCGCGCGAACTCTTCGCACGCATCGCGAAACTCCTGCGCCGTTTGCTTTCTGGAGAAGAAAAGAACGAACCGCTCTTTCGTGCCGTGCACGAAACCTTTACCTATCTTGACAAGAATCGGAATGCCGCGCTTGTCGCGCAGATTGAGGTCGTGCTCGTACTTCGCATTCTCTCTTTACTCGGGTATCTCGCGCCGCGCAAGGAGTTTGAGGTCTTTTTGGCGGAGCCCTTGTCGTGGAGTTCTGAACTCTTCGGGTCTACGGCAAAGCTCCGCGCGCTCGCCCTCTCCGAAATTAACCGGTCGCTGCGTGAAACGCAATTGTGATATACTGGTGCGCGTATGCCTCTTGATGATTTAGAGAGCCGTCTCTATTCGCGTACGCCGCCTCCGCTCCGTCCTCCCGAAGGACAGGGTGGCGAGGAGAAGCACATCCGCATCGCGCCCGGCTGGACGGAAGAGGCGGAGCGCAAACAATCCGCATTTTTCGGAATCATCTCTCATCTTATGCCTTGGCTCAATCGAGTGCTCATTGCGTCAATCGTCTTTTTTCTCTTCGCGGGGGGCGTGGCGCTCTTTGGTTTTGCGCGCGGCGGCAATACCGTTTCCCCGCAGAACATCTCGCTCACCGCGCTCGGCCCCGTCGCCGCCCCCGCAGGGGAAACACTCGCCTTTGAGGTCACGGTGACCAACTACAATGAGTCGGAACTCTCGTCGGTGGACCTTGTGGTTGCGTATCCCGATGATACCCGAAAACCGGGGGCACTTTCGGAGCCGCTACTCCGCTATCGCGAGTCGCTCGGCGCACTCTTACCTCGCGCCTCTCTTTCGCGTCGCCTCTTGCTCGTGCCTTTCGGCGAGCAAGGTGCTTCGCGCACTGTTGCGGTGAAGGTAGAGTATCGCGCGAAGGGTACGAATGCTATCTTCTCGCGCGAGAGCGCCTACAACTTCACCATCAATGCCGCGCCGGTGACGGTCGTTGTCAAGTCGCCCAAAGAGGTGAGTGCGGGGCAACCCTTTGATATCTCGCTTGAGATTTCGTCCAACGCGAGCACTCCGATTCGCGGACTCTTGGTGAAGGCGGAGTATCCGCTAGGATTCCGCCCGACCGCAAGCACTCCCGCACCTGCCTTCAGCGACAATGTCTGGCAACTCGGCGACCTCGCGTCGCAGGCGAAGCGGACACTGCGGGTTTCGGGTCAGATTGACGCGGCAGAGGCCGAAGAACGGGCAGTTCGTTTTTTTGTTGGCACCGCGAGTCCAAAAGATGAGAAGATACTCGGCACCATCTTCTTGATAGAGTCGCCCGTGGTTGCGCTCACCAAATCGCCCGTCGCGCTTGACGCGCTCATCAACGGCACGCGCGGCGCCATCTTCGCCACAAACAAGGCGGGACCGTTTCGGGTGGACATCCCGTGGTCAAACAATCTCGGTGTCAAATTGACCGACCTAGAGATTACGGTGACCCTTGACGGGACTATCGTTGACCGCAACTCGGTCGCGGGCTCGGGGAGATACGACACGAATACAGGTTCAATCGTCTGGGACAAACGCGACCGCACGGGTCTTGGGGTGGTTGACCCAGGCGAGAACGGCACCGAGAGTTTTAGTTTTTCATTACTGCCCGTAGCCACCGACCCCTCACGCTTCAAGAATGCCTCGCTTATGCTCCATATCTATCTTCGTGCCAAACGGCTAGACGAAACGGGCGCCGTGCAGGAGGTACTCTCTACGCTCTCAAAAGAGATTCGTGTCGCCTCCACCCTTTCGCTGGGAACGCGGCTTTCGTTTGCAACCGGTGCCTTCTCAAACAGCGGACCAGTGCCGCCCCGCGTCGGGCAGGAGACAACTTACACCGTCTCGTGGTCGCTCTCAAATTCTTCAAATGCCGTTGCGGGCGCGCGGGTCTCTGCCGCACTCCCGCCCTATGTGAAGTGGCTCGGCACGGTCGGTCCGCCATCTGAACGGGTCTCATATAATCAAGAGGGCGGAGAGGTCGTCTGGGATGCGGGTGATATGAGCGCGGGGGTCGGCTTCGGTTCTTCGCCTAGAGAGGTCTCTTTTCAGGTCTCACTGCTCCCGAGCGTGGGGCAGGCAGGGACGGCTCCAGTGGTGATTGGTTCTGCACAGGCGAGCGCGAGCGACCGCTTCACAGGAGCGGCGACCGAGAGCGGCCCCCGTCCAGCACTCACAACCGCCTCGCTTGCCGAAGGCAGTGGAGGTGGTATTGTAACGAGATAATATGAAGATAGAGGATATGATGGAGAAGATTGTTTCGCTTTGTAAAAGGCGCGGGTTCATTTACCCGAGTGCCGAGATTTATGGCGGATTTTCCGGTTTTTGGGATTATGGTCCCTACGGTCTCGCGCTCCGAAATAATCTGAAGAATCTGTGGTGGAAGATGTTTGTAACCGAGAGGGAAGATATGTATGGCGTTGATGCGACCGAGGTTACGAAACAAGAAGTTTTGCAGGCAAGCGGGCACATCGCTGGTTTTGCCGACCCACTTGCGGACGGCACCAAGTTTAACACTATGTTTAAGACCTCGGTGGGAGCGGGCGAGGAGGCGACGACGGCGTATTTGCGTCCCGAGACGGCACAGGGAATCTTCACCAACTTCAAGAATATCATTGATTCTTTTCATCCCTCTCTTCCCTTTGGGATTGCCCAGATTGGAAAGGCATTTCGCAATGAAATTGCACCGCGGGACTTCATTTTTCGCGCGCGCGAGTTTGAGCAGATGGAGGTTGAGTATTTTGTGAAGCAAGAAGAGTGGAAAGAGGCATTTGCCCTTTGGCAGAAAAAGATACACGAATGGATTGAGGCGGTTGGGATTGACGCGAAGAAAGTACACGAATTAGAAGTGTCGGATGGGGAGCGGGCGCATTATTCTAAACGCACCATTGATTTTGAGTACGACTTTCCGTTCGGAAGAAAAGAATTGTACGGACTTGCATACCGCACCGACTTTGACCTCTCGGCGCATACAAAAGCAAGCGGTGTTGATTTGTCGTACCTTGACGAAGAGACCAAAACGAAGATTACTCCCAATGTGATTGAGCCCTCGCTCGGCGTTGGGCGCACCATTCTTGCTGTACTCGCCAGTGCTTATACCGAAGACATACTTGGCGGAGAGCCACGCGTCTATCTCAAACTCAAGCCCGCCATCGCGCCAGTAAAAGTTGCCGTCTTTCCGCTTCTAAAAAACAAGCCCGAACTCGTTGCGAAGGCGAGAGAAGTGTATGTCGCTTTAAAGAAAGAGTTTTCGGCGGTCGTCTTTGACGACAACGGCAACATCGGCAAACGCTACCGCCGTCAAGACGAAATCGGCACGGTTACCGCAGTTACTGTGGATTTTGAAACACTGGATAACGATACGGTCACCTTGCGAGATCGAGATAGTGGAAAACAAATACGAGTAAGAGTCTCACGACTTATAGACATCATTTCGGAGATTATTGACGGGAAACTTTTTTCGACACTTCCGCCAGAGATTAAATAAACTCAATGACATCTCGATTTGTCTGGACTATGTGCGGGCTTACACTTTTGAAGTCCAGATTAACCAGATAACATAACCGCCGCAGAACTTCTATGGGGATTCTGTTGTTTTGTAATTTCCATGCAGAAAACGTTGCTTTGTGTACTCCTAAGACATCAGCCGCATTTTTCCCGAGATTTAGTTTTTCTTTAATCTTAGCGAAAAGCATCCGGTGTGTAGTTTTATCAAGGTACACAGTAGCTTTTTCGTCAATATATTTACTCCAACCATGTGGTCGAGTAGAGATATTGACCTTTCCATGATTCTTTAGGATCTTGAGATAATGACGAATCGAAGTATATCTTTTCTTGTAATATCGCTCCAAGAAATTAACGTCACAATATTTAATTCTCTTGAGCAGTAAAAGTATTCTCTCTGCAGAAAGTACTCCATTGTCTCGGATTATGGGTTTAACTTTTTTATCACCACTAATCCAGCGCAACAACTTCCATTTTTGAGTTTCCGGTTCAAAATATTTCAATAAACGATTTATACGATTTGGGATAATCGTGCTGATTACATATTCACCCCTTCTATTTCTCAATAGTATTCCCTGATTAATCTTATCCTTCGCCCAAATATCCTGTATTGCGGATGCAAAGTTCTTGCTTTTAGAGCTGAAAGAAATCTTTCCTCCTTTGGTAACACATCCATCAAACATCAACGCTCCTCTTGCAAAACTCCGCCTGACTTCTAACGTAGAGTTCTGTATCACTTCTGGTTCACTTACCGTATATGTTTTTAGACCGCTCTTCATTCCAAAAAACTCGGTTAAATACCGTGCGACTATTTTGTTCGAAAAAATCACTCGCCACGCTCGTTTCTCTTTTTTAATGTTTAAAGAGGTCGGCTCAATGTTGAATACGGCTTTCATCCATTTTGCAAAAGCCCGCACACTGTCTTCGTATTCGTCAACCAATTCAATAGCCCAGTGTGTTTGCGTAAGAAGATCCTTGTGAGTATGCCGATAGAGATACTCAAGCAGGCCTCGTGAGTGTTCATTGAGTTGAATCGCCACATAGTATTGTTTTCGTGCCTGGGACCAGCGAATTCTTAATGGATAAGTAGTTCTTCCCAAATCCGCACACAATTTCTCCATCGGCGATTGAGTTGTTGTCGCAAGAATGAGTTGAACACTCAAGCTTCCATCAGCGGCGAATGCCCCGATAATTTTCGCAAGGTCTTTTGAGAGAACATGAACTGCGTTGACTGGCTTTGCAGATGCGGAGTTTACTTTTAATGTAAGGATATTTTCCCTGATTCTTTTGTAGAACGCCTTCGGCCGTGTACTTCGTACAATTAACTTCTTGAGTACGACGAGAGGGTAGAAAGATGCCCCACCTCGGAGTATGTTCTTTACTACTCCCCGTGCGCAATGTAACTCGTCCGATACGAGCTTACTGAGATGTTCGCGTGAGAGTTTGTGCGCTTTAAGAATGTCTCTTTCAAGTTCCTGAACAACATCAATAAGTACCTTCCCCTGCACACAAATCCATGACCGAGGGTGTCTATCGCTTGGTCTGTGTAGTAGAAATAGATTTAGATTACTACTCATACTGTCTATTGTACCACACTTTATTCTTTGGGTAGCACCCCGCACTGGTCTTATGGTATTCTTACAGCGATATGGAAAAACACCCCCTTCACCTCAAAATCCCCGACCTGCAGACCTCGCCCGAGGTCGAAGACGCCGTGGCAAAGCAGGAGCGGCTTTCGGGAGAGAAAGTGCCGAACGACCCTGCGGAGCGCATCGAGGCCTACATGAGCCGCCTTGAAAACGTCTTCCTCAACAAAGACGAGCGCGTTCGCGAGCGCAATATCGAAATGTTGCGGGACAAGATATATGACGCGGTTCTCATCAAGCGCGAAGATGTCCCAGAATCCCACTTTGAGCTCCAGCAGCGTATTGCTAGAGAACGCGGGCAGGCGGTCGAACACATTCCCGCGAACGTTCGTGAACAGATGAAGACGGTAGTCATCGAAGACCAGAAGGCCTCGCTCGACGCGTGGATAGACTATCTCTCAAGCGACGATGCGGTTTACCCCGCATGGTTCAAGTACTTCGTCTTTCGCAACGTCACCAAGCTCTCCCAATTCGACAAGGAGCTCGGCAAGTTCAAGGAGCGCACGAAGCATACGACTGCTCCCTTTCCCGACATCTACCGCGAACCGCTCGCCCAGATCGCCGATATCTACGAGCAGGTCAAGGCGGACAACAAAAACCTGAAAGAGCCGGAAATCCAAGCCGCCTTCTCCAAAAAGTTCCCCGCGCTCTACGCCGAACTCATCCAGAAGTCCCTCGCCGCTTCGATGGAGAACCGCGAGGAGATTCGCGGCGAGTGGGTGAAGTACGAGCAAGGACATGAGGCCGATGCCGAGAGGCTATTCCGATCGCTCGAAGGCAAAGGCACGGGGTGGTGTACCGCCGGACATTCGACGGCCGAAGCCCAAGTGGAAAGCGGCGATTTTTATGTGTATTACACCAACGACGCAACCGGCAAACCCACCCAGCCGCGCATAGCCATCCGCATGGAGGAGAACCGCCTCGCCGAAGTGCGCGGCATCCTCCAGCACCAGTCGCTCGAACCGCAGATGAACGATGTGCTGGAAGCGAAGCTCAAAGAATTCGGCCCCGAAGCGGACAAGTACAAGAAGAAATCCGCCGATATGAAGCTCCTTACCTTGCTCGAGCGTAAAACCAAAGAAAACCAGCCGCTCACCAAGGACGAGCTTGTCTTCCTCTACGAAATGAGCGGGACCATCGAGGGCTTCGGTTATCAGAAAGACCCGCGGGTGAAGGAATTGCGGGACCAGCGGAATCCGGAAGCGGACATGCCGGTCGTCTTCGACTGTACTCCAAACCAAATCGCCCGCACATCCGCCGACATCACCGAGGGCACCAAAGCCTATGTCGGCAAGCTCGGTGCATCGGTCTTTGACAAAATACGTGAATTCACTATCGAGCATATCTACACCCGTTTCCCCGAAGGCAAAATCCACCGGTACACGGTCCCGCTTGGAGGAAAGACCGTCGAAAGATTCAAGTCCAAGCTTACACCCCCTAAATATTACATTTCTGACTGGGCTAACCAACTCTTGGAAAGCGGCGACTTCATGGTGCTTAAAGGCACGGAAACCGCCGACCTTGTCCGTCTTTCTGTCGCCGACCTCGGTTTTCCGGATGGAGCAACCACCGACCAAATCTATCAAAAAGCAGAAGAACTCGGTCTAGAACTCTGCCCAGCCGAAGTCGGTCCGCAACTCCGGCTGTCCACCGATGACCCCGACTATATGCTCATTGCCATGAAGCAAATTACCGACCGCGGTGGCGGCCCGGACGTGTTCTACCTGTACTCCGGCGGGGGCGAGCTCGGTCTCAGTGCCGACGGCGCGGAGCCGGACCGCAGGTGGGGTCCTGGCAACCGGTTTGTTTTCCTCCTCCGCAAGGAGAAACTCTAATCCTCTGACTTTTGACACGGACGCTCTGAATCTCGGATACTCTGACCCTTTGATACTTTCTTCGAAAATATTTTAAGCGTACACTATCCTCGGTTAGGTTGCATCGGGCGGCCATGGTTTCCCGAGACCTTTCCAGTTGGCGCACGGTGAGAGCGCACACGGTTACAAGTAATGTTGAGCTTTGTGCGGAGGCTGTGCGTTCTCTTTTCAAAAAAGAATCAACTTGGTGTGCCACGCTGTGCGAGTTATGCTCGCGAAAACTTTAACGCTTAGCCCACGGCTGTATAGATGGCGCGGCATACAATGGTACCGACCGCGATGGCAACCCGAACGTGTTCAACCTGAACTCCGACGAGGGCGAGCTCAATCTCAATGCCAACAACGCGAAGCCGGACAACAGGTGGAATCCTAACAACCAGTTTGTTTTCCTCCTCCGAAAGTCATTTCTTTTTTCCGTTCCGGCTACAGGTCTGAACGGTTTTTCTTGTCTGGGTTATCGAGGCTACTCTTCCATGCGATGAGTCTTCTGCTGGCTTCCTCGAGTTTTACGGCGACAGTTTCGAGATGGGTGTTGGAGATAACCTTTCCTTCCCATGCTATCGAAACGAAATATTTCAGGATGTCCAAAAGGTGAATACATTCGGCAATCCGCTTCTTCTTTTCCGCTAACTGTTCTTTCGAGGTAAAATAGGCGGTATATGTCCGCTCCAAAAGGTCAAGGAATGTATTTTCAATTCTTACACCGAGCGTGTACCGCGCTCCTTTCGCAATATGGGGAACAATAGTCAGCCACAACAAATATCCCTCTTTGACGCATTGCAAGATAGAGGCACTTGCAGAGAGAGAGAGAGAGAGAGAGAGAGAGTAGTGCCGGGCTTTTTCATAGCTACGATTCTATCATCTCTGTAGAGAACCTGCTCGAATCGTGGCGGGAGTTTGCACGGGACAAGAAGAAGCAAGAGGAGGTGATAGCGTTTTCCGTTCGGCTTATGGATAACATCCTTGCCTTGCGACGCGAGCTTGTCTCGAAGACCTATCGGCACGGCTTCTACCGCCCTGCGAAAATCGCCGACCCGAAACCGCGAGATATACATATAGCGAATGTTCGCGACCGGCTCGTGCATCATGCTATCTACCGTGTGCTGTACCGCCACATTGACCGGCAGTTCATTTGGGATTCCTATTCCTGCCGTAGTAAAAAGGGGACGCATCGCGCCTTCAACCGATTTCGCGAGTATGCGCGCGATGTCTCATACAATCACAGCCGGACGGTGTGGGTGCTGAAGTGCGACATCAGGAAGTTCTTTGCGAATATCGACCATACGATTCTTCTTTTCATGCTTGCGGAATATATTTCCGACGCAGATACCTTGAATCTGCTCAAGAATATCGTTGACAGTTTCTCCTCTTTAGCAAAACCCGACGGCCGTCGGGTTTTGCTAAACGAGAGTGGAGGAGAAGATAGGGTAGTCGGTCTGCCGCTCGGTAACCTCACCTCGCAACTTTTGGTGAACGTCTACATGAATGAGTTTGACCGATTCGTGAAGCAAGAATTGCGGATACGGCATTATGTGCGCTACGCAGATGATTTTGTTATCCTACATGGAAGCAGAAGCTATCTCCTCGAACTCTTGCCAAAACTCTCCGAATTCCTTGAGAAGCGTCTCAAACTATCCCTTCACCCAGACAAAGTTTTCATAAAAACCCTCGCCTCCGGCGTAGACTTCCTCGGCTGGGTGCACTTTCCACATCACCGCGTCTTGCGGACGAGTACGAAGAAGCGGATGTTCAGGCGGTTGGTAGGGAATCTGAAGGAGGAAACAATCGTGTCGTATCTCGGACTTCTCTCGCATGGGAACGCGCACAAACTTAGTACCAGAATAGTCAAAATGACGTCAATTTGACAAAAGAGCCACTTTGGCTATAATGGCTACTATATGATAACAACAACTTTCACCGCAAAAGAGGCGAAGAATAATTTTGGGCGGCTTTTGGACGAAGCACGCCGCTTTCCAGTCTTTGTGAAGAAAAACGGTCGGCAGGTTGCCGTGGTGATGTCGTCTGAAGAGTATGAGTTTGTGGAGACGCTTTCTGATATATATTGGGCGAAGCGCGCGAAGGAGGCGGGAAAGCAAGGTTTTATCGGAGTGAAGGCCTCTATGAAATATCTAAACTCTGTTCTTAAAAGGAATGCTCATAGAACTATCAAGGCGCGCAATTAAGTTTCTCAAGCGTTTGCCTGCAAAGCAGGAAAGTCAGTTGGTGAGGAGAATCACAGAACTTGCCCAGAATCCGACTGCGCCGGATGTAAGAAAGATGTCCGGTTTCGATTGTCTGCGCGTTGATAGTGGCGAATACCGAATTATCTACACCCTGCGAGGCGACAACCTTTTTGTGTGGTTGGTCGGCAAGCGAAATGATGACGACATATACAGAAAGCTAAGACGCATGCTAAAGTAGTAAACTACTTATGCAATTTTCTAAAACCATCCTCCCAAACGGGTTGCGGCTCGTCACCATTCCGATGAAAGAGAGCCCGACCGTCACGGTGATGGTGCTCGTTGAGGCGGGCTCAAAGTACGAAGAGAAAAGAATAAGCGGCCTCTCGCACTTTCTGGAGCATATGTGCTTCAAGGGCACCACCAAGCGCCCGAAGCCAATTGATATTGTGAAAGAACTTGACGGCATTGGCGCCGCCTACAACGCCTTTACGGCACAAGAGATGACGGGCTACTACGCCAAGTCGGATAAGAAGCATTTTGCAACGATTCTTGATATCGTCTCTGATATCTATCTCAACTCAACGCTTCCCGAATCAGAGATGGAGAAAGAGAAGGGGGTGATTGTGGAGGAGATTAAGATGTATCAAGACCTGCCGCCGCGTCACATCCACGAGGTTCTGATGACACTTCTCTATGGCGACCAGCCCGCGGGTTGGGACATTGCCGGCAACGAAGAGACCGTTCGCGCGTTCTCGCGCGAGGACTTTTGTGCCTATCGCGCACAACACTATCTCTCGGGAGCGACGACCGTCGTGGTCTCTGGTGCCGTTACCGCCGAGCGGGCAGAAGAGAGCGTACGCAAGGCATTTGCCGCGATGTCGAGTGGAAAGAAGCACCCCAAGACCGCCGTAACAGAGACACAGACAAAACCCGCCCTCGCCATTGAAGAGAAGAAGACCGACCAAGTACATCTTGCGTTTGCTCTTCGTACATTTGACCTCTACCACACAGACGTGGTCGCTCTGCGCGTCCTTTCTGCGGTACTCGGCGGGGGGATGAGTTCGCGCCTCTTTCAGAAGATGCGCGATGAACTCGGCATCTGCTACTATGTCGGCGCGAGTAGTGAACTCTTCACCGACCACGGATTCTTAGAGATTACCGCTGGCGTGCCGGCAAAACGCCTCGCGGAGGCCGTCTCGGCGCTCCTCGCCGAGGTGAAGAAGATAAGAGAGCAAGAGGTGGGGAGCGAAGAACTCGCGCGGGTGAAAGAGCACTTAACTGGCTCTCTCTATCTCGGTCTGGAGTCCTCGGACGCCGTTGCCGAGTTCTTCGGGATGCAGGAGATTATGCGCAAGCCGATTCTCTCGCCCGCGGAGGTGGTAGAAAAGATACGCGCCGTGACTGCCGCCGAAATACAGCGTGTGGCGAATCGCTATCTCACCGACGAGTCGCTCAATCTCGCGCTCATCGGACCCGTTACCGACAAAGCCGCGCTGTTGCGCTCACTCTCGCTCTGATTTATGATGGGGTGATGGCTAAAGACGAGTTCTCGCAACCCATCTCTCTCACAACCGGCACTATCTTTCGCACCGTCTTGGTGCTGATTCTTTTTGGTCTCTTGTGGTACCTGCGGGATGTGGTGATGGTGGTGCTCGCCGCGGTGGTGGTGGCGTCTGCCGTTGAGCCGCTGACGCTCGCACTCGGACGCGTGGGAGTACCGCGGCTCATCTCGGTCATCGCAACCTACCTCTTGCTCGCGGTCGCCTTTCTCAG
>Ga0209515_10003511_pt1 | contig 22271 bp, 19 predicted proteins | sample Subgroupgradi54m_FD_187454 | JGI IMG/M metagenome (GOLD analysis project Ga0209515, IMG submission 187454) | Subsurface groundwater microbial communities from S. Glens Falls, New York, USA - GMW60B uncontaminated upgradient, 5.4 m (SPAdes)... ... | reverse complement strand
TCCATTGATAATATTTTGGATCAGTGGTATTCACTTCCCTCGCCCAATCAAAAGAAATTCCCCAGGCAATCAATTGTTTTTTGGCATTTTGTATGTTTGTGGCGGTAGAAACTTTGGGATGAACTTTGTTTTTAATTGCAAAATTTTCCGCAGGAAGCCCGAACGCATCCCATCCGATGGGATACAAAACCTCCGCTCCTTTCATTCTTGAAAATCTGCTATACACGTCTCCCGCAACATACGGCCGCAAATGGCCCATATGAAGGCCGGCGCCTGAAGGATAGGGAAACTCAATCAAGATGTATTTCTTTTCACTTTTACTAAAATCGCGGGCTCTAAAAGTTTTTTCAGATTGCCACTGTTTCTGCCATTTTTTTTCTATTTTTTGAAAACTGTATTTTGCCATGATGTGATTTTAAAATAGCAATTTTATGGCAAATTGACAATATAAATCTATTGTTAAATACTTTATATAAAGAAAGTTTTTTGAAAAGGCGCCATGAGTCCAGAAGAAAAAGAACGCGTGATTGATGAATTAAATGATTCTGGATCGGGTATACTGATAGGAATAGAGCGTTATAAAATTGTGTTATTCCTCCTGCAGGGCAAGCATGAAAGAACACTATAGCCGCGTAGATGCACTAGATTTAATGAATAGATACATAAAAATACTTCGACACAATGGTTCAAATCCGCAATTAAATTACATACAAGAAGCCCTCGCGGATCACAATATTTTTGTGGAATTTCCGGAAGAAGAAATTGCAGAAACAACTCCCGATCCTCAGGGTAAATACAAATGTTATTCTGTAACAGTTCTTTTTATCAAAAAGGATTTAATATGCAGAGAAGAACGAAATGTGTTGGTGAAGTTGCCAATCATCTCCGGCCTTCTTGAAACAAAAATGCTCACCCTGCGTGATCATGCGTTTTTAAAGAAATATAAAGTAATCTGGGGGGAAGATCGTATTTAAAAAATACTAGATTCCAAACAATGCTTTAGCGTTTGCAGTTGTGGTGTGAGCGACTTCATCAAAAGTCGCTCCTTTTATTTCGGCGATCCTTTTTGCAACTTCAACAACAAACACCGGTTCATTACGTTTTCCTCGATGCGGCACTGGCGTCACATACGGCGCATCGGTTTCGAGCAATATCCGATTGAGCGAAATAAAATGCACAACTTCATCGTAGTCATGGGTAAAGGTGAGGACGCCGCCGAAGGAAAACGAAAAACCGAGATCCATGAGAACGCGGGCGTCATCAATAGAACCGGAAAAAAAATGAATCACTCCGCTAACCTCACCTCTTCGAGTCTGAAGACTCTTCAGAGTCTGAACGACCCCCCTCTCCTTACGAAGGAGAGGGGCGACTGCCATATTTTCTTGAAGTATTTTCATCAAATCCGAAAATGCCTCGCGACAGTGAATCATCAGCGGCTTTTTAATATCTTGCGACAACTCAATCTGCTTGCGAAAAATAATTTTTTGTTTCTTTTTTAACTCTTCGTCGTTAATTCTAAAATAATCCAGACCGCACTCGCCTATTGCGACAACTTTTGGTGAAGAAAGCGCCAAATTTTTATAAAACTCGTAATCAAATTCTTTGCCTTCTACTTCTTTTTGAGATTCTAGATCAGAAGGATGCAGCCCAACCACCGCATAAACTCCTTCTTGGTATTTTTCGGCAATAGCAATGGCTTTTTTTGAACTTTCTCTGTCTGTTCCAATATTAATCAACCCAACCCCATTGTCGAGTGCCCTCTGAATAACCTCCTCGCGATCATGGTCATACCCTGAAGATTGCGTATGCGTATGAACGTCAAAAAATTTCATTTTTCAATTCGTGGAAAAAGATGCGGAACTTCTTTTGCGGTAAACTTCGTCCATTTTTTTTCAAGTGCTGAATCTGCATCAAGGGCGTTTAAAATTTTCTCCGCGGTGTCTGGCAAAAATGGCTTTAACATCACCGCAATAGAAGACAGCGCATAAGCTAAATTCCAAAGAGTGATAACGGCGCCTTCCGGATTTTCTTTTATCAATTTATATACTTTATATTTTTCTATGTATTCGTCTAATCTTTTAGATAAGTTTATTGCTAAATTAATTGCTTCCTGAAGTTCGTGCCTTTCCATACAAGCGTGGTATTCCGGCAAAATTATTTTATCAACCGCTAAAGACACCGCCGTCTCCTCTATTTCTAAAGAATCTATGTGTTTTAAAAAAGGGTACTGTAATAATTTTTCGGGAGACGGTTTTGATATTGCTCCGAAACCGCTCATCATTTTGAGGGTGCGGCTTAAAAGATTGCCCAAACCGCTTACCAAAACACCTTCATAGACATCGTGAAAATGTTCTTCTGAAAAATCAGAATCATGAAATGTAGAGACTTGGGAAAGAAGATAAAATCTGACTGCGTCGGCTCCATATTTTTCAATCAACGGAAATGGATCAGCAACATTGCCGGTGCTTTTTGACATTTTTTCACCTTTAGTATTTATAAATCCGTGTACAAAAATCGCTTTGGGAAGCGGTAATTTCGCAGACATCAACATGGCCGGCCAAAAAATTGCATGAAATTTTATAATATCCTTGCCTATTAAATGCATATCTGCTGGCCAGTACGCATCAAAGGCGGTGCGGTCATGGGAACCAAAACCTAATGCGGAAATATAATTAGAAAGAGCATCGCACCATACATACATCGTTTGCGTATCATCTCCCGGCACCGGAATGCCCCATGAAAGATCTTTTGATGGCCGCGAAAAACTGACATCTTCTGATTCTTCGAGCATATGGATAACTTCGGTTTTACGAAATTCTGGGAAAATTTTAATGGTGTCGCGCATGATGGCTTCTTTGATTTTTGGGACGTACTTCGAAAGTTTAAAAAAATAATTTTCTTCATACACTTCTTCGGGCGATTTTTTATGAAGCTCGCAAACGCCATTTACCAAATCTTTCTCAGTGATAAACGCTTCGTGCCCCGCGCAATACAGGCCCCGATATGGGCCTGTATATAAATCTCCCGCGGTTTTAAGATGCTCCCATAGAGATATGGCTCCCGGCCAATGCCTCTCTTTATCAGAAGTGCGAATAAAATCGTCATTTGAAATATTAATTTTTTTTAATAAATTCGCAAAAAAAATAACGCCGGAATCTACAAACTCTTTTGGGGTTTTTTTAGCTGCTTCCGCTGACCGAGCAATATTTGCACCGTGCTCATCGGATCCGGTTAAAAAAAACACGTCCTTCCCTTGAAGTCTTTCATATCTAGCTATCGCATCGGTTTGTACGAATTCCAAAGTATGCCCCAAATGCGGAGGGCCATTGAGATACGGAATGGATGTGGTGATATAAAATTTCATTTTTTCTTATTTTGTCGTTCGAGAGCCAGGTCATTTAAAAATTCTACCAAGACCGCGGCCACCGGCACGGAAAGTATAATTCCAAAAAACCCACCCAATTTCGCTCCCGCAACCAGCGAAACTACCACCAAAAGCGGAGGTACTCCAACAGTTTTTCTTACCACCAAAGGATAAATCAAGTGATTTTCAAATTGTTGAACGATAACATATAAACCTAAAACCATAAGTCCCAAAACCGGTTTTTGTATCGAAGCAATCGCAATGGCGGGAATCGCAGCCATCACCGGACCAAACACCGGAATTATTTCAAAAACTGCCGAGAGGATGGAAAGTAAAATGGCGTATTTTACCCCGAGTACCATCAACCCCAAAAATACAAATACTCCTACCAACACTCCCAATAAAATCTGCCCCTGCAGCCAACGCCCTATTTTTCTTTGTGACCGTTTCCATAAATCTAAAATGTAGTTTTCTTTTTCTTCCGGACTCACCAGCCTCAAAAAATTTTCTATCCCATGCTCTTGAACAGATAAATAAAAAGAAATGACCACCAGCAGGATTATAGAAACAACGCCTCCAAAAATGGCGGAACCGGCAGAAAAAACTTTGTTGATGATTTGCGGAATATACCCCTCCAAAGTCAAGGCCAGCTCTTTAAGGTACCCGCCCAAAGCCTTGGGAAGCTCGGGGAAAAAAGCAAAAATGGGGCTCCCGGGACGCAAGGTATTTTCTATAAAGGAAGGCAGAGTCGATAGAAAATCGAGCATGTCCCCCAGTAACGGCGGGATGACTAAATAAAAAATCAACAAAAATATCGTAATTCCAAAAAGATATACAAAGAGTACGCCGAGCAAGCGCGGAATCTTGTGTGATTTAAACCAATGAGCGGCTGGCTCAATCGCAGAAGCAATAACGATAGAGAGCAAAACAACCGCAACCAAATCTTTTAAAATCCAAAGCGCCCACAACGAAAGAACCAAGGCGGCGGCTTTAAAAAAGGTCCAAAAAGATACGTTAATAATTTTTTGATCGGAATTCATGTTATACGTGTTTTAAAATCTCTTCATATTTTTTGATATCATCATGCGGACCAATAGCTGCCATATTTATTTTTTCCGGACGCAAAATTTCTCGCGCTACTTTCATAATATCACTTTTGGTCACCTTCTCAATTTTTTGAAGGATATCTTCAGGAGTCATTATCTTTTTATAGAAAAGTTCCTGCCCTCCGAGAAAGCTCGCCACCTCATCCGTAGATTCAAACGCCAGCGCCATAGATCCGCGCAAATATTCTTTTGCAAAATCTATATCTTTTTGAGATACTCCATGTTTTTTTATTCCTTTTAAAATTTGAACTATTTTTTTTGCCACCTGCGGAAGCTTGGCATGGGGCACTCCGGCTACTGCCACCAAATAACCCGTGTCGGTATATTCTGGTGCCGACGCATACGCATAATATGTAAGGCCCAGTTTTTCGCGGAGCTCCATAAAGAGTTTGCTGGAAGCGTTGCCTCCCAAAATTGTTTGCAAAACCATCATTGGGTATCTTTTTTCGTCGAACATATTGTACCCTCTTACCCCGATGCGCACATGGGTCTGGTCGACGTCTTTTTTCTTGAATTTTACTCGGGGCTTATTTTGGGATTCTTTTACTTTCACTTTCTCAACCTTTCTTCCGTCCGGCATTTTTGAAAACGCTTTTTCAATTTTAGAAAAAGTACTCTCGAGATCAACATTTCCAGCCACCACCACCACCGCGTTTGAAGAAGTGTAGTGAGAATGCTTGTATTTTATAATATCTTCTCTGGTTATTTTTTTGACCGTCTCCGGATAGCCGCCAGTATCCCAGCCGGCCGGCTGGTCCCCGTAAAGCAGCTCCTCAAATGTTTCGTTTACCTGTCTTTGGGGATCGTCCTCATACATTGAAAGTTCCTGTAAAACAACGCCTCTTTCTTTTTCAATTTCTTCCGATTTAAAAATCGGGTTAAGCAGTATGTCGGAGACAATATCCAGTGAAATATCAAAATGCCTGGCCGCCGCTTTGACATAATACCCCGTGTATTCTTTGGTGGTAAAAGCATTATGCTGGGAACCGATGCGGTCCAGCTCGTTGAAAATATCCGCCGGCTTTGGACGTTTTTTTGTGCCTTTAAAAAAGAGATGCTCCAAAAAATGTGAAACTCCGTTTATTCTTTTAATTTCGTATTTTGAACCAGTGCCAAAAAGCACCCACAGCGTTACCGTTTGGGTGTCCGACATCGGAGCAACAATTGCCCGTAGTTTATTAGAAAAAACTCTTTTTTCGTAGTTCATTATAAAAACCTTAACACGTTTGCTTGAAAAATGAAAGCTAAACAAAAGAGCCCGCGGCAACGGACCCTATTAGAATAATCTTTTGCTGGAAAGCACTGCGTATGCGCCAATAAATAAAATACAAAAGAAAGAAAATAGATCATAACTCATTCTGGCAAGAATAAACGAAGCCCCTAAAATAAACACCGCCATGAGTAAATATCTCATTGCCCACCTCGGTTTTCAAATTATAAACTTAAATTCAGTTTAACATATTACTGAAGTATTTGTCAAGCCCTTCCACGTTCTGGCGAGTTTGCTCGCCGGTGTCGCGGTCGCGGACAGTGATGGTGTTATCTTCCAAGGTTTGGTAATCAATCGTCACGCACCACGGCGTGCCGATTTCATCTTGCCGGCGATATCGCTTGCCAATGTTGCCGTTGTCGTCGAATTTAATTTCATAAAACTCCTTTTTTAAAGCTTCGTATATTTCTTTTGCTTTGGAAACCAACTCGGGTTTATTTTTTACAAGCGGAAAAACTGCTATTTTCACCGGGGCGACAGAAGACTTGAAACGTAATACGACTCTTTTTTCTCCATTCATTACATCCTCGTCATACGCGTCTGAAAGTACAGCAAGAATTGTCCTGTCAATTCCGACCGAAGTTTCTATAACATGGGGTATAAATCTTTCTTTTGTATCTTCATCAAAGTGAGACATGTCAACGCCTGAAAATTTTTGATGCTGACTTAAATCATAATCTCCTCGATAGTGAATTCCCTCCAGTTCGCTCCATCCAAAGGGGTAATTATATTGAATATCCCACGCGGCCTTCGCGTAAAAAACCAAATTGTCATGTTGTTTCCACCTGAGATTTTCTTTTTTAATTCCTAATTTTTCATAAAAATCCATCCTTTCTTTTTTCCACTCTTCATATGCCTCGCTCGCCTCCTTTGGATTGATAAAATACTGCATTTCAGCTTGTTCAAATTCACGCAAGCGAAATAAAAACTGGCGCGGACTTATTTCATTCCTGAACGCTTTCCCAATTTGAGCTATCCCGAAAGGAACAGAATGCGATCCCGTATCGACAATATTTTTGTAATTTATAAAAATCCCTTGAGCTGTCTCTCCGCGCAAGTACACTTGTTCATCTCCTTTTTCAAACATTCCGAGAGTTGAGGTGGCTAACAAATTTTTTGCGGAAACATCCCCAAAATTCTTCTTCCCGCAAACGGGGCATTTTAACTTGTCTCGATTGTCGTTAAAGATCTGATTGATTTGCTTTTCGGTCATTTTTTCATCTGCCGCGACACCAATGGACTCAAGTAAGTGATCAGCGCGATGCTTTGCATGACACTCGTTACAAATAACCAGCGGATCTGAAAAACCTGCTACGTGCCCGCTCGCCTGCCACACTTTGCCGGAGGTAAATATACTGGAATCCAGGAAAGCCATATTGTAATGATCTTTCATGGATCTTCTCCATATCTCTGTAATATTTCTATGCAATTCCACGCCATAAGGCCCAAAGTCGTAAGTACCGGCGAAGCCTCCGTATATTTCCGATCCGGGAAATACAAAACCACGGCGCTTACACAGACTCACTATTTTTTCCAATTTATTTTCCACGAGAAAATAGTATCATTGTTTAATTCATTTCGCCACTTTTTTCTGGATTGAATCAAGGGATGGATCATCGGGTAATTCAATGGTTATTGCGGAACCAGTCGAAGAAATAGCGCTATCGGTAAAGGTATCTCGCCCCGCGGCTTCTGCTTCATTAACTATGACCGGCGAACTTCCCACTTGGCTTGCGGAAGGAACAAGACCAAGTTGAAAAGATATTTGTATGGCTGGCCTCAAAAAACCGGTACCTGCGAGGACCCTCCCTACTTTCCATTCAAGCACGCCGGTATTTTGATCAAAAGACACATTGGTATCTGCCGGGCTTACGCTATTTTTATATTCCATGTAGGGCGGCAAAGAAGACCGCACCAAAACACTATCAACATCATTGGTGGTATTGGCTAAAGACCAAATGACCGTATACGTTGTTTCTTTTCCAACAACGGGAGGTAAGGAACCAGTGTTAAAAATAGGAGAATTAAAATAGAGCGCCTTTGAAGAAAATTGAAGCCGAGAAGTTATTTTAATATCTAATTCCCCGGAACCGGAGACATCAAAACCTTCAAATCCGGGAACAGAATTTACAGGTTTAAACGTAGCGATTAATTTAATAGATGGATGCGAAGCGCCAAAATCAAGAGTCAAATTATTTTTTATTCTAAAAGAAAAGGAAAGATTTCCTTTGTCTCCGCTTTTTATATTTTTAAAATTAGTGTAGGTAGACTGATTCCAAATGATACTTTTTTTGCTTTCTGAATACACGCCTTTGTCGGCATGCAACGTTGAAAGATCAAACCCAGAGCCGTCAATGGTAACTTCCAAAATTCCGGATTTTATTTCATCGGGCAAATTATTTTTCCAATCGATATTCACCGACACCGTATCTCCCAACGAAACAATGCGATTTTCTTCGCCGCCAGATTTCATGGACACTTCCAAAAATGGCGAACGAAGCGTTACCACATGCGCAACCTCGTCATAGCTTAAAAAATTATTGTGAGAAATAGTATCCAAAACGCCGATTTTGGCAGAAAAATTTTTAGACTCTGCGTCATTCCCCTTAATGGTGCCTCGCACCGTAATGACGCCCTCTTTGTGGGGAGCGAGCTCTCTCAAACTCCATACTCTGGAATTCTTATTGGGCGCAAAATCCATAGATTCCGTGCGAAGATTGGAAGAAATAAATTCAAACCCTTGCGGAAAAATTAATTCCAACACAAGATCTTTTAAAGACGCATCCGATTGAGAAGTGTAGTGGATTTCGAATTTCGTTTCTTGCCCCAAACGAAGTGCGTCCGGCATTTTAAATGATACGGCAACGGGAGATTGTATAATAGTAAAATCAAACGAAGCCTCTTTTGCCAAAACTGCGCTTACGCCCTCCGGCCGATATTCCAAAGTAGCGTTCACCTTTTTTCTGCTTCCGCGCCCACCAAAAATATATGCGTTGAAACTTTCGGAAACACTCTGACCAGCTAACACGGTTCCTATATTTCTTCTTTCTCTAAAAACTCCGGGTGGCTTTAGTCCAGAAACGGGTACGGCATCTGAAGGAAAGTTGAACACGAGTACTGCATTCTCAACTGCTTTTTGGCTCGTATTGGTAATTTGTACTTGCCAAGAAACTTTGTCTCCGCTTTTTATTTCTGTGGATCCCTGAATTTGAACAGTGGGAGCTTGTAATTTAAAAATGGATCCGGATTCAATAAATAAAAAAATCGCCGCGACCCCTGCTATCAAAATCAGCGCTACGCCGCCCCACAAAAATTTTGAGTTAAAATTCAAAGAAGGAATTTTGTTTACTTTTATATTCGTTTGGGCGCTGCTCTCGGGGGGCACAAATTGATACGAAGACTTTTTATGCGGCTCGAACATGTCGGGCGGCGCAGTGCGCTCCGGAAAACTTTCTTTTTCTTTGTATAATCGCCTTCTTAATTCTTCAAGGCTGGCCATAGTGTAAGTATAGATTGAGAAATTTCCGATGGCAAAAGAGAGAAATCTGGATTCTTTCCATACCCCTGGTGCGCGAAAAATATGGGTAAAAAATCTTGAACGCTTTTGCCGCCGCCAAAAAAATTTAAAATCGTAGCAAATAAAATTTCGTCTTTTTCGGCTATCGGAATCAGTAAATCCAAGGTCTGAAGCATTCGGCCCGCAATAGAAATTTTATCGGCATCCAAAAACCAATCGTCATGCCGATTGATAACTTCGGCGTCTATCAAAGTGGGCATTCTTTCGCCACTCTTCACAAAAGATATACGAACATGATTGAGTATATCAATATGCGCGTTGAGTTTTGCTCCCGATTTTCGAGCGCCTTTTGCTAAAACATCCATTTTTCCAAAATCTTTGGTGAATATGTGCACCAAAAAATCCGCCTCGCCATACGGCAATTTTTTCATCACCAACCCCTCGGTATGAGAGTATGTACTTGACATTTATAATGTATCTGATATAATGCCCTCAGAGTTCAACGTCCCGACTAACAACAATGATAACACCAAAAGGAGGTGTTTTGTGAGAAAGATAACAAGTTTTTTGGTTTTGGTAGTGTTGATGTCGCTGGTATCGGAGCAATCCGCCGCGTTTTTATTTTTCAAAAGAAATTTGAAGTTCCGGTCTTTCGGAAATTTTTATATTTTTGATGTTCGTTTCTTTTTTGATAATCTCTTTATACTTTTCCGCGATTTTTAAAACTTCACTGGATGCAGCAAGCGCCAAATCTACTTTGTCTTTCGGCGTAAGCTCCGCTGTTTTTCTTGCCGATTGGATTTCGCGAATCAAATCGCGCAACATTCCTTCTTCTTTCAACTCAGGTGTAATGTCGGTGTTTATTGCAATATAAACACCCGGATCTTCGTCCATTTTCAACATAGCAAACCATTCGGTGCCACTCGCTTCTCCTTTTTCTTTGGTAAACGAAACCTCTTTGATATTGACCTCGTCTTTAAACATTTCCAACAAATCATTTGAAAATCTATACGTTTCCCCGAGGCGAACTTCTTGAAGTGGCTGCCTAACTTTTAAATTTTTAATCTGTCTTGCTGCCAAAGTCATTTCGGTCACCTTTCGTAATAAGGACATCTGCTCAGTAAGTTTTTTCCTACTTCCGCTACCTTCTTTGTGCGCGGCCCAATCTTCCAAATGCACGCTTTCTTTTTTTCCTCCCAATTCTTTATACATTTTCTCGGAAATAAATGGAGCAAAAGGCGCCAAAAGCTTAGAAACTTCCAAAAGAACATGCCGTAAAACAAAACTTGTTTCATTTTTTGCCTCTGAATCACTTTTCATCACATCGCGGATTCTGCGAATATACCAACGAGAGAAATCTTCCGTGACAAAATTTTCTATTTCGCGTGCGGCAGAAACTATATCATAGGAATCAAGCTTTGTGGTCACCTCGCCGACAAGTTGATTTAGCCGTGCCAAAATCCATTGATTGATAACTAACTTTGGCGTAAGGGGTGAAGGGGTAAGGGGCAAGGGTGAAGAATACATTTTAAAAAACTGCAAAGTATTCCACAAAATCATAAAAAATCGGCGTGAGGCATCTTTGATATCTTCTTCGCGGAATAACTTTGAATCCCACGGCTGATTTATAGTGAAAAAATACCAGCGAACAGTATCCGCTCCATATTTCTGAATCAGAGCTAATGGATCCGCAATGTTGCCTAATGATTTGGACATTTTTTTCCCTTTCGCATCAAGTAAAATTCCCATAGAAATAACATTTTTATACGGAGCTGATTTCCCCAGTAAGGTGGCAACGGAAAGCAAACTATAAAACCATCCGCGCGTTTGATCCATCCCTTCCACAATATAATCGGCGGGATATGAAAGTTTTTTGGTAGAAAAAGGATAGTGGTCTTGCGCGTACGGCATCGCGCCCGAGTCAAACCATACATCCGCAACTTCCGATATCCGGCGCATGGCCCCTCCGCACGAACATTTAAATTGAATGTCGTCGACAAATGGCTTATGAAAATCTAATACAAAATCATTGTCTCGAGGTATCGGGAAAGCCTCCACCGCTTCCATGCCGCCTGTTTTAATAAATTCCTCGCCTCTTTTTTCTTTTTCAATAATCGATTCGTCAATATTTTTCCCTAAAATCAAAGCCCACAACATCCACAAGGAATACTCGTGGCTTACGATTGCGATGGTCTTGCCGCTATAAATGCTTTCGATTTCCAAAAAAGATTCGCCAAGCCTTTTTTTAAGATCAAGGAGTGTTTCTCCACCTTCCGGCGTTTTCTGGAATTTTTGCAAATACTCTTTATAAAATTTGTGATAGACCTCCGGTTTTTTGCCATCCAAAACTCCAAAATTAATTTCACTTAATCTTGGATCGATTTTTAGATGTTCTGTTTTTATTCCGAGAGCATTCCTCATTATTTCAGAAGTTTCTTTTGCGCGCAAAAATGGGGAGGTAAAAATTAAATCAATATTCTTTAATTGTGTAGATATTCTTTGGGCTTCTTTTCTGCCTTGCGGGGTAAGCGAATAATGATTTTTCGAAATATCGCTGTTTAAAATATTTTTAACATTTTGTTCTGCTTCTCCATGGCGAACCAAAATATACGTATTGGGTTTTTTAAAAGATGCTGCTCTTTTTTTAAGTTCCTCAATCCCCCCGATTGCTTCCCACCCCTCACAGGTGTTGCATTTCCACACAGGAAGCGGCGTCCCCCAATATCGTTCCCGGGAAAATGCCCAATCCTTTTTTTCCTTGAGCCATCCGCCAAATCTGCCGTGCTTAAGATAATCCGGATACCACGTTATCTTTTCGTTGTTCGCAATTAATTTTGGGCGAACTTTGTTTACGGCCACCCACCATGTTTTTCTGGCAAAATAAATCAATGGGGTTTTGCATCTCCAGCAAAAAGGATAGTCATGCTCGTACGGCTCGGACTTTAAAAAATAATTTTTATTTTTTAAATGCTCAAATATTTTTTCTTCCGTTTCTTTGCTTTTTACATACAACCCAGCTAATCCTGCGGGAATTTCTTTTATAAATTTTCCATCTTCACCCACGGTATGCTTCTGGGGAAGACCAACTCTTTTTCCCAAAGTAAAATCATCTTCTCCATACATGACCGCGGTATGAACCACACTGGTACCCTCTTCGATATTTACAAAATCAGCCGGATAAATTTTATACGCATTTTCATTTCGCAGAGATGCAATGTCAAAAAGCGGTTCGTATTCCAAACCAACCAAATCTTTGCCAGACCATTTTTGATGATCGCCAACAAAAGTCTCAAAAATTTCTTTGGCTCGATCTTGAGCGACAAAAAATTTCCCTTCGCCGGTTTGCTGAACCAGTAAGTATGTTATTTTTTCTCCTACGGCCAGCGCGACATTACCCGGAAGCGTCCATGGCGTTGTGGTCCAAGAAAGAATATACGTAGCATCATCCGTAACAAAATTTCCAATTTTCTGCCCCTTTTTCAATTTAAATTTTACATACACCGAATTATCCTTTACCTTTTCATATCCCTGCGCGAGCTCATGCGAAGAGAGCGCCGTGCCGCACCGAGTACACCACGGAACCACTTTATAGTCTTCGTATAAATATTTTTTCTTGGCAAATTCTTTAATAATTGCCCAGAGCGACTCGATATAAGAATTTTCATAGGTAATATAGGGATTTTTCATATCAATCCAGAAACCCATGCGCGCCGTTAAATTTTCCCAGAGCTCCTTATACCGCCACACGGATTCTTTGCACTTTTTGTTAAACTCCGCAACTCCGTATTTTTCAATATCTTTTTTTGTTTTGAGTCCCAACTCTTTTTCCACTTGGACTTCGACCGGCAAACCATGCGTGTCCCATCCTGCGCGCCGGGGAACATAATACCCTCGCATGGTTTTGTATCTTAAAATAATGTCTTTAAATGATCTCGCCTCCACATGATGCACGCCCGGCATGCCATTGGCAGTTGGCGGCCCTTCAAAAAAAACGAAGTTTTTTTTGTCCTTCGAAGCCTTGGCGAAGGAGGACTTCATTTTTCTATTAGCCACAGACTTCTCAAAAATCTTGTTACTTTCCCAAAATGAAAGAACCTCATCTTCCATTTGAGGAAACGAAAAACTTTCTTTTTTATTGTTTTCAGAATCTAGCATGTATAGAAAATCATAACAAGAAAAAGCCGCCAGCCCAAGGCTGGCGGACAGATACACCCGTTATCTCCAATTCCGCACAAGCATTGCCAAAAATAAAAGAGTGAGAGAAATTAACGTGCGCCGGTCAAAGGAAATGCTTCGTTGAAAATACGATAGTACAGTAAAAAGCATCGGTGCGCTCGCCCAGACCACAAACTGTCCGTACCAAAGATTATTTTCATGATTTTGCGCTTGAAGTACCAGAGCGTAATTTACCAAAGTCCCCCCGATGCCGGTAAGTGAACAACCCACAAACGTCGCCGCGAAGGTATACCAAAAAAGAGAATCAAATTGCAAAAAAAATATTTTTTTGGCCGCTGCTCCGTCAATAATCCAAAAAAGAACTTGGTAAATAATAAACTGCCCCGCACTCGCCAAGAAAAAAATTTTGATCACACATCCTCCTTTGTCCGCCATAGCCTCGCGCGTAGGCGGGGTCGCAAAAATCTCAAATCACAGTATCACATTTCTTCTGGAGAATCAATGCCCAAAAGATTAAGCCCCTTTTTTAAAGTTAGGGCAGACGCCTCAACAAGGGAAAGTTTAAATTGTTTTTTTGCTTCATTTTCTTCTTGGATCACCGGATGCGAGTGGTAAAACTCGTTGGCTTTCTGTGCGAGTTGAAATAAATAATTTGCTAAAGTGTTCGGTGTAAAATCATGAAGCGCATCTTCGATAGCTTCGGGAAAACGTGAAAGGAAAACAATAAGTTCGCGTTCGATCTGGTCCACATCCACTTGGACGTCCGACGTCCAAGTGGCATTATTCGCCGCCTTTCTCAAAATACTTTTCAGACGCGCGTAGGTGTATTGAAGATACGGCCCGGTGTTTCCTTCGAATGCCAAAGCTTCATCCCATTCAAACACAATGTCGGAATGGCGATTATGCGAAAGATCAAAATATTTAAGCGCGCCGATGCCGATCATTTTGGCAATTGTTTCTTTATGAGGTAAATCGGAATTTTTTTCTTCAATGACTTTCTCTGCGCGATTGGTTGCTTCATCAAGTACCAAATCAAGCGCAATCGCTGTCCCCCTTCTTGTACTTATCGTACCTTCCGGCAACGACATGAATCCAAAAGAAATATGCTCACTGTCGTTTACTCCGTCGTATCCGAGCTTTTCCGCAACTCGAAACACTTGCCTGAAATGATGTTCTTGGCGCACATCTGTCACATATAGATTTTTGTAAAAATTATATTTTTCTTGGCGATATTTAATCGTTGCTAAATCTCTCAACAAATAAGTGGACGCGCCATCAGATTTGATAAGCACCGCCTCATCAAGATTTTCGTTTGTTAAATCTACAATGACTGCGCCATCATCTTTTTTTTGCGCAACATTTTTTTTGAGCGCCTCTGCAACAATCTCCGGCATATCTTGTTCGTATGAACTTTCTCCTTTGTGTTCATCAAATGATAAAAGTCCGAGGCGGTTTGCGCTATCCTCAAGCTTCTTCATTGAAATCAGAACCATCTGCTCCCAAATTTTGCGATTTTCTTTGTTTCCCCGCTCCAGCTTTGCAAATTCTTTTTTTGCTTGCTCCCGCCTCTCCGGCTCTAATTCAATGCGCTCATTTTCTGCAGTATATAAATCCTCCAAAATTGAAAAGGGGTCGCCCAGTTCCAATTCGGTAAGCGACGCGCCGGATTCTTTCCATGCCAAAAGCAAAATACCAAACTGCGTTCCCCAATCGCCCACATGCGTATCGGAAATCGCATCGTATCCTTGCGCCAAAAGCATTCGCTTGATAGAGTCGCCGATCACCGCCGAGCGGATATGCCCGATGTGCGGGCGCTTGGCGATATTTAATGGAAAATATTCGACAACAATTTTTTTATTTTTTCCGACATCGCTTGTCCCCCACTTTTCCGGATGTTGCAACATCGCGCCAAGCTGTTTTACCAACTCCTCATTCTTAATCCAAAAATTTAAAAACCCCGGTCCCGCGATTTCGATTTTATCTAAAAGATCAGATCGAAATCGCCCTGAGCGCAGTCGAAGGGCTACATCCTCCGCAACCTCTCGCGGATTCTTCCCTGCTTTTTTGCCATCCGCCGGCTGGCGGACCAAAGCAACATTGGACGCGTAATCACCATGTGCCGAATTTTCCGGAACTTCAACAGAAAAGTTAGTGCCCGCCGGCACCAGTTTTGCAATTTCTTCGTAAATTAATTTTCGAAACATATTATCAATCTATCTTAAAAAGTATAAAGAAAAAAGCCCTCCGATGGAGGGCCGCGTACCGTTATTTTATAGACACCTGTCAGAGTTGCCCGGATGCATAAATGCTTCTCTGTTTTTTTCAAATTGTTCGAGGGTGGGTGGCGTCACTTTGTTGTGCCGCAAAAAGTTCCGTACAAATTCAAAATATTCAAGAACAAGATTGATATGAGATCTCACCGTTTCATCAAGCTGAATTTGGCAATTCAACTGCATCACATTGCCCAAAACAAAAGTTGCCCTCACCTCCTTCTCCGAAGCATCAGTCCAATTCAGATTGTATAGAAAAGACAGCTTTAAAAATGTATCTGCGTGGCAACTTAAGGGGACCTTAATGATCATTTCGTTTTCCGTGCCAAAAATCTGCCGTGGTCGCATCTCTTCTTTTGTTTTCAATTTTTGTCCTCCCATGATGTGTCCAATAAAACTATAGCCTATTTTATAAAATAATGTCAAGATATTCTCATGCAATCATATGCCGAAAATAAAAAAGCGCGGTTTGAGTTTGAAGTTCTCGAAACATTCGAAGCAGGACTCGAGCTTTTTGGATTTGAAGTAAAAGCCGTCAAAACGCATAAAATGAATGTGGGAGGTTCTTATATTTTTCCTCGGCATGGAGAATTTTTTTTAGTGGGAGCAACCGTCGCGCCTTACCAACCGAAAAATACCCCGAAAGAATATGAACCAATGCGGGAACGAAAACTACTGCTTACCAAAAAAGAAATTGATTACCTGCTCGGAAAATTTTCCATGAAAGGATTGACAATCATTCCTCTTCGGGTATATAATAAAAACGGGAGAATAAAACTGGAAATCGCTCTCGCGCGGCGAATGAAAAAACACGACCAGCGCGCAAAAATTAAATCGCGCGAAGAAGAAAGAAAAATCGAAAGAACATTGAAAGAAATATGAGCAACCAAAATATCTGCGTTTTAAAAAATTAAATATTTCGGTTGCGATTTAAAATTACAATGGGGATGATCGGCTTCGAGGATGGAAAACTGATCACATGCTCAGGCGGAGTACGTAGCGTTATCTCCTTAAACTGCGCTGCACACTAATAAGTGCAAACTTATCTAACGCATTTAAGCAACCAGCTTTTGCTCTAGCTTAATGTTTTTTCCGACCTTGCGTCGGGACATCTGAATTTCTGATTCTCGCTAAGAAAATTTCAGGTGTTATACAAGCGAGGCGATGCTTAAAAAGCCCGATTAAGCATCTGAAAAATGGGCAAAACTTTAAGCCTGTCAACCATCGATCACAATTTCATCCCACCCGGGTCCGATTCCCGGCATCTCCACTCGATTCGCCTCGAGCTACTTTCGGGGCTTCGCGGTGCACGCACAAATGAAAAATTGATATATTATTTTAATCGTTCTGCTTCCTGTTTCAAATACTTTTTCATCCGAGCAATGGTATCCTCAATTTTTGTGAACATAAACGATGCTTGTGCAGAAAGCCGCGGGTCGTGCGATTCTTTGAGCGGTTCCACTTCTTTAATTTGATCTTCCAGCATCGTGCAGAGCTTCTCAATATCGCGCGCCAGAATTACACCGTACGCTCCTCTGATCTGGCGACGACGCGCGAATTGCCACGCGCCAACTCCACCGATAGAAGCCGCCAGAAGTACTGCGATTAGAAAAATCTCAAACCAACCAAGATCAACAAACCCCAGAGAAATAATTACTTTTGGTTTAATTCGAACACTATATCCTTCCGTTGGAAAACTCTGCGCTCCGCGCTCATCTCTAGAAGTAGCCGATACCATGTACTTCCCTTGATCCAACGGTTCTTTAACGATGAGCTCCCACTTGCCATTCGCGTCAGATGCCGCAGCTTTTTTAAATATTTCCCTCCCGATTGAGTTTACTATTTTTATATCAACAAAGGCGTTGGGAATTGACGCGCCTGAAACAAATACGGATTCTCCGAGAGAAATATTTTGGGTAATGAAATCAATCGTGGGCGTGGCGAGCGGTAAAATTTCAAATGCAAGATTGTCTTCTACGCTATTCCCCGCCATATCAAGGGCCCGCACTACTATTGTGTGTTTTCCGGGCGGTTGGGGTTGCAAAACCATTGTGGTCGATGCGGTTTTCAAGGGGCCCTTTCCGTCGATAAAAATTTGATACTCGGCAATACCCGAAAAACTATCAATGGTCGCATACCGTATCTCTGGGGACGGGTTATCGCTGGCCGCATTATCAATCTTAATCTTAAATGGCGCTGGTGTTGTGGTGTCGAGAGAAATTTTATAGTGAGCGGAATCGCCCCACCCAATATTATTTCTGAATCGCACATGTACATACCACACTCCCTCTTTCAAGATTCCAAAATTCTTGCCAGTAAATAACTCACTTTCCGGCTTCTTTAGCTGTGTCAGGGGGCTTTTATTGAGTATGGTTGCTGCATCAATGATGTCGCTCGGGACATTCCAAAAAACAGCCGCTTCTCCCGCGCGGTTATACCACCGAGATTGGTCGGGATACGATGGTACGCGCAATTCCGGAGCTTTGGGCGAATTTTTGGCGCGCACCGGCTCTCGGATAACTTTTTTCGGTTCCTCAATCGGAGATAGTGGTGAAGGTGTGGGTGATTTTGTGGGCAGAACTGTGGTCGTACCCACCGTGATTGTGGTTCCCTTGATGGTGGAGAGAACATTTGTGCCCTTGCCGTCAGACGCAGTTACTGCGGCATCGCGAATCGCGAGTTCCGCGAAACCCACTCCTTTGGCCTTAAATTTCATTTTCAAAATTTGAAGCGAACCTCCGGAAATTCCCTTTGCCGTCCCTCCGGTAAAATTAAGAGTTCCTTCTTCATTTGAAATTTTCGGTTCCTCCACCCAAAAATTAAGAGCGGAGCCCGCTTTATCGGCACTCAATAATTCTAAAATATTTTGAGGAAACTGTACGATCGCTTGCGCAGCATTGATGGATGAATCCTCGGTGTTCACCTTTATATCAACTGAAAATTCTTGCCCAATGCCAAACGATCTTCCTTCGGGAAGCAAAAAAATAGTCGCCGCGCTCGCTCGATATGCAAAAAGAAATACTGCGACGAAAGATAGTATAAAAATTTTTTTGCGAAAATTCATTTGTTTATATCTGCATTGCTTTTAAGAAAATACTAAAATCAGAAATGTCTATTTTGCCATCTTCATTCATATCAATTTTAGCTTTCAAGTCTTTGTTCTCGGAACCCCATCGGTACAAAAAGATGCTCCAATCGCTCACCGTAATTTTATCATCGCTGTTGAAATCCGCCTTCGGAAACGCGAGGAGAGAAATACGAAATGTCCGAGAAACAGAAAATTGGCTTGCCTTCCTCTTCGAGCCTGAGGGCTCTTCAGAGCCTGAACGGCCTCCGACATCAATTTGCCTCGCTCGTGCGTAATGATCCCCGATTCTGAAAGGAGCGGTGCTGGTGGCATATGCCCAAAATCCATTTTTATCTGATCTCGTCTCTCCTTTTAGTATACCATCGATCTCGATTTCTATCTTCCTCTCCGGCGCGGCATATCCTTTCAAATTTACATCATGCCCCAGTGCAATAATCGATTTTGAAAAATCAATCGTCGGAGGAACAAAAATATCCTTTGCTTCCAAATGATCGCTGCTTGCTAAATCTGTATTGAACGCGATAACTCCCGTCTTTCTTCCGTCTTTATCTTCCGCGCGAAGCGCAAATAAATATTCTCCCTGCAAAAGCGCGGAAAGTTGTATCCGAAAAGTTCCGTCGAGAAACACCGTAGAAGTCGCTTCTGGAATACTTCGGTAAATCTCATCCTGAATACTTTTTCTTAAAAATTCAATTTTGCCTCCCGGGTATGCTTGGCCGGAAATAATCACACTTGTTGGAGCAACGTTGCTCCCGGCTGAAGGAGTGGGTGTGGGTGACGGAGTTGGAGCAGGAGTTGGTGAAGGAGTAGGTGTGGGTGATGGTGGCGGAGGTGGAGTGTAAGTAATTACCGCGGAAATTTGGCTTAACCGCACGTTATTGGTTACCGAACCCGTAACTTCCGCGCCAATTTCAATAGTTGTGGCAGCAGCTTTAGAAATACTCAACCCCGTATGCGACTGGGTTGATTCCGCGTAGGTCCCGCCGGCGGTAATGTTTGTACCCGAACTCACACAACTTGCATTGACGCATCGTCTGGTTTGAAAAGTATTGTCCGCCTGGGCAGCGCTTTGTTTTCTCGCGCACCCCGTAATACTAATCTGGGTTATTGTTGAATTAGCCGGGATGCTTGATATGTCAAGATTAAAGGTCTGCTGGGCTCCATTGGTATTTGACGCGACGAAAGAAGCGTTCCCATCGCTATTCGTGCAAAAAGTGCCTGAAGATTCCTTCACTTCAAGCGAACAGTCTGCCGCATCGCAGGCAGTTCCTGCGGCATTCGTCCAACTTGCGCTGTCATTCGTCCCATCAGAAATCGGGCGCAATACCGCGGTGGTATCAGCCAATAAAATCTCTGGCGAAAAAAACAAAAAAACTGCCAACAAAAAAGCAGTTGCAAAAACCAGTCCTTTTTTATGTTGAAAAATCGTCATTGTATTGTATCTTCATATTATAGTATAATACATATGTGATTACCCTATCTGTCCCTCTTCCTGCTCATTTGGAAGAGTTGGTAAAAAGAATGGCCAAGCAACGTGGCTCTAATAAAGCCGAGGTCGTTCGTCACGCCCTTGAACTTTTCGCCGAAGAAGAAGCAGTAATGGCGGTTCTTAAAGCTGAGCAAGAATTATCCGAAGGCAAGCTTCTTAAGGGCGACTTGAGAATGTTGGCTAAAAAGTATTCTCGATAAAAATGCGGCCCGTGAAGGTATATTTTCTGCCGATTTTTGTGCGACAATTTGAAAAACTTGAACAGAGTCTTCAAGAAGAAGTTTTAGAGAAAATTGATCTATTCAAAGATGAGAAAAATCATAAGCACTTGAGGATTCATAAACTACACGGACGATTAAGAAATAGACACAGTTTTTCAGTAAACTACAAAACTAGAATTGTTTTTTTGTATATACGCAAAAAAGAAGTTGCTCTCCTTGCAATTGGTGACCATGCCGTATACGATAAATAATTTTTTAAGTGTTTTTACTCTTTTGGCTCTGCGCCCACCGGATGCTGCTCTTTCTCAAAAAAGTTTTTTATTTTTTCTACAATCTCCGCGATAGCATGGCTTGATTTTACCAAGTAATCATTGGCGCCGAGCCGAAGACCTTTTTTAATATCTTCGTCTTCGCCAAGAAGCGTAAGAATAATCACCGGAATATCTTTGGTATCGGGTGATTTTTTCAGTTCCTCGAGCACCACGAAGCCATGTTTTTTGGGAAGAATGAGATCAAGCAAAACCAGATTGGGCCGCTTTGAGCGTACCAATTCCAAACCCGCCTCGCCGTCGAATGCTTGCGATACCTCAAAACCTGCGTCTTTAAGCTCGGTGGCAAGCACCTTAGAAAGTATTTCGTCGTCTTCTACTAAAACTATTTTTTGTTTACTCATAGGAGTTATAAATTACTAAGTTTCTTAACCTTATTGTATTATTAATTTTTTTAGAATTATCGGAATTTCTTTTTTAAAAAAATCCTTCACGGTTTTCCAGCTTGCATTGAAAGAAATTTCGGGTTCGGGGTCTGTTTCAGCATCTTCAAAATAAACTAAACTTTTTAAAATATGATGGTAGTCATGAGCAACTGACGGATATTGTATTTTTAGTCTTTTGATCAAATTTTCTAATGGCTCAATATTTTTTGCGCACCAGTATAAATCAAAAAAATCTCGTTTTCTCCCTCTTTGAGAAATGGCGGTAATTTTCATTACTGCAACATCAAGGCTAGCCAAAATATTTATTGAACCGTATTTAATAAAATCTTGTTTTGGGAAAAAAAACGGATAAGCAATAAAACTGATTTTTGCGCCGAATAGTTCGCCGTAGATGGTGTTATCTTCTTCAAAGCTCGTGCGCCAATTATCGTTATCTAAAAAGTTATTTAACAAAGATTTTGCATTGAACCTCGGTTGCACTGTAAAAAAATCTAGATCAACCGATTTTCGGTTTCTAGCTTGTAGTGCGAGCGCTGTTCCTCCCGCAAGATACCAACCATTCTCGCCAATCCATGTTTGTTCCGACAAAAAAATAAACGCTTTTTTCGTCTCTGATGGAATGATATAAAAATTGGATTCTATTTTTTCTCTAGAAGCGTTGTCCATAAATTTTTAGTTCTAGATCTTAATGAGCGGGATTTAACGACAGTTTTCTTTAATAAAGATTTGTTGTAGAAATTGTAAAGCCATTTAACTTCTTTGTCGTTGCCGAAATCTAAAATCCGTTCAATTATATATTGAGCATTTCTTTTGGTGTCTATCTTTTTGGGATTAGTGTCCCAAAATAAAGCTTGTCTGAACTTCATATTATTTATATGATATCAAAAATCAGAGCAAATTACAATAAATTTTTCAATCCTAATTTCATTTTAGCATGGTCAACTTTTTATTCAAACGGGTGATCGGCCAAGTGCTTTTTGCCCTCTTTGGCCTGTACCTGTAACGGAAGTTCTACATAAAATGTGGTTCCTTTCCCCTCCTCCTTGCCCTCCGAA
>Ga0209515_10003510_pt1 | contig 22272 bp, 21 predicted proteins | sample Subgroupgradi54m_FD_187454 | JGI IMG/M metagenome (GOLD analysis project Ga0209515, IMG submission 187454) | Subsurface groundwater microbial communities from S. Glens Falls, New York, USA - GMW60B uncontaminated upgradient, 5.4 m (SPAdes)... ... | reverse complement strand
CGGCATCGGCTCGCTGCCGGGCACCGACATCGTCGAGGCGCTGCGGATCGTCCTCGGTGAGCTGCCGGACCTGCCGCACCTGCCCGAGCTGCCGGCCCGCGGCCCTGGTGCCGATCTCGTGGGGCGCAGCGCCGCCCTCCTGGTCGACCTGCCGGTGGAGGTGTACACCGGGCGCTGGAAGGTGGCCAGCCGACCGGGGCGCGACCTGCGGGTCGCCCACGACCTGTGGGAACGCGACCTCGACGCGCTGACCGAGCAGGCTGCCGGCCACACTGGGGCGTTCAAGCTCCAGGCGGCCGGCCCATGGACGCTCGCGGCCGCGCTGGAGCTGCCGATCGGCGGGGTGCTGCTGCGCGATCCGGGAGCGGCACGCGACCTGGTCGCCTCGCTCGCCGAGGGGCTGCGGCTGCACGTCGCCGACGTCTCGACCCGGTTGCCGGGGGCCCGCATCGTGCTGCAGCTCGATGAGCCGTCGCTCCCGAAGGTGCTCGCCGGGCGGGTACCCACCGAGAGTGGCCTGAGCACGATGCGGGCCGTGGAGTCCGAGGCGGCGCGGGACGCGCTGGCGCAGATCGTGCAGGCCGTGGGGGTACCGGTCGTCGTGCACTGCTGTGCTCCGGAGGTACCCATCGGATTGATCTCCGACGCGGGCGCGGCGGCGGTCGCTCTTGACCTGTCGCTCCTCGGCGATCTCGACCCGCTCGGCGAGGCCCTCGACGCCGGGCTGGGGTTGATCGCCGGGGCCGTCGAGACCCGGCCGTCGACCGCGGCCGCTGCGCCGTCGTCGGTTGATGCGGCAGCCCGGGTACGCGAGGTGTGGCGCCGTCTCGGCTTCGGACTCGCCGCCATGCCCGCTCAGGTCGTGGTGTCCCCGGCCTGTGGGCTGGCCGGCGCGTCGCAGGCCCACGCCCGGGCGGTCCTCGTCGCGTGCCGGGAGGCCGGCCGGAGGCTGCGCGACGAGGCCTCGGGCTGAGGGCCGGGTTTACCTCCGGCGATGTTGCTCGCGACCGTGGATGTTGGCGCTCTTTCCCACGGAGAGAAGCCCTCATGGCACCCCGGTCCACCCCCACGGCCTTGGCCCTCGTTCCCCGCGCACGCACGCAAGGCGATACGCAGCCTGCTCCGCGATGTCCGGCCGCTGCCCAGCCATCTGTACCGCAAAGGTGACCTTGCGCAGCTCCCGGACATCGCGCATGACCTCGAAGCCTTCCCAGGTGGTCACGTCGTACCCGTAGCGCTCGCAGAAGTCGCTCCACTGGTCGGCGGGCATGTCGCCGAAAGTGGTGTAGTCAACGGCGATGGACGTCAGGTCCCACTCTGGTGGGCCGTGGGCGAAACGCTCCAGGTCGAGTAGCACGGGTCCATGTTCAGTGACCACCAGGTTGCCGGCCCAGGCGTCACCGTGCACGGCGCACCACGGCATGCCGGACGGCAGCGCGGCGTACCGCGCTTCGAGATTGGTGAGGTGCTGCAGGAGCCAGGACCGGTCGCCAACGCTCAGAGCTGTTGCCTCAGCGATCCGTTCCCGCAGTCGTACAAACGGTGCCACCGAAGGCAATTCAAAGTCGGGCGCAGGAAGCGCGTGGAGGCGCCGCAAGACGTCGGCCAGTTCGGTGATGGTGCTGTAGCGGTGCGGCGGTAGTTCGCGCCAGAAGGTCACCGCCCGACCGCTGACTCTTACGGGCTGCTCGATGTCAGCAAGCGCTTCGACCACAGGGACGCCGAGCGCGGCCAGCCACCGGGAGACCCGCACTTCCTTGGCCGCAGCGCTGGCCTGCCCCGTGCGGGTCACCCGCGCGACGATGCCGTGCGGCAAGGTGTACAAGGTGTTTTCGGCAGCCCGGAACATCTCGGCATCAGCACCGTTCAGGCCAATCGCACGGCAGGCTTCGAGCAGTACGGCGCGGGCGTCCTCGGTCACCGGGCGCTCAGCGTCTTTGCCAGGCGGTCGCGCAGCTCAACGGCTTCGCCGACGTTCAGGTGCCGCTTGGCAAAGCCGTGTAGCTCCCAGAGGTCGTCGATCGCGCGGCGCGAACGGAGGTTCCCGGCAGAGTCAAGCGCCCTCTGCCCAATGGCGGCGGCCTGGCGCGGGTCGCCCGTCACCATGAGCAAGCTGGCAAGCTTGGTACGAGAGATGGTGCGCGACCGGGCGTACTCAACCGTGTGGTGCGCAACGGAGTAGGCCAGGCGTTGCGCGGCTTGGGTGCGCCGGCCGCGGATCGAGATGTCGAAGAGGGCGTGGCCAGTATCCCCGTGGTGCTGGGCGTGGTCGTAGTACGTCATCCACGGTGGGTCGAGCGCCGGATTGGCGTGGGCAAAGGCTTCGTCTGCGGCACCGACCGCGGTGAGCGTGTCCTGCACCCGACGCAGCTTGGCCAGGGCGCGGGCTCGCAAGGTATGCAGCGACGCCCGTTCGGTGGCGGTGAGGCGGTCGCTGCGCACCAGCGCCAGCTCGCAGTGGGTCAATCCATCATCAGGCCGCCCGCACCAGATGGCTTGGCGAGCCAGCATGCTCAGGATCGAGGCCCGCAGGTGCCAGTTCCCTGACTGCTCGGCACATTCCAAGCTGAAGCGGAAGCTGCGGCGGGCGTCGTCATGGGCGTAGGCGTCGAAGGCCATGAAGCCTGCGACGCCACCAAGTTCGGCCACGACGGCGAACAGGTCCGGCCTCAGCGTGTCAGGACAGGCGGCCTGCAGGAGCTGCGCTGACCACCGCAGCTGGGCGAAGACCGCTTCTCGGGCCAGCCCCCCGCCGTAGGTGTTGTCCCACGAGGCGAACGTGGCAGAAGCCGCCCGTACTTGCTGGATCTCAGCTCGATCGACCTTGGCGGGGACAGACGTCGGCTCGGTGGGGGTGAACAGATCAAGCCACGGGAGGGCCAGCTCAGAACCGGTGAGGCGCAAGAACTGCTGCCGGTCCACAGTGGTCACGGTAGCCGAGCGGCGGCGCTGGCCGTAGAAGCCAAGCTGGGCATCGGTTTCCGTGCGCAAAACGGTCCGGAGAGCCTCGCGGTACTGCCGGTGGGGCCAGCGGATGACGCCGCGCTCCAGCTTGCCGATGTAGTTGGCGTCCAAGTCGATGCGCGTACCGCTGCGGTCATAAACCCAGGCGTTGACCAGCTCAGCCACCTCTTGCCGGGACAGGTGAACGCCCGGCGTCTGCCGGGACGGAATCCGCTCACGAGCCTGCCGAAGCTGCTCGTTGGGCTCATGCACGTGGTGGCCTCCGAGAACGTGACTGCTCGCCCATGGTGGCACGGAGAATGGAACACGGGATACCTGCGCAGGGCGGAAGCGTCCCCATAACCCTCCCCTTGACATCCCTGGTCGTCACCGTTCTCGGTGACGGGCGACGCCGCAAAGCTCATCTCATGGCACCGGGACGGGCGCCGGGCAGGCAGTCATTCCAGTGGCGCCGCACCAGAACTGCCTCATGTGACCCCGCCCGTCTCGGTGCCCTTCCATGACCAGGGTGTGAGGAGGCAGGCGGCATGGAGCGGATCGAAGCACACCAGGTGCTCACCGAGCGCCTGCCGATCAAAGACTGGCGGTGGCTCGGCCTCCGCAGGCGGTGCATCCAGTGTGGACGGCCCTACCCGCGTGGCAGGCAGAGGACTGCGCTCGACCTCCTGGCTGCTCGGGGCGCTGTGCGGTGGTGGGAGTGAAGGTCTCACGGCTGCATCGACCGGAACGGCCGAGCTGGAGATGTGCACGGTGCGGCGAGCCGTGGCCGTGTGAGCCGGGGCAGGAAGAGTTGCTCACCACCCACGCCGACGACAGGGTGGGACTGGCGATGTTGCTGGGCGGACAGTTCGTCCAGGCCACCAGGGACCTGCCGGACGTGGCGGTGGGGGTGTTGCTGGAGCAGTTCATGGGGTGGTGGCGCATATCGAACGAAGCCAGACGGCACGTTGCTCCCAGCGCCGTACAGCGCAGGATATCCAGCCCATCGTCCACTGAGGAGCATTGAGGAGACACCGCTGTGACCGAACCGAATGCGCCGCCAGCAATCGCGGACAGCTTCCACACCCTGATCCTGCAACCGACCACGTTGTGCAACCTGAACTGCGCCTACTGCTACCTGCCTGACCGTACGCGGCAGCGCCTGATGCCGCCGCCCGTCGCCCAGGCGTGCGCGGCGTCCGTCGTAGACCAGGCCAGTCCGTACCGAGTGGATGTCGTCTGGCACGGTGGTGAACCCACGGCCACGCCGATCCGCCATTTCCGGACGCTGCTGGAGCCGTTTGAGGCGTTGCGCCAGAGCGGCGCTATCCGGCACGGCATACAGACCAACGCCACGTTGATCAACGATGCCTGGTGCGAGCTGTTCGTCGAATACGGCTTCCACGTCGGGGTGAGCATCGACGGTCCCGCAGCTGCCAACGCTCACCGGCTCGACCGGGCTGGACACCAGACCTGGCACCGGACCATGCGCGGCATCCGGCGGCTCCGCGCTGCCGGCATCCCCTTCACTGTCATCTGCGTGGTCACACCGCAGACCATCGGCCAGCCCGACGAGCTGGCCGACTTCTTCACTGACCTCGGCTGCGAGTCGGTGGGCTTCAACATCGAGGAGCAGGAAGGTACTGACCGGCCGCCCGTGGACGAGCACGCGGCCTATCTGTTCTGGCGTCGGCTCATCCAACGCCGAGCCGGCGGAAGCGCATTGCGCGTCCGCGAGCTGGACCGGCTGGCCGACTACCTCAACATGGCGCGACACGGCGGCTTACACCCTGCACCCTTCGACCCGATCCCCACCGTGGCCTACAACGGGCAGACCGTGCTGCTCTCCCCGGAACTGCTCGGCGTCCAGGACCCGTCGTACGGCGACTTCATCGCCGGCAACGTCCTTACCCGGCCGCTGACCCAGACGGTCAAGCGCATGGGCGAGCTTCGCTACGTCGCTGAGTTCGCCGACGGGCTGGTGCGCTGCGTAGCTACCTGTGACTTCTTCGGCTTCTGCCGCGGTGCCCAGGCCGCCAACCGCTACTTCGAGCACGGCACCCTCGCGGCCACCGAGACGACGTACTGCCGCACGACCAAGCAGGCGCTCGTCCGGGCCGCTGTCGATGAACTCGTTGGAGAGGAGGTGAACGTATGAATCCGCTGGCAGCCCTTGCCGCAGCACCACCGGAGCGCCTGGCAGCGCTTGGCGTGACCAAGGCCGAGCCCGCGTCGGTTATGCCGCAGCACCCGGCCGAACCCGTAGCGTGGGACAACCGCCCGTCCTGGGACAACTGGTCGCGCCGCTGACACAACTCCCCACCATCAGGGTGGGCCGGTGCGCCTTGCCGGCCCGCCCTGGTGGTTCCGCCCTATGGTGAGGACCGATGGACACCCGAACTGTTGGCGAGCTGAGCATCCTGACGCCGGACCTTGACCCCCGCGACCTGGACGACATTGCCGACCCGCCCGAGGACGATCTGATCGAGGCGAAGGTGGAGGGTGCGGACTGGGCGCGGCTCCAGCTCGCCGGTACCCAGATCCGGCGCAGTCACCTCCTCGGCGTCAGCCTCACCGAGGCCGCCTGGCGCAACGTCACGCTCTACGGCTGCCGGTTCGAGCGGGTGGACTTCTCCAGCGCCCGGCTCGCTGCGCTGACCATCGAACGGTGCGAGTTCATCGGCTGCCGGATGACCGGCGTGCAGCTCAGCGAGACAACGCTCAAGAACGTGCTCTTCGAGGAATGCCGCTTGGACTACGCCAACCTGGACCAGGTACGAGCGACCGGGCCTGTGGCATGGACGGGCTGCAACCTCGACCATGCCGCGCTGACGAACTGCCGGCTGCCCTCCGTGGTCATTCGGGAGTCCAGCCTCGGCAACCTGGAGCTGCGCGACTGCGACCTACGTGGGGCGGACTTGCGGCAGAACGATGTGAGCGAGATGGAGGGGCTGCTCAGCCTGCGGGGTATCCGGCTGACCGGGGAACAGGTGGTTGGGTTGGCGGGGGTGGCGGTTCGGGAGTTGGGGATTGAGGTGGGGTGAGGGCATGCCCGGCTTCAAACACATCGAGGAGGACCTGTGACCCCGGCCCCATCGGAGACCTCCGACTTTTCGATGAACTTCCGGCGCGCGCAACGGCAGGCCCATGAGAACGCCGCGCGTCACGGCTTCAACGACTACACCGCCGACATGGACGCGTTCCCGTTCGCGGTCGCAACCAAACTCGCCTTGATCCATTCGGAGGTGAGCGAGGCGCTTGCTGAAGTTCGGCTTCCCCGCCGCGCGATCCGCGGAGAAGAGGCGAGCGAATTCGGCGGGGAACTGGCGGACATTGTCCTGCGGGTCATGGATCTCGCGGAGATGTGCGACATCGACCTGGGCAAGGCGATCGAGGAGAAGTTCGCGACCTACGGAACCCGGCCGTACCGCCACGGTGGCAAGAGGTTCTGACGTCAGGCAGGTACGTCGGTGCGGTGCAGTTGGCGGACCTGGCGCCAGGTGGCGTCGTCGACCGCGCCGGCGCGGCGTTGGAATGCGGCCGGCCGCACCCGGTACGGGTGGGAGAGGTCCAGGAAGCTGCTGTGGGTCGCCCGACGGTCCCAGCCCTGAGTCGGTATCTCGACGTGGTCCCGCCGGTCGCTGCCATCCTGGCTGGTGATCTTCAGGACGTCGACCCAGCGGCGCTGGTGACGCAGCACCAGACAGGGTCGTACCTTGTGTCCGGAGCCGTCCTCGTAGGGCACGTCAGCCCACCAGATCTCGCCCGGCTGCGCCTGGACGCCCGGCCCGGTTGCGGCTCGGCGCGACCGGCGCCAGAACAGCCAACCGACGGCCAGCGTCACGCCCGCCAGGGCCAGCCACAGCAGGGTCTCGCGCACCGCATACCTCCGACGCCGAACGGGTTCGCACGATTGTGCCCCATCGGGTCCTGGTGCGCTGTCCCTGCCGTGCCGGAGTGCGCCGCTGTCGTACCGGGGAGCTACGGTGCGGGGCAGCGCAGTCGGGAACCGGAAGGATGGCACGGGTGAACGACGAGGAACTGGGCGGGGCGATGGCGCCGGTGACGGCTGCCGACGAGGCGGCCACTGGCGGCGAGCCGAGCGTCGAGGCGCGCGAGCGGCACGTCGAGCTGGCCCGCGAGATCGACGAACACCAGTACCGCTACTACGTGCTGGACACCCCGTCGGTCGACGATGCCAGCTACGACCGGCTGATCCGTGAGCTGGAGGCGATCGAGGCGCGGTACCCGTCGCTGCGCACCCCGGACTCGCCGACCCAGCGGGTCGGCGGCACGTACTCCACCCTCTTCACTCCGGTGGCGCACGCCGAGCGGTTGCTCAGCCTCGACAATGCGCTGGACGACGACGAGCTGGCCGCCTGGGCTGAGCGCGTCGAGCGGGACGCCGGCAGCCAACCGCACTACCTGTGTGAGCTGAAGATCGACGGGCTCGCGGTCAACCTGACGTACTCCCACGGCCGGCTGGTGCGCGGCGCGACCCGCGGCGACGGGCGCACCGGCGAGGACATCACCCCCAACGTGCGCACCATCGACGACGTGCCCGAGCGGCTGCACGGCGATGACCTGCCGGAGCTGCTGGAGGTGCGCGGCGAGGTCTTCTTCCCGGTGCAGGCCTTCGCCGACCTCAACGCGGCGCTGGTCGCCGCGGGGGACCGGCCGTTCGCCAATCCGCGCAACGCCGCCGCTGGCTCGCTGCGGCAGAAGGACCCGCGGGTCACCGCGGGGCGGGGCCTGCGGATGCTGGTGCACGGCGTCGGCGCCCGCCGCGGCTTCGATCCGCTGACCCAGTCCGCGGCGTACGAGACGCTGACCCGCTGGGGGCTGCCGACCAGTGTGCGCTGGCGGGTGCAGCCGGACCTGGCTGGCGTGCGGGGGTACATCGCGGAGTACGCCGAGCGGCGGCACGCCATCGAGCACGAGATCGACGGCGTGGTGGTGAAGGTTGACGAGGTGTCGATCCAGCGCCGGTTGGGCGCCACCAGTAAGGCGCCGCGCTGGGCGATCGCCTTCAAGTACCCGCCCGAGGAGGCGATGACCCGGCTGCTCGACGTCAAGGTCAACGTGGGGCGCACCGGCCGGGTTACCCCGTACGCCGTGCTGGAGCCGGTCTTCGTCGGTGGGGTCACCGTCACCAGCGCCACCCTGCACAACGGCCAGGAGGTGGCCCGCAAGGGCGTACTCATCGGCGACACCGTGGTGATCCGTCGGGCCGGTGAGGTGATCCCCGAGGTGCTCGGCCCGGTCGTGGAGAAGCGGGAGGGCACCGAGCGGGTCTTTACGATGCCCACGCACTGCCCGGAGTGCGGCTCGGAGCTGGCCCCGGCGAAGTCCGGCGACGTCGACATCCGCTGCCCCAACTCCCGGACCTGCCCCGCTCAGCTGCGGGAACGGCTGTTCCACCTCTCCGGTCGGGGTGCGCTCGACATTGAGGTGTTGGGGTACAAGGCCGGCGCCGCCCTGCTGGAGTCGGGCGTACTCACCGACGAGGGCGACCTGTTCGCCCTCTCCGCCGAGCAGCTGGCGGCGGCGCCGTTCTTCGTGAACAAGGACGGCACGCTGGGCAGCAACGCGACCAAGCTGCTGGTCAACCTGGCCGAGGCTAAGCAGCGTCCACTCTGGAGGGTGCTGGTCGCGCTCTCGATCCGCCACGTCGGGCCGACCGCGGCGCAGGCGCTGGCGAAGGAGCTCGGTTCGGTCGAGGCGATCGAGGCGGCTGAGGTCGAGCAGCTCGCCGGGGTCGACGGGGTGGGGTCGACCATCGCGGAGTCGGTGAAGGAGTGGTTCACCATCGACTGGCACCGCGAGGTGGTCTCGAAGTGGCGGGAGGCCGGCGTACGGCTGGCCGAGGAGCGGGTGGACACCGGGCCGCGGCCGCTGGAGGGCGTCACGGTCGTGGTCACCGGGTCGCTGCCGGGGTACTCCCGTGACGAGGCTACCGAGGCGATCACTGCGCGCGGCGGCAAGGTCAGCGGCTCGGTCTCGAAGAAGACCGGCTTCGTGGTGGTCGGTGAGACGCCCGGGTCCAAGTACGACAAGGCGGTGGCGCTGGGGGTGCCGATCCTCGACGAGGACGGGCTGCGCGTCCTGCTGGCAGAGGGCCCCGAAGCGGCCCGGGTGGTGGCTGCGATCCCTGAGCAGTGAACCGTTCGGGTACTACGAGCGCGGCGGCCTCGTCCATATTCGCGGTGGTGACGGCGTCCTGCGTCAGGCGTCCTCTCGGCTGTCGGAACTTTCGATGCTGATGCCGAGGGCGGCGGCGAGGGTATAGGACAGCGCGATGAGGTCGTGGTCGCGCACGATCGCTCCGTTCCAGCTGGTCACACCACCGATGTCGATCAGTGTGCAGTTGGCGAACCGGGCGCCCTCCATCTTCGCCTGGGAGAACTGGGCGCCGCTCAGATCGCAGCCGACGAACTGGGCGCCGCCGAGGTCGGCGTTCTGAAAATCGGCACGGGTGAGGTTGCAGTCCTCAAAGATCACGTTGGTGAAGTCGGTGAACCGGAACGAGGACAGGTCCAGCCGGCATCCGGTGAACCGCACGTCACGGAGCAGGCCGTCGACGAAGGTGAACCCGGTCATGCGCAGCACGGACAGCTCCACCCGCAGCATCGTGGCTTTGGCCATGCGCAGGTTGGCCAGGTTGCTGCTGGCGAACAGGCAGTCGGTGAACTTCGACCGGTCCAGGGTGGTACCGCTGAGGTCGGTGCCGGTGAACTTGCACTGCTCGAACTCCACCGACTCCGCCGAGCGGTGTCGACGGCCGCGAGGTGCATCCGGCCCTGGTGCGTGACTACGAGCGAGCCTTGGGCATCACGGTTGCCGCAACCCCCGTCACCGACGTAGCCGGGTCGTCGAATCCGGGGTCGGCCGAGCCGCACAATGCAGGACAGCCGGGCAGGCCGCGCATCCCAGCCGGGTTACCGTGGGGTGCGCTACCGGCCAACGACAGTGGGCGGCTGCCCGAGCAGACGCCGCCGGTTCCGGAGGGTGGTGAGGAAATGCTGCGGCGCACTGTGCTGGGCGCCCTGGCGACCCTTGGCGCGGGTGCCACCCTTGACTCCGATCTGCCGTGGAAAGTCTTCTCCGCACTGGCCAGGGAGGACACCGTCGGCGCCGACCACGACCGATGGAACGAGATCGCCTGGGAGTACGGGTACACCTACCTCTCCACACCCCGCACCGACCTCGTGGCCGAGCTGTCCGCCGACATCGCCGCCCTCGGCCAGACGATCGAACGCACGGCCAACGAGCGGTTCCGGCACGGCTTGCGCCCCGCGGGCACCCGCATGGCCGTGGTCATGGCGATGGCCCAGACCGACCTGGGCCGGTTCCGGTCGGCCCGGCATTGGTGGTGGCTGGCCCGCCAGCTCGCCGACGCCTCCGGCGATCGCGACCTGGCGGTATGGGTTCGCGGGAACGAAAGCATGATCGGCCTGTACCAACGCAGGCCGCTACCGGTCGTCGTGACAGTCGCGGAGCAGGCCGTGGCCGTGGCCGGGCGCCAAGCGGACGCCGGCACGGCCGAGGCGTTCGGCGCTAAGGCGCAGGCGCTCGCACTGATGGGCCGCGCCGACGAAGCCCTGGACGCGTTACGGGCGGCCGAGCAGACATTCGACCGCCTCCCCAGCACGGTCACCGGCGAGTGCGAGTCGATCTACGGTTGGCCGCGGCAGCGACTCCACCACATCGAGTCGTTCGTACACACCCACCTCGGCGGCACTGCGGCGGCGTACCAGGCGCAGCAGTGTGCCCTGGCGCTGTACGCGGCCGACCGGGTGGTCTCCCGGTCCCAGATCGGGCTGCACCGGGCGGTCTGCCTGGTCAAGGATGGCGAGATCGGCGAGGGTCTCCGGCAGGCCGCTACCACAGTCGATCGCCTGCCCGTCGAGCGCCGGTTGCGCTACGTCACCACGATCGCCGATCGGGTGCTCGACGCGGTGCCGGAGCGCGAACGTGGCCGGCCTGAGATGGATGAGCTGCGCAGCGTGCTCGCCGTTGGACGGCAGGGCGAGGAGGCGAGTTGAGCGACGAACCGCGGGTCCAGCTGGTCCACCGCAGCGGAGCCGACGTGGCCACGCTGTTCGAGCGGATGGCCGACGTCTACCAGCAGGTGTACGCCGAGCCGCCCTACTTGTCCGGGCCGCTATTCAGCCGGCAGCGGTTCGCCGAACGCACCCGGCGCCAGGCCGAGACCGAAGGCTTCGGCTTGGTGGCAGCCGAGTCTGACGGCGAGCTGGTCGGGTTCGCGTTCGGGTTGCCGTTCCCGCCTGGACAATGGTGGGCCGGCGAAGCAACCCCGCCCCCGCCGGAGGTGCTCGCCGCCACGAAGTTCGCGGTTATCGAACTCGTGCTCCTCAATCCGTTCCGCGGCCGGGGCCTCGGGCACGCGATGCTCGACGAACTGCTGGCCAAGCGCCCCGAACCATGGGCCTTCCTCACCGCCCACCCACAGGCGCCGGCCCGGCGCCTGTACGAACGGTGGGGATGGCGGTGCATCGGTACTGCACACCACGCGCCGGACTCGCCGGTGTTCGACTCGCTCGTACTCCCGCTGCCTGGCGGCCAATCCGCCACGCCCCCGTCAACGCACCAGGTGTAGTTCAACCAGTTTCCGATCGACCTGGACCAAGCGGTGGCGGCCCGCCCGGCCGGGTCAGCGGAGTGGCTTCTGCTGCGTCGTCACACTGTTGAGGTCGAGCACGACCGGTACCTGCGGGGCGAAGCGCTCGACTGCGGCGACGACGGCCGCTGGCTCCAGCTGCCATCCGAAGGCCGGGCGGCTGGACAACACCGCGTCGAGCGGGACATGGGCGAGCCTCAGCACGAGCCTCTGGGCGGACCTGTGGGCAATGGCCCGCGGGATCAGCGGGCTGAGCGGACGGGCGCCCGCTGGGCCCAGCAGGCCGATGTAGCTGGTGACGAGAGGGCCGTGCGCTGTCCGAAACGGGTACAGCCGAAAGAGGTAGATCTCGGCGATGTCGCTCCACGGCACGAACCGCCTGGTGCGTCCCTCATACGGGGGGCGCCCGCCGAGCAGGATCCCGTCACTGTCGATGCGCAGCCCGGGCGCGCCGCGCAGAATGGGCCAGCCGAAGAGGGCTGCCACGGTTGCGGAAACCGTGAACGATGCGGTGACAGCGACCAGCCCGAAGGCGCCGGAAAGATCCAGCAGGATCGCGACGATCCCGGCGAGGATGCCGAGGACCATCACCGTGATGGTGGACCGGCCGAAGCGGAAGCGCGCCGTGTAGGCGGGCGGAGCGGGTTGCGACACCGGCACATCTTGGAAGGCGCGGCCCAGACTGCACAAGTCCCTCCCACTGCGTCACCCGTACCGGCGGGCGTCGTTGCACCTCCGATAGGCGTGATCACTGGAGGTGGGGATGGGGTCGGACGCGTCGCGCGACAAGCGTGCCACTGTCGCACCCGCGCCCCATGCGCCGACCTGGTCGCCCCGGCGGAGCACGCTGTTCCTCGGCTACCTCGGCGCGGTGGTCGTCGCGGCGCTGGGCGCCTGTGCGACCGTCGGGTTGGCCGGGCAGCCGCGGGCCAGCCCGTTGCCGGTGACGTTCTGGGTGATGGCGGCGCTCGCGGTCGGCGCGGAGGTACGGCCGTTCGCCGCGCGGGGGGCCCGGGCGGCGTCGCCGCCGTACCCGTCGACCTGCTTCACCGTAGCCATCATGATCATGTGGGGGCTGCTCCCCGCGGTGCTGGTGAACACCGTGGCGGTGGCCGTCTCGGCGGCGCTGGTACGCCGTCCACTGTGGAGGGCCGGGTTCACGGTGAGCCGGCGGGCGTTGGCGTTCGCGGCTGGTACGGCGGTGCTGAGCCTCGGGCCGGCGCAGCCGCTGGCCCCGGGCTCTGCTGACCTGGCGGGCCGGCTGCCGGTGGTGCTCGGCGCGGCAGTTGCCTGGTTCGCGGTCACTCTCCTGCTGGGCGTCACCGCGGGCTGGTTGCGCGACAGCGGATCCTGGTCCCGGATCTTCGTGCGCAGCCTGACCGGCGACGGGCCCAGTACGGCAGCGTTGCTGCTGCTCGCCCCGGTCCTGGCGGTCGCGGCGTACGCCAGCGGGTGGTTGCTGCCCTTGGCGCTGGTCGCGCCGTACGCGGTCAACCGGACCGCCGCGCTCGCGGCCAGCCAGCGCCGGCTGGAGCGGCGCGATCCGCTCACCGGGATCGCCAACCGTACGGCGCTGGCCAGGGCGGTCAGCGCGTACGTGGCGGGAGCCGGGCAGAGCCGTCTCGCCCTGCTCGTGCTCGACCTGGACCGCTTCAAGAAGGTCAACGAGGCGCTCGGGCACAAGGTCGGCGACCGGCTACTGGTCGAGGTGGCCCGCCGGCTGGTCGAGGTGGCCGGACCGCAGGACCTCGTGGCGCGCCTCGGCGGCGACGAGTTCGCTCTGCTGGTACCCGGACTGCCCGATGTGGAGTCGGCGTACCGGCATGCGGCCTGGGTGGCGGCCGCGCTCGACGAACCGGTGCTGCTGGACGGGCTTTCGCTGGACGCGTCCGGCTCGATCGGCGTCGTGGTGTACCCCGAGCACGGCCACGACTTCGCGACCCTGCTGCAGCACGCGGACGTGGCGATGTACGACGCGAAGTACCGCGGCGACGGGGTGGCCGTGTACGCCCCCGAAGCCGACCTGAACACCCCGGACCGGCTGGGCCTGCTGGCCGATCTGCGCCGCGCGCTGGACACCCAGGACGCCGGCATCACGCTGCACTACCAACCCCAGGTGGAGATCGCCACCGGCGAGGTCGTCGGGTTCGAGGCGTTGCTGCGCTGGTACCACCCGCGCCGGGGAGCCGTCGACCCGGGGGAGCTGATCCGGGTCGCCGAGCAGAGCACGGTGATGCGACTGCTCACCTTCCGGGTGCTCGACGAGGCCATGGGTCAGCTGGCCCAGTGGGGTACGGCCGGCGCCGGGCTGCGGATCGCGGTCAACGTCAGCGTGCGCGACCTGCACTCCGGCGAGCTCGTCGAGTGGATCGCCCAGCGGTTGGGGGCGTACCGGGTACGCCCGGCCCAGCTGCAACTGGAGATCACCGAAGGGGCGTTGATGGCCGACCCGCTGCGGGTCGCGCAGACGCTGACCCGGCTGCGCCGGCTCGGGGTTTCGGTGTCGCTGGACGACTTCGGCACCGGGTACTCATCGCTGCTGCACCTGCGCCGGCTGCCGCTCTCCGAGGTGAAGATCGACCGGTCGTTCGTGGTCGGCGTGGCCACCGACGCCGATGATGCCGCGATCGTCCGATCGATGATCGAGATGGCCGGCGCGCTCGGGCTGCGGGTGGTGGCCGAGGGCGTCGAGGACGACAAGGCCTGGCGGGTACTCGCGGCTGCCGGCTGCGACCTCGCGCAGGGCTGGTACTGCGCCAAGCCGATGCCGGCGCACGAGGTACTGCCGTGGCTGGAGCAGCACCGGGCGCACCGTGCGGCGACAGCCTCGCCGGTGCGCCTCGCCGGGATCCCTCGCCCGCACGTACCCTGACCCCCGCTGCCCCATAGACTCGCTGGGTCCTACGCTCGCCCGGCCGGAGGAGTGACCATGGCTGCCATCTCCCGCGACGAGGTCGCGCACCTCGCGCACCTGTCGCGGCTCGCCGTCACCGAGACTGAGCTGGACACCTTCGCCGGGCAGCTCGACGTGATCCTGCAGGCGGTCGCCCGGGTGGGCGAGGTCGCCGCCGCCGACATCCCGCCGACCACGCACGCGGTGCCGCTGACCAACGTGCTGCGCGATGACGTGGTGGTGCCCGGGCTGACCCGCGACGAGGCGCTCTCGGGCGCGCCGGACGCCGCTGAGGGGCGTTTCCGGGTACCCCGGATCCTGGATGAGGAGCTGGAGCCGTGACTGAGCTGACCAGGATGACCGCGGCGGAGCTCGGCGGTCTGCTCGCCGCCGGCGAGGTGTCCGCGGTGCAGGTGGCGCGCGCACACCTGGACCGCATCGCCGAGGTCGACGCCCAGGTGCACGCGTTCCTGCACGTCGACGCCGAGGGCGCGCTCGCCGCGGCCCGGGCGGTCGACGAGGCGCGGGCGGCCGGGGCGCAGCTGGGCCCACTGGCCGGCGTACCCGTCGCCGTCAAGGACGTCATCACCACCAAGGGGATTCCGACCACCGCCGCGTCGAAGATCCTTCAAGGCTGGCGGCCGCCGTACGACGCCACGATCATGACGCGGATGCGCGACGCCGGCCTGGTGATGCTCGGCAAGACCAACATGGACGAGTTCGCGATGGGCTCGTCCACCGAGTACTCCGCCTACGGCCCGACGTACAACCCCTGGGATCTGAGCCGGATCCCGGGCGGCTCCGGCGGCGGGTCAGCGGCGGCGCTGGCCGCGTACGAAGCGCCGCTGGCGATCGGTACCGACACCGGCGGCTCGATCCGCCAGCCCGGGGCGGTCACCGGTACCGTCGGCGCCAAGCCAACCTACGGCGGCACCTCGCGGTACGGGCTGATCGCGTTCTCGTCCTCTTTGGACACTCCGGGGCCGTGCGCGCGCAGTGTGCTCGACGCGGCCCTGCTGCACGAGATCATCGGCGGGCATGACCCGCGCGACTCCACCTCGATCCCGGCGCCGGTGCCACCGGTCGTCGAGGCGGCCCGGCGCGGTGCGACCGGTGACCTGAGCGGGGTCAGGGTCGGACTGGTCAAGGAGTTCACCGGCGACGGGGCCGAGCCCGGGGTGGTCGCGGCGTTCCGGGAGTCGGTCGAGGCGCTGGTCAAGCTCGGGGCCGAGGTGGTCGAGGTCTCCTGTCCGCACTTCAGCTACGCGCTGCCGGCGTACTACCTCATCGCGCCGAGCGAGTGCTCGTCCAACCTGGCCCGCTTCGACGGGGTGCGCTTCGGGCTGCGGGTCGGCGACGACGGCCAGCGCTCGCTGGAGGAGGTCATGTCGGCCACCCGCGACGCCGGCTTCGGCGCCGAGGTCAAGCGGCGCATCATCATCGGCGCGTACGCCCTGTCCACCGGGTACTACGAGGCGTACTACGGGCAGGCGCAGAAGGTGCGCACCCTGATCTCCCGGGACTTCGCGAACGCCTTCACCCGGGCCGATGTGCTGCTCTCGCCGACCACCCCGTTCGTGGCGTTCCCGCTGGGAGCGCGCACCGCCGACCCGTACCAGATGTACCTGGCCGACCTGTACACGATCCCGCCGAACCTGTACGGCGGTCCGGCCATCTCCGTCCCCTGTGGACTCTCCGAGGGGTTGCCGGTCGGACTGCAGGTGATGGCGCCGACGATGGCCGACGACCGGATGTACCGGGTGGCCGCCGCCCTGGAGTCGGCGATTCCGCAGTTCGTGCCGCCGGCCCTGTAGCCGGGGCGCTGCCGCGGAGCGCCACCCACCACGACGTGACGGCGGCCGGGGGTATCTCGGCTGGCGACGGAGAGCTACCCTTTCGGCGTTGACCACCAGGGGAGGAGCTGTCGATGTACCCGAACGAGCCGTATGGTGAACAGCCTCAACAGGGCTGGCCACCGGCGCCAGGCGGATATGGGGCCGCCCAGCCCCCAGGTGGCTACGGCCCGCCCCCGCAGCCGCAGTATGGCCAGCCCCCGGGTGGCTACGGCCAGCCGCCTCAGCCTCAGTACGGCCAGCCGCAGTATGGCCAGCCGGACCCGTACGGCCAGTCGAGCGGGGCACCGTACGGCCAGCCCAGCGGGGCACCGTACGGCCAGCCGGACCCCTACGGCCAGTCGAGCGGGGCACCGTACGGCCAGCCGGACCCGTACGCCGCCGGTATGCCCTATCCGGGCGCTCCGACGCCCGCCCCGAACCGGACCGGGATGATTGTCGGGATCATCGTCGCGGTGCTGGTCCTGGTGGCCGGGGTGGTCGGGCTCGGGGTCTACCTGTTGGGTGGCAGCGGTACCGGCAGCCCACAGGCGTCCGCAGAAGCGTTCATGAGCGGACTCAAGAACGCTGACCTCGACGCTGTGAACAAGTCGGTCTGCGCGTCGAAGAGGTCGAACAACACCTCACAGTTCGACACCACGGAGCTGAAGCAGGTGACCTGGAGCTACAAGATCGGGACGCCGTCGGTCTCCGGCTCCACGGCCCGCGTACCGGTGGATCTCACAATCTCCTACCAGGGCCAGAGTCTGGACCTGACCTGGACAGTGATCACGAAGAATGAGTCCGGCGGGTGGTGCGTCGACGACCTCAAAACGACGTGACATCGGTCTGGGCCGCGAGCCGACATGCCCGCGGCCCAGACCGCACCTGCTCCCGGGTCGCGACTAGGCTGGTGCCGGCCTGTACGGAGACTGCCTGGAGCGTTGATGACCACGATGGCGCCGCCCTCCTTCGACGACGTGATCGACCGGTATGAGCCGGTGATCGGACTGGAGGTCCACGTCGAGCTGGGCACCCGGACCAAGATGTTCTGTGGCTGCCCGACCGGGTTCGGCGCGGAGCCCAACACCCAGGTCTGCCCGGTCTGTCTCGGCCTGCCCGGCAGCCTGCCGGTGGCCAACCGGGCCTCGATCGAGGCGACCATCCGGATCGGGCTCGCGCTCAACTGTTCGATCGCCAGCTGGTGCCGGTTCGCCCGGAAGAACTACTTCTACCCGGACATGCCGAAGAACTTCCAGATCAGCCAGTACGACGAGCCACTGTGCACCGACGGGTACCTCGACGTCGAGGTGGACGGGGAGTTCGTGCGGGTGGGCATCGAGCGGGTGCACCTGGAGGAGGACACCGGCAAGACCCTCCACATCGGAGGGTCGACCGGGCGGATCCACGGCGCCACCGAGTCGCTCGTCGACTACAACCGGGCCGGTATCCCGCTGGTCGAGATCGTGACCCGGCCGGTACCGGGCACCGGTGCGCTCGCCCCGGTCGTGGCCCGCGCCTACGTCTCCGAGCTGCGCGAAGTGATCCGCTCGCTGGGCGTCTCCGACGTCCGGATGGAGCAGGGTTCACTGCGCTGCGACGTGAACACCTCGCTCAGCCGTCCGGGCCAGGAGTGGGGCACCCGTACCGAGACCAAGAACGTGAACTCGCTGCGCTCGGTCGAGCGCGCTGTGCGCTCCGAGATGCTGCGCCAGTCGGCGGTACTCGACGCCGGCGGCACGATCACCCAGGAGACCCGGCACTTCCACGAGGAGACCGGCGACACCACGTCCGGGCGCAGCAAGGAGACGGCCACCGACTACCGGTACTTCCCGGAGCCGGACCTGGTGCCGCTGGCCCCCGACCCGATCTGGGTGCAGGAGTTGCGGGCTGCCCTGCCGGAGCCGCCACGCGCGCACCGCCTGCGGCTGCAGCAGGCGTGGGGCCTGTCGGACCACGACATGCAGTCGGTGCTCAACGCCGGCGCGGTGGAGCTCATCGAGGCCACCGTCGCCGCTGGGGCCCCGCCGGAGGCGGCCCGCAAGTGGTGGCTCGGCGAGCTCTCCCGGCTGGCCAACGAGAAGGGGACCGAGCTCGGCGCGATCGGCGCCACCCCGGAGCATGTCGCGCAGTTGCAGCGTCTGGTCGATGACGGGAAGCTCACCGACAAGCTCGCCCGCACCGTGCTCGAAGGCGTCGTCGCCGGCGAGGGCGACCCGGCCGCGGTGATGGCCGGCCGCGGTCTGGAGGTCGTCTCGGACACCGGCGTGCTCACCGCCGCCGTCGACGAGGCGATCGCCGCCAACCCCGAGGTGGCGCAGAAGGTCCGTGAGGGCAAGGTGGCCGCCGCCGGGAAGATCGTCGGCGACGTCATGAAGGCCACCCGCGGCCAGGCCGATGCGAAGACCGTCCAGGCGATGGTCCTGTCCCGCCTGGGCGTCGACGGCTGAACCTGTCGACGGCTGGTCCTGTCGGCACTGTCGTGACCCGTCCCGGTCGGTCTTGCCCGGTCGGGCATTGGACAAGATCCGATCGGACGGGTTGGACGCGCATCCGCCTTCTCCTCCGGCTGGAACACCAGCTCCGCCGCGAAAACTACTCGAAATCGACTAACAACGACTGGTTGCTGCTGTCGTGGCCGTCGTCCGCTGGCGTTGCCGTCACGCCGACGGGTACCGCTACCGCCCCGGCGTAGCCGGGCTGCCGGCCGGGCTGGGGGTGCCCGACGGGGTAGTGGATCCGGATGGCGTCGGTGAGCCCGTGGTGGCCGGCGAAGGCCTGATCAGGTGGCGCTCCAGGGTGACCTCGGTCTGGCCGGTACCACCAACCCGGATGTCGTCGTACGCCTGAAGTGTGTGCTCGCTGTCGAAGTACAGCACCGACAGGGCAAGCGGCAGCGGCGGAGTCTGCTCCAGCGCACGCAGCCCGGCGCCACCGGTGGAGCCCTGGACCATCAGCAGCGTACGCGGCACTCCGGCCGCCGTGTCGAACTGGCGTACCTGACGGGCGTGCAGGTGTCCGGCGAGGACCAGCGGGCAGCTGCCGGCGAGCGCGTCGGTGGCCAGCGGGTCGTGCACCAGCGCGATGTCCACTGGCGTGTGCGAGTGGCGGATCGTATCGGCCAGGGTCTGGCCCGCCGCCTGCACCGCCGTGTCGCCGGCGGCGCCACCCTGGTCGGTGACCTTGTTCGGGGTGAACCTCGGGTCGCCGATGCCGGCGATGGTCAGCCCCTTGACGGTACTGACCGAGTTGTTCAGCACCGTCGCGTTCGGCTGGCGGGCCACCGCAGCTGCGGTGAGGTCCGAGTCGTGGTTGCCGCGGACGAAGATGTACGGCACACCGAGCGACGCAATCGGGGCCAGGTAAGAGTTCTCGGCTTCGCTGCCCTGGTCGGTCAGGTCGCCGGTGTCGATGACCAGGTCCACATTGAACTGTTGGACGGTGGTCAGCACGACCGACCATGCGGCCGGGTTGAGGTGCATGTCGGAGATGTGCAGCACCCGGATCGTCGCGGTGTCCGTGCGGGCCACCGGCAGGGTGGAGTACGCGCCGTAGAGCCGGCTGACGTTCTGCACGAGGTGCTGCAGCTCAGCGCGGTACGCCTGGTACTCCCCGGCGATGCGGCGGGCGTCACCAACCACGGCCGGCGCATTGGCCAACAGCCCCTCGTACCTGGGCTCGGTGATGGAGTCTGCCCGGAACGTACCCGCGACCGTCAGCCCGGTACCGAACACCAGCGCGACAGCCAGTGCACCGCACTGCGCGATCCGCCGCGCCGAGCGGTACACCAGCGCGCCGAGCGCCATCGCGCCGAGGATGCACACCCCGGCCACTTGCAGGGCGAGCCGGCGTACCCCGCGGCTGACGTCGGCTGCGGCGGTCTCGCTGACCCGGTTGAGTCCGTCGGCCTCGGTGACCAGTGCCCTGGTCCGCTGCTGGTCCAGCGAATCGAGCCGGACGACCAGGTGGGCGGGGCCGGCGTGGCTGTCCAGGTGCAGCGATCCCAGCGGCGGGATCTGCACCTCGGTACCTCCGTGCAGCCCCGGGGTGATGGTGAGGTCAGCGCGGAACGGCCCCAGGTCCTCGCTGACCCGGCCGGCGACCAGGATCCCCAGGGTTGCTCCGACGAGCGCCACCGCCAGCACGCCCAGCCCGCGCCGCCCTGCCCGTACGACAGTCCCGCCGGCGGACCGCAGCCGCCGCAACTGCACAGCCCGGGCCGGGCGCAGCCACCGGAGGGTGCCGCGAATTGCGGGCATGTCAGCTCTGCTCGGCGCCACCGGCACCGTTGAGAACGATGCGGATGATGCGGTCGTCGTCGGCTTTCGGGGTACCCCGACCGTCCTTATTGGACGTGGTCACCCACAGCGTGCCGTCCGGGGCGGTGACCGCGGCGCGCAGCCGCCCGAAACCGCCCTGCAGTACCGCGGTCGGGGTGCCGAGTACGCCACCGGTGGGGGTGAGCTGCACCAGCCAGAGCCGTTCGCCGCGCAGGCAGGATGCGGCGAGCACGGTACCCGAGACCACCGCGAGCCCGGAGCAGGAGGCATCCGCCGGCTTCCACTGCACCAGCGGGTCGACGTAGCGCGGGTCGTTGGCCTGGCCCTCGACCGTGGGCCAGCCGTAGTTCTTCCCCGGCTCGATGACGTTGATCTCGTCCCAGGTGTCCTGGCCGAACTCGGTGGCGTAGAGCCGCTTGTTCTTGTCCCAGGCCAGGCCCTGCACGTTGCGGTGTCCGTACGACCAGACCAGCGTCGCGAACGGGTTGCCCGGGGCGGGCCTGCCCTCCGGTGTCATCCGCAGGATCTTGCCGCCGAGGCTGTTCAGATCCTGGGACAGGGCTTTCTGGGTGCCGTCCCCGGTGCCGGCGTAGAGGTAGCCGTCGGGGCCGAACGCCAGTTGCCCACCGTTGTGGTTGGCCGACGACGGGATGCCGGTGACGATCGGCTCCGGCTTGCCGCCGAGGGTCAGCTTGGCGATCCGGTTGTCCTGCGCGGTGGTGTAGTAGATGAAGACCGTGGCGTCGGTGGCGTAGTTCGGGGAGACCGCGATGCCGAGCAGGCCGCCCTCGCCGGCCGGTACCGCCTCGTCGATCGTCTGCACCGGTGTGACGGTGAGCCCCTCGGCGTCGCCCTGCGGGCCAATCTTGAGGATCCGCCGGCTGTTCCGCTCGGTCACCAGAGCCGTGTGGTCGGGCAGGAACGCAAGGCCCCACGGCACGTCGAGGTGCTTCACCAGTACCGTCGTCACCACGCTCAGATCCGCGCGGCGGCTCGGGCTGGTCGACGGGGCGGGCAACCTCGGCGCGGTGCCGGTCTGGTCGGGTGGTGGCGGGCCGAAGGCGCAGCCGGCCGCGAGCAGGCAGACCGCCGCCGCGACGGCCACCGCGGCAATCGCGGCCCGCGGGCGACGCGCGCTCCGCTCACTCCTCGCGCTCACGGTGGTCAGCCTAGCTGGCGGGTGCGGTCCGCTCCTGCCCCACAGGTGACGGCGTGATGGTCAGCTCCTGGCCGCTGGCGGCGACCAACCAGGGCAGGTCCACCGCGCAGACCGCAGGCAACCGGACGGAACCGCCGCGGTCGAGGGTGGCGTGCACCCCGCCCCGCTGGTCGGTGCCGAGCTGGCTGATCTCCGACCAGGCGACCCGCCGCGAACCGAGCACCGCCCGCAGCACGATCCCGGCCTGGTCGGCGTCTGTGCCGGCACGCCAGCCCCAGACCGCAACCAGCAGGGGTACCAGCAGGAAAGGCAGCAGGAACCGACTCGACGTGGCGAACGGGACCGCGGAGAAGAACGCGATGAGGCCGGCGATGGCGATGGCGGCGTTGTGCCGGAACTTCACGGGGAGCACGCCGCCATCGTCGCACCCCATCCACGCCCTGGCGTGCCCAGGGGCTCCGGCTGGCGGTCCGCCCGGGCATACTGGCCCGGACGTCGATGTGTCGACGGGGGCTGCCCCCGGG
>Ga0209515_10003508_pt1 | contig 22287 bp, 27 predicted proteins | sample Subgroupgradi54m_FD_187454 | JGI IMG/M metagenome (GOLD analysis project Ga0209515, IMG submission 187454) | Subsurface groundwater microbial communities from S. Glens Falls, New York, USA - GMW60B uncontaminated upgradient, 5.4 m (SPAdes)... ... | reverse complement strand
CAATCATTGACTCATGATATATCATAAATCCATAAATTTGTCAAATTTTATGGATTCTAATTCCATAAAATAAAGAAGAGGTTTTGGAGTTGCTGGTTTTAGGATATTTTAAAATCTAACTAATTAAGAACGCCTTACCACCCTTGGTGGTCTCCCCCCACCACCACGCGCTTTCTTAATTAACACGCCTAACGCAGCGCTAAGAACAACTACTAATGCTCCTAATGGTGCAATCCTCCCTACTGCCCCCCAGATTCCTCCTCCGTCAACGTCACCGCCTCCGCCTGGTGGAGGCTTATCTCCAGCAGGAGGCTGATTTCCAGCAGGTCCGCCCACAGGAACATCTGTTGGCTTTGGGACTTCAGTTGGTTTTAAGACCTGCGCGATTATCCGGTTAGCCTCAGCTACCCTGGCATTGTAAGCATTCTCACTAGCAGTAGCTTCTGCAACTGCTGTACCTGTAGCCTCTTCATTGGGAGGAGGTTCAGGAATAGCAGTTGCAGTTTCTGTTGTTGTAGGAGTAGCGGTAGGGGTTTGTGAAGGGGTAAGCCTGGCATCAAGTTTAGCTTGAGCAGTAGCAACTACTTTTCTTGATGCCTCTAATTCGTCCTTCTCCTGTTGTTCTTTTTGGTGTTTTTTATCTAGTTGCTCATTCTTACCAGCCAGAGCTGTTGCAATTGTATAATTCCTTGCTGTTCCTGTCATCACTCTATTTGGTGTGGCAGTGGCTGTAGGACTAGCAGCATTAGCAGGCTTTGCTTCTCCTCCTACTGCTCCTGCTATAGCTGCTCCTGTTATTGCCACTCCAGTTAGAATTGATACAGGCAAAGACTGACGCTTCCTGCTTGCTGCTCTTGCTGCCCCAGTTGATGAATTAGGTAATGTTTCAGATACTGGTTTTGATATTTCTGATCTAGCTGGTGTAGTTTCTGCCATAGTATTATTATACCTTATTATTATAACATTATGGTAATATATTTTTAGATAATCTAATGAAAAAAATCTTGTTATTGATGATCATTGTTGCTGGATTTTTGATCAATGCCTCTATTGCCCAAGCACAAGTTTGCACAGTTGATAGTCAATGTAATCCCCCAAATGGGATTTATTGTGAACCAGATGTTGACCGGAGCAAACCAAATTTTTGCCAATACAACCCTGTGAAGAAAAATTTTGGCACTATTAAGCTGCCTGAACCTTTAAAAGGCTTAATCAGCAAGGATCCCAGCGGTGCTGCAGGGTTAAGTAAATTTTTAAGCAACTTAATAGCTCTTTTTTATACTGTGGCAACTGTTGTTTTAATTTTTATATTGCTTTGGGGAGCGTTTGAGTGGATGACCTCTGGAGGAGACAAAGAAAAAATCCAGGGGGCCAGACAAAGAATCATCAGCGCCATAATTGGCATAATCCTGTTTGCTGCTGCTTTTGCAGTAATACAAGTTTTAGGAACATTTACTGGTTTCGAATTCTTTGTCGGCCAAAAGTGATGCTTGACGCATGGATGATGTATAATCAAATCATATGGATACACCCTACTTTTTATGGGATTATAATATTACCCAAGACAAGGTACGAGCGATTTTACGCGGGAATAATGAAACAGAGCGACTCTGGCTGACTGGCCGCATCCTCACACATGCCCGTTTTGAAGATGTGTGGCAATACTTAAATATCTCGGATATTGTTTTGGCCTTTCCGAAATTACGACTCAAGCCAACAATTGCTTCAGCCTGGAGACATGCACTTATAGTATGGGGATACAGTGTATAAACTGACGAGTAATCCTATCCTTCATAGTCATCAGGTAACACTACTTAGGATGTTTTTCTCAACGCCTTTTTCAAAACCATTTTTCTTAACCGGCGGTACAGCATTGTCGGCTTTTTACTTAGCCCATCGGGAAAGCCAGGACTTAGATTTTTTTAGTATACAGCCTTTCGATACGTTCGTGCTTAAAACCACTTGGCAGGAAATCGCTGAGTTGACACATGCCAAGATGACAATACAGCAAAGATCGCAAACCTACACAGAGCTCTACCTGGTGAGCAAACAGGAAGGCTGGACGCAGAAAATTGATATTATCAGGGAACAACCAAAACATTTTGGAGCAATACAAACCATTGAGAATGTTAGGGTGGATTCTCTTATAAATATCGCCACTAATAAAATTCTGGCGGTTTTTGGCAGACTTGAGCCGAAAGACTATATTGATCTCTACGCTATCTGCACCCAAACAGAGTTCACGTTTGATAAGATTTTTTCCCTGGCAAAACAAAAAGACACAGGACTGTCTGAATTTTATTTTGCAAATACTATTATAAATGCGGGGCAGCTTGAAACTCTGCCCAAAATGAAAATGCCTTTTAATAAAGCGGAGTTTGTAAAGTTTTATAAAAAACTTTCCGAAAGACTGTTCTTGAAAGTAAAACCCCAAGACAAATAGTTAAAATGGATTTAAATTTTTTGTCGGACAAAAATAGTTTTACAAAAATCTCTCAATTTCTTTTTCCAGGATTTTCTTAAAATCCCGGATAATCGACCAGTGAGACTTTGGAAGAAATGGCTTTAACTCTGCCTCAAAATTGATATTCATGGTACGTAAATCAGCTAATGCCCGAGGTAAAATGGTATTTTTGCCAGGAAGGGGCAGTTGTTTTCTTAAAATAAAGTAAAGATCATAAAAATCTCTTGCTTTCTTGCGGGCTTTTAAGGCTCTCATTTTTTGGGCAATGAGTTGATTCTCTTCCAGAATAATTAAAGTGTATGGTGGAATAAAATCAGAAGCAATTGTAACTAGTTGTCCCTTATTTTCTTTTTCCCGGAAAGAAATTTCAATTTGGATCGGAATAGTCCGTTCATAAATTGTAAAATCAATAACCGAGAAATAACCACCACTGGTCTTATTTGCTTCCTGCAAGTTAGTTTGAATATTCTCCTTTTCTATTTTTCCCAGTACTTCTAGTAAAACTTGCTCGATCCCTGAAACATTTTCTTGATTGGTACTGAAATCTAAATCTTCAGAAAACCGTGGACTTCTATAAAATAGCCTGAGAGCTGTTCCTCCTTTAAAATAAATTACCTCTGTTTCGGGTTGTTGATAAAAATAGCTTAAGAAGAGATTTTGAAGATATTCTCTCATTGTATTGAGTTCTGATGTTTGGTATTGAGTAGCTAATTGACGAATCTGATCGTAAACCATCATGATAATTTCTCCACTAATTCTAAAACCTTTTCTCTGGCGAATAATTTGGCATACTCTTTAAGCTTATTCTTGTCTAATTTTGAAGTATAAAAGCGGTCATTCCAGAACCTCTGTCCAAGTGCAATGTAATATAGAAAATCCACTAAAGCCTTCTCTGGTTCTGCAATCAAAACTCTTCTGTTCCCAGCAGTATCAAGTGAGTATCCTGTGTAGGCTGCTGATTTAATAGTATTATATGTATAGGCTATGTTGTTTGTAGTAAAAATCCGGGTCGGTTGAGTTGTAGCCGAGGTAATATTGTATGGTGATTCTGGAATAATTCCATATCTAGCCATGGCGTACTCAAATGAAATATATGAGGGTTGATACAGTGCATTTGCTACTTCTTCATCGCTTGGCGGGTCTGTTTTTAAAGCATACACTCCTCTTTTAAGCCTAATTAGAAACCCATCCTGGATTTGCGTTTCCAGGAAATATTGAATTTGCTCTTTAGATTGTGGAAATACCCGGCTGAAATCCAGCAGTGTAAAGACTTTCTTTCCTTGAAGCAAAAATCTATTAAACAGTGCCTGTCTAACTAAAAATGGTTTCATATATAGGCAAAAATTTATCCTTTTCTGAAATCATTCTATACCTCTTATCTTTATTTGTCAATGCCTCACCTTGACACTAAGCTGACTATTGACAAGTACTTTATATTATAGGTATAGTTTAATTACTATGAAAAAGGCTGCATTTTTAATAGCAATTTCATCATTCCTGACTACCTCTATTGCTTATGCTGCAGAAGAGATAAAGATTACTCCTCCTGATAAAGGTTACAATGATTTAGGAAATTTTATTACTAATATTATACAACTATCTTTTGCGCTGGCTTTACTGGTAGTTTTAGTGATGCTGATCTGGGGAGCTTTTGAATGGATATCATCTGGTGGAGACAAAGAAACTGTTGGCAAAGCCAGGGGCAGGATTATTAATGCTTTAATTGGACTGGCAGTACTTTCAATTGCCTTTGCCCTGGCCACAGTTGGGGCACAATTCCTGGGATTCCCTAATCTGAAAACGATAACTATTCCAGGACCTGGCTTGGGACAATCGTGTTCAACTACAGCTCCAATCGTAACTTGCCCCAAAGCTTTCACTTGTACAGTAGTTGCTCCAGCAACTAATCCTGCTACATTTACCTGTCAGTAATTCTACTTTAGTTAATCCTGATTAAATCGGAATTGATCTTTTTATTCCTTTAATGTTAATCTTAAAATATGGGTCCTCCTGCAGCTGGCTTAAAAGAAATTGAAGATGTTTTTAAAAATGTTATATCTGTAATAGTAGGTTTGGGATTTATAGCCATGTTAGTAATGCTTATCATGGCTGGGATAAAATATTTAACATCAGGTGGAGAACCAAAAGCAATTCAAGCTGCTCATAATACTGTTACCTGGGCTTTACTAGGTGTGGTATTTATGGCTATTGCCTGGCTTATCTTACAACTAATCAGAGCTTTTACAGGAATTGATGTCACTATCTTTGATATAAAAGCTTTGTGTGGAATTCCTGGTGATCTCTTAAAATTTTGTACAAAACCTTGACCACAATCAGTTAGACATGAACGTGGTTGACAGTGTATAACAAATTTAGTAAAATCGTCATACTATGTTACAAGTAACTGTCGGGACAAAATACCAAATAGTTATTCCTAAAGAAATCAGGAGGAAAAGGAGTATTAAACCTGGTTCTAAAGTTAACATAATAGAAGACAAACAAGGTAAGATCACACTAGAACCTGTTCAAAAAACTTGGGTAGAAAGAACCGCGGGTATGATGACTGAAGCCTGGAAAAATATTGATCCGGTTGAAGAACTCGAGAAAATGAAAAATGAGTGGGAGGAACGTCTAAAAAAGCAGGAAAAAATATGGAATGAAACTAAATAATTATAAACGTATAGCGGTTGACACAAATATTTTCGTTTATCACCTCACAAGCCGATCTCCACTCCACCTCAAAGCGGTAAAATTATTCGAAACAGTTGTTAAGGAGAAAATAAATTTAATAACAAGCAATATTACAATCATAGAAATATTATCCTACGATGCCCCTGAAGACCAAATTAAGTTATTAGAAAAGGAATTTTTTCAAATACCTAATGTCAAGATCATGGAAGTAAACAATGATATTGCCATAGAAGCTGCCAGATTAAGACGCAGTAATAATCTCTCTCTACCTGATGCTATCCAGCTAGCTACAGCTTTGTATGCTAAAACCAAGGTATTTATCACCAATGATGAAAGATTAAAAAAGTTCAAAGAAATAAAAGTGATTTTACTAAAAGAGCTAAACTAGTTTACCCTGAGCTAAGCCAAAGGGTTGCAAAGATGGTTTATTTGTTCTACTCTAATAATATGTTTACCCAAATCAAAATTATTTTTTTACTTTTTACTTTTACCTTTTTACTTTTTACTTTATCCTCTCCTGCTTTTGCCCAATCTGCTACCCTACCAACTACCATTTCCCCTACTTCTCCTCTTTTTACTGACATGCTAGTTCAAAATATCTTTCACACCTTTTCCTGTTTGGCTGTTGGACAATCAACTATTGGTCAGCCTTGTTTATCTTATCAATTAACCAAAAACGCTCAAGGAGCTATCCAAAGCATTCCTGTTTTATCCCAAGTTAATACCTCAGGGGGAGCTTTGGGAGCTACCACCAATATAATTGGGCTGCTCTATCAAAATCCACCTGTGAGAACTGCTGATTATCTGGCATCTGTAGGACAAAGCTTAGGAATTGTTAAAGAGGCTCAAGCCCAGGTGGTGGGATCAGGGGCAGCAGTTTTAAACCCTATTCTAACCCTTTGGCAAACATCCAGAAATATAGCTTATGTACTAATGATTATTATTTTTTTGATTATTGGGATGATGGTAATGTTTAGAAATAAAATTAACCCTCAAACAGTTATTACTGCCCAGGCTGCTTTACCAGGACTGGTAATTGGTTTGATAATGATTACTTTTTCCTACTTTCTAGCAGGACTGATATCTGATACTGCCTTTATTGGCACAAATGTGGTTGGATACTACTTTGCTTCAGCTCAAGGAAAAACAAATGATCCTGAAAGGATAAATTTAACTAAGAGGCTGGAAAATTATAGTGTTTTTGCTGTATTTGGCAAATTAACAGGAATTGTCAGCCGTGAGCAGGCAACCAATGCATTACAAGATGCATATGATGAACTACCAGATAATACAAAGGAGTTTGTAGGGTGGTTTGCTGCTTTTTTGGCTTTTCAACTGGTTGGACCCATAGGAGCTTCTTTCGGCCCTGCTGCGGCAGTTGCAGGACCTGCACTTGGGTTGGTTTCTGGTCTAATTGCTGGTTCTGGCCCTGTCCAGACACTTGGTCTTTTCCTATCTTTTGCAGCTATATTTATCTTAGTTTATGCCATGCTTAGATTATTGCTCCGTTTAATTACCAGTTATCTGACGATTATTTTTTTAACAATTATTGCCCCGTTTCAGTTTTTATTTGCTTCACTCCCGGGCAGACAAGGATTTGCGACCGATTGGATAATGAACTTACTGGGTAATATACTGATATTCCCGGCAGTTATAGCAGTGCTTTATTTTGTGGCTTTTATTTTGGGACATCCAACTGTCCCAAACGACTTTCCATTAATAATTAGTCAGACAAACCAAAATACAGGATTTGCTCCTGCAGTATATGCACAAGTAGGGCCTGCTGTCACCTTTTCTGAGTCACCAACTTTTCCTTTGTTCGCCAATTTAAACTTTGAATTTGTGAAGATTCTGATAGCTTTTGGGGCTTTGGTAGCTCTTCCAACCATACCTGATATCGTGATCAAGGCTGTTGGCAAAGCATCCCAGGCAGGACAGATGATTGGACAGGAAATTGGCGGAAGTACCAGATCCGGCCAGGGATATTTATCTCAACATTCAGGTAGAATGACCCAGGCAGGACAATCTATAGGTACAGGTATTGCAGGAGAATCTCAGTACTTCTTGGAGGGCGGTCAAATAGTTAGGAAAACCACTAAATTAGGAGCATCACAGTATGTAGGAAGCTGGCTTGGTAAGAGGGCTGGTTCTGCTGCCCCTGTGACAAGCCCGGTAGTAAAAGGGAGTTAAGGTCGTGTAACTGCAGTTCTAGGTCTAGTTTGTGCTTGTAAAGCAGGCCCGTAAACTTTTTGCACGGTTGCATTATCTCTGTAAAGATTGGCCCATGTTTCAGGAAATACAGAGTTTAATCCAAAAGGTAAAATATAATCTTTGAGATTTAATGTTTGACTTGTTTGACCTTTATACTTTTCTGTTCCTTTGAAGTCTGGTATATATCTTGGTTGAGCTCCATTTATTTGTAAAATTTCTTCTCTTAAAGCTTTAGGGAAAGCATCAATTAAACCTTCCTCAAACACATTAACTTTTGTTCCGTTTAGGTCAATCTTTTCGGCAGCCCAAGTTCCGGTATGATCTTTAATTTTTTCAGTAATCCAATCTCCCTGGCTATTTTTTACCTTCTGTTCGTTTCCATCTTTTCCATCTATTATGACTTCATACCTAGCACCGTTTGCTTTTCCATCCTTACCTCTGATATAACCAAGCATAATTCGATCCCATTCTGCATCATCATAGATTAAACCATTCTCGCCATATTCTAATAAATATTGGTGCATAAAATATCTGGCTGTAACTAAGTTTGCATCAGTTGCGTAACTAGGCTTTGACCGAAATTCCCAACTGGTATCCATCCATTTGCTGATTCCATACCAGATTAATGTTCTGGCAAATTTTGCAGCCCCGGGATTTGGACCAAAGGTACTTTCAACAACACCCTTCATCAAAATAACAGTGGGATTAATAACCTTTGCTGCCAAATCTATTCCAGCTCTTTTTGTTGATTCTTTTAGATTCTCTATAGCTGCTGTAGGATTATAAATGGCATAGTAAGGGTCTTTCTCATGATCGCCATTAATATATTTACCAGTCGTTCCAAGATTAAAATCACGCCAAAGATACCCGCCTGAAAGAGGCCCGTCTTTCATCACAGCAAAATGCTCTTTATTACCACTTGTTATCGTCTTACTTTGTTCTACATTATCCACAGTTCTTTTTACCCATGATACAAAGTCTCTTGGGTTTTCTATAATTCCCTCATAGCCGGTTTGGGCAAAGACAACTTCATTTCCGCCTTTCTCCAACCCTACAAGTTGAGTAATCGGATCTCTGGTTGCACCGTAATTTTTGATCCAATCCTGCTCCAAGGGTATTGCTATTTTATCTAATAGATCATTTAGCCAAACAGTATTTTTAGAAGTACCATACACCAAATTAAGATAATTTCTGACATCTTTCACACCTGCACTACGAGTGTCATGACCAGGAAAGTTAAAGTATCTACCGCTTCCACCAAACTTTGCTTTCATCACCATCAGCGTTAAAATCCCCAACCTTCTCTCAGTCTCTGCATTCATTGCACCGGTATTTTTTTCATCCATTGGCTTTCCGTCCAATCCTATTGCAGGCATAGCTTCTTTTAGACTTCCCGGCCGGGTATCTTTTTCGATAGCAGCCAAAAGCAGAGTTGGTCTGGTGGTATCATGTGAACCTATATACCAAGCTGCTGATGTTGGTATATCAATATCAATTCCTAGCAGATTAGTTAATACATCATACATTTTAAACATTCTGTCTTTAGGTAACTTAGTTTGATCCTCCCTTATAAGAGCCTGCATTAATGCTCTATATAAAGTTTTTTGCGGTACTGCTTCATTTTCTTTAATAGGATCCTCACCTGCAGCTTCTAAGTATTTATTTATTTCAGCTAATTCTTTATCTACTCTTGCTTTTTCTTTAGTTAATTCATCACCTGTTGCTTTAGGATCAATAGCTTTAACAGTGTGCCAGGCTAAAGCTGCAGTAGAGTCTAACATTAAGCCCCGGCAAAGTCGTTCAGCCACCACCATTCTGCTATTGACTCTTCTTTTCTTTGTTAATCTATAGGACCTATCAGTATCTACTTGATTATCATATTCAAACATATTTATAAACTCGCTGTAACCAGGACCAAAAACAGTTTTAGTGGGAGCTATAAAAGATCTGGCTAAAGGATGTTGAAAAAGTACTCTCTTCGCATCTCTAGGATCCCCAAACTTACCTGTTCTTTGCCATTCCAAAGCATGTTTACAATACTCCTCCCAACGGGTTTCTTTAGTAGGTTTATCATCAACATCCAGTATGTCATTGCTTGCTGCTTTATCAACATCATCTAATTTATCGAATTCTACCTTTAGTCTTTGGAAGGCGGGATGAGATGGATCGCCTATAGCGGTGATATTTCCATGTTTATCTACGGTTAGATTTAAAAGGTCACTCATTTTCTTAAGTTTGGTGGTCATTAAAAACTTAGTAATTTCATTCTTTCTCCTAATTTGCCACCTGTACAGTTTGTTCATATCACGGGCACCTTTTGCTAAATTTGCATCTTTTTGACCGTATCTCCAGAATTCCCCGTCTTTAACTAAGAATTGCTGAGCAGCTAGCATAATCATGCCATCACGATCAAGAATTAGAGCATCTACTAAATGATCCTGTTGTTCTGTATTTTGTGTTGCCTCTGCTAAAAACATCATATAAGCAGAATAGGGACCCCAATCAATCCTGACTTTATCAGAAAAGAAATAAGCTCCCATTAAATTCAAGTTATCTGCAAGAGTTGATTTTAAGCGCCTGAATTCACTTTCAGATTCTACATGAAAATCAACCAGTGCCGCATCTATTTTTTCTTTTTCCTGTCCTAATTTATTATGAAGTTGTTCTGGTAGACCTGTGCCTAGTTTTCTTTGCACTTTAGTAACAATATAAGGAATCATCTCTTCTAACTCCTCTACATTATCAGCCACGAATTTAATATATGTTTCATAGCTACTACGGTTAGGCACCCAAGGCTCCAGCCGTCTTTGCTCCTCAATGGCACCCCTGAAATCTTCAAAATCTTGTGCCGCTACTTCTTTACCTTCCTCATCTTTAACTGCATGTCCACCAACATCAATGACTTGACCTTTCCAAACCTTAGGGATTCCTGTATCTTCCGGGCGAATAATCTTTTTACGATCTTCAACTACCTGCAAAATTATATCCGTACTCTTCTCATTAAAATAATCTATTATTCCTCCATACTTTTCTGCTAAACCTGGTCGTGTAGACCAGAATCCCAACCTAGTCTCACTACTACCGTCCTCTTTTTTAATTGTTCTATCTGCTTCTAATGTTAACGAGGGATCAGCAGCTTCTTGTTTTCTTATACGAAGTATTTGTAACTTCCCATGACCCTGAAATTCCTCCCTACCTTCTTTTTCACTATTTGTTACCTTAACTCTGGAACCATAATAGACACTGGATAATCGGTTTCTGTAATCATCAAACCAGCCTTGTTTATTAGCTTCATCTAATAAATCATCTCGTTCTTTTCTGGCAAGGTCTAGGTCTTTTTGTTTACTAGGATCAGTTTTAAGCGCTTCCTCTACTACTGTTATCCTATCTATAACTTTTTCAAAATCAGATTTATCTAACCATGGACGCTCTGGTCCCTTAACAACCAGGATAGGAGGGATCAAGGCCTCAATCCGCCATTTATCCAGTTGATCTAAAAAATTTTGTGCTTCAATTTCATTTGTAATTTTTCCTCCATCAATTAATCCTTCTATACGCATAGCAATTCTAGTCATTAGATGCTCATCTGCAAGTCCTGCTTTTCCTGTTTTTTGAACCTGTTTTGCAATTTTTTTTATAGTAGAATCCGTAATTTTATCAGGGTCAAATTTGGAAGCATCAAACTCACCTGAAGGAAGAACTCCTACTAATCCTTCTTTTACCAAGGAGAATCTTTGTTTTTTACTAAAACCAGCTTTTTCTAAAATATCTAATTTTTCTCCAAGTTGATGCAGTGTGTAATTGCCTACACCCGCCGGACGTTTATCTTTGCCTGGTTCACCTGATCCCTCAGAGTGGGCTTTTAAAATTGCTTTTTCCTGTTCTTCTCTCTGTTGAACAGTAAGGTTAGGGTTTAAAAATTGTTGTGCAGCTTTTAAACGATCCTGATCATTTAGGGAAGCGTTGGCAATTACTTGCTGCTCCCCTGGTCTAACTAAAACTTGTAGTTTTGGTCTGTTAAATATTCTTCCCAAGATCCCTGGCCTTTGAGAGCCAATTGCTTCAGGAACAACAACCACATCTGGAACATTAGTCGGTTGAACTACTTCACCTGTCACTCCTGTTGGATTTTCTGCCATATTTCTTTCTATTGATCCTGCCATAGGTTTCTTTTCTTCCCTTGTCAAAAATGCTCTATCGCATTTTTGCAAGCGATCTCCCGAGCTTTGCTCGGTCCGATAGTTCTATGACATTAAATTCAGCATAGAACTTCCTAAAAGTTGTGTCAACCTTTTTAAATTTTCAATTTTTAATTTTCAATTTACAATCAATGTTACAATGATTCATTGAAAATTCAATGAAAATTGTTACTTGAAAATTACTTTTGTATCTTAACCGCTACAAAAGTTTCCTGCTTGATTTAAAACTGATATAATACTGACGGATTTGAGGCTAAAAATTAATTAGCCCAATGCTTCATCATGAGGACCAATTGTTCTAAGAGTAATGGCATCTTCTGCAAGAATAAATGTAAATCTGTAGAACCTATCCACTCTTCCCTCCCAAACATCTTCTCCCTGTTTTTTCTTCGAATGAATAGAAGGATGACGTAAATCCGCTTTTAAGTAATTTAAAATGCGTATCTAGATTCATCTGGCTAACTCTTGGAGACTTTTATCTAAATCTTCAACTTTATCTAAACGGTATACACGCCCAGCTTTAATATCTTCATCTGCTTCTGCTTCTAATTGCTTCCACTCCTGTTTAGTCCAGAATTTAATTGGTTTTTTTGGTTGGGATCTTCTTTTAACCTGTCTCTTTTTTAAGCCGGAGAGCTCTTCTAAAGCTGACTTAAGTTTCCTTTCTACTTTCTCAATTGTACTAACCGGTAACGTCAACATATTCATAAAAAATATTCTACCATAATTTATCTTAATTTTTCATAAGGCTAAATAATCTTTATCTTCCGTAAAGTGTGCAGAAACGCTTCTGGTTTTATAATGTGTGTTTCCTTCCATCTCTGTTCTGGTAAATCTAATAAGTCTTTATCCCTAGTAATAAGATAGTTTGCTTGTGCTTCTTCGGAAAGCTCTAGCAGAAAGTTGTCTTTCTTGTCTCGACACACATCAACTTTTACTGTTGGCTCAATTAAAATTCCCCGTGTTTCCATAAAGTACATTACTTCATTTTGTGCATGTTCATTTATCTCAAACTTCTCCAGTTTTTCTAGTATTTCTGTTTTGAGAGCAGGAGAGACATATAATTTCAGTTTGTTATCGAGAATAAGGTCAAAAACCACTTTTATCATTCCATGATAAATAAATCCTGATAAAAATTGGTTTGTGTCTACCACAATGTTAAGCATTGTGTCCGTGTGTGTCGAGGAAGATGTCATAAAATTCTTGTTCAGTAACTTTTTTGGGATCTAAGCCCTTTTTCTTCATGAGGCTAATACCAACTTTTTTACCTTCTTTCATGGCATGCTTATATGCCTCTTTTAAGTTTTGTTCTTTTTCTATAACCTCTACCCTTTCTTTATTGTATTTCTCAGAAAGAGCAACTTTGATAATTTCAGCTTCAGATAAGATCTGATACTTATTTTGCAAGTAGGTTAAGACCTTCTCTATTTCCGGAGTTTTATTTAATCTTACCTGTGACATATACTACCTATTTTATGACACTTAGTGCTATTTGTCAAGTATTAGATTTACGGATAATCCTGATGAGTTTGAGGTTAAGATAGAAGTTTTATAATACTTGTAGAATCTTTTTGGAATAATTACTCCCATCAATTGTAGTAAATGTATTGCTCAGGGGAAAAATATCTCTATGTCCACCTTGCCCCTGACTCTTGATTTCAACACAGGTATAACGCTTCATATAATCTTCAATCACCAAATCAATCTCTTTTCCTCCATATTCCCGGTAGAAATAGAGGTTTCGTTTAGCACCAGTATTTTTCCGTTGTTTTTCAATTTCGAGAATTATGAAATTTTCAAATAGTCCGCCTTGATCCGGCCGGAGTCTGGATTCTCTAAAATCTTTTACTAGGGCATTCCTTATTCCTAAATCATAGAAATAGAGCTTCCTGTTTTCTGAAACTGCCTTCCTGATATTAGTTTTAAAACTAGGCAGTGGAATTAGGATATAGTTTTTAATAAAAATTTCAATATAATTTGAAACTGTATCTTTATTTGCTCCAAGACTTGTAGCTATTTCCCTCACTGATACTTCAGATCCAAGCTGCAAAGCAATCTTCGTTAAAATATCTTTCGCAAGTTTTTCGTTTTTTAAATCATAAATATTAATCACATCTTTTAAAACATAGGTGTTGAGAATCTTTTCCAGAAGTTCTATTTTTGCCTGGTCTTCTGTCTCCTGCACATACACCTCTGGATATGCACCAAAAATCTGAAGCCGTTTCAGAAGATCCTGAGAAAACTGCTCTTGTCCGTATGATAAAACAGGAGTATTATCAGCGATTTCTTGAATAGAAAACGGCAGACAATATGTTTCATGAAATCGTCCTGCCATTGTGTCAAAATCTTCTCCTGCTTTTTGGCGAAGTTCACTACTCCCTGTAGCAATTACCTTGACTTTGAATTTACCTTGCAATAATTTAAGTACAACCGTGGCTCCTGGATAATTTTGCACTTCATCAATAAGGATAACCTTGTGTGCAGCTACAAGCTTTTCAAGTGCTTCTTGCCTGGGTAAAAACAGCTCCTTATCTGTTTGTAAATCAAAGTCAAAAAAAGGAACTCTTAATTCTTTTGAAAGTTTCTCAAGCAAGGTTGTTTTTCCGGAACGGCGTGGTCCCCAGATAAAAAAGGTTTTATATGACGCCCCTTTCAAATAATCTTCTACTTGCGTATCAATAGCACGTTTAAATATCATATAATTCTCCCTAACGAGGACATTTTATCACTAATATGGATAATGTCAATATCCAATTTAGTGCTATTCTGTATAACGTCGATATCCATTTTACTACTAAATTGTAGAGTGTCAGTCAAATCCTTTCTTTTTAAAATTAGATTTACGATTTAAGATTAAAGATTTACGAATATTCTTAAATCATAATTCATAAATCTTAAATCACTTTAGAGATAAATGCTTGATTTAAAACTGATATAATCCTGATGGGAATGATCCTGAAAAAGTGAAGTTATTCACTTTTGCTTTGCTTTCTCTTTACCCTTCTTAATCTCGTTTTTAATCTGTTTCAAGAAGTTATCGATAAGTTCCTCTATTACCTTTCCATCAATATATCTATACATACCATCATTATGTCTTTCTAAAAAACTATAACGCCTACCTACTCCCACTTCTTTTGCCCACTCTCGAAATGATTGAAATCTCCATTGATCCGAAAGCTCCTTATCTCCGAAGGCAGAATACCACCCAGCCCAAGCTGCAAAACGTAACGATCCTGACGTGTATAAAAATACCGGCTCTTTATAAGGCTTCTTACCGTTTTTTGTTCTTAGACTATCTGTATATTCCATTTCTACTTATTCACTTTTTTTTATTTTACTTAAAATCTCAATAAATACTCTGGGGGTAACTATTTTTATTCCTTTATAGACCTTTAACACTAGTAAATCTTTATCACCTGTAGCAATATAACCAGCTTTGCCTTCCAGTGCGCAAGCAAGAAACTTATCATCTTTTATATCACGGCTAGTTGTTTGCAAGAGCCGGTTTCCAGCTGTTACTTCACTTCTCTCAATAAGTTTGTCCAGAAAATCTGCCCGTTCTTCCAGGCTCATTTTTGTAAGTTTAACAATTCTCTCACGATTTATTACTACCCCTACTTCTTCAAGTATGACAGGAGAGGTTACAAGGATAATTTTTTGGGTACGGATTACTGATAGAATTTGAGAGGATGGAGAGTTTTTAATACCAAATAAACCACTAATTAATACATTGGTATCTATAACTACCCTAAGATCATTTGTCATACCTCTCTTGGAGTTTGAGCCCGTGTTACTGCAACTTCCTCATCAATAATCTTCTCTAGCTCTTTTTGGTCTGTTGCAGACATCCTGTTTCTTACTTTATCAGTTAAGGTAAATAATTTGTCCCATTCCTCTTTGGAGGTGAAGCGTTTTCTAGGATCTTTTAAAGATTCATATTCCCGTTCACTTATTACAACCACCCCTGTTCTGTTGTGCTTTTGTACCAGAACAGTCTGATTTCCATACATTACCCTTCCTACGATATCGGAAAGGTTTTTTCTAAACTCATCTAAAGATACTGTAGCTTTCATTTTTTTATATTATCATAAAATATATACTTTGTCAATATTATGCAAATTGTTAATATTCTACAGGTTAATGCTTGATTTAATACTGATATAATCCTGATGAAAAGAAGCCTGGATTATTTAACTAATTCTGTCAAGAGTTCTTTTGGGGTTGTTATCTTTAACGGTTTAGCAGCTCTTACCACCTCTTGTTTTAATAAATGTTTTTGATCTAAAGTTACTAAAAAGTCACATTTAGTTAATCTTGCTCCTGTTACTACATGAACATCTTTTTCAACTACTATACTTTTATACAGCTTTGTCTCAGTTGAAGTAACTTTGTTCCTTATCAGAATTAAGTTATCATTTATAAATTGCCTAATTTCTTGAGGATTTTTCCCTATTTTAACTGAGTTACGCTCCACTTCTTCAATAACATTTTGTGATGTTATACCAATAACTGCCTTCAGTTTTATAAATTTAATTAACTTAGCCGATCCGCCAGTGGGTGAAAGTAACGCTGGAATTATAACTGAAGCATCAAGAAATATTTTAATCACTTTTTAACTCTTTAAGCTTTAGATCTATTTCTCTGCTCAGCTTTTTGGGTAGTTTATCTGCTTCCAACCATTGTTCTATTTCAGTATCGCTAAAGGTTCTATATGGAGCCTTTTCTTCAGACACTTCTATGATTAACTTATTACCCACTTTTTCTGCTTTTACTATTTTCCCTTCTTCCAGACCAAGTTCGTCTCTCCATTCTTTTGGTATAGTTACCATTCCTTTCCCCAAAATTCTAAGATATTCCTGCTGTAAAGGAGTAGTTGCAAGTTGTTTCATAGTTTGAATTTCTAACTTTCTACATTTTAAACTAATTAGATTTATTTGTCAATAACAAATCTATCTGATATAATCCTGATACGTTTAGCTTCATAAACGTATCCTGACGAGTTTAATACTAAATTAAGCAGCTTGTTTAGAAAAGATTTTAAGAGAAAAGCTACCAATAGTTGGTTTTGACTCCGGTCTTTTACCTGAAATACATTGCCGATGACCCTCACGGATACGGTAAACCGTATGACATTCAGAACACATCCCTCTTGGACTCCTCCCCTTTCCGTAACGAAGGAGTCTTTCCGGCCCTTTAGAAATAGTTCCTATGCCAATTGATGTGACTTGGGATACTCTAGTAACTATGTCATTTGCTGATCTATCTAGAGTAATTGTCTTCATTGAGTCAACCAGGGGAACTTGCGGTCTGGTAACTTCAGCAATTGGAATGAGTGATTGAGATTCTATTCCTGGTGTTAGAATTTCTATTACCATAAGCTTGTACTTATAAGACTAGTAATGATACAACTTTGTTAAGCTTTTATCAACTTGAGATTGTATTTCCAGATCTTTTGATCAGAGGTAATCAGAGTTAAGTCTTCTACTAGAGCTTGTGCCATTAAGATTCTATCAAAGGGATCCTTGTGAAAATCTGCTAATTTTTCAACTTCTAATACATGCTTAACCTCTATGGGAAGAAGAGTGAGATTAGCCTTTTCAATAGCTCCCGAAATATCTTTTGGAACCTTTAAACCTTTTCTCTTTTTTATAACAATCTCCCAAACACTAACAACACTTATAAATATTTTATTCTTGGAATCAGAAATTATGTCTTTGAGGCTCTTAGACAATCTTTTATCTCCTTGCATAGCCCAGATAAAAATTTGAGTATCGAGAAGATACTCCATTTAGATACCGCCTTCGTAAAACAGCTTATTTATTTCTTCATCTTCATCATCAAAATTATCAGGAATAACAACTTTACCTTTCCAAAGACCCAATTTGCGGGGCTTTAACTTTTCCTTATAAGGACTAAGCTTAATTACTGGTTCCCCAGCTTTAGCAATAACAACCTCTTCCCCTTTTAAGGTTTTTTCTATTAACTTAGAGAGGTTTGTTTTAGCTTCATGGATATTATATACTTGCATATGAATATATATTAGCTAAGTTAGCTAGCTTTGTCAACTACATTCAGTGAGACATGAACGTAGTCAACATCTAACGTTTGTCCCGCAATGCTGGCAGTTTGGGATAAGAGTATCTTTTGACCGTCTGTTTGTTCTTTTGCATTTTGGGCAATCAAATTCTAAAGAACCATATTGATCTGATTCTAAACTCCTGCTTCCCCCTATTAACAAAGATGATCCTGCGAAAACTTGAAAAGCAGTACCTGCTTTAGCAAGCCATGGACAACTACTGGATTTATCTCCCAGCATCCCTATAACTGCTCTTCTAGCGTCTTCTGAAGGCATACTTTTATTAAAGATACTGTGATGAATTACCCTGGCTTGCACCAGTGCTTCCTCCTTAGCTTTGATATCTTCCCCTGCTCTTACCATCTGCCATAAATCAGGATCAACAATTAGCTCCTGTAAAATATACATCCAGGATTTACCATGGGTATTTAAAATTAAGGGAGTAGATCTAACCTGATCAAGGTGAGATAGCAGTGGTCTATCCTGGCTAAAATTGGATAAGTCTTGTGCAAACTTTAGACATTCTTGTTCATCAAAATCCAGTATCAAAGCCCTATTGAATAGCTTCTTAGTTTCCCCTTCATGTTGGATCTCACTAATGATGATCTTAGAAGTAGGATAAATACCTGGATAAGGCGGACTGACCCAAGCAATTGCTCCTTCATTATTATTTTTGGCCCATTGTTCAATAACAGATAGAGCCTGGAACTCTAATTCTCCTACTTGATGTGTCCTTAAAACTACATCTCTGACTTTACAATGTGCTGTAGGAGATAGTAATTCCCCATTCTCTGTAACCAGGAAATAATAAGGGTCAGGAATTCTTCTAGTTTCCAGAGAATAAGAAGCCAGTTCTTCTGCAACTTGCTCTCGACCTTTAACTCCCCAGGTTGAGAGAAAAGAATTAATTTCCGGACGTTCTAATGTGTTTGCTGGCATATTTACTCGAAAGTCCACTGGACTTTCTCCCCATAAAAAATCCCCTCTTTCGAGGGGTGGAAAATGAAACTTTCTTTGGCTCGAAGAGAATAAGGATTCAGGCAGCCCGGCTGTTACGGTTACGGCATAGCGATAGATCTACACTATCTTCCCCTGATGAAGGTTGATCTGAACCAACCAATCCTTTTTAAATTGTGATCTTAGATTACTTTATTATTTGGCAAACTGTCAATAATTAATTTCTGATAGACTAACCCACCCTTGTTACTCTATTAGTATTAATTTGCATATAAATGACCCAGTTTGTCTATCTGGACTGTGGTTTTTTCACATTGTATGCTTTTTCAATCATGAATCCTCATCCAATTCCCCAAAATGTCACTAACTTTCAATTCCGCTTAGTTGGGGATATGACCTTAAAGCAATTTCTCTATCTGGCAGGGGGATCTGCAATTGCCTATCTGCTCTTTGTTTTCCTAACACCCATCTACCCGGTCGTTGCCTGGCCTTTGCTAATTCTATCAGCCTCATTGGGCGCAGCTTTTGCTTTCTTACCTGTTGATTCAAGGCCTTTGGATCACTGGCTGGCAGCTTTTTTAAAAGCTATTTATTCCCCCACCAAAAGAATCTGGAAAAGAAATGGAAAAACCTTTAACGAAGACCCTTTATTTAACAGCCGGATGAGCCTATACCTGGCCAGTCTACAACCAGGGGTAACAAATCAAAATGCGGCTCCAGTTATAGCAGCCCAACCTGCAGTCAAGTCAGTCATCCGCCAAATCAGTAAGCCTGCTGCTGATTTACCTTCAACAGAAGATCTTGGTAAAACTGTGGATTTGGCCCGTCAAGCTCAAAACCTGCAACTTAAAATATTGCAAACCGAAAGAACTTTAAACCAAATCAAAACAGAAGCTCAAAAACCAACTGCTATTCCTGTTGATTACAGTCAACAGGTTAATAAAATTTTGAGTGATCTGCAAATATTAGTAAACCAAGCTTCCCAAATAAGAGCCCAGCTTCAGACAGTTATTAAGCCTGAACCAGCCCCACTCGGCCAAGGCTTCGCAGGGCAAGTAAAAAGGGTGGAGAAAGTCAAGATAGTTATCCCTGCTAAATCAAAGCAAACCCAACTGGCTCTAACCACCTTTCCCAATGTTATCAATGGTATTATCAAAGACACTTCTGGCAACTATCTGGAAGGCTGTATTGCAGTTATACATGATAAAGAAGGACTACCGGTCAGAGCCTTAAAAACCAATAAACTAGGCCAGTTTACCGGTTCAACTCCTTTGCCAAACGGAACATATAAACTAACTTTAGAAAAAGAAGGTTTAATTTTTGATGTTTTGCAGATGGAACTATCAGGAGGGGTATTACCGCCTTTGATGATAATATCAAAGTAAGGGGAAAATATGAATACAACACAAAATCATTTAAGGATAAAAAATATAACAAATGATATCCTGTTACTCAAAGACGGAGGAGGCGCTTTGGTTTTACAGGTCTCTGCTGTTAATTTTGGCCTTTTATCAGACAGAGAGCAGTATGCCATAATTTCCTCTTTTGCCCAGATGTTAAATTCTTTAAGTTACAGCATCCAGATTCTGATTTTCTCAGAAAGGTTAAATATCAGTTCATACCTTAATCTGTTAAGCAGGGCCGAGCAGGCTCAGGTAAACCCGCTGTTATCCAGAATGATTGGCAATTATCGGGAATTTATTCAAACTACCATTAAAGAGAATGATGTTTTGGATAAGAAATTCTTTGTCATCATTCCTCTTTACTCTTTAGAGTTGGGCTTGACCTCATCACAAGAAAACCTGGAACAAAAAATCAGGACAGTGCTTTTACCCAGGCGGGATCAGATCATCAGACAGCTGGCTAGGGTAGGTCTTAAATCCACCCAACTAACAAATCAACAACTGATAGAACTGCTCTATGATATCTATAATGGTCAGTTTATAGAAACTCTTCCTACCTCTGCAAAACCAGCCTGGATTGATGTTAATCTAGCAGAACCCAAACCAAAAAAAGAGCCACCAGCTCCCACTCCTACTCCTCAATCCTCCCCTGCTCCTGCTTATAATAAAGGGCAAACCACCAAGAATCACCCGTTTGTGGTGGAAGAATTGGATGAAAAAGTATGAAATTACCAAACTTATTTAAAAAATCAGAGAAAGTTATGGAAGAAAAAAAATCCCAATTAACTTTGGAGGATGTAATAGCCCCTGCTGAGATTGAGGTGGACTTTAACAGTTTAAGAATTGATAGCAGATTGTTTAGAACCTACTTTGTATCAGACTACCCCAGATTTGTCGAGTCTAACTGGTTAGAACCAGTGATTTCTTTTGATCACTCTCTGTTAATTTCTATGTTCATCCACCCCTCAGAATCTGCCGGGGTTTTGGATGAACTAAAAAGAAAAATTGCGGAAATGGAAGCCACTATTCAAACAGATTTGGAAAGAAATAGAGCCGTAGACCCCACTGTGGAAGTGGCTTTGGAAGATGCCATGGGTTTGCAAGACCAGCTAGTCAAAGGGGTGGAGAGGTTTTTCCAGTTTTCTTTATATGTCACCATTCCTGCCTCATCCAAAGAAGAGTTGCATAATACCTCCAGGCTAGTTGAATCAACCTTAGCCTCTCTTTCTATGAGGGCAAAACCCACTACTTTACAAATGGAAGATGGCTTTAATTCTACCTTGCCTCTGGGACAAAATTTATTGAATCTGACCCATAATATGGATACTACCTCTCTTGCCACTACTTTCCCTTTTGCTTCATCAGAGTTAACTGCAAATGAGGGGATTATGTATGGGATTAATCAGCATAATGATTCTTTAATTTTATTTGACAGGTTCAGTTTGGAAAATGCGAATTCAGTGGTCTTTGCCAAATCAGGCGCTGGCAAGTCATACCTGGTAAAACTGGAGGCTTTAAGATCCTTAATGTTTGGGACAGAGATTATTATTATTGATCCTGAAATGGAATATTTACCCTTAGCTCAAGCAGTTGGGGGAGAATATATTAATTTCTCGCCTTCTTCCCCGGTCAAAATTAATCCTTTTGACTTATCCAGTAATTTAACTGCCGGAGAAAATGAATTAGGCAGAAAAATCTTGTCTTTAACCACTTTTTTAAAATTAGTCCTGGGCAATCTAACTGCTCAAGAATCTGCAGTTTTAGATAGGGCTTTAAAACAGACTTATCAATTAAAAGGCATCACAGATGATCCAAAAACTCAACTAAACCCGGTAAACGGCACCCCTTTAATGGAGGATTTGTATAAAGTTTTAATCGGCATGGAAGAAGCGCAAGCATCTGAACTTTCTGCCCGCTTAGAAAGATTTATTAAAGGTTCTTTAGCCGGCATCTTTTCCTCTCAATCAAATATTGACCTGAAAAACTCTTTTACTGTTTTTTCGGTTAGGGATCTTCCTGATCAGCTCAGACCTTTAGCTATACATATGATCCTAGATTATGTTTGGACAAAAATTAGAAGTAAGCTAAAAAAAAGGATTATGATTGTGGATGAAGCCTGGTATTTAATGAGAAATCCGGATTCTGCAGACTTTTTGGTGGATATGGCTAAAAGAGCCAGGAAATATTATCTGGGTTTTACCACAATTACTCAAGATGTGGAGGATTTTTTGGGGTCTGAGAGAGGTAAAGAAATTATTTCTAATTCATCAATTCAGATCCTTTTGA
>Ga0209515_10003507_pt1 | contig 22292 bp, 17 predicted proteins | sample Subgroupgradi54m_FD_187454 | JGI IMG/M metagenome (GOLD analysis project Ga0209515, IMG submission 187454) | Subsurface groundwater microbial communities from S. Glens Falls, New York, USA - GMW60B uncontaminated upgradient, 5.4 m (SPAdes)... ... | reverse complement strand
GCCGAGGCCATCGGCATGGTGCGCCAGAGTCTGCAGCAGAAGATGCGCGAGCTCCGCCTGCGCAGCGACGACAGCAAGGACGAGGACTGACCTCTACGGCGCGCTCAGCTTCTGCCAGAGGAAGGTGTACGTGAGCGCCCAGACGTGCGCAGCCTGTGCATTGGTCGAGGAACCGCCGTGTCCACCCTCGACGTTCTCGAAGAGATACACATCGGCGCCGAGGGCCTTCATCTTCGCCATCATCTTGCGCGCATGGCCGGGATGGACGCGGTCGTCCCGGGTCGACGTCGTGAACAGAACCGACGGGTACCTGGTATCCGCCTTGAGGTTCTGGTAAGGCGAGAAGCGACGCACGAATGCCCACTCATCGGGCTTGTCGGGATCACCGTACTCGGCAATCCACGAGGCCCCCGCCAGGAGCTTGGTGTATCGCTTCATGTCCAGGAGAGGAACCTGACAGGCGATCGCGGCAAAGAGCTGCGGGTAGAGCGTGATCATGTTGCCCATGAGCAGCCCGCCGTTGCTACCGCCCATCGCGCCGAGGTGTTGTGCCGACGTCACCCTGCGCGCGATGAGGTCCTCGGCCACTGCGGCAAAGTCCTCGTACGCGCGCAGGCGATTGGCCTTGAGCGCCGCCTGGTGCCAGGCGGGGCCGTATTCGCCGCCGCCGCGGATGTTGGCCACGACGTAGACTCCTCCCCGGCTCAGCCAGCCGCGACCGATGCCGCCGCTGTACGCTGGCGTCTGTGAGACCTCGAACCCTCCGTAGCCGTACAGGATCGTGGGGTTGGTGCCGTCGAGGCGCAGATCCTTCCTGGCGATCTGGAAGTAGGGAATCTTCGTCCCGTCCTTGCTGGTCGCGAAGTGCTGGCTCACGTCGAGGCCCGAGGCGTCGAAGAACGCGGGCAACGCCTTCAGCTTCTCCGCTGGCTTGCCGATGGTTCCGCGCAGCAGCGTCGTCGGCGTGAGGTAGCCGGTCGTGGTCATGAAGAAGTCGTCGCTCTCCTGGGGATCGACCGCTGACGCCGATACCGCCGAGAGGCCGGGAGGGTCTTGCATGGGTGTGCGCTTCCACCCGTGCTTGCCCGGCGTCAGGATGATGAGCTTGTTCTTCACGTCATCGAGGACGTTGAGGAAGAGGTGGTGGCGCGTGGAGCTCGTTCCAGCGAGCGAGGTGGTGGCCGTCGGCTCGAAGAGCAGGGTGAAGTCGCGCTCGCCCTTCATGAAGTCAGCGAACCGGGTGACCAGGAGCGAGCCCGGCGCATAGGTCTGCGTCCCCACGGTCCATGGGCTGCGCAGCTCGACGAAGAGCCATTCGCGATGGGTCCATGAGCTGGCGTCCTCCGGCACTTCGATCTTCTGCAAATGGCCGTTGCGGTCGCGCAGAAAGCATTCGCTCTTGTAGAAGGCGATGGTGCGGTAGACGAAGTGCCGCTCGAATCCCCGCGTGTCGTCGAAGGAGGCCGAGACGGACATGTCGCTGTCCTTGCCTTCGAAGACGACTTCCGCAGAGGCCAGCGGGGTGCCACGCTTCCATCTCTTGACGATGCGCGGGTACCCGGAGGTGGTCATGGAACCGGGACCGAAGTCGGTGCTGACGTAGACGGTGTCCTTGTCGATCCAGGACAGCCCACCTTTGGCCTCTGGAAGCTCGAAGCCACCCTTCACGAAGCTTCGAGCCTTGAGGTCGTACTCGCGGACGATGCCCGCGTCAGCGCCACCGCGCGAGAGCTTGACGAGCACGTGGCGGTAGCCGCCGGCGCGCAAGATCGCTGCGCCGCGCCAGACCCAGCTCTGCTGCTCGTCCCGGCCGAGCGCATCCACGTCGATGATGGCGTCCCACTTCGGCTTCGCTTTCCTGTATTCGGCGAGAGTCGTGCGACGCCAGACGCCACGCGGGTTCCTGGCATCGCGCCAGAAATTGTAATAGTAGGGGCCGTCCTTGTTGATGAATGGAATCCGCTCATTCGAGTCCAGGTTCTCGAGCAGATTGGCCTCTAGCTGGCGGAACGATTCGGACTCTGCGAATGCCTTGGCGGACTCCGAGTTCCTCGCCTTGACCCAGTCGAGGGCCTTGTCGCTGGTCACCTCTTCCAGCCAGAGGTAAGGGTCCTCTGTCGATGCCGCCTGTACGCCGGCCGCTCCGGGCTTCGCAGCGGCGCCGCCCGCCCCGGCAACCGAGCAAGAAAACGCAGCAAGAATGATCAGGGAGAAGCGTTGTAGTTTCACGACTTCGAGAAGCTACCTGCGAACTTCGGTGCCTGTCACCGCCAAAGCCTGTCAGCCGGGTTACCCGCGCGGAAGCGGTCGTTACTCCGCCGCGACAAGATTCGACGCCGACTCCTGGCGAATCGCGGACTTGGCCGCTGGCACAACGCTGGCACAGCCCTCGCCCATGCGTACCCCTCCTGTCGCGCTGCTGCTCGTGCTGGCGGTCGCCGCCTGTGACCAGGCTCATGACGACGCCGTCTTCTCCCGCTCCGAGCCTGCCGTCACGACGACCGTGCTCTTGCCACGCGGCCAGTCATGGAAGGTCTACCCGTACGGCTCGCGGACCGAATGCTGCACCGACTGGATCGACGCCACCGCGCCCTTCGGCTACGGCGAGTCCTACGTCCATCCCATCCCCTACGGCAGCGACGCGGCGCACAAGCCCATCACGGTGACCGCGCTGATGCAGTTCTGGGTCGACGATCCCGCGCGCGTGTACAACCTGCACCTCGACGCCATGTACGACGACGGCTTCGTCTACTACGTGAATGGCATCGAGGTCGGGCGCGCCAGCATGCCGGCCGGGCCGGTCACGCCCACGACGCTGGCTCTCGGCCACGAGGCCGAGAACACCTACGTAAGGTTCGACGCCGCTGCGGCGGTGCCCAGGCTGACGGGCGGATGGAACATGCTGCGGGTCGAGATCCACCAGGTCAGTGAGGCCTCGTCCGACCTGGTGTTCGACGGATCGATCGTCGCCGAGCTGCAGGATGCGCCGCCGCCGGCGCCGCCCGACACTCTGGGCGGCATCCCGCGCGCCTCGCGCTGGAGCTACTGGGATCGCGGCGGCGATCTCGGCCGCGAGTGGCGTGACACCGAATGGAGCGGGAGCTTCAGCCGCGGCGATGCGCCGCTCGGCTACGGCGAGAGCTACCTGAAGACCACGATCGGCTACGGGCCGAGCGCCAGCCACAAGTACGTGACCACCTACTTCACCAAGGGCTTCTACATCCGAGATCCGTCGCAGGTGACCAGCATCCACGCCGACCTGCTCTACGACGACGGCGTGGTCATCTACCTGAACGGCCAGCTGCTCGCCCGCTACTCCATGCCCGCGGGCGAGAGCACGCCGAGCACCCATGCCCTCGGCCACGAGGCCGCGGGCTACGAAGGCCACGACTGGAGCGCGTACAAGGGCCTGCTGAGCTATGGCCCCAACACCATCGCCGTCGAGGTGCACCAGGCCAGCGACGCGTCGAGCGATCTGGTCTTCGATCTCGGGCTCAGCCTGCAGACCGTGCCGACGCGCTCGATCCCGCGCCGGGCGCTGTGGAGCTACTGGGATCGCGGCGGCGACCTCGGCACGGCCTGGCGCGCGCCTGCCTACGCCGACGCCGCGTGGCCGAGCGGCAACGCCCCGCTCGGCTACGGCGAGACGTATCTGGCCAGCACCACGTCGTACGGCCCGAACGCGAGCCAGAAGATCCTGACCACGTACTTCAGGAAGAAGCTGCGCATCGACGACGCCGCGATCGTGAAGCGCCTGGCAGGCGACCTGATGTTCGACGACGGCGCGGTGCTGTACGTGAACGGCCGCGAGCTGCTGCGCTTCGGCATGCCGGCGGGGACCATCACGGCGTCCACGCTGGCGTTCGGCCACGAGGCCGACGACGCCTACACGCCCTTCGCGGTGAACGTCCCGCCCGGCCTGCTCGTCGACGGCGACAACGAGGTCGCGGTGGAGGTCCACCAGGCCAGCGCCTCATCGAGCGACCTGGTCTTCGACCTGGCGCTGCGGCCGCTCTCGGATCCGATGTTCACCGAGGACGCGCAGAATCCCCTCCTGCGCCCCTCGCGGGCCGAGGACGGGCCGACGTACTGGCGCCGCTCGTCGGTCGACGCGCCCGCGGTGGTGCACATGCCCGATGGAAGCTGGCTGATGTTCTTCTCCGGCTCGAGCGGGTACCAGAACAGCGGCTACTCGATCGGCCGGGCCACGTCGCCCGACGGTGTCAGCTGGACCATGGATGAGGCGCCGGTGCAGGGCGCCGGCGGCTACATCGAGAGCCTCACCTACGACGGTACGACCTTGCACCTCTACACCTACGACTATCGCGACGCGGGCGTCATCTCGGTGTACACGTCCACGGATGGCCTGAGCTGGACACGCCGCGCCGACGCGACGCTCGACGGCGCCTACAGCGCCACCGTGCTGCTCGCGGGTGGTCAGTACGAGATGTGGTACATGCAGCGTGACGATGGCGCGAGCTACGCCGTGTCCACCGACGGCCTGCACTGGACGCGCCTCGGCAGCACGGACCTCCTGCCGCAGACGATCGTGAAGGACGCGCGTGGCTACCGCGGCTGGTTCTCTGATGAAGTGGACATCGCCACCGCGACCTCGGTGGACGGGCGCACCTGGACCCGCCGCGGCGTGTCGCTCTCCGCGGGCTCGCGCGAGGACTGGAACTACATCATCGGCGCGCCCTACGTGGTGGCCGACGGCAGCGTGCTGCACATGTGGTTCTCCGGCTACAACTACCTGACCGGCGAGGGCATCGACATCGGGCACGCCGCGAGCCGCTGACCGAACCCGCGCCGAGCGAGCGGTCACGCGGCGAGGCGGGGAAACAACTGGGCGCCGCGAACGAGAGGCCGGGTGTCCAGGAGGGTGCGCAGGCGCGCCGCCGCGCCGGGAAGGAACGGCGCCAGCTCGTCGGCGATCACGCCGAGCGTGTCGAGCTGAGCACGCAGCACGGCTTCGACGCGCTCTGGCTGGCCGTCCCGGGCGAGCTGCCAGGGCGCCGTGCGCACCACGTGCCGGTTGGCGGCATCGACGAGGCGGAACACCGCGCTCAGCGCCTCGTCGAGAGCGAAGCGTCCGACCGCGTCGTCGATCTCACCCGGCAGCGCCCGGGCCGCCGTGCGCACCACGGCGTCGTCGGCATGGTCGGCGTCCTCCGGGCCAGCCGCTGGCACCACGCCGCCGGCCAGGCGCTCCACCAGTGCGAGCACCCGACTCACCAGATTGCCCAGGCCGTTGGCCAGCTGCGCGTCGTGGGCCGAGATGAGGCGCTCCTCGCGGAAGTCGCCGTCGCGCGTGGTGCGGATCTGGTGCAGGAGGTAGTACCGTACCGCGTCGACGCCGAAGCGCTCCACCAGCGGTCCGGGATCGAGGCTGCGGCCGCTCTTGGCGAGCTTGGCCCCGTCGACGGTGAGATAGCCGTGGACCAGCACGCGCGTCGGCCAGGGCAGCCCCGCCGAGGCCAGGAACGCCGGCCAGAACACGGTATGGAAGCGGCTGATGCCCTTGCCGATGACGTGCACTCGCTCGCTCGCGCCGGCCCAGCTCCAGGGCGCATCGTTGCCAGTGAGCGCCGCCAGGTAGTACGCCAGTGCGTCGAACCACACGTAGATCACCTGCGAGTCGTCTCCGGGCACGCGCAGCCCGAAGCCGTGCGAGCGGTGCGCCGAGCGCGACACCGACAGGTCGCGCACCGGTCCGCGCAGGAAGGCCAGCGTCTCCTCGCGCGCCGCTTCGGGCTCGATGCACAAGCGCCCGCTCACGATCGCGTCGAGCAGCTGCTCGCGGTAGCGTGACAGACGGAAGAACCAGTTGTCCTCCTCGATCGCTTCGGGCGGGGTCTCGTGCTCCGGACAGCGGCCGTCGGGCAGCTCGGCCGGCTCGTAGAAGCGCTCGCAGCCGACGCAGTAGAGCCCGCGGTAGGTGTCGCGGTAGAGATCACCCCGCTGCGCGCAGGCGCGCCACAGCTCGTGCACCACGGGCGCATGTCGTGCATCGACGCTGGTGCGCACGAAGTCGTCGGTGGACAGGTCGAGCAGCGTGCGCAGGCCGCGGAATGCTTCGGCGTGCTCGGCGACGAGGCGCTCGACCGGCACGCCGGAGCGCTCCGCCGCGAGCACGTTCTTCAAGCTGTGCTCGTCGGTGCCGGTGACGAAGCGAACGTCGCGGCCGCGCGCCCGGCGGTGGCGTGCGAGCGCGTCGGCGATGACCAGCTCGAGCGCGAAGCCCAGGTGCGGGCGCGCGTTCACATAGGGAATGGCAGTGGTGACGTAGTAGGCGGCGGTGTTCGTCATGTTCGGCTCCTTCGGATTCGAGAGAGAGCCACCCTCCGGACACGACCGAGCATCGGCCGCCCCGGAGGGCGGCCGTTCGGCTCGGCGACGTCGATCAGCGCAGGCGATCAGGACGGACGACGAGCGACACGGACACCCTGCGGCGCAGGGAGCGCATCATCGTCATCGGCATCGAGATCGGCTTGCGGGTCATGACGTGCCTGAAAGCAGATGGTGCCACGGGTTCAGCGCCGCGCCCAGGCGGATTCGCCGCCTCACTGGCCAGGTGGGGCTGGAATTCGTCGCAGCGCCAGGTGCCCTCATCGTCCTTTGCGGTGGTCTGCGACGAACTGCGCGAAGCCGGTCATGTAGGTGGCCAGCTGGGTGCGTACCGTGTCGTCGACGAGCTCGCCGTGCTCGTCGAAGACCTTGCCCGCGCCGGCCACGCCCACGCGTGCCGCGAAGAAGGGCAGCGTGCCCAGCGCGCGCAGCACCGGCAGCCACGCCGCCTGGGCCAGGCTGGTGGCGCCGCGTCCCGGCGTCGCACCGATGACGCCGACCGGGTGCCCGCCGAAGACGCGCACGATGTCGGAGGCCGGGCGTGACAGCCAGTCGATGGCGTTCTTGAACACGCCCGGGATGCCATTGTTGTACTCGGGCGTGCACAGCAAGAGTCCGTCGCAGGCCGCGACGCGTTCCTTGAGCGCGGCCACCAGCGGCGGTAGCCCCGCCGCTTCCACGTCACCGTCGTAGAGGGGGATGTCGCGGATGGACGCCGTCTCGACGGTCGTTCCCGCCGGCGCCGCAGCCACGGCGGCACGCAGCAGCATGGTGTTGAAGGACTTCGTTCGCAGGCTTCCCGAGATGGCGAGGATGTTGGGCATGGCGCTCCGCGGCAGCGATTCTTACGCGATCATCACTCCGCGGGGTGGCGATGCGAGCCGCATCCGCTAGCCGGGCGGTTTCACATTGTGCATTTTTCGCGATACCGCCCCACAGCGGCCTCCGTATTCGACGGGGAATGAAAACCAGTCGATCTTCTACGATAGCGCTGGCTCACCTCATCCTGACGCTGCTGGTCATGACCGGCGGGTGCACGGCAGAGCCCGAGCCGGCCGAGCACGACTCGGTGGTGCGCGCCGCCGCCGCGGACGAACCCGACCTGACCTACGCGAACCGACTCAGAAGCTCTTTCGACGGCCTTCCTGACTGGTCGCGCGTCGGCTACCTCGCCGGCCAGCCGCTGCCGACCGACGACGAGATCAACGGCGACGCCGCCTGCCGGATCACGCCCGCCCAGCTGGCCGCGGAGTTTCACGTCATTGCCGACGATGGCGCCGATGACACCACCGGGCTGCAGGACGCCATCGACCGCATCAAGGACCGTTGCTCACCCTCGGCGAACCCGTACCGTCTGTCGCTGATCACGCTGCCCGCCGGCCGGATCGACCTGTCACGGCAGATCTACGTCGACGCCAGCTTCCTCATCCTGCGCGGGCAGGGCGCCGGCGCCGGTGGAACCAAGGTGGTCTTCCGGCCGGACTCAGACACGCGTTACGACACGCTGAGCCACGACCAGAGCCGGTGGGACCCCGATTCCATGACCTTCGGCACCGGCCGTGACCTTTCCTCCGGCGGCTGGATCTGGCCCGGACGGGCGATGTTCAAGGTGCAGACCCGCGACGTGGCCGCCCGATACAACGACATCTACCGAACCGCCCCCGCGAACCGGAAGGACCTGTACGAGGGAACCATCAACCAGCACTGGGCCTCCGGCCTCAAGCTCTCCGATGCGCCCGGGGATCCCGGATTCTCCGCCCGCGAGGGCCAGCGGGTGATCCACGTGGCCGCCAACGTCGACATGAAGAAGTTCACCCTGGGCGGCTACGTCTGGGTGGGCGCGGCCAACAGCGTCAAGTTCTACGAGCGGCAGGGGCTCAACTTCCAGGAGCATGTGACCCAGATGGAAGACCTGCACATGCGCCAGCAGGTGTTCGGCGTCGTGGCGATCGATGGGGCCGCGAAGACCATCACCCTGGACGGCCCGCTCGAGTTCGACGTCCCCGTCGACTCGATGTCAGATGGCTCTCTCGGGATCAGAAACCCGGAGCCCAACCCCAGCAAGGTCACTCCGCTGAAGGTGGTCGAGGGCGTCGGCTTCGAGAACTTCTCCTACGGCCAGGAGCTGAACGGGATGCCCAAGCTGGTCGGCGGTACGTACTCGGTCTCGCCGCAAGACGCGGTGCAGAACTACGGCAACATCGCGCCCGAGTACGCGATGCACGGCATCGAGTTCAAGTGGGCCGTGAATTGCTGGGCGCGAGGGCTCGATGCTTCGATGACCGGCTCGCACCCGGTGGTGACCGAGGTGGCACGCAACATCCAGATCGAGCGCAACCACTTCGATGGCGCGTGGAACAAGGGCAAGGGCGGCAATGGCTACCTGCGCGGAAGCCGGGTGTGGCACTCGCTCTACGCGTACAACGTCAGCCGTAACCTGCGCCACTTCACCTTCCAGTGGTCGGCCAGCAACAACGTGGCATTCCGCAACGACCTCGACTCCGACCTCAACCTGCACGGCGGCTGGGAACGGCGCAACCTCTTCGAGGGCAACACGGTGCAGGTGCCGTTCGAGCACCGCTCGGGCAACTGTACGGCCAACTGTGGCGGCGAGGGTGGCGACGACGAAGACGGCACCTGGTACCCGATCTGGTGGGCGGCGGGTCGCAAGGCCATCAAGTGGTCAGGCTCGTCCGGGCCGCAGAACGTCTTCTACCACAACACCCTGACCAAGCAGCTGACCCCCGGCGGCCCCTTCATTCCCTACCAGCCCTACACCCTCGACAGCCCGGGCGTGGAGAGCGACACCATCTTCGAGTTCGGCTCGGACAGCTCCAATCCGCGCAGCTTCAGGCACCTCAGCCAAGGTGGGGCGCTCATCCCCGACTGGAACCATAACGAGACGCTCGACTACGCCGGCGAGGGCATCGTGGCGCTCACCGGTCGTCGCCGGCCGTCGCTGTTCCTGCGCCATGTGGGCGAGCTCGATCCCCGCGTCGCCGGCATGCGCACCGTCATGACGTGGAACATGCAGGGCGCCGGCACCACCGGCGGCGGATCGTACGAGAACAAGTACGGGCAAGTGCTGACGCAGATGCAGCGCGCGGGCATCGACATCGTCGCCCTCCAGGAGGCGGGTAGCCGGCCCCAGAGCGCGCTCCACGTCACCAATCATGGACAGGATTGGTACTTCAATCGCAATGGCGTCAACCCGCCCGTGGAGGAGTACACGTATGGCGGAACGATGACCTCACCGCTGGGATTCCTGTACTGGCTGCACAGCGATACCTCGGATGACGAACCCAACCGGGTCAACATGGCGATCTTCAGCAGAGTCCGGGCCACGGGTGAGCCCATCGTCATCCCCAATCCCCTGACGCAGTTCGGGCGGCCTGCGATGGGCTTGATCATCGAGGGTACGGCCTACTTCACCCTGCACGGCTTCTCCGGCAGCGGCAATGACATGGCTCCGATGATCCGGCAGATCCGCGCCCGGATGCAGGCGGATCACCCGGGCATGGACTGGTTCGCCATGGGCGACTTCAACCGGGACTCAGGTGAAGAGGCCGTTCTACTGGGCCCCCAGTTTCACGTCGCTCACACGCCCACACCCACCCATCCGACCAGGAACCCGGTCAGTCACATCGACTACCTGGTGCACCCCACCGGAATCAACGTGCCCAGGGTGTTCTCGGAGCAGGTGATGGACAACATCCTGTACTCGGACCACCTGCCCGTCAGGTACGTGCTGGATGGGCTGCAGGCCGCAGCCGAACCGCCCCAGCTCGTCGATCATCCCGAGCCGCCGAGACATTCGTTGCTCCGCAATGCGGCCACGACCAATGTCGCCGACCTCGCTCGCGACGGCACCAACCGCATCCTCAACCGGCCGTACCGGAGCGGCTTCATGCAGCAGTGGGGACTGATCCCCGACCCGCTGCGCCCTGACTTCTATCGCCTGATGAATCTGCTCGATGGCAATTACATGGGCCAGGAGGGCAGTGCGCGCAACGCGAGGGTGGTGCAGTGGCCGGATCGCAACGACGACCAGCTCTGGCGTCCCGACTACCAGGACGACGGCACCTGGACCCTGACCAACGCCGTCACCGGCCAGCTCCTGACCGCCCTGTCCGATCTCGAAGGAACTCTCGCCGGACGTGACTGGGACGGGTCGAGCCGCCAGCGCTGGTTCTTCGAGTCCGAAGCGGCGATGGAGCGGAGCAGCCAGATCGCTCAGTTCCCGCCGCAGTCGGCGACCGACCTGGTCGTCGACGTCGATCACGGAAACACGGGCGAGAACACCTCGGTGATCCTCTTCCCCGACCAGAATGCTGCCAACGAGAGCTTCTCGGTGATCCCGGGCCAGCGGAACAACGACAGGCCCTGCTACTACCTGGTCTACGGCGGCAAGTACCTCAACACGTGGTCGTCGGGAGGCCCGGTTCCTCCCGGTGCGCCGGTGCACCTGAACTCGTTCCGCCCCAACGAGGACAGCTACCTGTGGTGCGAAGGCTCGGGATCCGAGTCGGTCACTCTTTCCAACCGGACCCTCATCAACGGATTCGCCCAGGATCTGTACCTCACGCCCCACGGCCCCGGCCGCCCCTTGACCGTCGAATTGAGCACTGGCCTGACCCCGACGTGGCGCTGGGTCCAGTGACGTGACTTTAGATCATATGAACACAGCGATTGGAGATCACATGTCCGAGAATGCCATCATGCTCGTGTGCGCGGCCGCCATGGCGCTGTCCGGCCTCGTCGGCTGCAGCCAGGATCTTCCCCTGACGGAAGAGCGGGCACCGTCGGCTGCCACCACTCCAGGTGAGGACTGGTCCTACCGTGACGTCTACAACTACGCCCTCGAGCGGGGCGGGGCCGAGGATCCCATCGCCGCGCTCGTGGCCGAACATGTCGAGCAATCCGACGCGATCGCATGGGACGACATGTACCAGGGCGACATCAATCTCGATGGCGCCGTGCTGACGGTCGACGAGACTGCGCATGGACGAGCGGTCAGGGCGTCGAAGCCGGGTGATTGGGGGACGATCACCGCCTATCCGTATGCGAGTCACCTCGGCGCCTGCCGCGATCACATCTTCTTCACGTGGAAGAACACCAACGCCGTGTGCCACACCTTCGTGACCTGCGGTACGGCCGGCTGTCGACGGCTGCGCATGAGCGACATCCAGTCCAATACCAGCTTCAGAGGCATCTCCATGTGGCAGAACAAGATCGACTGCACTGGCACCAACGAGTACTGGACCGATGCCACCCACCCGATCTGCGCTCGGGTCGAGGGCGGCTTCAATTCGTTCCATCCCTACTGGTAAACCGATCACCAGCCTGACGCCTCGCAGATGACGATGCGTGGCTCGCAGCCCATCTCGGGCAGCGTCGCCCCTGCGGCCTCTGCTGGCGCGGATGTGACGCCGGCCGCGCCTGGCCGCGCGCTCGTATGCTAGGTTCCCATGCCGTGTTGGACAAGACCAGGCGCGAGCACGGGCGGCGAGCGCGAACCAGATTCCCCTTCGCGCTCGTCGTTCTGCTCGCGCTGGTGGCCTTCCCCAGCCTCGCCCAGGCCGGCTACACCCACTACTGGCGCTGGCTCACCCCGCCCGCCCCCGAGGCCGTACGCCGCTGCACGGCCGAGATGGGTCGCCTGGTCGCCGCGCGCCCCGACCTGGTCACGCAGGAGCCCAGGTACGAGGACGGCAGCGAGGCCGTGCTCGTCTTCAACGGCATCGGCGAGAATGCGCACGAGCCCTTCGTCTTCCCCGGCCGCCCCGCCCCCGACGATGTCAACTTTTGCAAGACCTTCGCCAAGCCCTACGACGCGGTGGTCACCGCCAGCTTGCTGGTCGCACGCGACTGCTTCCCGCGCACGGTGCTCGAGATCCTCAGCGACGGAAGCTGGGCGGACTGGTCAGACGGCCGCGAGCTCTACACGCAGGTGACCGGACGGGCGGCGCGCAACCCGCTGTCACGCTCGCAGCCCGAGGACTCCTGGCGCAGCTTGCCCGGGCTGCCCTCGGGCGGCGCACTCGGCATGCTCGCGGCGCTCGCGATCATGGTGTTCGGATGGAAGGTCTTCGGCGCCGGGCGGCGGGGTGGCGATGGCCTGAGCTGGAGCTCGTACTACCTGTTCTGGCTGGTGGGCCCGGCCGCGGTCGCGATCCTCTCGGCGCATCCGCTGGTGCTGCTGATCGTGCCCGTCGGGCTGGTGGCGCGGCGCTGGTTGCCCGATCCGTACCTGTGGCTGCGGCAGAGCGGACGCATCCGCTCGTTGAGCGCGCAGATCCACGCCAATCCCCACAACGCGACCGCATGCCGGCAGCTGGCCATGCTCTACCTGGAGCAGCGCAAACCCCTGCGCGCGCTGCCCCTCGCCCTCGCCGCGCTCGGGCGTGAGCCCGACTCGGCCGAGCTGCTCCACCTGAAGGGCCTGTGCCAGCTGGGCGCCAAGCAATGGGAGCCCGCGCTGGCCTCGTTCGGCGAGGTGCTGGTGCGCGACCCGCGCTTCCGCTACGGCGATCCCTTTCTGCGCGCCGCCGACGCCCTGGCCGCGCTCGGCCGCTGGGCCGACGTCGAGGAGGCGCTCGACCACTTCCTCGCCGTCAACGGATCGAGCCTCGAAGGCTGGTACCGGCGCGCGCAGGCCCGCCACCGACGCGGCGACGATGCCGGCGCCCGGGCCGCACGTCGCGAGGCGCGCCAGGTCTACGCGCAGCTGCCTCGCTACCAGCGTCGCCATCAGCTGATCTGGTACTGGCGGACGTTCATCTGACCTGTCGGTAGCTGGTGCGGCGCGCGGCGCATGCCGCGCAGAAATCTCTGCGACTTTCCGACCTGGCTCTCTCTCCCTGGCGAGAGTGGATCACTTCACTTCTCGCCGTTGGTAACCCAGCAAAGGAGAGACTCATGCAGGAGCATCGTTCGACGTTCTGGACCGGAATGCGCAACACGCTGTCGCGCGGCAAGCTGATTGCGGCGCTGGTGGTCGGCCTCGCCGCCACTGCCGCCACCACGCCGGCCCACGCGAGCGGCACCGAGTGGTACGGATGCCCGGTCGGCGCCGTTTGCCTGTACGAGGGGCTGCTGCCCAATCCGGGCAGAATCCTCTACGTGTGGTGGGAGGGCGCCAACCAGATGCACAATGTATATGGCGACCACCTGCTCCTCAACAATCAGACCGATGGCTGGGTGGTCGACATCTGCCGCGGCTGGAGCGGTAACGACTGCGTCGACACCATCGAGATGGATGTCGGCATCCAGACCAACTTCACGCCCATCAACTCGGTGAACCTGCACCCGCGGCGGTAAGCGCGGGTTCGATCTGCCGGGAACCCTGGCTACGTGCAGGTCCCGGGCAGGTTGGCATCCAGCCACGCGGCGCGCGCGTCGATCCAGTGGAGCAGATGGTCGATCTCCTGCTCGTAGGTCTCGCCCACGAACGGGTTCGGCCAGATGTACCGCCCGATCGTCCCCCAGCGCGCGTTGTCGCGCGGCTCGGCGGCCTCGAGCTGCTCGACGTATCCCTCGATGCGGGCGTGGATCGACGCGTTCGAGAGCACGCCCTGACGCAACGAGCTCCAGCGGCAGCGCACCGCGTTGGCGAAGGGCGGGTCGGCCATGAGTCGCCCCCACCAGGTCGGCACCGCCAGCACGTCGGTGCAGGCGTCACGGTTGTACTGGAAGCCTGTGGTCTCGGCGCCCTCGCAATAGTCGGCGTTGCCGAAGGCGATGTTGTAGTCCCAGAGCGGGCCCATGTACGCCAGTCCACCGTCGGCATCGCGCTTCTTGGCCATGTACGTGCTCTTGCGGTAGCCGTCGATGTTGCGCGACAGCTCGGTGATGATGAGGTAGTCGATGAACGACGGCACGTCGATCATCGAGGCGTAGCCGGGCGCGACGAAGCCGGGGCCGGTCATGAGCGTCTCGAAGCGGCTCAGATAGTCGGTGAGGTACGTGGTCTGCTCGGGCGTCAGGTCCTTCGCCTTGGGCACGTGCGGCTCCCAGAACGAGGCCTGGTTGCCGTCCATCTTCACGATGTAGCCACCGGTCACATCGCCGGCCGCCGCGTCGGGCGCGACCTTGGTGATGTCCACCCGCTGCTTGCCGCGCTTGATCTTCTCGATGACCACGTAGACGCCGTCGTACTGCCCGTCGAGGAAGAGCTCGACGAAGCGGCTGCGCGGCTGATAGCGCCCGAGCTGGGCGCCGAGATCGTAAGCGACCTTGTCGCGCACCAGCGTCTTGTCGGTGAAGGGAGCGTAGAGCACCCAGTCGCTCTCGGCCGGCATGCCGAGCAGCGCCACGTCGAGGCTCTTGCCCGCCGCGTCGCGCGTCTCCAGGCCGTAGGAGGCCTTCTCGAACATGAGCGACGAGTTGCCGCGGATCTCGATGCCGATGCGACCCTCGAAGCTCGCTGGCCTCTCGGGCAGCCCGGTGAGCGTGCCGTCGTGATCCTCGATCACCCGCAGCCGGGCGTCGCTCTTGACGTCGGGGACAATGGCTCGGCCGCCGGTCTCGATCCACAGGATGGGCAGGTGAGGCGAGTCGACGGCCTGTGCAACGTGGTCGTCGAGCAGGACGGCGGGGAGCGGCGCGGGTGCCTCTGCCGCGAAATCTTCGCTCGCCCCGTCACCGCATGCGGTGAGGAGGAGCAGCACGAACATCTGTTTGCGCATCAGTAGGCGCGCGAACAGCAAGTTGCGTACCGCTGAGCCCGTGCGTCGAAGTGGCCGGAATCATTTCGTGAGCGTGAAACGTCGTGACCTGCGAGCCCGCGCCGCGCCGGTCCGGCCGCTGATTTTCGGTGGCCACTCGAGTGGCGCGGCCCCATCCAGCCTCAGCGTGACCGAGGGCTGCCCTCCACAAAGGCGATTTGATTGTCGCACTGCTGAAACGCAACGTTACCCCATGTCGATGCAGAGGCAGGTGTGACGATGAGTGAGAAGATCGAATTTGCGCTGCGCACGGTTCTGATCGGTGTCGGGGCCACCGTGGTGATGGACCTGTGGGCACTCCTGCTCCGACGGCTGGGAATACCATCCCTGAATTTCGCCTTCCTGGGCCGCTGGATCGGTCACCTTCCTCGAGGGCACTGGATGCACGAGAGCATAGCCAGGGCAACGCCGGTCAGAGGCGAGTTGCTGATCGGATGGTGTGCGCACTACTCGATCGGCGTCACCTTCGCCGCTCTCTTGCTCTCGACGTTCGGCCTGGCGTGGGCGCGTTCGCCGTCCTTGCTGCCCGCACTCTTCATCGGGACCGTGACGGTCCTGGTGCCATGGCTCGTCCTGCAGCCCGCGCTGGGCGCAGGGATTGCCTCCTCGAAGACTCCAACCCCTGTCCTCAACTCCTGCAAGAGCCTGGTCACGCACACGGTCTATGGCCTTGGTCTGTATCTCGCGGCGCTTGTGGTCGCAGCCGCGCTCCCTCCGCTTCGCTGAGGGTCGACCTGCGCCGGGCCATCGAGCTGGCCCAGGCCGAGCGTCACGACCGCGCGCGCATGATCGAGGCTGCAGCGGTCAACACGGGGTCCTGCGCGCGGCTCGCCAGATGTGCGAACAGAACGCGTACCAAGGTCGGGGACTCGAACAGGAGCTCGACCTCTCCGCGCACCTGGGCCTGCATTGCGGTATCGGCATGCAGCAGACCGGCTCCGATCCCTCCCGCAATCAGTGTCCGGGTGACGTCCTCGCGATCGACGCTGATGATTCGCTTCGGTCGGATCTGATACTTCCTGAACAGACTCTCTGCGGTGCGCCCGCAGCAGGCGCTGGCGGTGGGATAGATCCACGGCACTTCTGCAAGAGCCTTCCAGTCCAGAGGATCAGTAACGGCAACCAGTCCTGGCGGTGCCACGACGTATATTCTGAACCGGGACACTTCGATGGTGTCCAGCTCCGCATCGGGCTCGCCGGCCTCATTGTAGAGGCCGGCGTCCAGACTGCCGTTGCGGATGCCAGTGAGTATGTCCAGTGAAGTGCCGTGCTCGAGAGCCACCTCGACGTCCGGGCAGCGCTCGGAGAGGGTCGTGAGCAGCCTGCCGATGGCCTCGTTGTTCGAGTTGCTGCCCGCGCCGAGGCGGAGCTTTCCTGTCAGACCACCCTTGATGCGCGTGGCCTCGTCCATCAGCTCTCGATGCACGGCCAGGGTCTGCTCCGCCTTGGCGAGGAGCCGTTCACCATCACGGGTCAGGCTCATGCCCCGAGAAGTACGCTCGAACAAGGCAAGACCAAGCGCGTCCTCGATCGCCTTGATATGTGCGCTCACCGCGGGCTGGCTCAGGTGCAGTAGCTCCGAGGCGCGTGTGATGCTGCCTTCGCGAGCCACGGCGACGAAAGTCTTGAGCTGATAGATGTCCATCAATCAGCCTCTCCTTCTCGAGGCCCGCCATCTGAGGACCAGGGCCAGGGTCACTGCACCGTTCACCAGCATGCCGAGCAGGCCCTCGCCATTGATGAGCCAGAGCTCGCCACCGAAGATCGAGGGGGAGCGGCCGTACTGGTTGCCGAGGAAGAATGGATTCCAGGCGTTCCAGGTCAAGTGGGCAATCGCCGGCGGCCAGATCGATCCGCTCCACAGGTAGAGCGCCTGGAATGCCGCGGCGGCGGCGGCGATGGAGAGCAGGAAGGCCAGCGCCGGCACGACCGCGTGCAGCGGCGGCATGAGGGCGACCACCGGCAAGTGGAACGCGGCCCACGCTCCCGCGCTCAGCGCCAGCGCGGTGAGCGGGCGGTCACGCCAGACGCGGACGAGCCAGCCGCGCCAGCCGAGCTCCTCGCCGATGGTGCCCGGCGGGAGCCACCACGGCCCCGGGTTGGACCAGAACACGCCGGCCCAGAGCGCAGCGCGCGCGACGTGGCGGCCAGCCCCGAGCTTCTCCGGCAGCTCGAAGCGGTACGCGAGCGCCAGCACCAGCCACGGCAGCATGACCAGCAGAGTCCGCGCGAGGCGCAAGGGCACGAGCCCCATCCCTGACGCGGTGATGCCGAACAGCTCGGCACGCATGGTCTCGGGCTGAAAGTGGATCACGTCACTTCCGCTGACCAAGCGGATGGCGTAGGCCAGAGCGATGCAGGTCGCGATCATGCCAAAGGGGTAGAGAAAGGCAGCCAGCCAGGGTCCGGCTCCGGTGAAGCGGAAACCCAGTGCGCGCGGCGGCTCGCGACGCACGGCCTGTAGCACCAGGGCGGCGACCCCTGGTGTCCACATCAGGTACTGCGTGAGCCAGCCCCACTCAGGGTGAGCCATCCACAGCGCGCCGATGGCGTAAGAGCCGCCCAGCGCCATGGCGAGGAAGAGCGCGGTCTGCTTCGCGCGAGTCATGCTGGCTTGCGTAGCACGCGCGAACGCGCGGGGCGGGCGGAAGTGCAACCACTCGTGACGGGGTGTGCGTCCGGCACCATCTGCTGTGCGGCACGCGTCGCGTCGCGGTAACCTGGCAGCCATGTCGGTCGCCCAGTCGCTGGTGGCGTTCTTCCTCGTGGCGGGGCTGCTCACCATCACACCCGGCCTGGACACCGCGATGGTGCTGCGCGCGGCGGCGGTGGATGGGCCACGCAGCGCGGCGCAGGCGGCCATCGGGATCTGCGCGGGCTGCCTGGTCTGGGGTGGCGCGGTCGCCTTCGGTCTCGGCGCGATGCTCGCGGCGTCGCAGCTGGCGTACGATCTACTGCGCTGGGCGGGCGCGCTCTACCTCGGTTACCTGGGCATACAGCTGCTCTGTCGACCGCGCGGCGCGCTGCTGGTGGCCACCGACGTCGCCGAGCGCAGGCACCGCTGGCTCGTGCGCGGGCTGCTGTCCAACCTGCTCAACCCGAAGGTGGGCGTCTTCTACGTGACCTTCCTGCCGCAGTTCGTGCCTGCCGGGCACGCGGTCGCCGGGTTCACCTTCCTGCTCGCGTGCGTCCACGTGCTGCAGGGCGCGCTCTGGTTCGCGCTGCTCATCGCCGCGTCGACCCGTCTGCGCCGCGTGCTCGGCCGCCCCGGCGTGGTTCGCGCGCTCGATCGCGCCACCGGCGTGGTCTTCCTCGGCTTCGGCGCCAAGCTGGCGCTGTCGCGACGCTAGCCATCAATGCCCGGTCAGTCATCGGATCCGGAGGAGCTCGGAGTCGACTCGACATCCAGATAGTTGATTCGCCAGGATGCCAGGGGCGCCAGCTCCGACAAACCCAGTCCGGCTCCGAACAGATCTGATCCGGACTCGGCGGCTCGGCGCCTCGGCGTTTCAATCTCTGGGTCAGGTTCCGTGTAGTGGCTTTCGTTCCTGGCGCACGGGTTGCCACCCTGGCGTTTCAAACTGACCGGCATTGCCGCTAGCCACGGGCGGCACGTGCGACCCGGCGCGCGCGTCAGATGGCTTCGTGCTCGGCAGCCTGCGACGCGAAGAGCAGGTAGCGCCCGGGGACATCGCTGAAGTTCATGGTGCCCTTGCACTCGGGGCAGCGCTGCGACGGCGCCTGCATCTTGTGCAGCAGCTGCCGGTGCGGCTGGACCTCGATGCACAGCGAGGCCTCGGCGCCGCAGTCATCGCACATGTACGGCAGGAAGAACGACTCGACGCGCACGTAGGCGACCATCTCCACGATCATGTTCATCTCGTGGACCATGGCCTCGGAGCAGCGGCGCAATGACACCAGCACGCTCTTCTCGTGCAGACGACGAAGCAGGCGCAGCCACTCGCGCACGCCGATGGAGTTGATGAAGCTCACCGCGGCCAGGTCGAAGATGACCGACCAGTCGACGTTCTCCACGATCGGACCGAGATCGGCGCGCTCGTCGATCTGACCCACCAGCTCCACGTGCCTCACGCCGCTGAAGGTGGACATCGAGGCCGTGAGTCGCCCTGTCTGAAACTGCATGCCTACCGCGACAGGCTACCACTGCGGCGGCCTGGGCGGGACTTCTGGTGCACATGGGCCGCCCCGGGCACCATGGTAAACAGGCGAGCCGGGCAGGGAGCTGCCGGGACCAAGGAGCTGGCGCGTATCGACGCGTGGCTCGCTGCCGCCTCCGTACGCTAGAACGAGACCTGCGACTGCACCGTGGCGGTGACGTCGTGCTTGGCGTCCATGCCTGCGGGCGCCTCGTTGAAGGGCACCGCAACCTCGGCTTTCAGGTTGTACTTGTGCTGCGAGATCCACCAGTTCAGGCCCAGTCGCAGCGTGCTCTGGCGCAGCGTCTTGTCGCCCTTGAAGTTCTCGAACGAGACGATCGGCTCGATCATCTGGATGCGGTAGCCGGCCTCGACGAAGAAGGCGTTGGCCGACTCCGGGCCACCCGCGCTCAGGTAGTCGTTGTAGTGCAGGAAGGCGGCCGCGGCGACCAGCTCGTTGTCCGCGTCGATCGGGTAGTCCGCGAACACGTCGGCGTTGAGGCCGACGTGGTCGGTATCCCGGCCGTACGACTCGTGCTGCCAGTCGAAGCCGACGCCGACGCTGATGATGGGGTCCTTGGCGAAGTAGATGCCCGGGAAGGCGTAGGCGTCTTCCTTGCCGGCGATGTTGTAGCGCACGGTGCCGGTGACGCGTGGCACGTCGGAGCCGTTCAGCTCGGCCACCGGCGGCGCGGGCGGCATGTCGACGCCGGCGCGGCTGGCGACGCCGTTGAAGACGCCCGCGCGGTAGTAGATCTTGTCCTCGAGGAGGAGCCCGCGCGCCTCGACGCCGAAGTCACGGAAGGCGCGGTTGAAGGGGAACTTGATGACCGGGGTGTGGAAGTCGATGGTGTGCAGGCCGCCGGCGCTCACGTAGTTGTTGCGCACGAACGGCAGCAACATGAAGCCGGCGTCGACGGTCAGCTCGGGCCCGAACTTGTAGTAGGCGAGCGCGTCCTGGATGAAGAACTGCGCCGCGAGGTCGTTGGCCTTGCCGTAGTTGGCCTCGTCGGTGATGAAGACGAATCCGATGTGCGCGTCGACCTGCCCGCTGAGGATGAGCCGGCCGCGCCGGATGAACAGGTCGCTGGTCCAGCCGCCGTCGGGCGCGGCCTTCTGGCCGAGCAGGAGCTGCGGCTGGATCAGCACGCCGATGTTGAAGAAGGTGTCGTCGTCGATGGTGATCTTCTCGGCGCGCGCGGCGCGCGGCGCGCCGACGAGCGCCGACGCGGTGGCGAGCAACAGTGAGGCAACCAGGATTCTCATGCGCATGGGTCGTTCCTCCGCTAGGCGTGGATGTCGAAGTGCTTCGGCTTCTCGCGCAGGAACAGCGCGCCGACGACGAACGTGATCACCGCGACGACGATCGGGTACCAGAGGCCGCGGTAGATGTTTCCCGAGGCCGCGACCATGGCGGTGGCCAGGAGCGGCAGCATGCCGCCGAACCATCCATTGCCCAGGTGGTAGGGCAAGGACATGGACGTGTAACGAATCTTGGCCGGGAACAGCTCGACCAGGAACGCGGCGATCGGTCCGTAGACCATCGTCACGTAGATGATGAGGATCCACAGCAGCAGCAGCGCGAGCGGGTAGTTGATGGCCTTCTTGTCGGCACCCGCGGGATAGCCGTGCGCGGCCAGCGCCTCCTTGTACTTGGCCTCGTCGTAGCCGGTGAGCATGGTGTCGCCGACACGCGTGACCACCGCCGCTTCCGGCTCGGCCGGCTTCGACTCGAAGGACAGCCCCGACTTGGTCAGGAAGTCCTTGGCCTTGTCGCACTCGGTGAACTTGGTGCCGGGCAGGACGAAGATGTGGAAGCTGCAGTCGCTGGCGGCGACGCTGACCTTGGTCTTCTCCTGGAACGACTCGAGCGCCGGGTTGATGGCGTGGGTCAGCCCCTTGAAGATGGGGATGAAGGTCAGCGCGGCGAGCAGGCAGCCGGCGAGGATGATCTTGAGCCTGCCGATCCTGTCGGAGAGCTTGCCGAAGACCACGAAGAAGGGCGTGCCCAGGAGCAGCGACAGGCCGATGAGCGTGTACGCGGTCAGGAAGGGGACCTTGAGCGTGATGGTCAGGAAGAAGAGCGCGTAGAACTGGCCCGTGTACCAGACGACGCCCTGGCCGGCGGTCGCGCCCAGCAGCGCGAGCAGCACGTACTTGTTGTTCGGGTAGTGGAAGAAGCTCTCGGTGAGCGGGCGCTTCGAGGCGCGGTTCTCCGCCTTCATGCGACGGAACACCGGCGACTCGTTGAGCTTCATGCGGATGTAGACCGAGAACGCGAGCAGCACGAGCGAGATCCAGAAGGGCACGCGCCAGCCCCAGCTGCCGAACGCCTCCTTCGACAGGTTGGTGCGCAGGGCGCCGATGACCAGCAGCGACAGGAAGAAGCCGATGGTCGCGGTGGTCTGGATCCAGCTCGTGGCGTAGCCGCGGCGGTCGTTGGGCGCGTGCTCGGCCACGTAGGTGGCCGCGCCACCGTACTCGCCACCCAGCGCGAGCCCCTGCAGCAGGCGTAACGAGACCAGCAGGATCGGCGCGGCCACGCCGATCTGCTCGTAGGTCGGCAGGACGCCGACCAGGAAGGTCGCCGCGCCCATGACCAGGATGGTGACCAGGAAGGTGTACTTGCGGCCGACGAGATCGCCGATGCGGCCGAAGACGATGGCGCCGAATGGCCGCACCAGGAAACCGGCCGCGTAGGTCGCGAACGCCGACAGCAGCGCCGCGGTTTCGTTGCCCTTGGGGAAGAAGAGCCCGGCGAAGAACGGCGCGAGCGTGGCGTAGAGGTAGAAGTCGTACCACTCGAAGACGGTCCCGAGCGAGGAGGCGAAGATGACCTTGCGCTCCTCGGATCGGGTGGCGAGCTGGGTATCAGTCATAGCGGGCACACTCCCTGAATCAGTCGGACCTGTCGGCAAATCAGGCGAGATCCGTGCCGTCTGCAAGCATGCGGAATTGCTCGGCGCCTACGGAGTGAGGCCGATGGGTGGGTGGAAACGAAACGCGTAGGGCTACCGAACGTAACGGCGGGGAAGCACGCTATCGGCGCCTCGTCGGTCCC
>Ga0209515_10003505_pt1 | contig 22302 bp, 17 predicted proteins | sample Subgroupgradi54m_FD_187454 | JGI IMG/M metagenome (GOLD analysis project Ga0209515, IMG submission 187454) | Subsurface groundwater microbial communities from S. Glens Falls, New York, USA - GMW60B uncontaminated upgradient, 5.4 m (SPAdes)... ... | reverse complement strand
CGGGCGGTCCTGAAGTAGGGCCCCCGGCCGCCCACGTGGCCCCCACGCCCACCCTCGAAACCCTGCTGAAGGAGCGCGTCGACGCGCTGATCGGCGACGACCTGCGCGCGATCGAGGCCGAGATCCGGCGCGCGCTCGACTCTCCCGTGGGCCTGATCCAGAGCATGGGCGGGTACATCGCCGGGGCGGGGGGCAAGCGCCTCCGCCCGATCCTGCTCCTGCTGGCGGCGCGGCTGGCCGGCTACCGGGCCGCGCGCGGCGTCCGCCTGGGGTGCGTGGTCGAGCTGCTTCACACCGCGACCCTGATCCACGACGACGTCGTCGACCAGGCTCCGCTGCGGCGCGGCCGCCCGTCGGCCAACGCCCGCTGGGGCGACGACGCGTCGGTGCTGGTGGGCGACCATCTCTACTCGAAGTCCTTCGCGATGCTCGTGCACGACAACGACCGCGGCGTGATGGAGACCCTGGCGCGGGCCACCGTGTCGATGACGGAGGCCGAGGTCTTCCAGCTGGAGCTGAAGCGGACCGGGATGGCGACGGAGGCCGACTACCTGCGGATCATCACGCAGAAGACGGCGTCCTTCATCTCGGCGTGCTGCCGGATCGGCGGGCTCCTGGGGCGGCTCGAGGGCGGCCAGCTCGAGGCCCTGACGCGCTACGGGCTCGACGTGGGCGTGGCGTTCCAGATCTCCGACGACTCGCTCGACTTCGTGGCCGACCAGGACCGCCTCGGCAAGGCCATCGGCGCGGACCTGCGCGAGGGCAAGCGCACGCTGCCCCTCATCGCGGCGCTCGAGCGCGCCGCGCCCGAGGAGCGGGCGCGGGTGCGGGCGCTCCTGCAGAACGGGGCGCTCCCGCCGGCCGAGGTCGAGGAGATCCGGCAGCTCGTGGTGAAGCACGCCGGCGTCGACTACGCGCTCGAGCGCGCCCACAACTACGCCAGCGCCGCCAAGGCCGACCTCGCGCCGTTCCCGCCGTCCGAGGAGCGCGAGGTGCTGGCGCTCGTCGCCGAGTTCGTCGTCGACCGCGACCGCTGAGAGAGCGTGAGGAAATGCCTCGCGGGGTCATCACCCTCGCCACTGATTTCGGCCTGCGCGACCCGTGGGTCGGGACGCTGAAGGGGGTGATCCTGTCGGTGACCCGCGACGTCCACCTGGTCGACCTCACCCACGAGATCGCCCCCCACGACGTGCTCGAGGGCGCCCTCGCGCTGGAGGCGGCCGTGCCGTTCTTTCCCGAGGGAACGATCCACCTGGCCGTGGTCGATCCCGGCGTGGGCGGCGCCCGCCGCGCCCTCGTCGTGGCCCGGGGCGAGTGCCGCTTCGTCGGCCCCGACAACGGCCTCTTCACGCCCTTCCTCCTGGCTTCGGGCTGGCGCGCGTTCGAGCTGACCGCGGCGAAGTACCGCCGGCCGGAGGTGAGCCGAACCTTCCACGGGCGCGACGTGTTCGCGCCGGCGGCGGCCTACCTCGCGCTCGGCGCTTCCCCGGAGCGGTTCGGCGCCGAGGTCGCCGACCCCGTCGTGCTGCCCTGGCCGGCGCCGCGCGCCGTTCCCGGCGGCCTGGCCGGGGAAGTGGTCCACGTCGACCGCTTCGGCAACCTCATCACCTCGATCCCCGCCGGCGACGTCGAGGCGGCCGCCGCCGTCGTCGTGGGGGGGCGCGAGCTGCCGCTGGTGGGCGCGTACGCGGAGATCGGGCGGGGAGCGGCGGCGGGGCTCGTCGGCTCGAGCCGGCGACTGGAGATCGCGGTGCGCGAGGGCAGCGCCGCCGCCGCCCTCGGCATCGGGCGCGGCGCGCCGGTGGAGGTCAGGACTCGGTCGAGCTCGACGAAGAAGTAGGGGCGCTCGACGTCGGGGTGCTAGACTTCGAGTCGGATTTCGAGTCGGATTTCGCGTCCGACTTCGTGTCCGACTTCGTCTCCGGCGTGGTGGAGGTGGCCTTCTCGCTCTCGATCGCCTTCTTCCGCGACTCGGACGGGTAGTCGGTCACGTACCAGCCGCGGCCCTTCAGGATGAACGGCGCCGAGGAGAGGAGACGGCGAATGGTGCCACCGCACACCTCGCAAGTCGTGAGCGGCGCGTCGGAGATTCGCTGCTTGACCTCGAAGACTCGCTGGCACTGCTCACACTGGTACTCGTACGTCGGCACAATCTCGGAGGCTACATGCGGGCGCTGAGCGTGTCAAGGTTGGCGGCCTGGATCGCGCTCGCCGCGGCCGCGCTCGGGGCCTCCGGCTGCGCGGCCAAGACGACGGAGGTCCAGCGGCTGCAGGCGCGGGCGGCCTACGAGCGCGGGCTCGCCGACCTGAACGACGGGCGGGTCGCGCTCGGCATCGCCGGCCTCAAGGAGGCCGTCTCGCTCGACCAGGACGTGGCGCTGTACCACAGCTCGCTGGGCGCCTACCTTCTGAACATCAAGCTGCCCGAAACCCGCGAGCAAGCCAAGCTCGAGTTCAAGAAGGCGATCGAGCTGGAGCCCGCATACGCCGACGCCCATCAGAATCTCGGGGTCGCCCTGGCCGAAGAGGGGCGCTGGGAAGAGGCGATGGTCGAGTACCGCAAGGCGCTGGCGACGCCGACCTTCGCGATCCCCGACGTCGGGTACCACAACCTGTCCTTCGCGCTCTACAACCTCGGGCGGCAGCGGGAGGCGGAGGAGGCGGTCCGGATGGCGATCAGCCTCAACCCGGGCCTGGCGCCCGCGTACTACACCCTCGGGCTGGTCCTGCTGAAGCAGTCACGGCCCGAGGACGCGAAGGCGGCCTTCCGGCGGGCCAGGGAGCTCGACCCGAACTCGCCCGTCGGGCTGGCCGCGGCCCAGCACCTGAGGGCCCTGGGGGAGGGGGGGTGACATATTTTCTTGACCCTCGGACGAGCTTGTTGTAATAACGTGTATTCTTCTAAGGGCTCCAGTTTCGTGCCTTTAGGGAGCCTCAGGCCACTCCGAGACGAGGAGGTGGTGCGCGGGGCACTGATGACGTCGCTGTTCGCTCCGTTGTTCGTATACCCTGCAGTTCGGTAGCTCACTCCAATATATGAGGAGGCGGTATGAGAAGGACCCTCGTGGTTGCTCTCGCAGTACTCGCCCTCCTCGGAGTCGTCGCGCCCGCGGCGTTCGCGCAGGCGCCGGCTCCGAAGGTCACGGTCGAGGGCTTCCTGGACCAGACGACGGTGTGGTCCAGCAACGCCAGCGTCCTCGACCTCGACATCACCCGGAACAAGGACAAGGAGTGGTACGCCCGTACCCGTGGCCGCTTCCAGATCACCGGTGAGGTTGGAAAGGTCAAGGGGGTATTCCTCACCGAGCAGGACAACAACTGGGGCACGCAGACCGGCAACTGCTACACCGGCGTCGGCGGCGGCGGTATCGGTGGTGGCGCCGGCCGCGGCGGCCACTTCGGAACCAGCGACGGCTGCTTGAACACCGAGCTCGTCGGCAACATCGAGATGCTCTGGATGTACACCGAGTTCCCGGTGTTCGGGCAGGGGGCGCTGCTCCCGTTCGTCCCGGCGCCGGGCACGCTGCGACTCGGCTTCCAGCCCTTCGAGAACGACACCTTCAAGCTCGGCATCCTCACCTTCGGTAACTACGGCGGCGCCCACACCGAGGTGGATCTCGCGCCCGGTGTGAAATTCGTGTTGACGTACGCCCAGGTCGAGGGTGCTGGGACGGGGCGCCGCTTCGGCAATGTCCGGGGCAACGACTTCTCCACGATCTTCAACCTGGAGCTGAGCCCCTTCAAAGGCCTCGACGTCAAGCCGATCTATGCCTACACGTCCATCGACGGAACGTCGAACCCTGCCAACAGCGCCTTCACGCCCACCTTCGGGTTCGCATACGGTCAGCGCACCGGTAAAGGCGGTGTCTGGGACGGCGCGCCGACCGCGACGCGGGCGGGGTTTGTCCCTGGAAACACCGAGAGCCGCCACACGTTGGGTCTCGACGCGAGATGGAAGATGGGGCCGTTTTCACTCGACCCGACGTTCCTCTACCAGGTCGGTACGCGTGAGATCGCACCGTCGGTCGCCAGCGGAAAGAAGCTCCACGCCTGCGGCGGCCGCGCGGGTGCCGTCACGCCTCTCAACGGATGCGTCGAGCAGGACATGAGCGCATGGATCTTCGACGTTCGCGGCGGCTGGCAAAGCGGCCCTCTGACTCTCGAAGGGCTGGCCGTCTGGGCGGGCGGAAATGATGCCAAGGAGGACCTCCGCTCCGGCCGCACCATCCACTACTACCAGCCCATCGACACGAACGCCGTCTACGGCTACGGGTGGGGCGCCATCACGGCGATCCAGGACGAGTACATCACGCAGCTTTACTACGGCTCGACCGGCCTCTGCGCGCCGTGCTCGATCAGCTACGACAAGTACGGGAGCATCCGGCTGGCTCTGCGCGCCGGTTATGCGGTGACGCCGGCCTTCAAGCTGCGCGCCGTGCTGGCGAACCTCTGGACGTCGGAGGACGTGGACTCGAGCTCGATCGTCGACGCTGGCGGTCTCACTGCCGCCCGCGTAGTGAATGGGGTGCCCGTGTTTGACCGCACCGGCGCGGTCTCCCGGGGAAAGAGCAATTACCTCGGCACCGAGACGGACATCGGGTTCGACTGGAACTTCGCCCCGAACATCTCGCTCCTGACGACGTACGGGCACTTGTTCGCGGGTGACGCGTACAAGATCCTGGGCACGGATCCGGGGGCCGCGGGTGCGGTGGCGGCCAGCGCGAACCCGCGCTCGCCGAAGGATGTCGACCTGCTGTCCATGGTGGTGCGCTACACCTTCTAGCTTCTGAAGCTTCCAGTAAGCGAGCGGGGCCCGGGGAGTTTCCGGGCCCCGCGTTGTCTTGATAAAGGCAGGTACCATGAGCGTCCGTTCAGGTTCAGGCCGCTCCCGAACCGCTGGATCACCGTGGGCGTCCCTTGTCCGGCCGTCGTGAACGCCGCCCTCGCGGGCGCCGCGACGGTATGAAGTCGAGGAGCACCTGCGCGTAGACTGCACAGCACCGCCCGGGTCAATCCGTGGTCCCAGGCCAGCCGATACCCGAGCCGATAGGGCAGCGTGAGCACCCACTGGCGCACGGGAACTCGCGGCACCACTTCGTCGACCAGGTGCGCGGCCCGCTCCGTCATCCGGCGGCCGCCACAGTTCGGACAGGAACCCGCGCACCTTGCAGGAGCTATCGCGAGCTCGCGATAGCAGCTGCTGTCCGCACACAACCACTATCAAGAGTCCGGCGCGGAGAGCGTGGTTTGTCACGGGCTCCGGCCGGGGATCCACTCCTGATATTGTCGTGCCAGAAAGCCAGGCGATGAGTCGGTCCTCGACGTGGAAGACTCCGCGACGGAGATTCGGGGGCAAGGCGGACTCGATGGCGTTCAGCTTCTCCGTCGGGTCGGCCCGGAGGTAGATCTCGGTGGACTTGAGGTTCGAGTGTCCCAGACATAGGGCGACCTTCCGGATGTCCCGCGTGGCCTGGAGGCGGTTCATCGCACACGTGCGACGAAGCACGTGGGGGGAGACTCTCTTGCCCGACAGCCCTGGACTTGTCGGCATCGCGACGTGGGCGTACTTCTTCACGATGTAGGTAAACCCCGAGGAGGTGAGGGCCTCGCCGCGTACGTTCACGAAGACCTCGGGGACAGGGGCGTCGCCGCGCACGGCCAACCAGGCGCGACGCGCCCGGGTCGCCTCTTTCCAGAGCGGGAGACGACGGTGCTTGCGACCCTTTCCCCGGACGAGAATGCTGGGATACGGTCCGTCGAGCTTGAGGTCGTCACGGCGGAGACCGACCAGTTCCGAGACACGGAGCCCGGCGGCGAAGCCGAGGTAGAGCCTGGCTTGGTCTCGAATGCCGCTTCGAGTGCTCGGGTCCGGGGCCTCGAGCATGGCCCTCATCTCCTCCTTGGTGAGGTGGTTGACGAGGCGCTCCACGGTCCGCTTGCTGGAGATCGCGAGGATCCTGCGAACCTGCTCGAGTGCAGAGGGGACCTCGTACTGGACGTATTTCATGAAGGAACGGATCGCGGTCAAGCGGAGGTTTCGTGTCCGTGCCGTGTTCCCGCAGTGTCGCTCCCGATGGTCCAGGAAGTCCCGGACCATCGGCGCGTCGAGATCCTCGAGGGAGAGCTCCGACGGAGGCTTCCCCCGTCGACCGCTGACGTATCCACACAGGAACTTGAAGGCGTAGCGGTAGCTGACGAGGGTGTGCTGGCTGACGCCCTTCTCGGCGGCGCGGGGGCGTGAAGAGGAAGGGGGGCCGCCTCCGCGGCCGCTGTCGACCGAAGGCGTCCTGGGGCGGGACTTCATGGCGTTCGTCCTCCGCCTGGAGGAAACGAGCCAAGTGGACGACGGTCCGCAGGCGGACGCAGCGCCTCAGCGCATTCCCGTCTCTGGCCCGCACCCATTCGAGGACGGTTCGGGCACGGACAAAGGCATCTCCCTTGGCAGAGGCGAAGCGAGCGAAGTCTCGAAGAATCCCTTCGTGATCGCTCAACTGGAAGCCGGCAGCCCGACGAGCGGCGAGATAGGCATCGACAGCCGCGCTCAGCATGGCACCCCCTCCGGCCAAGGCTGAGCGACCTGCCCCAGGAGCTCCAGGTCCACCTTCGCGTAGATGCCGGTCGTCTCGACGGAGCGATGGCGCAAGACCTCGGCGATCCCTTCGAGTCCGACGCCCTGGCGCAGCATCGGGCAGGCAGCCGTGTGCCGCAAGACATGCGCGCCACGCGTCGGAGGGTGCACGCCGGCTCGCTTCAAGGCCGCCCGCGCGATATGCCCGACCCCGTGGCCAGCTTGCCGCATGGCGAAGGGCGCGAAGGGCGCCATCGAGCGGAGGAAGACGAACGGGCTGTGTACCCCGGGCCGCCCGCCTCTCAAGGACGCACGGAGCGCATCGCCAACGTCCGGCGGTAAGGGCAGCCGGACTTCCCGACCTCCCTTCCCCGACACCCGGATCGCGGCGGACTCGAAGCACAGATCCGAGAAGCGCAGCTTCGACACGTCGCCGGCGCGTAGCCCGAGCCGGATCAGTAAGAGGAGCACCGCGCGATCTCGAAGGCCTCGTGGCGTCGACGGGCACGTGGCGAGCACCTCGCCGGACCTGCTCGGGGGTCAGACCGCGCGGAAGAGAGTGCTGGGACCAGTTCGCAAGCGGTGTCAGCGCATGCGCGAGCCCTGGTCGACACCGACCCTCGACCGCGAGGTAGCGCAGGAACATGCGCACGGCAGCCAGCACCATCCGGGACGAGTTGCGCCGGTACTGCCGACACCGCTTCCCGACGAAATCGCGGAGACCGCGCGCCGTATACATCTGCGGGTCGTCCCCGAGGAAGCGGACGAGGTCCCCCACATAGCTTCCGTACGAGGCCAGGGTGCCCTCGACGACGCCGCGGTGGACGCTCATCCACTGGAGGAACCCCTCGACCAGTGGCTGGCGTGGGGCCTCGACGAGCGGGACGATGCCCCGCTCGCGGAGATGCTGAACGAATCGGCGGACACACGAGAGGACCTGTCGGGCGCGATTGCGTGAGGTGCCCGGGCACGTGCACGTCGCGCGGTGCCGCCCGAACACCTCAAGGGTCTCTTCGTCGATCGTCTTCAGACTCCGAGCTTCGCATTCGATCCACACGCCGAGGTGCGCGATGGAGTGGAGGTGGAGCCGGACGACCGTGTGGTTGTACCCGGCCCGGACGAGTCTCCGTTCGTACTCGCCGAAGAGGATCCGGAAGGTTCGCGACTGGACGGCCGACAGCCCGAGAACTGGCATCGGGGAGCAGACAGGCATGCGCTTCCTCCCTGGGGGCGCCACCATCGCGTGCCCCGGGGAGAAACTATCTCCAGAAACCCGGCTCCTGCCAGCGCCCGAGAGGGCTGACCAGGCGGTGCTCTACGGAACTCCCGGGCAGAAGCTCCAGATAGTATTCAGCTCCGGACAGCAGCTGAACGGCACCAGGCGCTCGACGGCGCAGCCGTCACACCGGACCCGGGCGAAACCGTGCTCGAGCACCCCACACGTCAAGCCTTCCCGGGAGTGGCCTTGAGCCCTCGGCGTAGAGCCGGAGGTATTTCGAGCCGCTCAGCGTGTCATCCCCGGCCGCCTGCAGGGCGCGGTGTTCACGCTTGCGGACGTCGTCCACGGCCTGCCCCATGTGGGTCATGATGTGGTAGCGGTCGAAGACGATCTTGGCCAAGGCGTCCGGCACGTGCGCGTGGACCGCCTGGATGTAGGGCTCCGACATGTCCAGGGCGATCGCCTCGATGCCGGCGACCTGCGCAGCGGATCCCCTCGGGATGCCCCGCCCACACGTCGACTCGTTGCTCCGGGAGGTTCAGCTCAACCGACCGAACGGTCCACGGCGACTCCAGCCCGAGCAGGTGACGGTACAGTTCGACATCGCGCATCCGTGGAGCTGGCGCCATCCTTACACCACTCACGGACCCACAGAAAAGCCGGATGAACCCAAGTATCAAGAGTACGCCGGCGTTGACACCGCAGGCCCATCTCGGGCTAATATGCTGCGTGGCTGGCCTTCCCTCGGGCGTTGACCCCGTCATTCGCCCCTGTGGGGCAGCTTGAGCCAGCACCTCGAGCGAGCGGCCAGCCGCTTCATCCCATCTACGCTCTCAACTTCACAGCGATGGCCCGCCCATGGTGCACGGCCCCGGCATCGGAGCTCCGAGCGTGAACGTGACGATCTGGCGCGACAACGGGGACGCCACCGTTGGACCGAGGAGCAGGCTGCTGCGCCAGCTTGCCGTGTCGCCGTCGCCAGACCTGCCAGGGCGTTCCGACCGTCAACGTCCCCGGGAAGACGCCCCGTCGCGCGCGTGATCTGCTCGGCGCTTCTGGGCCTGGGACTCGCCGTCGGCTGGACGACACCAGCCCGCGCCGAACCAGCCCGCGCCGAGCTGAGCCTCGGGCTCACCGGAGGCCTGACGTTCAGCGGGGCCCAGGACGTGCAGGTCGTTGAGCCCGGCGGCATCGTCGAGTCGAAGGACGTGAGCGCGTCCATCGGGCCCGTGGGCGGCGTGACGGCGACGCTCTGGGGGAACTACTTCGGGCTTCAACTCGATGGGCTCTATTGGGGAACGTCGGCTCACGCGGCGCGCCCAGGGTCACGGGCCAAGGTGCGAGTGGAGCAGGATCGCGGCGCGATCTTGCTTAGGCCTCATGGGACGGTTCCTCTTCGCTGGGCTCGGCGGGCCGTTCACCTACGGCGGGTTGGGAGGCGGCGCGGTCGTGACCCGCGTGAACCCGGGCGAGACCGCCCTCGACCCTGGGGTCGGGGCCCTCGGTGGGCTGGCCATCCCGGTGACGCCGCACTTCCGCGTGCGGGCGGAGGTCCGCTACCTGGTCACGCACGACGTGGAGGCGAAGGCGCGACGGGGGATCACTACCGACGTATCCGGCAGCCGCGGCGACTCGAACCCGGGTCGGGCCCTGTTCGGTCCACACCAAGACACGCAGTTCGTCCCGCTCCTCATCGGCCTGGATTTCGTCTTCTGACGGTTCTGCACAGTTTCCGCGGCTTGCCGTTGCCTGCAGCGCCCAATCGTGCGCGGCCGAGCGTGGAGGCGCGTGGGGCGTTCGCGGATGGCGCGTCGGAGACGAGGGCAGGAACCGCCGGCTTGGTCGGCGTGGTATAGTCTCTCAGTGTCTTGTCTCGTCTCGCTGATCGGTCTCATCTCGCTCCTGCTCGCCGCGCCGGCCCAGGCGGAGGCCGTCGAGTACAGCCTCCAGGTCGCCGATCTCATCGAGGACGCCTTCGTCCACTTCATGAAGGGCGACATCGGGCATGGGGAGGGGGAGCTCGTCCTCGCCGGCCTCGAACGGGCGCTCGATTCCGGAGAGATGAACCGGGGAGCGTTGCTCTACGACCGGGACATCTATCCGGCGGGCGAGGGCGTCGCGCGGTCGTTCGGCGCGGTGGCCGTGCGGCCGACGAGCTACTCGAGCAGCGAGGAGAAGGGGCTCTGGAAGACCGTGCGGTGGGAGGGCAAGCCAGGGGACCGGGTCGTGTGGATCGTGCGGCCCGCCACCACGCACTATGCGCAGGCCAAGCGGCTGGGCCTATCGGGGATGGCCTCCGGGCTGCGATACTACATCCCCTACGGAGTGACGCTGTCGCCGACGCCGCTGCGGGCGGTTTCGTACTCGCTCACGCTCCTCCGGTCGGGCGAGGATGGGGCGCCCCTGTGGGAGAAGTTCCTGTCGCGCGGGGTCGATCTGAAGGAGGCGCTGGCTGCCATGGTGGGCGTGAACAGCGTCGGAAGCGATTGGGTCTATTTGGTCGTCCAGCCGCCGCCGCAGCCGATGACGTTCCGGGCCGCTATCGGGTGGGCCCGGCGCGGAGCGAACGACCGCGTCATCGCCGGCACCGGCGGCACGGGGGTACGCCTGCGATGATCACGCGCCGGCTCGCGATCGCGGCGACGCTGTTCCTCACCCTCGGCATCGCCTCCGCCCAGACGAGGACTGAGGAGTCCTCCGAGGGCGGCGGGCCCCCGCCCGTTTCCCTCACCGCCCTCGTCGATCAGGTGGTGGAGCGGTTCCCCCACGTCGAGGGCGAGGTAGTGGAGGTGCGGGGGAAGACGCTCACGCTGAGCGTCGGGCGGCGACAGGGCGTGGTGCCGGGAATGGCCGTCTCGCTCATCCGGCCGGGCCGGGAGATCCGCCATCCGAAGTCCGGCGAGCTGCTCGGGCGCACCGAGGAGCCGGTCGGGCGCTCGACGGTCACCCAGGTGTTCGACGCCGTGTCGACCGCCGCGTTCGACGGCGCCGAGGCCCGCACGGGCGATCGCGTCAGCGCCGGCGAGGGCAAGACCCGCCTGACGCTTCTCGTCTTCAGGGGTGGAGTGAAGGACAGCATGGTCGAGGCGGTGACGCACGAGCTCTACGAGGGGCTCAACGCCTCCGGCCGCTTCGAGGTCGTGCTCGGGGACCAGATCACCGTCTGGCTCGCCCAGCAGGGCGTCTCGCCGGAGGCCTTCCTGCAGGGCAAGCGCGTCGCCGACGCCGCCGGTCAGTTCAAGGCCGACAACATCCTCGCGGTGGCCCTCCGGCTCGTCGAGCGCAAGCCGTTCATGGACATCCGGCTCTTCGCGCAACCGCGGCCCGAGCCCGCGCTGTCGACGGCCCTCTTCGTCCCGTCGTCGATCAAGCCCCGGACGCCCGGGCAGTTCTCGGCCTCCGACCGGGCGCGGGTCACCCCCGAGCGGAAGCCCCGCTCGCTCCTGGCGCGGCTCCTCGGCGGAGAGATGGAGGCGGGCGCGTACTCGAGCGGGGAGTCGACCATCCCGCTCAAGGAGGTCGCGCGCTTCGGCTTCCCGGTCATCGCGATGGACATGGGCATCCCCGCCGATCGCGTGCCGCGCCTCGTCATCTCCGACGGCGACCGCGTGTTCCTCTACCGGATCGTCAACCGCGCGCTCGAGGCGGAGTGGACGTACAGCGGTCACCATCCCGGCCGCGTGTTCTCGGTCTATCTGGTCGACGTGGACGGTGACGGCGTGCCCGAGGTGGTGGTCAACCGCTACGACGTGAAGCTCGGCATGAACTCCTTGATCCTGGCCGCGAAGAACGGCCGGCCGGTCGTCGTCGTCGACGACCTCCACTCGATCCTGGTCGGGCTCGACGCCACCAACGGCGGGCTGAAGCAGACCCTCTGGGCGCAGGACTTCAGTCCCGAGACGTTCTTCGGCAAGCGGAAGGTCGAGCGGGTCGAGCTGAAGAACGGAAACCTGGTCAGCCTCGGCCGGGTCCCGGTGCCGGAGAGCTTCCGGGCCACGGGTGTCACCATGTCGAACATCATGGGCAAGGACTCGCGCGCCCTCGTCTACGTGGACGAGTACAACCGCCTCCGGATCACCTCGGGCCCCGAGGAGCTCTGGCGGTCGTCCTCGGCGGTCGGTGACGGCGGCTATCTCCGGATGGAGCTGATCCGCTACGTCATCCGCGACGGCGTGAGCAAGTTCTACTCCGCCGAGCCCACTCCGCTCTCGGTCGACTTGGACGGCGACGGGAACGAGGAGGTCGTGGTCCCCCAGAACCAGCTCCCGGGGATGCTGGCCGTCATCTTCCGTGGCCCCGCGGGTGTCCGCTTCCAGCAGGTGTACTCGGGCTTCGAGGGGATGATCACGGGGCTCGGCGCCATCCCCGGCGAGGACAAGGAGCCGCCCACGCTGCTCGCGTGCGTCGTGCGCTTCTCGGGGCTCCTCAAGACGTCGGGCGAGAGCCAGATCATCATGACCACGCCGCTGGAGTAACCGCGTTCTGATCCACCCCGGCCAGCCGACAGACGCCTCCCTCGTTGCGGCCGCCGCCCTCTGACCGGCGATGATCCACGCGGTCCGCGGAGTCCACGACATCCTTCCGGCGGAGGCGGCCAAGTGGGCGCGCATCGAGGCGACGGCCCGGCGCGTGTTCGAGGCCTACGGCTACGAGGAGATCCGGCTGCCCATCTTCGAGCGGACGGAGCTGTTCGCGCGCGGGATCGGCGAGGCCACGGACATCGTCCAGAAGGAGATGTACACGTTCGAGGACCGGGCGGGGGAGTCGGTGACCCTCCGGCCGGAGGCGACCGCCTCGCTGCTGCGCGCCTACATCGAGCACGGTTTCCACGTCCATCGTCTCAAGCCGGTCAAGCTCTACACGATGGGCCCGATGTTCCGGTACGAGCGGCCCCAGGCCGGGCGGTACCGGCAGTTTCACCAGCTCAACGCCGAGGCGCTCCGCGAGGAGCACGCCGCGCTGGACGCCGAGGTGATCGCAATGCTGATCGAGTTCTTCCGCGAGCTCGATCTCGGGTCACGCGTCGCGCTCCAGATCAACACCCTCGGGGACGCCAAGTGCCGGCCGCTCTATCGCGAGCGGCTGACCGAATACCTGCGGGCCCACGCGGCCGGGCTCTGCCCGGAGTGCCGCGAGCGCACGGACCGGAACCCGCTGCGCGTCCTGGATTGCAAGAACCCGGCGTGCCGGTCGGTGCTCGACCAGGCTCCATCGATTCACGACTCCCTGTGCTTTGAGTGCGCCCAGCACTTTCTCGACGTGCGCCAGTATCTGGAGGCGATGGGGATCGCCTCCGAGGTCAACCCCCGCCTCGTCCGCGGGCTCGACTACTACGTGCGGACCACATTCGAGCTCACGACGACGGAGCTGGGCGCGCAGAACGCGGTGGCGGGCGGCGGCCGCTACGACGGGCTGATCGAGCGGCTGGGCGGCCCGCCGGACCCGGGCATCGGGTTCGCGATCGGCGTCGAGCGGGTCGCCCTTTTGCTGGCTGACATGCGCGAGGACGATTGGGAGCACCGACGCCCCGTCGCCTTTCTGATCCCGATCGGGGACGAGGCGCTCAAGCGGCTGCTCGCCGTGGCCCGTGCCGTTCGAACCACGCTGCCCATCGAGCTGGGGTACGGGAACCGCAAGCTCCGTAGCGAGCTCGAGCGGGCGCACAAGATGCGTATCCCGTGGGCGGTGATCGTCGGCGAGACGGAGCTGGCCGCCGGCTCCGCGGTGCTGCGTGACATGGAGGCGGGCCAGCAGCAGCAGGTGCCGTTCCCCGAGCTGGCGCGGAGGCTGATGGAGCTCGGAGGGCGGTCGTGACCGAGTCGCTGGGCGGCTGGAAGCGGACGCACGCGTGCGGCGTGCTGCGGGGCGGCGACGCCGGCGCCGCGGTCACGCTGATGGGCTGGGCCTTCCGGCGCCGCGACCACGGCGGCCTGATCTTCGTCGACCTGCGGGACCGTGACGGCGTGACCCAGTGCGTGTTCAACCCCGCGGAAGCGGGGGCGGCCCACGCGCGCGCCGAGGGCATCCGCGGCGAGTTCGTCCTCGCCGTGCGTGGCGTCGTCAGCCGGCGCCCGCCCGGGACCGAGAACCCGCGGCTGCCGACGGGCGAGATCGAGGTCCAGGCGCGCGAGGTCCGGATCCTGAACGAGGCGCGGCCGCTGCCGTTCCCGGTCGAGGACGAGGGCGAGGTCGACGAGCTGGTGCGGCTCCGGTACCGCTACCTCGACCTGCGCCGGCCGGCACTGCTCCGCAACTTCCGCCTGCGCGACGCGGTCACCCGCTCCGTCCGCGCCTATCTCCACGGCCAGGACTTCATCGAGGTGGAGACGCCGATCCTGACGCGCCAGACGCCGGAAGGCGCGCGCGACTTCCTGGTGCCGAGCCGGCTCTCGCGGGGGAGCTTCTACGCCCTGCCCCAGTCGCCCCAGCTCTTCAAGCAGCTCCTGATGGTCGCGGGCTTCGAGCGCTACTTCCAGATCGCCCGCTGCTTCCGCGACGAGGACCTCCGCAAGGACCGCCAGCTTGAGTTCACGCAGATCGACATCGAGACGTCCTTCCTCGACCGCGACGACCTCCTCGCCCTGATCGAGGGCATGGTGGCCGCGGCTTTCCGCGACGTGCGGGGCGTGGACTTGCCGCGCCCGTTCCCGCGCTTCACCTACGCCGAGGCGATCGACCGCTTCGGGTCGGACAAGCCGGACCTGCGCTTCGGGCTCGAGCTGGTCGACCTGACGGACCTGTTCCGGGACGGCGAGTTCCAGGCCTTCGCCCAGGTCGCGGCGGCCGGCGGGGCGGTGAAGGGCCTGCGCGTCCCCGGCGCCGGCGGGCTCTCGCGGAAGGACGCCGACGACCTGACGGCGACGGCGAAGAGCTTCGGCGCCAAGGGGCTGGTGTGGGTCAAGGTCGGCGCCGACGGGCTCCAGTCCCCGGTCGCGCGCTTCCTCGAACCGGTGCGCGCCGCGCTGCTCGAGCGCCTCGCCGGGGGACCGGGCGACCTTCTCCTTCTCGTCGGCGACGCGATGCCGCTGGCCGCCGCGGTGCTCGGCCGCCTGCGGGTGGAGCTGGCGCAGCGCCACGGCCTGATTCCCGCCGACCGGACGGCCCTCGCCTGGGTCGTCGACTTCCCGCTCTTCGAGTACAACCCGGACGAGAAGCGGTGGGAGTCGATGCACCACCCGTTCACGACGCCGCGGGACGAGGACCTGGTCCTGATGGAGTCGGAGCCGGGCCGGGCGCTGGCCAAGGCGTACGACCTCGTGCTCAACGGGCAGGAGATCGGCGGGGGCAGCATCCGCATCCACGAGCAAGCGATCCAGCAGAAGGTGTTCGACCTGCTCGGGATCGGCAAGGCGGAGGCGCGGGCGAAGTTCGGCTTCCTGCTCGACGCCCTCGAGTTCGGCGCGCCGCCCATGGGCGGCATCGCGTTCGGCCTGGACCGGCTCGTCGCGATCTTCGCCGGCGTGGACTCGATCCGCGACGTGATCGCGTTCCCGAAGACGCAGAAGGGGACGGATCCCATGATGGACGCGCCCTCTCCGGTGGCCGCCGAGCTGCTCCGCGATCTCGGCATCCGGGTGGCGGATTCGGAGAGAGGTCAGGGGTGAGCCGATCGATGCGGATGACTGGAATCGCGGATCGAGCGCCGGCTTCGTTGGCGCAATCCTCAGGGGGGAGGTTCGGAAGGGGGGCGGAGCCCCCCTCCGAGGGTGGATGAGTCAAGAAACGACCACGGTCACCCGGCGCATCGTGCTCGCCCCCGACGTGGACCTCCTGCCGCTCCTCGGACGGAGCGACGAGCACCTCCGGCTCCTGGAGTCCGCGATGGACGTCCAGATCGTCGCGCGCGGCCACGAGATCGTCCTGAAGGGCGAGGAGCCCCAGGTGGCGAGGACCGAGCGCCTCCTGGTCCAGCTCGCCGAGCTGGTCCGGGCGGGCACCTCGCTCCACCCGAGCGAGGTGCGCGCGGCGCTCCGCATCCTCGCCGAGGACGAGCACGCCGACCTGAAGTCGGTCTTCTCCGACGCGATCGCGATCCCGTCGCGCAAGAAGCTGATCGCGCCCAAGAGCCTCAACCAGCGCCGCTACCTCGAGGCCGTCCGCAAGAACGACCTCGTCTTCGCCATCGGCCCGGCGGGCACGGGCAAGAGCTACCTGGGAGTGGCGATGGCCGTGGCGGCGCTGATGAAGCGCTCGGTGGCGCGCATCGTCCTGACCCGGCCGGCCGTGGAGGCGGGCGAGCGCCTGGGCTTCCTCCCGGGGGACCTCTACGAGAAGGTCCATCCCTACCTCCGGCCCCTCTACGACGCGCTCTACGACATGCTCGAGGCCGAGAAGGTGGCGAGCCTGACGGAGAAGGGGGCGATCGAGATCGCGCCGCTCGCCTACATGCGGGGCCGGACCCTGAACGACGCCTTCATCATCCTCGACGAGGCCCAGAACGCCACCACCGAGCAGATGAAGATGTTCCTGACGCGGCTCGGCTTCAACTCGAAGATGGTCGTGACCGGCGACATCACGCAGGTCGACCTGCCCGCCTCGCGGCCCTCGGGCCTGATCGAGATCCAGTCGATCCTGAAGGGCGTACAGGAGATCAGCTTCGTCTACTTCAACGAGAAGGACGTCGTGCGCCACCAGCTCGTCGCGGCGATCATCCGCGCCTGGGATGCCTACGATGCCGGGCGCGCCGCCGGCCGCGAGGCGGGCGATCAGGGCGAGGGCGCCGGCTGAGCGCCGCCGCCGTCTCGCTGAGCAACCGCCAGCAGCGCGTCCGCCTGTCGCCGGCTCGCCTCCGTGGCGCCGCCGCGCGCGCCCTGGCCGCCCTGGGGCGCCTCGACCAGGAGTGCCACCTCACCATCGTGGACGACGCCGAGATCCGCCGCCTGAACGCCCGCTTCCGGGGCGTCCGCCGGCGGACGGACGTGCTCGCGTTCCCCCTCGATCCGCCGGTCCTCGGCGAGGTCGTGATCTCGGCGGAGACCGCCCGGCGGCAGGCCGCGCGACTCCGCGTGCCGCTCGCGCTCGAGCTGGAGCTGCTCGTGACCCACGGGGTGCTCCACCTCGTCGGGTATGATGATCGGGAGCTTCTGGAGGCGCGATTGATGCACGAGCGCGAGCGCGAGATCCTGACGAGCGCAGCCCGGGCCGTCCCCGATCGGCTGTGGCGGGGGCTCCTGTCGTCGTGACGGCGCCCTTTCGCGCCGGCTTCGTCTCGCTGGTAGGACGCCCGAACGCGGGCAAGTCGACCCTGCTCAATCAGCTGGTGGGCGAGAAGCTCGCGATCGTCTCGGCGCGCCCCCAGACGACGCGCAACCGGATCACCGGGATCAAGAACCTCCCGGCCGCGCAGATCGTGTTCGTCGACACCCCCGGGCTCCACGAGCACGGCGGCCCGCTGGGCGAGTTCATGGCCAGGACGGTGGAGCGGGCGCTCGAGGACGTCGACGTCGTCTGCCTCGTCGTCGACGCGACCGCGGCCGAGCGCGGCCCCGACCCGCGAAGCGGCGCCCTTCTCCGGACCATCACGGCGCCCGTGTTCTGCTGCCTCAACAAGGCCGACCTCGTCCGGCCGAAAGGGCGGCTGCTGCCGCTGATCGACACCTGGCGGGCGGCGCATCCGTTCCGGGAAATCCTGCCGATCTCGGCCACCGAGGGGACGAACTGCGACCGTCTCGTCGAGCTGATCGTCGAGCTGCTGCCCGAGCACCCCGCGTTCTTCCCCACCGACCGGCTGACCGACCAGCCCGAGACGTTCTACGTCGCCGAGGTGATCCGCGAGCAGATCTTCCACCTCACCCGCGAGGAGGTCCCGTACGCGACGGCGGTGCGCGTGGAGGAGCTGGTGGAGCGCACGGAGCCCGAGTGCCTGTACATCCGGGCCTCGATCTTCGTCGAGCAGGAGTCCCAGAAGGGCATCGTGATCGGCCGGGGCGGCTCGATGCTCAAGCGGATCGGCAGCTCGGCGCGCCGCCAGCTCGAGGCCTTCTTCGGGATCAAGGTCTTCCTGCAGCTCTCGGTGGCCGTGCGGCGGGCGTGGCGGAAGGACGCGCGCGCGCTGCGCGAGTTCGGGTTCCTGCTCACGTCCTGATATGGGACTGGAGAAGACGCAGGCGGTGGTGATCGGCCGGCGGGGGCTCGGGGAGAGCGACCGCATCGTCACCTTCTATACCCGCCGCTTCGGGAAGGTCCGCGGCGTCGCGCGGGCCGCCCGGCGGCCGCGCTCGCGCTTCGGGAGCGCCCTCGAGCTCTTCACGCTGGGCGAGCTCATATTCTTCGACACCGGACGCAGCGACCTGCTGCGCGTGGACCACTTCGACATCGTGCACCCGTTCAGCCGGATCCGGGAGGACCTCGAGCGCTTCGGGCAGGCGTCCTGGATCATCGAGTGCGTCGGACGGCTGACCGCCGAGCTGGACCGCCACCCCGCCCTCTACGGTCTCCTCCTGCGGGGCTTGCGGGCCGTCGAGAGCACGGCGCCCCCCGCCCGGGCGGCCATCTGCTTCGGCGTCCGGTGCGTGGACGCCCTCGGCCACCGCCTCCGGCTCGACGCCTGCGTGGGCTGCGGGCGCGCCTACCCCTTCGCGCGCCCGCATCTCGATCTCGACGGCGGCGGGCTCGTCTGCGGAGGATGCGAGCCCGAGGCCGCGGCGGGGTTCCCGGTCTCGCCCGAGGCGGTGGCGGGCCTCGAGCGGCTGCGCGCCCTGCCGTGGGAGGAGGCGGTGGCGGCGCCACTGCCGCGCGTGGAGCCCGAGCTGGCCCGGGTGCTCGACGCGCAGGTGTCCCGACTGATCGGCCAGCCGACCCGTACGCCGCGCTTCCTGCGCGAGATCCGGCGGCTCTACTCCGGAGGACGAGCATGAACATGGACACGATCGTCTCGCTGTGCAAGCGGCGGGGCTTCATCTTCCAGTCGAGCGAGATCTACGGCGGGACGGGCTCGTGCTGGGACTACGGACCGCTCGGCGTCGAGCTGAAGAACAACATCAAGCGCGCGTGGTGGCGCGACACGGTGCACCTGCGCCCGGACATGGTGGGGCTCGACGCCTCGATCCTGATGCACTCGCTCGTGTGGAGGGCGAGCGGGCACCTGGACCACTTCACCGACCCGATGGTCGACTGCCGGCACTGCCGCCGCCGCTTCCGGGCCGACCAGCTCCACGAGATGCCGTGGGTGCACTACTGCCCGGCCAGGAAGGAGAACAAGTTCGAGGTGCCGGCGGGCGAGCCCTGCAAGCACTGCGGAGCCCGGCGCACCCTCTGCCCGGAGTGCGGCCAGGGCGAGCTGACCGAGCCGCGGCAGTTCAACCTGATGTTCAAGACGTACATGGGCCCGGTGGAGGAGGACGCCGCGGTGACGTACCTGCGGCCGGAGACCGCCCAGGGCATCTTCGTCAACTTCGAGAACGTGCTCCAGTCCATGCGGCTCAAGCTGCCGTTCGGGATCGCCCAGATCGGCAAGAGCTTCCGCAACGAGATCACGCCGGGCAACTTCATCTTCCGGACGCGCGAGTTCGAGCAGATGGAGATCGAGTTCTTCGTGAACCCCCACGACACGATCGACGGCCGCCCGGCCGACGAGGTCTGGCACGAGCGCTGGATCGAGGAGCGGCTCGGGTGGTACCAGCGCTACGGCATCCGGCGGGAGAACCTGCGGCTGCGCGAGCACGAGAAGGACGAGCTGGCCCACTACGCCAAGCGGACGGCGGACATCGAGTACAACTTCCCGATCGGCTGGAGCGAGCTGGAGGGGATCGCCAACCGCACGGACTTCGACCTCAAGCAGCACGCGCAGTGGAGCGGCAAGTCGCTCACCTACTACGACGAGGAGCGCAAGACCCACGTCGTGCCCTACGTGATCGAGCCTTCGGCCGGCGCCGACCGGAGCCTGCTCGCCTTCATGGTGGACGCGTACCGGGAGGAGGAGGTGCGGGGCGAGAAGCGCGTCGTGCTCCGCTTCCACCCCGAGCTGGCGCCCATCAAGATCGCGGTGCTGCCGCTCCTCAAGAAGCGGGCCGAGATCGTCGCCACCGCGCACGAGCTCCGGAGCCGGCTCGCCCGGCAGTGGGTGACGGTCTACGACGACACGGCGGCCATCGGGCGGCTCTACCGGCGGCAGGACGAGGTGGGCACGCCCTACTGCGTGACCGTGGACGTCCAGACCGTCGGCGATCCCGAGAAGGGCGAGGCGGGCGACCAGCGCGTCACCATCCGCGACCGCGACTCGATGCAGCAGATCCGGGTGCCGATCGCGGAGCTGCCCGCCGTCTTCCCGTCCCTCTTCGCCGGCGAGAAGTGGGAGCGAGTCGCCGGGCGTTACGGGCTCGCGGGCTAGGGCGTCTGCGGGCGTGACGCCGCCGGCGCCGCCGCGCCGTCGGTGGGAACGCCGGGGGTGGGCGCGGCCAGAGCCGACGCCCTGTGGATCGGCGCCGAGCAGGCCGAACGCGGCTCGGTCCCGGCGAGGAACGCCATCGGCACCGGCCGCACGCACTGCCCCGACGGGTCCTCGTCCACCATCACCACCGTGACCCCGTCGGGGATCGGGAAGTCCTCCTTCGGCGTGCTCGCGAGCACCGTGCTCATGTAGGCGGTCCAGATCGGCACGGCGACCCGCGAGCCCGTCTCGTCCTTTCCGAGGCTCCGCGGGCGGTCGTAGCCGATCCACACGCCGGTCGCCAGGTGCGGCGTGTAGCCGATGAACCACGCGTTCGAGTAGTCGTTCGTGGTGCCCGTCTTGGCGGCGACCGGGCGCCCGAGAGCGCGGGCCGCCTGGCCCGTCCCCCGCTCGACGACGCCCCGGAGCATCGTGGTGACCACGTAGGCCACGTCGGGCGAGACCGCTTCCTTGCCCTGCGGCACGTGCTCGACCAGGAGCTTGCCCTGATCGTCGGTGACGTAGCGGATCGCCGTCGGCTCCATCCACACGCCCTGGTTGGCGAGCGTCGCGTACGCCGAGGTCAGCTCCAGGAGCGTGAGGTCGGAGCTGCCGAGGGCGAGGGTGAGGTCCGTGTTGAGCGGGCTCGAGATCCCCATGCGCCGGGCGATCTGGACGGTCCGGCTGATGCCGATCCGCTCCTGCAGCTTCACCGTGACGACGTTGACCGATTCCTCGATCGCCTGCTGCAAACTCGTCGGGCCGCGGAACTTCCGGTCGTAGTTGTCGGGCTTCCAGGGCTGGCCGCCCCGGCCGACCGGATAGGTGACGGGCGTGTCGTCGATGAACGTCGCGGGCGTGTACCCCGATTCCAGCGCCGCGATGTAGACGAAGGGCTTGAAGGCCGAGCCGGGCTGCCGGCGCGCCTGCACCGCCCGGTTGAACTCGCTGCGGAAGAAGTCGTAGCCGCCGACCATGGCCTTGATGTAACCGGTCGCCGGGTCGATCGTGAGGATCGCCCCCTCCGGTCGGTCGGGTCCCGCGGTGGCGCTGCGCGACTGCAGCGCCTTCAGGCCCTCGCGGAGTGACTGCTCGGCCTGGAGCTGCATCACCGGGTTCAGCGTGGTGTAGACGTGGAGCCCGCCCTTGAACACCAGGTCGGCGCCGAACTTCGCCTCCAGGGCCTGCTGCACGTAGTCCAGGAAGTACTGCCCGGTGGTGCGCCGTCGCTCGGGGGGCAGGAGGCCCAGATCCGAGACGTTGATCTTCCTGGCCTCGACGGCGCTGAGCGCCCCCACGTCCACCATCCGCTCGAGCACGATCGCCCGGCGCCGCCTCGCCGCCTCGGGATGATCGAAGGGGGAGTAGGCGGACGGCTTCTGTGGGAGGCCGGCGACGAGCGCGGCCTCGCGCACGGTCAGCTCGGAGACGGACTTGCCGAAGTAGGTGCGGGCCGCGGCCTCCACGCCGTAGGCGCCCTGCCCGAAGTAGACCTGGTTCAGGTACATCTCCAGGATGCGGTCCTTCGGGTAGCGCCGCTCCAGCTCGAGGGCGAGGAAGGCCTCCTTCAGTTTCCGCTCGAGGCTCTTGTCGGGCGTGAGGAAGAGGACCTTGGTGAGCTGCTGGGTGATGGTGCTGCCGCCCTCCGCGATCCGGCCGCGCCGGAAGTTCTGGTAGATGGCGCGGGCGATCCCGATCGGGTCCACGCCGAAGTGGGAGTAGAAGCGCTTGTCCTCGGTGGCGATCACCGCGTCGCGGAGCGTCTTGGGGATCGCCGAGAGCGGCACGAAGAGCCGGCGCTCGACGTGGAACTCCGTGACGAGGTTCTCGACCTCGAGGACCGTTTTGGACACCGCTGTGGATTATAGGAGATTCACGCGGCGCTTAGGCCCCGCCGGCGCGTCAGCCCTTCGAGACGCCGTACAGCAGGCCGTAGGGCTTCATCGGGTTGTGCGTGAAGCCGCGGACCCACGAGCGCGTCACGCGGAAGTCGAAGGTGTCGAGCGTGAAGAAGGACGGGACGTCCTCGCGGGCCAGGTCCAGGACCTTCCGGTAGAGCGCCTTGCGCTGGGCGGGGGAGGCGGCCGCGGCGGCCTGCTCGATGAGATTGTCCATCGCGGGGTTCGCGTAGCCTTGGGGCTTGGCGTA
>Ga0209515_10003504_pt1 | contig 22320 bp, 18 predicted proteins | sample Subgroupgradi54m_FD_187454 | JGI IMG/M metagenome (GOLD analysis project Ga0209515, IMG submission 187454) | Subsurface groundwater microbial communities from S. Glens Falls, New York, USA - GMW60B uncontaminated upgradient, 5.4 m (SPAdes)... ... | reverse complement strand
GTTTTGTCCGTCGATAATCTGAATCGTATTCAAATCGAGTCCGTCTTAATGTGTTTCCACTCCCATCCTTCTCCATGACCTGAAAAAGTTCTCCGGGCCGGACATCGTAACCATCGGAACCTGTGTCATAGGTGTAGACTTCCTGTTTCTCCAAAGTATCATCAGGTCGTCGACTTTCTTTTCGAAAAATTCTTCCTAAAGAATCGTAGGTAAACTTTGTATATTGGTTTCTGGCATCAATCTGTCTTTCCAATCGACCTCGTGCATCATAACGATATTGCCAATATCCCATGTCCGCATCGGTCATGTCTTTTTTTCGACCGAGGAGATCGTAAGAAATGGTGGTGAGTGTCCGACCGGCTCCGGTAACTTCCAGAAGATCACCCACGGGATTGTAGGTGTATTGTGTCACTGTTCCGGCAGGATCTCTCACTGCGACCAGTCGTTCCTGTGCGTCATACGTTTCCACGGTTCTCTGACCGCGTGGGTTGGTGATATTTTTTTCCAACTGTCCTGCAAGGCTGGTAAAATAATAAATAGATACATTCCCCACGGGAGAATCAGAGTCTCCGGGTGGTGGTTGCACAAAAGTATCCCGACCCATGAGATCTTTTTGTTTGTGATAAGTCCTGAGACCGGGATCAATGAAAGAAAGAAAATCACAATTCTCAGCAAAGACAGGCTCTGTCTGGGTCTCTTGACGACCACCATTGCTGACTCGGTATTGAATCCGACGATAATTTCCCCTCTCGGACTGAACACATTTTTGCAATACCTGACCGGAAGCGGAATAACTTTCACTGCTCAGAGGTGCTGGGTCATCCGGCAGAAATTCATGGGTGGTCGTATGAAGACCAACTTCTGTACGACCATCAATATTCAAGTCCGCATATTCGTAAGCATTCCTCTTGATGAGAGTTGGCGCTCCTGTGGAGGAAAGAATATATTCTTCAATAGGACGACCAAATCCATCCCGAACAATTCTCTTGCCCACCCCTTGTGGGCCTCGTTCTTCAGCCACTTCTCCGGTCAATCGCTCAAAAATTCTGTTGGTCGTGAGAGGCCTGCCACCGGGTGTGGTCACCGTTTCGCGGAGGGGAAACAATCCCGCTGAGTCATACTCAATGGTTTTAATGATTCCATCCGCATCGGTCATTTGAGTCATGTTTCCCAGGTCATTGAATGCTCTTGTCGTAGTTAATCTTTGAGAACCATCCGCATTTACAAACAAACTCTCCCGAGTGGGATTGCCAAAATTATCGTAGCCAAATTCTTTTTTTCTTAAAATTATTCCACGAGGATCTAATTTAGTTTGAAACTGCGGGCGGTCCAAGATGCGATGGCCGGAAAAAGCAGTCGGTGGTATGTATTCAGTGGTGAGAGAAAAGAGTTGGCTTCCACCACCATCATAATGACTTTCAGACGTGATGTTTCCAAAATTGTCATAGGCATAATTCACACGACTGATACGAGGTACTCTACTTTCAGTGACTGTTTTGCGGACAGAAGTTTGTTGAGGATAACAAAGATCAGGTCCACAACTAAAATTATCGCTCATGCCATTCACAACATTCCACGTCATCTCTTGACGAACGATCTCCTCTCTCTCTCCGGGAATTATTTCCTGAAGAACAAGTTGAAGATAAGGTTTTCCCGAAAGGGCGAAGTGTCCGTAGCCGCTGTCATCAAAGGACAAGGAAGAGGTCGGTCCTATATCACCTCTGGCTTGGCGATACTTTGTGACTGTTGCATAAGGAATCCAGTCTTCTCTTATACCCCTCATCGGCTTCTTCGTCACTTCCTGAAAACCGTTGAAGCGGGCAAAGTGGGAACGCAAGAGACTGCTGTCTGTCGGATCCCGGGAGGGAGCCATGATGGCATGCCGGACAAAATAATTTCCTCCCTTAAATTGATAAGTCGTCCAACGCATACCGGGATGACGTCTTGATTCCGCAGAAAACCCGGGAGGCGCCGTGAAGGTAGGATCTTCCGAATAAACATTGTGAACGATGTTGAGATTAAAAGGCAAGAAGCGATGATCGGAGGAGCCGCTGATAGTTTGTTGTCGGGAAGAGGGTTGGTATTCAATGGCCGTTGCTCCACCTTTTCCATCACGAACTTCTTTTAATGCTCGAATGGGTTGATTAATATTCCTGTTTGACCACCAGGAGGGGCTGTCTGAAAAACTGATGGCATTTAACAAGAGCGGATAAAATTCGTAGAGATGGCGGCCTGCTTCACTATGATTGTCAACCACAAGCCGGTCAGGTAATCCATCACCGTTGAAATCGTTAAAAAACACATACTGATTATTCTCATCATTATGATTGGTGATATGACCACAGGCTTCTCCAGGAGCACGATCATTACTCACAGGGTCTCTCATCTCAACGGCAGGAGAAAGCGTAGCAAAAGATTCACCAGGAGCCACTCCCCGATAAAAATGAACTCGAAAAACGCATCGTTCGGAATCCCCCTCGACGCGATCCAAATAACCATCTCCATTCACATCCAACCAGTCAGCACGCTCATCAATACGACCGGTTCGAATGGGATCAAAAATACCAATAGAGTCAAAACCATTTAATGTAAGGCTTCCATCAGCTGCCCGTGCTTCCAAAGTTGCCCAACGATTACCCAAGTTGAGAATGATGGCAATACCGGGTCGGTATGTTCCATCAGCAGCTCCCAAGTCTGCAAAAAGAACTCTGTCGGGCAAGCCATCGCCGTTCATGTCACGAATAAAAACGGTTGTACCCAATCTATCTGCAGAGAAAATCTTGGAGAGTTCACGCCGGCCAGGATCAAGTTGAAATATAGGATCTCTCCAGAAATTTGAAACCGCACTGAATCCTGCACCTGTGTTGTAATAAACATTAAAACCACCACGATCACGATCTCCAACAACACGGTCCGGCAGACCATCACCGTTCATGTCAATTAAGGCCCTGTCCTCATCACTTGAACCTGACCAATCTCCTGTATATGGATCTCGCCAGGCAGCCACTGGTCCCCAACCACGGCCTGTATTGAAGGCAATAAAAAAATTGGCGACTTGACGATCTCCCACATAATCAACAGCCGCACCAAACACCCGGTCAGGTAGGCCATCACCGTTCATATCCATCAGGAAAACTCTCTGATGACCATCCTCGTAAGCATTCAATTTCCCTGAACACGAAAAGTAGGTATAACGACTCCCACAAGGTCGAAGAGGATCGGACCATCGTGATCGTCCCGGAATGGAAACAAAACCATTTCCATTATTATAAAGAACTTCAAAACTACCATCTCTATTGGCGACAACATGATCCACAAGACCATCTCCGTTCATGTCGGCAAAAGCAGAAGTTTCATTAATAAATCCACCCACTCCATCGGAGTCATCTCGCCGTTCGAACACCCGCCTCTCTCCAGAAAAAGAGAGATCCCTTTCACCAAAATAAGAAAACGTAACAGGTGGCAGTGAAAGAACAGAAGCAGGAGACGTTTGTTGATAAGAAGACAGGAATCGAATACGAGTTAACGGAGAAACATCATAGGACAAGTTGGTTCTTTGCAACACACGGCCAGAAGAGCGGACTTCGATGGATTTTAATACGAGATAGAGTTGTACCCTTGGGGTAAAGTTTTCACGAAAGGAAGGAAAATGAGCATTATCATCTGGTCTTCGTGGATCATCAACAGCTCTTCCAACTTCAAAAATAATTTCGGTATCCTGATAAACCATTCTTTGTGGGAGTTTTTCTGCACTGTAATAAACGAGGAGCTCGTTATTATTGGGATCCTCAACACGGTCAAGCATCCAGCGGGCTATCCGAATACCAACTTCACCCGGTTCGGTCGTTGCGGGAGAGGAACGAGAATCCGAAACAGTTCCAAAATAATATTTGACTCCGCTCTTGTCGATAGCCACCCACCCGGCGTCAATACCAAGAGGCAAATGAATATGTATGTAGTAGGTAAATGAAGATTCAATACGAGCCCGGTAAACATCTCCTGTTTGAGGACCCGTTGCAGTGATTCCATAACTGGAAAGATCACTCACATCAAAACGAATGGCTGTGAGTTCTTCCGCCTTACCCGCCAATCTTATTTCAAATTTTGAGCCTCTCGTATAATCAATCAAACCCCAGTCTTCGGGAATCCTGGTAATCGAACCAACGTCAAGTTCCCAACCATAACCCACCCAACTGTTTGGGTTTCGTCGGGTGCTATTATAATTGAGATTGAGACTGGGTTGAACACTGCCACGGGCGGGAGGAGTTGGAATATTAATTGAGTAGGTTGCTGCGCCGGCAAATTCATCAGCTTCCACAGAGGGACCGCTAGAATTTGTACCTCCGGGTCCCTGCAAGGAAACATCCGCATAAGCCGTTGCTGCAGATCCTAACAGAGCTAATATTCCAATAATTTTTAAATACGTCATTCTGTCTCTCCGTACTCAGGACTCAATGGGGCAAACTATTGTACTGACGATCACGCTGTGGTTGCTGATTTGGACATGGTCCATCACAGGGGACCTCTGGAGATATACGAAATATTCCACTTCCTTCTGTACCTCCGCTTCCACCAGTCCCCCCACTCCCTCCAGATCCTCCCGATCCTTGAGAAACCGATGGTGAAGCTCCACCTCTGCCTGCGGCCGATCCACCTGTGCCTGTAGTTCCACCTGTTCCGGAAGTGGGTGATACGGGATCACCACAACTGCACGACATGAAAAATAACAAACTCAAAATTAAAAAATAAATTTTCATCGATCCTCCTCAGAGTTACAACCCCTGACACGTTGAATGTCGTTGTGAAAAAGTTTCAAGCCCCCCAAACCGGAACCATTGTTGAAAACAAACAAAAGATCAGATTTTCCATCGTTGTCATAGTCAAAAACACGGGCACCTGTCACGCTTACCGTATGGCCATCGATACGATCCATTCCCAAAGGGAGGGCATGATCTTCAAAACGTTCCACGACTCGGTCGGGTATGTGAAGACGAGGTATATAAAGGAGGTTGGGTTGTTGGGCCCGACCCAAAAATTGCCAGGGTCGTTGATCTCCCAAAAAATCTCCCCAGACCACTCGAGTGGTTCGCCCAGGATCACGAATAGCAAGAGCAGAAGCTCGATCCGAAAAAGTCCCATCAGGATTTTGAACAAAAAAGAAATTGGCGGCACCGGGGGAGAGACGTTCATTATAAGTCACAACAGAGAGGGAAGGGTTGATTTCTTCCTGATAGGTGACCCATTCCGCATCCAGAGTGGCTCCTGAAGCCACAGTCCCGTCTGTGAGCTCCACAGAAGTGTAGTGTCCATTGGAATTTTCCACAAAATGACGGTTTCTTCCCGTGGGATTTGAAATGTAAATATGATTTCGTCCTCCAAAACCATAACGGGTCACCGCAAAATCGGCAGCTTCTCCAGGCTGATCTTCCAAGCCTGAATCATGAGTGGCTTCCACAAAGTGTCCTCCTTCATAACGATAAGCACGTGTTCCATTGTCTGTTCCAAAAAGAAGATAAGGTTCCACAAACACAGCTGCTGTTCCGCGGAGCAGAGCATCTTCAGACCGAAGAGCATCAGGCACGCGCACAAACAATCCACCATTATTTTGGAACAAAACATTGCCGTTGGGTCCCGCAAAGAAAAGATCCTGATCCCCATCTCCATCATAATCACCGGCGGCAGCCGCCACACTGGCGGGAACGGTGTTGAGTCCAAATCGTGCTGTTACATTGGTGAAAGTACCACCGACATTTTGAAAAAGTTCGGGAGAGACTGTTCTTTTTAATAGGAGAACATCGTTTGGAAGACGATCCGAATCGAGGGCAAAAACCAGAACATTTGAATTTTCACCGGAACTTAATAAGCCCTGCATCACGCTTCTTTCGGGAAAACGAACGCACAGTTCTTGTCGTCCTCCGGAAACATCAAACTCAACACGATCAGGAAGAATCACACCTCCCGTGCAAGTGCTAGGAACACAAGCTTCTACAAGGGGGATGTCCCGATGAACATCCACACCCATATTTCTCGGATTTTCCCGATCACCAATAAAAACATCAGGAAATAAAACCGGAGACACATCAAAGGAAGTAGGTCCACCCTCAGAACCACCATCAAAAGGTATGGGAAGGTTCGGTTGGAGAGGATCAGCGCAACCAATCGCCAAAGTACCTGCAAGGGTTAAAGATTGTAATCGCATCATTATCTCCCACACATCCACGGCTCTTGGCCCGGGTTAAAAATACTTCGACAGTTATCCCTTGAATCGATGATCCCGTCATTGTCCGAATCCGGTATGAGAGGGGACGATTCACCCAAATAACTTTCCCAAATACCATTGCCATTCGTGTCTTCCTCACCATCCCTCAATCCATCACCATCGGTATCCGGATTGAGAGGATCTGTGTCAATTCCAGGATCATAATGGCCATCCCCATGTGTTTCCACCCAGTCACTCAATCCATCTCCATCCGAATCTGCATTGTAGGCCGATGTTTCTCCAAGTTCTGGATCCCAACGACCATTATGATTGGCATCTTCCACAGAGTCCGGAAGACCGTCTCCGTCGCTGTCTGTGGATGTTGGAGAAGACCCACCGGAAGCCGGAGTTCCATTGCCTGTTTCTCGTGAATCCACAATTCCATCCAGATCCTGATCACGGCCCGCCATCACATTGGTGGCGTATTCTGAAGTATCACCCGGATCTGTAAAACTGAGAGCCGTGACCCATTGGTCATCAAAAGAATTAAAAGAAGAGTGAGGTGGAATACGAATATTACGTCTGACAATAGGAGATTCTCCATAAAAAGTTTCTCCACCTCCATGGGTTCTCCCACGTCCACGGTCTTCTTCAGGAACACCGTAAAGTTCCACACGGTTTCCAGATTGCGCTAAGCCCCAGCTCCAGTAACGAGCTTCTCCTGTGGGTGAATTCACCAGAGGGAACACTTGAAGGTAATCAATGGTATTCAAAAGATGATTGGGTCCTTCATCAAGATCTCCCGGATCATTCCAGGTGATTCCATCACCCAAAAGATCCAGATCTGGTTCTAATCCATAGTTTCTGGAAATAGTGTTGTGTGTCACCTTGTGATGCTCACTGGTGGCATCACCCAAAATAATGACACCGCCGTCCCGATTGTATTGAATGATATTTTTATCCCGTTCAAAAGACTCTCCACCTATCGTGATATTTCGTGATCCTTCAAGAATATGAATGCCACTTCCACCTGAACCATTGCCGTCAAAACATTCTATGGATTGAGAGGCCAGTCTTTGCCCCACAGGACATCCTCCATTAGCTAGAATTCTGTTTTTCAAAATGTGTGAATCAACCGATCGAATGTAAATTCCGCTCATAGCATTGCTTCGGATGTTGTTACCGGAGACGGTAAATCTTTCACCCTCCAGAAAGAGTCCGTGGCGATAGGACTGCGCAATGGTGTTGTCGAAAATTTCGTTGTCATTGCCCTCAAGACCAATGGCATTGAGACGGGAAGCTTGAATTTGGTTATTCTCGATGATGTGGCTGTTATTTCCCTGGCCTGCTATTCCGTTGGCTTCACTGTGAGTGATTATATTGCCCTTGAAAGTGAAATCATTGCCACGAAAGGCAATGCCAGCCCATCGGGGATGCAGGATGGTGTTGGAAATAAATTGGTTATTGTTTCCCAAAGTCGCAATGCCATCTTCGCTGCTGTCTTCAATATGGCTGTTGCTTACCGTTGAATCAGAACCCTCCAGACGAATACCGCTGGAAGGACTTTGTGATATCTGGTTTCCATCAAGGTTGAGATGATTCCCCTGGGCCATAATACCCATTCGTCCCACTCCAAGATGAGAAATAATGTTTCGCAAAATCTGCGCCCCATCTCCTAATTGAACAATGCCCATCTCTCTCGGTGATTCAATCCGATTTGTTTCCATGATGTTGCTATCGGCCTGAGAAAAGATGCCGTGAAGAGAGCCCCTCTCGATCACATTTTGAATAATTTGATTGGCACCTCCATCCATGCCTGGGTGTTCGGAGGCAAAGTGGTTGCTTAAAACAACGCCATATCGATTAGGTTCTGAAGAACCTCTGCGATCGACATTAAAACGATTTTGAAAAATCCTGTTTTCTCTTCCAAAAACGCAAATACCGGCACCACTTTCATTACCGAGGAAGGTGATACCTTCTACAGTGTTGGTGTTGGAATAAATATTCAAAATACAGGAATCTCCCTCTACGGAACCGCCTCCTGAAATATGACTTCCTTGAAGGATCGTTTCACGTTCGGAATGACCTTTTATATGAATCCGACCTTGGCAATCTTTTGGGATTACAAGGGGGGACGTTAAATTGATGGCAATAGGTCCAATTGTTGGTGGGTTAAAGGTGATGGTATCATCTCCCGGTCTCCGACAGGATTCTTGTAGTACATCTCTCAAGCTTCCTTCGTAAACGGTCCCAGTAGTATCCGTATCGCGCAACTCTGCGACAAGCCTCTCCTCTGTAAAGGCGCGTGTTGAACAAAATAAAATAATCAGCACAAAGAGGATTTTTTTTCTGATCATAAACTATCTCGCCTCTACAATCTGAAATGACACACAACGGTTTCTGGAATCATCGGCAGTTATCAGCGGCGTACGAGGACGACGACCATGATAACTCTGCTCTCCATAAACAAGACGATCTTGCGACACCCCATGAGTCGTTAGATATCTGACAACAGCTTCGACGCGTTGCCGGCTCAGAGCTCTATTTTGTACTTGCCGACTTTCATCAGGACCAGCCTCATTGGCATAACCATCAACCTGTAAGGAAGCATTAGGGACTTCATTTAAATATTCAATCACAGCATCCAAATTTGCATTTCTCCTGTTTTCCAGGGGAACTCTCACAAGCCCTCGATTAAAGAGGAAAGGAGTTTCCACCAAAAGTCTGGCCGGTGAAGGAAGTTGAGGTGGTGGTGACGATGGACATATTGGTGGAGGAGGTGGCGGTGGCACGTACTGGACAGGGCCGATAATGGGTGTGGAGCAAGTGTTTGAGCCTGCCCATCCTCTGACAGTTGCAGTATAAGTCGCTCCTGAATCAGGTATATGGTCAATACTTTCCTGAAACTGATATTGATGCAAATGATCCCCGTTCTGTTGGACAGGAAGATCAAACATTTCGCTTCTTGCACTTCTACTACTCTGTCCATTCACCCGTCTCAGAGACAGGCCATTGTTTTCATTTTCTCCTCCATCCGTCGTCACCTGAAGCACGACCTGATTATTTATCAGAGAAGGCTCGATACGGCATGTGGGAAGAAGGAAAGTATTTCGCGGAGGTGGTGGTTCCGGTGTGCGGTCCCACAACACACGGATGCCAAATCCGGCCAAGGTACTGTCATAATGGGTTTCTCGTCCGGCAACACTGATCAAAGACTGTAAAAAAACATGAGGCATAAAAGCAAGATGCGAGTCAGGCCACCTTAAATTAACACCACCATAAACTCTTCCACCTGCAAGAATGTCAAAAGACGGATCAGGAGTGGTCCCTCGGCCATATTGGAGTTCGCTATATCCCAGACTGACTCGTGCTTGAGCGCCAAGAATAAGAAATCCAAAAAGTTCCAATTGCCCTCCAAAAAACCCCGAAGCTCCTACTTCGTGAGAGCCTAGATTAGAAAATCCTCCGGCGGTGAGATAAGCGCCGCCACCTATTTCATATCCTGCACGCACCAGAGGGCTTCTTCTCCATATTTGATTCAAAGTGCCGACTTCTGCATTTAATCGAAAATAATCCGTATGGAAGTGAGGGAATTCAGGAGTACTCTCAATAGCAGGGATCGAGAGTGCTGTGTCGATAAGTGTATAGTGATGAGGTGCACGCTCATGTCTCGCCATGTTCTCTCGGATGCGGTCTTCATGTCCCATTATCTCGCCCTCCCTGTGAGGTGGACTCTTTGAGTTCCACAATGAAACGAACGAATTTCCAGAAAGCTGTCATAATCGCCCGCTGTGAGATGTTGAAACAAAACGGGGACTGTCAATTCTTCATCACGCGCAAGAACAAATCCACGCAAGCCTGGAACCATCCCTAGGTTGGTTGTGGAAATGGTAAATCCCCACGGTGTGTTGTCGGCATTCGGTGGTTGTGTGTCGCCAGCACGAAGACGATTGGCCAAAGTCACATCACGAACTAAAACTTCCTGGTCGCTCACACTCACATCTCCGAAATCCAAATGGTCCGGTGTGATAGAACAATCAGGAATCTGAACGCCCGTCCCTCTCAAGGCAATCGGAGGAAGTGGATCGGGATTATTGGTGATAAGTTGAATTTGTGCAGAGGCAAAACCTCTTCTTCTGGGAATAAAACTAACAGGAACAAAAATACGATTTTGTGGAGGAATGTGTGTGATCTCTCTTGGATAAGAACCCAACTGAAAGAAACCTGCCGCTTCCGTTGGCGAGACACTTCCTATTTCAATCCTTTCAATCCGTGCGGGTTCCTCACCGACATTCTCAATCTCAATGACTTGATGCTGGTTTCTCCGACTCCCAAAAGCGTTTCCTTCACCAAAATCAATGGTTGTCGGACTTCGTAGTACCAACTGCGGAAAAACTCCACGGTGGGGATCTGTTCCCTCAGCCACCTCAACTCCATCAGATCGTCCATCACGATCGGTATCGGGATCTCGAGGATCCGTTCCGACAGCGTACTCACGACGATCAGGCAAACCATCCCCGTCGGTATCGGTATCGGGTCCTTCCGGAAGGGGAAAAATAATTCCGCAACGTTCCGACCAGGCGGTGACATTTTCTCCATAAATACCACGCGCACGCACACAATAACGAGTTTCTGCACGAAGAGCTAAAATCCCATTTCGATAAGGAACATTAATGATCCGTCCGTCATGCGGAAAGATTTTTGTACTGTAGATAGTCCAGGGAGGGAAAAGACCACCGGTGTCTGGTTTAACCTGCACTTCATAGTAAGTCAGGTTTGGATCTATAATACCGTTGGTTTCCACTTCTAATCCATGGTGAATAGGACCTTCGAGAGTGACAAAGTTGGCATTGGTGATGGTAACGTTGGGAAAAGCCCAGAGAGGTGACTGACTGAGAATGACGGTCAGGAGGGTTCCAAAAGCTGGAAGAAATCTCTTCATAAGCGGTGCCCCAAGAGCTGTGTTTCAAACGTCTAATATAATAACTCGTCACTTGTCTAAGAAAAGTTGCGGATTATTTGTCGAAACTAATTCTTTCTTTTTTATTATAATATTGTTATTATTTTATAATCAATTTGGAGGTTTAATGAACATACATCCCATAGATCAGATTGAATCGATTTCAGACTTTAGGACAAAAACGGATCGAGTGCTAAAAGGTCTCTCCGATCAAAAAATGATTTTACTGACACAGCACGGGAAAACCTGCGCTGTTCTTGTGGATCCTAGTGATTATGAAGAAACGTTGGAACGTCTACGGTTGGCTGAAAAAATTCTTCAAGGAGAAAAGGAAATCGAAGAAGGAAAAGGAGTTTCTCACGCCCAAGTGATCAAGCTTTCTAAAACCTGGCTCTCATGAAGAGATTAAAAATCACCTGGTCTCCAAAATCCATTCGGCATTTTTCAAACTGGATTCGATATATTGCACGAGATTCTGTAAAAACAGCCGAGAAAGAACGGCTCAAGCTCCTCAAGTCTGTGACCCAACTCCAAATATTTCCTCGTTCTGGAAGAATGGTACCGGAATTTAGCAACCCTAGTCTCAGAGAGATCATTCAAAAACCCATTCGGATTATTTATCGAGTGAAATCAAAAGAAATAAGACTCCTCACTTTTCATCATTCAAAAATGCAGTTGGATCGTGCGTTGTTTGATTAGAGTAGGATTTACGCTGCCACGAAATACATCTTTGGACAGGCCTTAACGGCCACGAAAAGGAGGGCGTCGATCATGATCACGACGTGGCGGGGGTCGATCCTCACGTGGCGGTGGTGGCACATAGCCTTCAGGACGTGGCATTGTTTCTTTTCGTGAGAGAGCAATCTTGCCATCCGCTTCCATACGCACCACTTTCACATCCACCTCATCCCCTTCGTTCAACACATCACGAACGTTGTTGATGCGATGATAATCAATTTCGGAAATGTGAAGGAGTCCATCTGTATTCGGCAAAATCTGAACGAAAGCACCAAACTCCGCGACTTTCACAACTCTCCCATGATAAATTTTCCCCAGCTCCGGAACAGCGGTGTAATGTTCCACGCGCTCTACAGCCTTTTGCATCGCGTCCGCATCATTCGAGTAGATATTGACACTTCCATCATCTTGTACATCAATTTTAACACCCGTCTCATCGATAATGCCGCGAATATTTTTTCCACCAGGCCCGATCAAGGCCCCAATTTTTTCTTTATCAATCTTCAAACTCTTGATCCGTGGAGCATAAGGAGAAATTTCCTTACGAGGTTCTGTAAGAGCCAGTTCCATCTTTTCCAAAATATGAAGTCGACCTTGACGTGCTTGTTCCAAAGCATCCTGCAACAAAGATTCTGTCACGCCAGCAATCTTGATATCCATCTGAAGGGCTGTGACTCCTTGCTTGGTTCCTGTCACCTTGAAATCCATATCTCCGAGATGATCTTCATCACCCAGTATATCTGAAAGTACAGCCACACGATCGCCTTCCTTCACCAAACCCATAGCAATACCGGCCACCGGTGATTTCAAAGGAACTCCGGCATCCATGAGCGAAAGAGTTCCACCACAAACACTAGCCATGGAAGACGATCCATTGGATTCTAAAATTTCAGAGACAACACGCACCGTATAAGGAAAGGAAGATTCATCAGGAATCATACGAGCCAAAGATCTTTCCGCCAAAGCCCCATGACCGACTTCCCTTCGCCCTGGAGATCTTAAAAATTTTACCTCTCCGGTAGAAAACGGTGGAAAATTGTAGTGCAGCATAAATCTCTTGGTCCATTCTCCCTGAAGGGCATCAATGGTCTGTTCATCATCACCAGAACCCAGAGTGGTTGCCACCAAAGCCTGAGTTTCACCCCGAGTAAAAAGAGCGGATCCATGGGCGCGTGGCAACAAACCCACTTCACACGTGATTGGACGAATTTGATCGTACTTGCGTCCGTCGATACGAGTTTTTTCATCCAACACCATTTTACGCATAAGGTGATATTGCATCTCTTCAAAGAAAGAGGAAATTTTCTTGGTAACGGTTCCATCATCGTCGGCAGGAACTTTGGCTGTCTTTGCTTCTTCCTTCAAAGCACCAATGACTTCTCCCCTCTTGGCTTTTTCAGGAATACGAATGGCTTCATTCAAACGTTTTGAAAATAGCTGTTCTATTTCTTTCTTGAGAGTTTCATCCACCACAGGAGGAGTCATTACCAATTTTTGTTTTCCACATTTTTTCTGCAACTCTTCTTGAAGAAGCAAAATAGGTTGAATGGCTTTATGTCCAAAAGTAATCGCTTCGATAATTTCTTTTTCAGAAACCTGTTCCGCTCCCCCTTCCACCATCACCACCGCATTCTTGCTGCCGGCTATGATAATATCAATATCACTCACATCCATTTCATCCGGTGTCGGATTGCAACGCAACACGCCGTCAATACGACCCACACGCACACCAGCGATCGGTCCTAAAAAAGGTGCTTCCGATAACATTAAAGCTGCAGAAGCCCCAACCATCGCCAAAACATCCGGCTCATTGTCCGGATCGACAGACAATACCGTAGCGATCACTTGCACTTCATGACAAAAACCTTCGGGAAACAAGGGACGCACCGGACGATCAATAAACCGACTGGTGAGTGTGGCGAGCTCACTGGGACGACCTTCTCTCTTGAAAAAACCACCGGGGATTTTTCCAGCAGCAAAAGTTTTTTCGATGTAATCGACCGTCAATGGAAGAAAATCAATTCCTTCTTTGGGTTTACTGGAAACAACAGCGGTGACTAAAACAATCGTGTCTCCGCAACGAACAGTAACAGCACCGCCGGCCTGCTTGGCCATTTTCCCGGTTTCAATCGTGAGCGTACGACCGCCAAATTCTGTCTCGAATTTCTGATACATAAACATCTCCTTAATATATTAAATAAAAACTCTTGTTATTAAATGGGGGAATGAACTTGGAAGGGACTCTGATAACTTATAACCTCAACATCCTTTTTTTTAGAATGCTGCTTTATAAATTATCAGCCCCTTCAACAAAATTTCCCGCTACTTTCTTAAACCTAATTCCTGCGTCAACTTTTTATAACGATCCGTATTCTTGTTCTTTAAATAATCCAAAAGCCGACGACGCTGACCAACGAGCTTCAGTAACCCACGTCGAGATTGGTGATCTTTCACATGAGACTTAAAATGACCCGTCAGATGACTAATACGCTCGGAAATAAGCGCAACTTGAACTTCTGGGGATCCCGTATCGGTCCCATGGACTTTGAATTTGCTGATCACTTCTGCTTTGGGTGAACTCATAATGTCGTCTCAGGTAACATATGGTTTTTTCGTTGTAAAGTCCTAATTCCCCAGCTTGGAAAACAACTTTTCAACCCGTACAACTTCGTCGTTTGTTTCATCATAAAAAAATTCAATTTGGGGCATTTGTCTTAAATTCAGGATGGGGGCTAGTTTACGACGGATAAAGGGACTGGCACGATCCAGACCTTCTTTAATTTTTTCTCTTTCTTTGGAAGTGCCGGAAACTTCGTAATAAATACGCGCCAAACTCGTATCTTTGGTAAGCATCACACGCGTGAGTGTCACTCCTTTAATAAGAGGATCGATCACCTCAAAAAGCAGGATAGAACTAACAGCATGCTGAATCTCTTCTTGGAGACGGTTAATACGATGCGAGCTCATATTTAACTCATGGGGAGATAACTACAAAATTAAAACTTACCGGCGATCTCTTCGATGATAAACGCTTCGATGATATCACCCACTTTAACATCATTATAATTCTCAATGCCAATGCCGCATTCAAGTCCTGTTGTTACTTCGCGAGCATCATCCTTGAAACGTTTCAGCGAAGAGAGCTTACCTTGATAAACTACCGTTCCATCGCGAAGCAGACGTGCCGATGCCGACCGTACGATTTTTCCATCCATTACACCACAACCAGCAATGGTGCCCACTTTAGAAACAGTAAAGGTTTGTCGGACTTCGGCACGACCCAAATATTTTTCTTCATAAGTAGGTTTGAGGAGACCTTCCATCGCTTTTTTCATTTCATCCACAACCTCATAAATAATACTGTAAGAACGTATCTGAATCTTTTCTCGTTCAGCAAGTTCCCTAGCTTTAGAATCGGGACGAACCTGAAAACCAATAATGATCGCCCGCGAGGCCACCGCTAACATAACGTCTGATTCGTTCACAGCACCCACACCCCCATGTAAAATACTAATGCGAACACGATCATTGGAAAGTTTGGCCAACACCTCTTTCAGAGCTTCCACCGAGCCCTGAACATCCGCTTTCACAATAATACGTAATTCGGGAAGTTCTCCCTGAGCAACTTTAGCGTAGAGATCTTCCAATCGTGTGGGTTGAACAGCCGCCTGTTGTTTGAGTTCGCGAACTTTCTTTTCACGATGCTCAGCAATCAAACGAGCGTCTTCTTCCGAATCCATCGCATAGAGCTTGTCACCTGCCATGGGAACATCCGACAAACCCAAAACCTCAACAGGTTTGGAAGGACCGGCTTCCTTGATATTGGATCCTTGAGAATCAATCAAAGCCCGGACTTTCCCAGCAGCGGCACCCGCCACAACAATATCTCCCACTTTCAAAGTTCCTTCCTGAACCACAATGGTCACTATCGGCCCTCGACCCTTGTCTAAACGTGCTTCGATGACAGTTCCCACAGCTCGCTTGTCCGGATTGGCCTTCAACTCTAAAACTTCCGATTGAATTAAAATCATTTCTAAAAGTTCTTCAACACCTTGTTTCGTTTTTGCCGACACGGGAAGAATGATCGTATCACCACCTAATTTTTCAGAAACCAAACCATGCTCCATCAAGCCACGTTCCACACGACCCAAATCCGCTTCGGGCTTGTCCATTTTATTGACAGCGACAATGATGGGTACATTGGCTGCTTTGGAATGATGAATCGCTTCGATCGTCTGTGGCATAATTCCATCGTCACCGGCCACCACAAGAATGACAATATCAGTGACTTGAGCTCCGCGGGCTCGCATTGCCGTAAAAGCTTCATGGCCCGGAGTATCAATGAACGTAATGGTTCCCTTCGGAATCGTCACATCATAAGCACCAATGTGCTGAGTAATTCCACCCGCCTCACCAGCAGCAACCTGCGCACTGCGAATGGCATCGAGCAAAGATGTTTTTCCATGATCCACATGACCCATCACGGTCACAATCGGAGGCCGGACTTTTTTGAGTGCTGGATCTTCCTGTTCCGTTTTGTTTTCCAAAACGGAATCTTCCTGAAAAGATACATTTTCTACTTCGTAACCAAAATCATGGGCCACCAACAAAGATGTATCACTGTCAATCAGTTGATTGATCGTCACCATGACTCCAAGATCCATGAGTTTCTTCAAAACATCTCCGGCCTTCACACTCATACGATGGGAAAGATCAGCCACCGTCATGGCACCTTCCATACGAATCACGCGTTTAATCGCTTTGGGTGTCGTAATTTCTGTTTTTTTGAATTCCTTACTATGCATCAGAACTCTTTTCTTTTTCTTAGAGTTCTTGTCGGGTTTGAAAACACGTTCGAGACGTTCTGGAGCTACTTCCATAAGTTCAGCGGCTTTTTTCAGACCACCCGCTCGCTCGATCATCTCCATTTCAAGTTCATCACGACTTTTCTTCTTGGCTGTTTTCTTGGGCTTGTCTTTTTCAGAAACAGGTTCCACAGCAACCACACCCGGTCGTGTTGTCGTAGACGTGGATGTTTTGATTTCAGTCGTTTTGGCTGCTTCTGTTTTTTGTGAAACTGCTGAAGCAGTTTTTTCAGTGGCCGTCTTCTCTGGAGCTTCTGTAGAAACAGGAACGACTTCCTCAGGAGGTGGTGTCGTTTCTACCTTGGCACGTCGACGAATGATGGTCGACTTGACTCGCTTTTCTTCAACACCAGCTTTGACATCCATAAAGTTGATACCTTTTATAAGCCTAAAGCCTCACGGCAACTTTCAATGAGCTGTTGCGCCTTGGCAGAAGGAATGCCTGTTTTTTCAGACAACTCTTCGGGAGACGATTTGGCAACCTGTGTGGGAAGCGTAATACCAGCCGCCGCCAAGAGCTCCAACGTTTTTGCTCCCATGCCTTTCACGGTTTCCAGGGATAAATCACTGGCACTCACTTCATCATTATGAGAAACCCCAGAACCTTCAGCTGCTTCCGCACGCTTCTTCTCCACATACTCTTTCGCAATCACCTGCAACTCCTGAAGACGAGCGGCGCCCAAACCAGGAATTTGCTGCAACTCTTCCAAAGAAGCCGCTGCAATTTCTTCGGGACTCCGGAAAGCATGACTATAGAGGATCATGGCATTGCCTTCATCAATTCCCAAGGCTTCCACTAAGGTCATCTTGGCTTTCTTGGCCATTTCATCCAGCTTGGATTCACTGTAAATATCAATGCTCCACCCAGTCACTTCAGCCGCCAAACGCACGTTCTGACCTCTTTTACCAATGGCCAAAGACAACTGGTCATCGGGAACAATAATTTCCATGCTACGATCTTTCTCATTAATAATAACACGAGCTACTTCTGCTGGTGCAATGGCGTTGCATACAAACTTGGCTGGATCTGGATCCCAGTTGACGATATCAATTTTTTCACCACGCAATTCTTGAACCACATTCTGAACGCGTGATCCTTTCATACCCACACAAGCGCCCACAGGATCCACATCACTATCCCGCGAATAGACTGCAATTTTGGAACGAACACCCGGTTCGCGCGCGGCGCTCTTGATTTCCACAATCCCTTCCGACACTTCAGGCACTTCCATATCAAATAATTTGGTTAACAAACCTCGATCCCGACGAGATAAAATAAGAGAAGGACCTCGTGTCGATTTTTGAAGTAAGAGGAAATAAGCTTGAATGCGCTCGCCGACACGGTACTCTTCCGTTCTTACTTGCTCGCGTGGAGGAATGATTGCTTCCGTGCGTCCCAAATCCACAATCACATTTCCTTTTTCAATTCTGCGAATAATTCCCGTAATCAGTTCACCCACACGATTTTTGTATTCGGTATAAACAATATCACGTTCCGCATCGCGCATTTTTTGAATGATCACTTGCTTGGCTGTCTGAGCCGCAATACGTCCTAAAAATTTATTGTCCAGCTTTTCACCAATGCTATCTCCAAAAGTAGCCTCGGGATCCAACACATGGGCCTCTTCCAAGGTTACCTCTGTATAAGGATTGGCTACCTTTTCAACAACCGTACGAAACTGAAACAACTCCACCTCACCCATCTCTTCGTTAAAACGGGCTTCGATTTCTCGCTCATGACCATACTTTTTTCGCGCGGCCGTCAGCATTGCGGCTTCCATGGCTTCAATAAGAATCTCTTTGGGAATTGATTTTTCCTTGCTCACTTGCTGTAAGATTTGTCCTAAATTCTGTAACATCTGACACCCTCTCTTTATATATTATTAAATAACCAAATGGGCTCTTTCAATAAGCTCCATCGGCACCTTGTATTGCTTTCCATCAATCAAAATTTTCACAACACCTTCTTCTAAACCTTCAAGAACACCTTTATAATTCCTTCGACCTTCAATCGGCTCTCGTGTTTTGAGAGAGGCCATTTTCCCAACGAATCTTAAATAATCCGTTTCTTTAATTAACGGCCTTTCCAACCCTGGAGAAGAAACTTCAAGCAAATACCGCTCTCCAACAACCTCTTCCACTTCCAAAAGAGTTTCAATGTCTCTTGAAACTCTTTCACAGTCCCCTACACTCACGCCACCTTCTTTATCAATCGCAATTCTCAGGATCTTGCGTCCATATTCCGTCACGAGCCTTGCTTCTATCCACTCACAACCCAACTCCCGCAAAACTGGTTCTGCTAATGATTGAATCTTTTTAATATCAACAGCCATAAAAAAATCAGAGGCTATAAACTAAGAAAGTGGGCGCAGGGCCCACTTTCGATGATGCTTCGAAAATGTGAGAAGGGTGTAGCCAAACTCAAAACAAAATGCAATTGAAAAAGCATGTCCCTCACAGAACCACCTCCTCTTTGGCCCGACGCTCTTCGTTATTCTCAACGAAAATTTCCGTCTTATCGTTTTGTCCCGGGACTCAATCCCCATCCGACAGGAAATCCCGCGGGGCATTCTTATAAGCAACACTTGGAAATTAAAACTCACCTTTCTCCTGATCAATGGAAATCCAACGACATCTATCTTTTTGGCATTGACCTCTACCATCAAGGTTATCTGTGGGAGTCCCACGAAGCTTGGGAGGCCTTGTGGCATCTTACTCAAAAGAACGATGCGGAAGGACAGTTTCTTCAAGGACTCATTCAAAATGCAGCGGCCCAATTAAAAATTCATCTTCAACAGTGGTCAGCCGCCAAACACTTGAGCCATGAGGCTTGGGAGAGACTTTGCTTTGTCTTAGGTTCCGGGGTTTGTGATGAAAAAAATTATTTTATGGGGATCGATGTTTCAAAACTTGCGATGACTCTTCAAAATTATTACGGTTCTCTGTGGACCGAAAGTCACTCCCCCTCAGAACAGGCTCCAAAGCTTTTAATCCATGAATGTTGAAAGAATAATTAGGAACCTTAGCTTGAAATTAACGTTGCACGGATTTTTTTCCACCTCGAAATATAGGAAGGTTTTATATACGCACCTGCCATGGCGTCAGCAATATCCAAAACTTCCTGTTTTCCTTTTCCTGGCGATTGAAAAAACTGAACGATAGCATGTTGGTAGGGATCCTGCTTGAAGGCATCGGGACCAAGTTGAGAAATAGCGTCATAGAGACTGACTTTTAGCGCCCATCCTTCACTGCCGTTTTCTTTCATACCCAATGCATGCACGAGATCATGGAGGGCAATGATATAAGGATCTAATTCCGGATAACCATCCGCTTCCTGCGCCAAAGGACTGAGACAAAGAGGTGCTGCCGGGTTTTCACCATCCAAAAGATCTCTAAAATCTTTGGGAGATGATGGTTGGGATGTCAGTGACAGATCAAATCCCACATTGCGACAACATATCAATACTCCTCTTAACACTGATTCAGAAGCCGCCAATCTAAAAATATTTATCATATTCCCACTCAAAGCCATGACTCCTATATCTATATTCATGCATACGATGAGATTAGGGAGGGTCTCCGCAACATCCCTAAAAAATAGATCCGTCTTTTTTTGCCTTGAGGAAGGTAACGGCAAACTGAGAAGAAAATCTGTTCCATCAAGAGAATTTGGCAGTATTGTCCAAACCCCTCCCCCTCGCGCAACCCTATTGGCAAAAGCCAACCGGAGACTATCCATCATAAAAGAGGCTGCTTGCCAGGCAGACAATTCTCCGCTGAGAGCTCTTTCAAATCCATCTTGGCACCTCTGCCTTTCACTTTGAGGAACGCAAGAACTCTCTACATCCAACAATGTGAGATTGGATTGAAGCCAATGCATGTCTCTCTGAGATAAAGAGGACGTCTCTGTCATCATGCACGGTTTATCGAACATGTAGAACTAAAGTTGTGTAAAAAATTATAATATTTTTCTGTAACTACGCAACTTTTGTGATGAACTTGCGATATAGAAATCTATGATTTCACCTATTATTTGGGAAGATCCATCTATTATCCATATCACTCGACATGGGTGGCAAGTGACGGCCGCCCAACCATGGGCAAACTCTTCTGTTCCATTGGCACGAAAGAACGATCAAATCTTGGGCTTAAATCGTGACCTGCCCATTTGTCATCAAGGACGTACTGATGGACACAAAGAATCATCCTCTAATGCTTTACATAGGGAGAAATTTGGTCCGCGTCAATTCCGCAGCATTTGGCTCGGCAGAAAATTTATTGGTTATCTTTTTTATGGGCAACGAAATTCTGATTTTGGTTTGCCTGTGATTGGCATTATTGATGCCCCGCGACGTCAAGGATTAGGCTCTGCTGTACTCATGGCCCTACTCTACGGTGTTCATCTGGCTGGAGGATCCTTCGAAATTATTGATGTAGATAATCCCTGGGCGTTTCAAAAAATATTGGTCGCCGAAGGATTTGGAACAGCACAGGTACATTTGGTTCGTAATGAATTGTTACTGAATAAGACAATACGTGCTCGTGGTATGGAAGCCTATCCCAGAAAGCAAGTTGCATTAAGCGATTTTAGGGTCGAAGAGGTAGGAGAAATTCCTCATGAGAATCAACCTTATTTAACGGGAATTCCTATTGAGCAACATGCCTGGTGGATTGAACGGATTGTGGTTCCTCCTAAGATTTAAGGAGCCGACCATTTTTTAAATGTAGACTCCATGGTAAATGTTCTGAGTATCTATGGATTTTAGGCTGTTAGAAAAAAATCAATTTTGAAGGAAATGTGTTTTTGTATCCTCTGAAAATGATGATCCTGAGTGATGAGAAAGGCTCCGTATTCACGAGCCGTTAAAGCGATGAGTAAATCGTTTTGAATTTTTTCCAAGGTCAGCTCATCAAAACCACCTACCACTTTTGCTGCTAAATCACCTGCCTGAACCCACATAGAATTTGATGGTGGGGGTAGAAAGAGGATTTTTTGAGTTGCCCGTTTCACTTTTTTTCTGATTTTTTCAGAACGAATACAACGGATCAATTCCTGATAAACCACCGGACACATACGGATAATATATTTTTGAAAATACTCCCGATAGGTTTCCGCTGGAAACAATCCTTTTAGATAATCAATGTAGATATTGGTATCAAAAAAGGCGAGCATTAAAATCATCCTTCGAGGCAATCCCGTAAATCTCTTGATGGGCTTTAAGCGAGGATAATCTTTCTAGTTCTCTATCGATCAAGCTCCGGAGAATTTCAGATTGGCTGTGTTTATTTCCATATTTTTTAATCAAGATTTTAATCTTTTTTTTAGGTATCCATGCGGTGACTCTGGTGAGATGTTCCATAAAATCTCCTTGGACTTACGTCATACAAAATATTATAATAGTATGATGTTGTCAAATACTTTGTGTTATTTGTTGGTGTAACGCTCTCTGTGTAAAAGTTGGATAAAACAGAAAACCCCGGGGTAATCCCAGGGTTTTCCGGGTATTCTCCAAATCCCTTAGCCGGGAGAAATGGAGGATAGCCTTATGCAAACAGCA
>Ga0209515_10003503_pt1 | contig 22323 bp, 28 predicted proteins | sample Subgroupgradi54m_FD_187454 | JGI IMG/M metagenome (GOLD analysis project Ga0209515, IMG submission 187454) | Subsurface groundwater microbial communities from S. Glens Falls, New York, USA - GMW60B uncontaminated upgradient, 5.4 m (SPAdes)... ... | reverse complement strand
GCGCTGTTCCATTTCCAAAGTAACCTGCTCCTGCTAATGCTTTTATGCTCCAAGGTGATGCTTTTTGTTCCGGAAGATTTTCTTTTACAATAGCTTCAATCGTTCTTCGCAAATCTGCTTCATCACGTAATAAATTTGTTCTCAATAATCCTCTAAATGCTTTAACTCCTGCAACTTCTTGTTCTTTTGCTACAACACATTTTTCATATTGTGCCGTAACTGAAGTAGGATTATCATCGCTAGTCGCGGTTAATGCTGTACTTAAATACCCTTTGAATCCTTCATCATTTTCTTCATTACCTAATTCTGTAGAAAATACTTTTTGTGCTTCAACCGCTTTATCATAGTTTGCTATTTTTGCATTTTTACCAAAACCAACAACTTGATCAAATAATCTATCTGTATTATCATATGCTTGGGTAACATCTTCTGCAAGTTTTACTTGGCCAGCATATGCTTTTGCACATTCTTCATTCACAGTTTGATGTAATCCTTGTAATTCGCCATACTTATTTGCCAATGCTTCTTTTAAATCTTCAGCAATATACGCATTTTGTCCCAATTCATCAACACGAGCACCTAATGCATTATATTGTGCATTAACTTCAATAACATCTTTGGCTAATCCTGCTACTCTGCCATCTAATGCATTCAATTTCTGTTCTAATGGTGAAACAATAACTTTTCCTTTCCCTTTTCCTTTACTTTTAGCCGCAGCTCCGGGTGTAACTACTTTTGCTTTACTTGACTTTGCCGCATCAACGTATGGCGAATATACTGCCAACGCACTAGCGACAGCACCTGCCATAATTGCTGAATATAATTGTTTTGTGTTCATTGTTTTTTTACCTCGTGTTGTTTTTGTTTAATTTTAATTTTTTTTAATTTATGTTTATTTTTTATCGTTTTTTTCCGACTTAAAAAGTATATATGGATAACTCTTATTAGGCATTTCTTTAGGACAGTTTCTTTGCGCTGCAAAATAATTTCTTGCTGCTTCCTCTTTCTGTTCAGCTGGACTTGTCATTAAATTATACACTCGATTTAACGCTTCTCGACATAATTCTTCATTCGTATTCTTTCTTTTTTTAGCGAATACATCTTCCAATGAAATTGCAATTTTCCCGCCGACATTATCTAAATATTGATCCATCACTGAACTAATATATCCTGGTTTTGGATTCAACTGATCTTGCTTGATACATTGGTACCATGAACTTTGACATGCTGGCTGAACAACTGACACAGCTGGTTTTGCCGGTGCAGGAGTTACTGCATAACCGCTAGAAGCAGTCATCACTACCAAAGAAACAAGTTCGGATGTAACATTTTTTTTCAGTGTATTATACATAGTATTTCTTAGTAAATTTAACCAAGTACTACTCTAAAGTAACCATCTATTTATAAATCTTTTGGAATAATTGTTAATTTCTAGTAGTAACTAAGCTACTTTAGAATATAATCTCTTATTATTTTTTCAAATTATTTTCACTAAAAATATTCCTTTAAAATAGAACAACAAAAATTCAGACCAAAATCGTACGTCCGATCTCATACACTATCGCTAACGAAAATAATGAAATCAAAAACGCCAGCACAAAAAAAGGAATATGTAATTTGTACTCCGGCACTTTATCCCCCAATTTCTTTGCTTTCACAAACATCAAAATAATAAGTATACCCTCTAACCCCCCTGCAATCCCCCCTGTCAATCCTAATATCGCGATAAATGACGTCACATTCAATAATACAATTATAATCGGTAATAAAAACGTAATCAGTACTGCAACTCCATGGTTAAGATGGTAATCAAATTGATAAAATTCAATCATTGCCGTGCTTAACGAAAGAAACGACGTAAACATCGCTAATACTGCAAGCACATTCGCAAATAATCCTAATAACGGATGCGAAAACATCCCTAGCGCAATCGTCGCAATACGTTGATTTGAATCTAACTGTAAAAATTTGTCTCCACCTAAAACCCCCACTACAATAAACGTCAACAACATATAGACAATAATTGGAATGATCGCACCAACTATTATCGACTTCTTCATCAACTTCTTATTATTCCCTAACTCCTCCTGCATCTCTGGAATTGCGGCAAAACCTAACAACGAAAATAAAATAACTCCATACGGCAGAAAAAAATAATGCGGATAAAATACTGTCAAATTCTTATCCTCAATTTTATTTAGAGAATAGAATCCAATGATCACAACCACCAGTAATAATAACAGAATGAGATACAACTCTACTTTCCCCGTAGACTTGATGCCTCGCCACACAATCAAAACTCCTATAACAAAAAAAATAAGCGTATAAAGCAAAGGCGAACCTACTTTAAATATTGCATGTAAGCTAACACCCTCCCCTATCAGATACGCGCTCAACGCTCCATAAATTCCCACAAACATAATTAGCGTCATCATTCGCTTTCCGATCGATCCAAGATATTTTTCCGCATACCCTGCCAATTGATGCTGCTCTTTTGTACGTAGCACAACTTCTCCCAACATCAAATGCAGTAAAATAAACGCTAATCCTAAAATTAAAATCAAACCTAATCCATATAACAACCCTGCCTGCGACACCACATACGGAATCCCTAACATCCCTGCTCCTATAATTGTCCCAATTAACGTAGAGGTTGCTATCAACTGTTTTTTTTGTGCAAAGAACCCAGAATACTTTTTGATTTCACCTCTTTTCTTAAACATAGCCTATATAATATAGTATAGATTTATATATGTTACCCCACACGGGCCATTCATCATGCAAGTAATCGAATTCATTGGCCAAGCACGCGCAGGCAAAACCACTCAAGTCATGCTACTCAAAGAACATCTTGAACAGAAAGGGTACAAAGTCGCATTAAGCCTTGACCGTGATCGTGCCAAAACCGTCCACGCCCCCGTCAGTGAATGTTTAGCCTTCAGTTTAGTTTTTCATAGCATTGTCATTGACCAATATTACCTGGCAAAAAAGAATAACATTGACTTCTTTCTTGTTGATCGCGGCTTTTGTGACGTCGCCATCTGGGCCGAAGTTTTATATCGCCTCAAACAATTCTCAAAAAAAGAACGCGACGCTGATACCATCTGCTGGCAGCGTTTTCGCAAACTCGTCAACCTCACATTCTATTTTCACGTCCCCTTAACTACACTCTTCGAACGCCAAAAAAATCTCAAAACCGAAGCCGTTGATGACGTCGTCATGAATAAAAAATGGATGACAACATTAGGCGATGTGTATGAAGAACAGAAAAAAGACTTTCCTCATTGTATAGAAATTGATGGATTGAAGAGTATTGATGAGACAAAGAAAATCATCCAGAAAGAAGTTAAAAAATATTTTTAAAAATAAATGGTGGGGACGCTGGAAATTTCAATTAGTCACATAAGCAAACATCCAAAGAAAATATAAACACTTATTATTTCTCTATGCTATGCTCATACTTGATCTCTTCACCAAACGTGATAAAAAAATAATTTTATCTTCAGAACGATGGAATCATTTAGTGTTAGGGCATCCCGAAATGAGTGCATATTTGGAAGAATTCCCTGCTATCCTACAAAATCCGGATGTTATAGTTCAAAGTACTATTGACCACAATACTGTTTTATACCACAAATATTATAAAGTTACAAACACTTTCATAGTAATAGTTGTAAACGAAGAAAAAAGCGTCATTATCACTGCATATACTACCGATGCAATAAAACGAGGAATTATTTTATGGGAAAAAAAATGATATTTTCATATGACAAAGAAGGTGATGTCTTAGATATATCTGTCGGTCAGCCTCAAAAAGCACTTTCCAAAGAAATTTCAGAAGATTTCTTTGTTCGACTAGATGAACAAGGAAAGATTATTGGATTTATGCTCTTGAACTTTGAAAAAAGATTTAAGACAAAAAGAGGAGAAATTCCACTCGAAGCCGAATTTACTTTAACAAAAGAACCGTTAGCAGCATAAAAATAAATTTAAATCTTTTCTGAACATACCTATCGCTATTTAAAAATAAAGCGTGGGGCTGCTGGGATTTGAATTTCTGTGCCTAAAGACTAATCTTATAAGCAGCCCAGATCCGAAGCTAACTTCAGGAAGAGTATTTATCATCGCGTTGCCGCTCAACCCTCCATTACTGGAGGCTCCTATACTAACCGAGTTATACTACAGCCCCCCACATAACTCAAAAAACAGTAATCTTTTATTAAGGTTTTCAATCAAAAGTATTTAATAGCTATACACAATCTCAAACTGTTGAATTATTTTCTATAAAGAGTTATTGTACTAGAAATTAGTTCTTCAATACTTTTAGGTTTACCAAGTGTAATATACTCTTGAAATAAAATATTTCGTACGTTCAAACTATCCTCAAACTCTGAATATACAAAAGCATTATCTTTTATCTTTCTGTACGTGAATGTTCGTACTAAAAGTAGTCGTTCTGTTTCCCCTTCTTCTTTGACATTATCTAATTTTGCGCGATATGCAAAAACTGTTTGTCGAAGAGAAGGTGTCACATTGATGTATCCTCGCGAATCACATGCGTTAACTATTTGCTCAACAGTTTTATCAAATAACTTTAGATGCTTTTTTTCATACAATGGGGGAACTGTTAGAACAGAAGAACCGCATAAATTCGCATAAAATCTAATTTTTTCTCCAGGGTTTTTAACACGTCTAGACGTACCGAGAGTAACAAACGTGAGGTAGTCTAATCTAAATTGAAATTTTTCTGTTTTCTCCATTTTTTCTGCCATACATATCTAAAAATAGGCCTATATTTAAATATTCCTCTTGTTTTTATTTTTAAGTAGTTACATTTTTTGGAAAAATATCCTCCACTCCCTCTCAAAAACAACAACTAATAAAAACAACATAACAATTCTTCTTTACCATGATCACACTAGACGGTTCCCACGGCGAAGGCGGCGGCGCTTTAGTCAGAGTAGCTCTCGCCCTCTCAACCCTCACAGATCAACCATTTCACATCACCAACATCCGCGCTAACCGTCCACAAGCAGGACTCAAAGCGCAACATCTCGCATCCATCCACGCATTAAAACAAATCAGCAACGCCCAAACCAACGACATCCAACTCGGCTCAACTGAACTCATCTTCACCCCTGGAAAAATAAGAGGAGGAAAATACGAATTCGACATCGGCACCGCCGGCAGTATCACTTTATTCCTCCAAGCCATCATTCTCCCCTGTCTCTTCGCACCATCTAAAATAACCCTCACAATCAAAGGCGGTACATCTGGAAAATGGCAAGCTTCCGTCGATTATCTGCAACATCTTCTTCTCCCCCAACTTCACCGTTTCGTCGAAAAAATAAATCTTAAAATTATCAAACGCGGCTACTACCCCGAAGGTGGCGGTGAAATCATACTTGAAATCTCTCCCAAATATCACCTCAAAGATTACTCTACTTTTCAAGACTTTTCCTCTGCAATCCAACAAAAAATCCCTCCAATCCATTTGACAAATCAATACGCGATTGAACAAATCCGCGGGCTAATCAACCTCTCCCAACAACTCGAAGAAAAAAAAGTCGCCGAACGTATCAAAGCCGCAACCGAACTAAACTTACAAAATTACAATGTCCCCCTCTCCATTCGTATGGAATACGTCAACACAAAAAGTATCGGCGGCGAATTAGTTCTCTGGGCCATCTGCAGTACAAATAAAACAATCGATGATAATAATCAAATCATTCTCGCTGGCGATGCCCTGCTTGAAAAAAATAAATCCTCTGAAGACGTCGCCAAAGAAGCTGTCCTTGAATTAAAACAATCAATTGACCAAAATGCCTGCGTTGACCATCACTTAGCCGACCAACTAATTATGTTTATGGCTCTATTACCTAGTTCCGAAATAAAATGCACCGCAATCACACCTCATACTCTCACCAATATCTCAATCACCGAAACATTTTTACCGGTAAAATTTGAGATTGAGGGAAATAATATCAAAACCACAACAAACCAAAAAGATTTATAAATAAACCCCTGTTCAACGTTTCTATGGAAGGAAAAATTTGTATTTCATGTAAGAAACGAGTTGTCAATGACACCGGAAGTGCCACATTTAAATGCCCAAGTTGTAGCGATTACAGCGTTGTTCGCTGTTCATTTTGTCGTGTCAATGCGGTCAAATACGAATGTGCAAGTTGCCACTTTATTGGTCCTAACTAACAACATTTTTTCATGATGGAGAAATAATTTATGGCAAAAGCAGTAATTACATTCAAATTAATGCCTGAAGAACCAGGCGTTGACTTAAACAAGATCAAAGAAGCCGCTCTGAAGATCGCCAAAGAATCAGGGGCAATTGGTGAAATGCAAGCCCAACAAGAACCTATCGCGTTTGGTTTAATCGCCGTTCTTATACTTGCCATGTATACTGTCGAAGGCAGTGACTTTGACGCCATCGCTAATAAGATGAGCCAGATTCCTTATGTCCAATCGGCAGAAATCGCTAAAATGGACTTACCATTAGGATAATAAAATATTTTTTGTTTCATTTTTTTAAGTTAGATTTTTAAACTCATCTCACTTTTTAATTCTATGATAAAAGAGGTCGCAATAATAATTAGTCTATTATTTCTCGTAATCAGTTGTACCTCTTCAATACAAAATAGTGAGGTCTCCACCATGAAACTAACCAGTCCTGTATTTACGTATAATGAACAAATTCCAAGTATCTATACCTGTGATGGCGATAACATAAATCCTCCTCTCGTGATTAGTGACGTTCCCATGAACACCCAAAGTCTTGCAATAATTGTTGAAGACCCCGATATTCCAGATGCCGCAAAAAAGAACTTTAATGTTGACATTTGGGCCCATTGGGTCGTTTTCAACATAAATCCTGTTGCCCAAAGTATCCCTGAAAACAGCAAAGCCCCCGGTACACTCGGCAAAAACACTCGCGGCAATATCTCGTACGGCGGCCCCTGCCCACCAGATAAAGAACACCGCTACTTCTTCAAACTCTACGCTTTAGATACAACTCTCCTGCTCAACGAAGGTGCCTCCAGAACAGATATCGAAAAAGCAATGTCTGGTCATATTATTGAACAAGCAGAATTGATGGGAAGATATAAGAGGAAATGAATCAAATTAACTAGTAAACCAATATGGATTATCTTTTGGAGAATAACTTTTTACCCGTTTAAATCCCGTATGCGGATCAATCATGATATTTAATGTATGCTCTTCTCCGCGATGCACAATATAAAGACCAGGCACATACTCTTCTGTCCGAAAACAAGGATTTATTGTATCTTCGATTATAATCGTATCTGGGAGTATATCATGCCACCAACGATATCTTTTTGGCAAAGTTCTTTGTAATAATTTTTGTGTATCAAACCATTTCAATTCCACTTCAATATCCTCACGTAATGGCGCAACAATCTCAATCTCATTCCCCTCTCGATCATAAAGAACCCTCAGCATCTTTGGCTGTTTGTTACCAGCATACGCCGCAAGTACATATTCAAGATTATGCGAAGTTATTTGAAAAGTCATATTTATCCTGTTCTTATTCTTATTTAAAAACGTTGTGCAATAAATTATTTTTCATCCAAAGATTTATATATTCTACGTGATTTCACGTAATATACGTGAGGTGATACTATGACCCATAATTTAACTGTAACGGTGGAAGATGATTTGTGGAAAGAAATGAAAAAACATGAAGAAATACGTTGGAGTGCCGTGATGAAAGAAGCCGCACGCCAAAAATTAAAAGCAATCTCCCTATTAGATAAATTAGCCCGGAAAACAACTTTAAGTGAAAGAGAAATAGAAGATTTTGCATTAAAACTGGGGAAAAAGGTGAGTGGTCGACGATGAATATTGTTGTTGATGCTAATATTATGATTATGGGTCTGATGGGGTCGCGAGCCGCATTAGTTATCCTTACATCACAGCAGCATCATTTTTACGCTCCTGCAAAGATAGTGCGTGAAATAAGAAAATATAGTCCATTAATTTGTACAAAAATAAATATTTCTGAATCAGAGTTTGACGAAAATTTAAACGCTTTATTACAATTTATTATCATTCTTGAACCACAAGAATACGAACAATATATAGACCTCGCAAGAAAAGCATTGAAAGAAAGAGATCAAAATGATATTGACTATCTGGCCTGTGCGTTAGCCGTTTATGCCGACTTTATTTGGACCCAGGATGCTGATTTTGCCGAACAAAAGATAATTGCAGTCAAAAATACCGCTAAATTCATTGAAGAACAGAAGAATAATTAGGATTGCAGCGCTTCCATCACATCTTTCACACTCATCTCTGTCTTAATCCCGCTAGGAGAAAAATGCGTTCGCACACCCTTCGTTTTCCGCAAAATCTCCGCCATTTTTGGAATGATAATTTTCATCTTATGTGCAATCTCATGAATATCATAAAACCCAACCATCTCTTGTGTACTCTCTGTTGCAAGTATCTGCAAAAATTTTGCGTCCTCCTCAAATCCATTTTCTTGTTCCATCTTCTGTACTAATTCAGAATCAAACAACTTACCAGTCCACAACGGCCCCGAAAAATCGTACTCTTTGCCGCAACTACATTTCTCTTTATTATATTTTGATATCTTAAATCCCAAACACTGCGAACAATACAAAAAATACTGATGCTGTTGTAATACCTCATCACATTTCTCTTTTCCTTTTTCAGAGCGTACATACACCCGCATATAATGCTCTTTGTGATAGCTTAAAACAGGAATCAACGCTTTGTCAAACTGTACTCCAATTAATTGAATCTTTCGAATCAATATGCGTAATCCAATCTCATGCATAAGATAATTCTTCATTGATTTGGCCCAATACTTTCGTACCGTGACGCGTGGATACGTCCCGCTCAACGCCGCCGTATCTGTTGCCGTCACCGCAATAATTCCTTGCCGTGCAATGCGTGCAACCGCCGCAGAGAGAAACGGATTTGGACTGCCAAATGGATCAAGCTCAATATAATCCGCATACCCGCAGAACTCTTCTGGCTTTACAGCATCGTTGATACGATTCAACAAAAACAGCGACGCCTCTTCATTACCAATCGTCATCTTCTTCAAAGCACTCAACAAAATTTTATTGAGCGTACACCCTTTTTTAAACGTCTTTTTAAAATTCTCTTTCTTATCATTCACAAACAGATGATTCAGTTTCCCTTTCTTCAACTCTTTCATAAATCGCAGTGATCTAACTCCTGAACCTGCCAGCGGATCAACAATATTCATCTCCCTATTCTCAACACAATTCAAAAGCAAAATAGAAATATTTCGATTAGACACCATCACTGGATTATAAAAAACCTCCATCTTAGCGCTTACATCTCCTGTAGGCATCTCTACGGCTAACTTGACGGAATGTTCTTGGATAATTGCCATAATAGTATGAAATAGAAGAAAGGTTTAAAAAAACTTTCATTGATTTAACAAATATGGCCATTCGCAAAGTGTTAGTAACCGTAGTCGGACACGTCGATCACGGTAAAACTTCTCTCCTAGATCGTATCAGAAGTTCTGTTGTCACCGCAGGCGAAGTCGGCGGCATCACTCAAGCCATCGGCGTCTCTATTATCCCTATTGACACCATCAAAAAGATCTGTGGCAAATTAATGAACGTCTTTCAAAACAACCTCACCGTTCCCGGCTTTCTCACCATCGACACCCCTGGCCACGCCGCCTTCACCTCTCTACGAAAACGTGGTGGTTCTTTAGCAGATATCGCCATTCTCGTCGTTGATATAAACGAAGGCTTCAAACCACAGACATTAGAATCAATTGAAATCCTTAGAGCCCATAAAGTCCCCTTCATCGTCGCCGCAAATAAAATAGATCTATTAGCCGGCTGGACATTCGATTCATCCAAATTCCTCATTGACAACATCAATCAATTAGACTACAAAGCCCAAGGCGTCTTTGAAGGCAAGATGTACGAATTAGTCGCTAAATTCCAAGAATTAGGTTTAGATGCCGAACGCTTCGATCGCGTGGGTGATTACACCAAACAAATTACGTTAGTCCCTCTCTCTGCCAAAACCGGCCAAGGTATCCCTGAACTATTATTAGTCATCACCGCCCTCGCTCAAAAATATTTAGAAAAAAAACTCGCAATCGAAGAAAACAGCTACGCCAAAGGCACCCTTCTCGAAGTCAAAGAAGAAAAAGGCCTCGGCACAACTATTGATACTATATTATATAATGGCAAATTGAAAGTCAACGATACCATCATCATAGGCAGTATTGATCAACCTATCATCACCAAAGTCCGTGCCCTGCTCGAACCCGCTGCGTTAGCCGATATGCGTGATAAGAAAGGCAAATTCCAAAATGTAAAAGAAGTGTATGCTGCTACAGGTGTAAAAATATCCGCCCCTGGCTTAGAAACTGCTATCGCCGGTATGCCTCTTCGCGCCTGCTCTGGCAAACTAGAAGAAATTAACCAACTCAAAGAAGAAGTACAGCAAGAAGTCAAAGAAGTCGTCAACGAAGACAACGCCGAAATAGGCGTCTTAATCAAAGCCGATACTATTGGCGGCCTAGAAGCCTTACGTCATCTTTTACGCGAACGCCAAATTCCAATCTCCTCCGCATCATTAGGTGAAGTCAACAAACGTGACATTGCGCAGCTTGAAATGATGAAAGACAAAGATGAATTTTATGGTGTCATCCTCGGCTTCAATACTAAAATCCCTTCCGACGTCGCTGAAGTCATCAAAAACAAACAATTAAAAGTTATCACACATGAAATCATCTACAAAACCATTGAAGAGTATGAATTATTTCGCGACAGCTTGAAAAAAGAAATCGAACTACGCGAACTCAACAATCTCGTCCGCCCCTGTAAATTTCTGATCCTCAAAGGCTACGTGTTTCGCCAAAACAATCCCGCCGTTGTCGGCGTTGAAATCGAGATAGGTAAGATCCGCTCCACAAACCCTATCATGAGTGCCGAAGGCAAACATCTCACAACCGTAAAAGCCATGGAAGAAAATAAAGAATCCATTAATGTCGCTGACCAAGGCAAACAAATCGCCATGTCCATGGACAACGTTACCGTTGGCAGACAAATCCACGAAGGTGACTTCCTCTATACCGATATTCCTGAAGAACACTTCAAAAAATTAAAAGAACTCAAACGCCACTTAACTAAAAACGAAATCGAAGTATTAAAAGAAATACTTGAAATCAAACGCAAAGACAACCCTGTCTGGGGAGTGGGATAAGAGGATCATTTAATCTAAATAACTCCACAAAAAACATGCAACAATCAACCATCCTCAACTCCCGCGACATCAAACGTCTGCGTGAACTAATTGAATCTCAATTTGGCTACTTTCCAAAAGCAGACTACGCTTTTCTCAAGAGCGAAAACGACAAAATAAATATCGTCACAAAAGACCTCGCCAAACTAAATTTAAAAAATTTAATAATCGATAAAATTGGCTTGTACTTCGGCGAAGATTGCGGCACTGAAATCCGCTTAAGTAAAGAAGGCGCCCAACTGCTTGGCCAAGAAGCAAAAGAAAATCATAAACCACTCAAAAACGTCATTGAATTCACCCAAGAAGAACTCAAACAATACTTCCAAGGTGCTGATATAGAAAAAGACTGTGGTGAAGAAAAACGCTTAGTCCTATTAAAATATAAACATGAAATCTTTGGCTGCGCCAAATATAAAGAACAGAAAGTTCTCAATTTCATGCCCAAAACCCATCGTGGCGAAGTTATTATTTAATCCCTCTATTATATATAGGCACTACTCACTAATTATCTTATAGTAAATCACAAAAATAAAGGAACTTTATGCCATGTGATTTACTATTCTAGTAGAGCTCACAAATGTTCCCTTATTAATGAGCTCTACTATTACCTCTCAAACCCTTTAATTAAATAATACTTGCATTCTCCATTCATAAACGCTGACAGATTAACAAAATGTGTTTGCCATTCTTTTTGAGTTAGATCTGAAGTCCCCGTATGATCCACAATAATAATTTTATATTTCCCCATTTGATGCTTCTTGTGCAACTTCATCAATGTATATTGCTCATGCGCACATTCATATTGCTGCCCCTTGCTTTTAGTGTTTTTAATATTATCTTCTTCCGTTTCATAATGAATCTCTAAACATAAATTATGAAGTAAACTCTCCACAATATTCCATCGTAAATACTGATGAATTGCTCTATACCCTGATGCTTTTGGTGCTTTGATATAATCTTTATCTGGTTCATCTAATACAAATTGATCCTGTTGCGTGATCTTCTCTTTAAGCTCGTAACAATCTTTCTCTGTTTTTGTCACCACATTTAATCCATAAATATCTGCCGCCGCAATTTGATCTTTCTGCGTCATATGTATAATCCCCTCATATTCCTCATTACTTTGTAATCGTGTAATTTTCTCAGCGATACTATTTGTTCCTTTCACCCGCGCCGTAATCCCCACAATTTGTGTTGCATACTTTCGGGGGATTACATATTCAATTTTTGTCTGCATTAACGGGAGCAACTGAAACGGCAATTGTGCTGCTTCTTGCACTCTTGTTCCTTTGCACGAAATACCTAAATTGTCAAACAACCCGCAAACCATCTGTTCTAAATAATTCTGATTTCGCTCAAGAATAATCAAATCATTGTACTCCATCAGCAGCGGTCGTGTTACTCTAATTTCACCTAACAGTCTAATCAATTCCGCTGTTCGCAAGGGATTCACATTTGTCAAAAATGTTGTTTTCATAATTCATTTCCAAAAACCATTGTTTTATAAACTTTTCTACATTTATCACTAAATAGTAACATTTCTACCGAAAGATTTATATATAACGTTGCTATTTAATAGTAAAAACAACAGGTGATTTATACTATGAAACAAAAAATACTCAGTTTAATTGTACTATTCGGACTATTAATTAATATATTAGGCGTAACCGCTGATACTTTAAGTGATTATCAAGGAAAATATAATCATTTATCACAAAATTATAATTCTGATGAAGCTTCCTATAAAGCTATTTCCGCTAATTATAATAATATAAAAAACAGTGGCAATATTGCTCTACTTCAAAAAAATATCGCACTCTTAAAAGACATTGAACAAAGTACTCAAAACAAACAAGACATCAGTTTCCAATACGCTCAAGAATTAGTCCAAATTGGCGGTGCTCAAGAAACAAAGTTAGCCGATGATTTCAAATGGTTATCTGTCGCTTTTCAAAATCTAAAAGATAAAGCGGCCGCTGATATCGCCGAATTAGAACAATCGTTGCAGAAACAACAAACCAAAGAAAAACTATACAACCAATACTTAATCTTAAAGAAACAATTATGGAAAGAACAACAAGAAAAAGCCTCTTTTTCCGTTTTGGCAACTATCAATCATATCAAAACCTTAGATAAAGCCATCGAAGACGCCCAGAAAATACAAAAATTAAAGATGGATATTTCTTTTGAATATATTAATACAGCAATCTCTTTAGGTGACCAAGCATATTTTGCTGGAGAAACAGAAATAGAAAATTCAGTTACTGAATTAAAATATCAATTCTATTCAGATCTAAGTGACCTCAAAGCCGACGATCTTAAAATAAAAGACTTCATTTCTTCAAAAGTACCTGAAGAAGAAATAAAAATTAAATCAGAAGTCAAAAGTATGCAGGATAATGTAAATACTGTCCAATCTGACTTACAAAAAGCTCAATGTGCTCAAGACAGCCAAGGTATTTTCAATACTATGACTGCTTTAAAAGCTCTTAATGATAATGACGATCTAATCAGTAAAAAACAATTTTTATATGATCGCGCTAACAATTTAGCTGAAATAAATATGAAAGAATCGGAAGTATATTTCACTCAAATCGATGCCTATGATGCTTTAAATGATAAAATCACTTCAATCTTAAATGCAAAATTTGATCCAAAAACTTGCCCTATAAACCCCAATCCTGCTGTTAATAAAGCTCCTACATTCACTAAAGTAGGAACGCAAGATATTAAACCGGGAGTGGGCATTGCTTTTGGCGTCAAACCAACTGAAAAAATCGAATTCACCCTAGTGGCAACCGATGAAGACAAAGATGTCTTAACCTACAGTGTCGAAAACGCACCTGTAGGCGCCGTGTTTAATGCTGCCACTCAAACTTTCAGCTGGACCCCTGCTAATACTCAACTAGGAACATATACCGTAACATTCAAAGTCATAGATAACAAAGGCGGCGAAGAAAAAGTTATAGTAACTATTGGCGTTTCCGCAACCGGTCAACCACCAGTAATTGTAAATAAAGCTCCGATTTTTACTAAAGTAGGTGGCCAAGACGTTAAACCTGCAGTTTCAATAAATTTTGGTGTAAAACCATCTGAAAAAATGGAATTCACCCTTGTTGCTACTGATGAAAATAATGATGTCTTAACCTACAGCATTGAAAGCTCACCTGTCGGCGCAGTGTTTGACGCTGCAAAACAAACTTTTACCTGGACACCAACAAATACTCAAATTGGTCAATATACCGTTGGCTTCAAAGTTGTCGATGGAAAAGGTGGCGAAGCCAAAGTAAGTGTTATCCTCACCGTTTCCGCAACGGGCTTACCACAAGTAGGAGTAACAACTCAAGACCAAACATTTAAAGACTTAAAAAATCAGTTTGATAACTATGATACAGATTTCAATAGCTACCAAGACAGTTACACCAAAGCGGTTAAGAAAAGCGACACTTCCAATGTTAATAAATACAAAAAGAAATTAAAGACTTTGGATGATGATCTTAAATCATTAAATAGCAAATTATCCGACTTACTTATTGAAGTAGAAAATGTACCTGGTATGAGTGGATTAGCAAGTGACATCCAAGATAAGCAAGACGACGTAAAGAGTTTACGTACTGACATCAAAGATGTGTTGAATGGCAAACAAAAAACCAGCTCTCAAAGTAACACGTTAGCAACAAACCAAGTCACCGGTACAACCAAAACAGGACCAGAAGAGAAAGCCGTAGTCGTTGAAAAACTACCTGTCTTACCTGGAACTGCACCAACAGTCACAGACCAAACCAAAGACCAGCCTTCTACCTCATTTGGTATGATGGTTTTGTTAATCGGTGGTGTCGTTGTCTTAATTGCCGTGATTATCTTTTTATTAGCGCTCTTAGTAGCGTAATTTTTTTTATTATTTGTATTTTATATCTATTTTTAATACCAAAAACTCATGTAGATAATATTGAACAAATCTTACTACAAAAATTAAAAGAAATATATCTAAAATAAAAATTAAGATTAAACTTTTCGTTACCGCAACACATCTTCAATTGGCTTCTTACCTTTGAATTGTTTTGCCGCATCTTTAGCCTGTGCCGCGAGATCAACACCCATTCCTTTTAATTCCGACACATGCATCTGCATCAATTGTTCCACAATCTGTAATATTCGCATCAATTCTTCACGTTCTTTTGATAGCGTTGCAAGCGATCCTTTATGAAATCCAATTTTCTCATCTTTCGACATATTATCCTGTGTTGGTTCTTTTGTAGCTGTCATAAAACTAATAGAATAAACACTATTTATTAATGTTTTGGTGGTCAGATCTCTTGGCAGAGAAGAAAGATTTAAATTAAGAAGAAATATCATTCTCTCATGGGCCTATTAGATAAATTGATGTTTTGGAAAAAAGAGGACGAATTTGGTTTAGACAATCTCAACAACAAAGACTTTAATGTTGGTGGCTTAACTGATGACCCTCTAAACTCCTCGTCTCCCAGTTCCTTTGGTGCCGAAAAATCCCCGTTTGGCGACGACCAATCCATTGGCAGCTCTCCCCAATTAGGTAACACCCCCTTCCCCACCACTAGTCAAAATATGCCAGGTACAAGATCAACAGGTAATAGTTTCCCTCCTTCCTCTTCTCAAAATCAACCTTGGCAATCACTTTCTCCTCAACCAACCAATTCATCTAAAGACTTAGAATTAATCAACAGCAAACTTGACACTTTGAGAGCTATGCTCCAATCTATCGACCAACGATTGAACGAAATGGAACGAACAACTGCCGGTGATAAACAAAAACAACGCTTATGGTAACTTCTCACAACTCCTCCCTCAAATTTTCTAACAAACCCTTTCTCATTTTATTCAGCATCATCACTGCAACCATAATCATTCTCGATCAACTACTAAAATATCTCATTCTCACCCTCCAACCACAAAAAGATATTGGTTGGATATCCATCCATCTCATCACCAACACCGGCGCCGGTTTTGGCATCTTAGCAGGTAAAACTATCTGGTTAGCATTAGTCTCTTTGCTTGTTGCCCTCGGCATCATATATTATTACCGCCACATCCCTAAACAACGAACCATCCAACTCCTCTTCGCTCTCTTTTTAGGCGGCGTCATCGGCAACTTCATCGACCGCGCCTTGCGCGGCTACGTCGTTGACTTTATCGACTTAAAATGGTGGCCCGCGTTTAATCTAGCCGATGCCGTACTCTCTATATCCGTCATTGGCTTAGTCATCTATTATTGGCATGATACGGAAGAAGAAAAGAGATAGTATAGGCAATTCTGTTGATTAGGATAAAAAAAACAGAATTGTCTTATTAGATAATTCTGGCGAAATATATACTCCAATTACCAGAATTATCTATAGAATGCGCTGATTAAGTATAGTAAGTGACCTAAATATTTATACAAATGTCACTTACTATACACAAGATGAAGAAACTACTCTTCCTCGATGGGAAGTCCCGAACGTAGTGACTGGATCATCTGTGCACAGGTGAAATCGTTGTCCACGATGAAACAACGATTTCATCGGGACACCAATAAAGTCGTTGCTTTATTGTGTGTTTCACCTTGTGTCCCGAAAGACATAACTATCTTGTATAATAATTTATGTCCTTCGCTATAACACTTATTTTTGATAACCTAAATCTATTTAAATTTCTGTTATTGTGATTATTTTTTGAACACAAAAGTAAAAAAAAGAGGTGAATTTCTATGACAGAACAAGATTTAGATGATAAAGTATTAGGTGCATTTTTACAAGTACTCCATCCTGTCCCAAAAACCCAAGATGGCAATTGCCCCTATATTCAATGGCTAGGAGAAGATCTTACACATTGCCCAGGCGTAGGTGAATACAAATGCAAGCTACAAAAAGAGCCAATTGGTGACCAGTATGGCATCAGCGGGTTCGATTATCACACCTGCAATGCTCCTGATCATAAAGTTTGTCCTCTCTATCTAGCAACACAACAAAAATAAGAAAAAGATAGATAAAATATTTACTGAACACAACTATGCGCTTTGTATCCTTTCTCCCACGCATTTTCTTTCACGGCAAACCACACTTGATGCGCCTTGTTAATCTTCTTCGCCCACTCACACTTTGGCTCATGATAAGTATTCCCATACTTGCTTGCAATATATTTACCCGGCGAATGCACAGCCCCAGCTTTAGCAGAAAGAGTTGGAGAGCTAGATTTAGTCGCTGTACTCTTTCGCGGCGCAACTTTTTTCTTGTCATTCGTCTCAAACACAAAACTCTCAAATGGCTCCGTTGAATTTAACCGCTTCACATTCTCATTAAAAATCTCACTGCGTGGCTCATCTCTATTATCATAATAAGTCTCTACCTTCGTTGGCAACTCTTCTCGAATTCTTCGCGCTGCAAATAAATCCATTGGAATCGTAAACACAAATCCTACTATTGTTACTAATACAAGAACAATATGAAATGCTCCTTTGAAATACCACACCGCCACAAAATTAACAAGCGCCAAAACATACATCACCATAAACAACCGTTCACCCAAGTTTGTATTATAATTCACATACCCTGCTAAGGTCAAACATAATAATACAACAATACCAACTACTTCCAACGGGAAAAAATTCGAACCACGATACGTGCTCAACACTCGAATCAATCCTAAAAACGTTGCTAACACAAAAAAACTCGTAATCCCTAACTTTAATTCATTTTTGTTCAAAACCATACTTATTTCGACATCATCAAACTTATATAAATTTTTCCATTTTAGAGTAGTTATTCTATCCTAAAAGTAATCACCACTCGGTTGCGTATTCTTAATAAAAAATAAATATTCTCACTGATTATTCAAACCAAAACCTAGAACTTAACAACAATATTACAACTCATTATCCAATCCTTTCAAATATCCTTTCTTTCGTAAAAATTCCACTTCTGCCTTCCCTCTATACTTATAGACCACATCCGCTTTATCATTCCCGCCTAACTCCCATGGCTCAATTAAGACAACATCATTTTCTCGCACCCATAACTCTCGGCGCAATCTCCCTGGAATCCGACAAATTCTCTCTTTTCCATCTAAACACAGAACCCTCATTCGACTACCGCCTAATCGTTGCTGCACAATACCAAGAACTTCTTTCCCTTGCGGAATACGTACACGAATCATCTGTACTTCTTCCGGATTTTCTAGCGACATATCTTTATCTCAATTTGTCGCGTATTTATATAGTTAACGCAACAAATAATTACTAATAGATAATTGCGTTTACTATTTTAGTAAGCGAAACAATTTAGTAATTATTTATTTCGCTTACTAATAAAGCTTTGTACTTCTATAAGGGAGTGAGGAAAATGTTATAAAGAAGTACTTTTGCTTTCAGATACCACCGTAAAAAAAGAGTGAAAATACTATTTCATATGGCTAAACGCATCGAATCTCCATCATCCATTAACACATTCAAACAATGCGCTCGTAAATACTATTACCAATACCTCCTCAAACTCCCAACAGTCCCAAATATTCATCAAGTGCGTGGCAACATCGTCCACTCCACGTTAGAAAACTTTTATAACATCGACATAACCACATTAGAAGAAAATACGTTCCCGCTCAAAGTCCGTGAAATCATCCAGAAATTATGCCTGCACTATTGGCAGGAATACAAACCCAAATTAACCAGTCTCAAATTAAACCAAGACCAAGAACGCTTCTACTTTGAAGAAACCATGCTAATGCTCTTAAATTGGGCCAATCATTTCATTGATGATATCACAAAAACCAAACAACTGCGTTCCATCTCACTTCAAGAAGCGTTTCTTCTTCTCACTCCTATCCGCGAACAAGAATTCCTCTCTGAAAAACACGCCGTCAAAGGTTTTGTTGATGCCATCCATCAAGTAGACGGCGAAATCCATATCTTAGATTATAAAACCAATTCCAGTTTCGAATTCAAAGACAGCATCAAACTTCAGTTAGGCATTTATTCTTTGTTATATTACGAAACCTACAACCTCATGCCCACTAAAGTCGGCATCTTCTTCCTGCGTGACAAAGTCAAATGGATCAACGTCGACCCCACTCTCCTCGATCTCGCCAAACGCGAAATTGAATCTGTTCATCAACACACCTCTTCTTTTGAAGTAATCGAACAATATCCAAGAACCGTTACCGGACTATGCAAATGGTCAACGGGCAAATGCGACTTCTATGACACCTGTAAACCACATGAAAAAACAATCTAAGAAAAACCCTCTAGCCAAAAAGAAAATTAAATAAAAAAATAAATTATCAAACTTCTAACTTAAAACACATGTGCCAATCCTTTGATACTATCTTGAATAATGCTATGATAAATACCCACATTATTCAACACCCACGTTTCCACTCCTGCTCCCAGCACGACAAACACCAATGCAAAGAACAACAAGTATAAGTTGAAACTAAACACCTCAAAGAATCTGTCTGATGCAAACTCTTCTAAAATTACATCTTTTGAGATAACTGAACCTGATATCGCTGCTAAAAAATACGAAATCGCTTCAATAATCATATGCGGAAACACAATCAACATAATCAGCCCAAACAGATACAATGGATTCTGCCCGCTAAAGGCCGCTGCTGATCTTGCCGTAATGCCAAAAATTGTTCCCCAGACCGATGCATTCCAGACAATTAAGAAAATTGCTCCATCCCCTGACAACAATGCTAAAATGAAACATGCCATCAATACCATAAAATTATTACTTAACAGACTAAAAAACAAATCCGTGCTAAATGACATGCCTCCTCCATCAACAACTTTACCTGTCAATTGATTTCCACTTGCCGTAAGCTTGCTCAAATCACAATTTGCTCCTGAATTTTCATTACACACTCTCAGTTCCAATTGCTCACGAAAAATACTGTTTGCTTGCAATCCATCTAAAAACAATGCTCCTACTGAAAATACTAATAAAACTCCTAAAAACATAAAAATATAAATTCGTACAAGCTCAACATCATCTTTCCATAACTCCCCTAACGTTACTTTATTTTCCACACTCTCTTTACGCTCTTCAATCGAAAAAATCTTATACATTTCAGGCAACAGTAACATTGATGTAAACGCCAACGCCACGAGCGCCGGATCTGTAGGGAATAAAACCGAAGCTAACAACAACCCTACTATTGAATATACAACCCCTAAAATAAATGCATACCGCCCTTTCCGTTCTAACCAATCTTCTGGAAAAATATGTTCTAATACCATGTTCTCAACCTCTTTTTTAGAAGAGATAGCTTTCAGATTTATATATCTTCCGTTTTCAAGTCGAGTATTCTCTTTCTTTCCCATTAATTCTCTTTTTGTAACATTCCCTGCACAAGTTTTTTAAACAAATCTACCTAAAATACAATTAATTAACATTAAACTTAACATCAAAATATATGGAGGCAAACAGTATGGTATCAACACTAACAATTGGATTAATTGCCGGCGGGGTAATTATTCTCGGCATAATATACATTTATAACAGCCTTGTCCGCTTAAAAGTACAAGTGGAAAACGCCTGGAGTCAAATTGACGTTCAACTCAAACGCCGTTACGATCTTATTCCTAACTTAGTAAACGCCGTCAAAGGCTACATGAAGCATGAAAAAGGAGTATTAGAATCAGTCACAAAAGCCCGAACCTCTTTAATGTCCGGCTCAATGAAAGATAAATCAAAAGCAAACAATCAGATAACAGAAGCTTTTAAGACTATCTTTGCTGTTGCCGAAAATTACCCTCAATTAAAAGCAAGTGACAATTTCAAACAATTGCAAGAAGAACTATCCGGCACCGAAAGCAAGATTGCCTATGCTCGTCAGTTTTACAATGACAACGTCATGGAATTCAACCAAGCCATTCAAGTATTCCCTAAGAACATCTTTGCAAAAATGTTTGGCTACGTCGCAAAAGAATTCTTCGCGGCTTCAGAGAAAGAACGTGGCAATGTCAAAGTAGAATTTTAAATTATTTTTTTTAATTATAATCTTGTTTAACAATCAACTCCGAGGAAGATCATGGCCAACTTTTACCAAGAGATTGCATCTAACAAATGGAAATCGGTTCTATTAATTGGTATCTTCCTCATCCTCATTACAGTATTAGGCATCGCTCTTGGCGCTTGGTACGGCAGTCCCTATAGCGGCATCTTTCTCGCTTTAGTCGCAGGGGGTATCTACTTCTTATTCAGCTACTATGGTGGCGCTGAAACAATTTTAACCATGACCGGCGCCAAAGAAGCAACCAAGCCAGAATACACTTATCTCATCAACACAGTTGAAGGCTTAACCCTCGCTGCCGGCTTGCCCAAAGTACCAAAAGTCTATGTCATTGATGACAGCGCGTTAAATGCTTTCGCCACTGGTCGCGATCCTGAACACTCCTACATCGCCGTCACCACTGGCTTGCTTAAAAAACTCAACAAACTAGAATTAGAAGGAGTCTTAGCTCATGAACTATCTCACATTAAAAATTATGACATTCGCGTCATGATGCTCACCTCTGTATTAATCGGCATAACTGTCTTACTCTCCGACTTCTTATTACGCAGCTTCTTATTTGGGAGAAGTGATAATCGCGAAGGAGGGGGGCAGTTACAAATTATTATGATTGTTGCAGGATTGGTGTTGGCGATTTTGGCACCGTTTATTGGGATGTTGATTCAGTTGGCGGTTTCTCGCAAACGAGAGTTTTTAGCTGATGCGTCAGGAGCTTTATTAACACGGTATCCTCAAGGTTTAGCAGATGCGTTACGCAAGATTAAAGGTGACCCTGATCCGTTAGTAGATCATGCGAATAGAGCGACGGCACATTTGTTTATTTCTACACCATTTCGAAAACAGGGGAAGTCGTGGTGGATGAGCTTATTTAGCACGCATCCGGATATTGATGAGAGGATTAGGCGATTGGAAGGGATGTAGAAAAAAAGAAAGAAAAAGAATTAAAAGCACCTTTGTGTAACTTTGCCAACTTGTCAACCATACTATCCG
>Ga0209515_10003502_pt1 | contig 22325 bp, 25 predicted proteins | sample Subgroupgradi54m_FD_187454 | JGI IMG/M metagenome (GOLD analysis project Ga0209515, IMG submission 187454) | Subsurface groundwater microbial communities from S. Glens Falls, New York, USA - GMW60B uncontaminated upgradient, 5.4 m (SPAdes)... ... | reverse complement strand
GGAGCGATAAGTTTTACAAAAAACGAGCAATGAGCAGTGCCACTATATTGGCAACTTTAATCATGGGGTTTATGGCCGGACCGGCGGTGTCTTTGTAGGGGTCACCGACTGTGTCCCCTGTTACAGCCGCTTTGTGGGCATCAGAACCCTTGCCGCCGTAATTCCCATCTTCAATATATTTTTTGGCATTGTCCCAAGCCGCACCGCCTGACGTCATAGAGATTGCAACAAATAATCCCGTCACAATCACTCCGACAAGCAACCCTCCGAGTGCTTCGGGACCTAATACGAATCCGACAAGCACAGGAAACAGAATCGGAATTAGTGCCGGCACTATCATTTCACGCAACGCCGCCTTCGTCACAATATCTACCGCCGTTGAATAATCCGGTTTTGCGGTTCCTTCCATGATTCCCTTAATCTCCTTGAATTGTCTGCGCACCTCATCAACTACCGCTCCCGCAGCTTTTCCTACTGATTTCATCGCAAGCGAACCAAATAAATACGGCATCATTCCTCCGATAAATAATCCAATTAAAACTTTAATATTGGAAAGTTCAAAAACTACTGTTCGTCCATATTGAGAAAGTTCTTGAGTATATGCAGAAAAGAGCACCATCGCCGCGAGGCCCGCCGAAGCAATTGCATAGCCCTTGGTAACTGCCTTGGTCGTATTTCCTACCGCATCAAGCGCGTCAGTATGCTCACGGACTTCTTTGGGCAATCCGGCCATTTCGGCGATACCGCCCGCATTATCAGTAATCGGTCCGAAAGAATCTATCGCCAGAATAAGTCCAGTCAAAGAAAGCATACTCATCGTCGCCAACGCAATTCCATATAATCCCGTTATTGAATATGCGAGAAACATCGCGCTCGCAATTACCAATACCGGCAATGCGGTTGATTCCATTGAAACAGCCAATCCGGCAATAATATTTGTGCCATGGCCGGTTGTTGAGGCCTTGGCAATCTTTTTAACCGGGCTGAATTTTTTTGAAGTATAATAATCCGTCACTAAAACCATAAGAGCGGTAACGGCGATACCAATCAACAAACATGAAAATAATGCTCCGCTTGTGATTCCGCCTAAAGTCATATTTCTGGTAAACCAATAAAACAATCCGACAAGAATAACCGCAGTAGCGCCAAGTCCTTTGTAAAGCGCGGCCATAATCCCGCCTGTGAGCCGTACAAACAAAGAACCAACAATTGAAGCAAAAACACCGAGGGCTCCGATGAACAATGGAAACTCAACCACCGAAGGATTATTTCCGAATAATAAACTACCGAGCAACATGACCGACAAAGCCGAAACAACATACGTTTCAAAAACATCGGCCGCCATACCGGCGCAATCGCTTACATTGTCCCCTACCTGATCGGCAATAACTGCCGGATTTCTAGGATCATCTTCAGGAATTCCTGCTTCAACTTTTCCGACGAGGTCCGCTCCGACATCAGCGCCTTTGGTAAATATTCCTCCGCCCAATCGGGCAAAGACAGAAATCAAAGATGCGCCAAAACCTAAACCGATAAGCGATTTAACATCACCAGACCACCAATAAAAACCGGTGAGCGACAATAAAGCCAAACCAACCACAAAAAATCCGGTAACAGCTCCGCCCTTAAAGCCCATCGCAAATGCGCGGGCCAAACCGTGTTTGGCTTCTTCGGCCACGCGAGAGTTGGCTCTAACCGCTATCATCATGCCGATATACCCGGCAAGAGCCGATGAGACGGCGCCGACCACAAATCCTTCAGCAATCGTAAGACCAAGCCATTTCCAAAGTATTAAAACAGCGACAACTCCAACAAAAAAGACGGTCCTGTTCTGTCTTTTCAAATATGCTGAAGCACCCTCCTGAATGGCTTTTTGGATAGCAACCATTTTTTCATCTCCAGGAGATTTTTTAAGCACTCCCCAAATCAAAAATGCGCCATATCCCAGCGACGCAACCGATGCTAACAGAGAAAGTAATAATGTATTCATGAGAGATAATTTATCAGAATTTCAGGAATTATTCAACCCGAACAGATGACACAATCTCTATGCATGACTGCGGGGTGCACCTTTTCTAAAATCTACTAATTTTATAAAAGGCACACGCCCTCCGCCGGTTGTTTTGGTAATAAGTGGTAATTGGCAATAAAAGTTCAAACTCGTCCGTAACAAAAACTACCCGAATGGGTAGTTTTTGTTATTCGATCTTTGCTGACTTCTGGAGATTATGCTTCATGCAAAGCAGGCGAACATTTTTGGCGGTTAAGCTTGTGCCGCCTTTTGAAAATGGCAGATCGTGATCAAAATGTAAATTTTTTATGTCGCCACAAATAACGCACTTTCCGCCATCGCGTTTCCAGACCTCTTTTTTAACCTCGGATGGTATAACCCTAGTATGCTCCGGCTGCACTTCCGATTTATCGGAATCGTCTATTTTATGATCCGATAGTTTGAGCATAAAACGATAAACATTCCTATTTTCATCATGAACTATTTTATAATCAACGAGGTCAAAAAAACCTTTTAACAACCAGACGCCAGGTAGAATTTTTTCATAAACTTTAACAAGTTAGGGTTGATTTTTTCCTTTCTTATAATTATCGACGGCTTTAGCAAATAACCCATTCTGAGTTAAGGTGCCCATTGGTGAAGTCGCCGGCTGATCTTCTGTTTTTGGATTGTGTGAATAATCCTGTCCCTTTCGAGGTGTATCATGTCCTTCATATTCAATTGTAATACCATCTGAATGAACCTGGTCTTTATATGGGGCATTAGTCCGCTGAGACATTAGTATTACAGAGTAAGTAGAGAAGAGTCGATAATTCATACCGCGCTGAAGTGTCTGAACATTTTAAGCATCACACATTTCACGGTAGCTTAGAATGTCGTCTTTAATTTTAGGCATAATCAGATAATTACATTTTTCGCCAAGAAGATCAATAAAATCAACGGCTCACATGTGAGCCGTTTAATGAGCGACACTTTTATCCAAAATAAGAACACACAAAAACCGCCAGAAATGGCGGTTTTTGTTGACTCTTGCGAGTCTAGTCTGGTGATAAGCCCAACCTTGACAGCACTTTCAGTATACTAAAACAACTATTAAAGTCGAGGGGGCAAGTTTGACCTCCTATTGCCAATCGCCATCTACCTCTAAAGCAACCGGCGGAGGATGTGCCCTTTTATAAAATTGACGGGATTTTAGAAAAAGTTCACCCCGCAGTCATGCATGGTCATACGACCACCGTCATACGACGATTGCTCCACTCGCTTCGCTCGAGGGTTACTGCTCGCCTACGGCGGTTGTAGAGGTTGTGTAAGCTATTAGACTTTAGGAGGTTCAATTTTTTCTAAATCATCGGCGCCCCCCAATCAAATGTGGATAAGTATTGACTGACGACCGGTCGTCGTGCTATACTCTTATTATCACTACGAAAAAGACCCTTATGAGGTTCCGTCCTCATCGGGGGCTTTTTTATTATCTTGGACCTCTAACAGAAGTTTTTGATCATTTAAATAGGCAATATGGGCATCGGTTCGCTTCAACAGAATCGAGCATTTTTCTGCAATTGCGGGAGATAATATCACATTAAACTTCTCTTTATCTTTGAGGAATTTAACAAGACTTGCATAATCACCATCACTTGAAACAAGAATTGCTTTTGTGAAATGATTCTCATAAGCATCTCTGGCTGCCTGCAAAACCAAATCGGCATCGCAGTTTCCTTTTGGCTTACCAGAACCATCATAAGTCACTTCTTTAAATATTAGTGTGTATCCACACTGTTGAAGATATGTATAAAGATCCTTAAATTTTGGAATAAGACCAATAAATATATATGCGCACTGGACACTATACTTTTCTAGTAGCCAAGTCCTAAATCTTGCATAGTCAAAGTCCCAGTCCAGTTCTTTGGTTGCACTATGCAAGTTGGCCCCATCAATATATGCAAAATTGTTTTCCTTTTTTGTCATAAGAATTGTGTGAGCGAGCTAAACTTTAGGAGGTTCAATTTTTTCTAAATCTTCACTGGCTCTTAGTTCAACCACATTCTTGACCCTATCTACCATGAGGGAGAGGCGTTTTTCGGAAGAGTCGTAGGCGGATTTGGTGTTTTCAATATGTTTGCCGAGTTTCTGGAAATCTTCGGCAAGCTTGCCTCCGTCGGTGGCGATACGTTCAAGACGTTTCATGATGTCTTTGGTCTGTTTGTTGAATTCCACATCTTTGAACCAATGACGGATAGCCGAGATAGAAAGTGCGAAAGTATTCGGTGAAACAAGGAAAACCCTTTTTGAACGGGCATAGCTGGGAATATCCACATCTTTAATATTATTAATAACTTCGTAATAAACCGTCTCGGCAGGCACATACATTAACGCTAAATCGGTCGTCCCCTCTGACGGCAAAAGATATTTGGACGCAATCTCATCTATTTTCTTTTTAACGTCGGAATAAAATGACTTGCGATGAATGTCTTTTTGAATATCATTATCGGCATTCACCATTTTTTCAAAATTTTCCCAATTAAATTTTGAGTCAATCGGCAGGATAAGCCCGTTCGGCAAATTTAAAACCGCATCTACCGCTTCGCCTGATTTGAAATAGTGCTGAAGGTCATACATATCTTTGGAAAAATACTGGTTGAGAGCCGCTTCAAGCGATGCTTCGCCCCAGATACCGCGGAGCTTCGGCGATTTAAAAATGTCCTGAAACGATGAGACGCTTTTCACAGACTCGTGCATCTGTTTCATGTTCTCCTGAATTTGGGTCATGTTCTGGGTGAAACTCTGAACCTGTTGGCTCACGGTCAGTGTCGCTCGCTCCGAAGCCTGCCGGCTTCGTTCAAGCTGTTCGTTGATTAATTGTGAAACAGTCGCACTCGCCCTGTCCGACGCTTCTCGATTTTGGGTAAGCTGGCTACTCACAACCTGTGACAACGCATCAAAACGCTGGTGGAGTACCAGATATTTTTCATCGGGTTCCTGTTTTTTGGGCCTCATCATCATATACACATTGATACCCAACAAAATCAGGGTCGCTGAAGAAACAACAAAAATTAAGATAGAAATAGAGGTCATGTTATTTAGAAATTAACATAGTTTTGATGTGTTTGTCCAATCAAAAAAGGTATACTATACTTTAATCGTGGCTCATTTCTCCCATAACTTCAAAATCTATAAAAAATGGACTCACGTCCTGATTGTTTTTTGTATAATAATTTTACCAATCGCCTTTATTTTACTCGCCGGACAGATAAGCCAGATATCAACCCACGCTCTCATCATCGGCCTCGGACTTTCAGCTTATAGATTGCTTGCTGCTTACATAATATCTCTCGTTGTAGGAATACTGCTGGCGGTGATATTGGGGCATGGTAAATTGGGCGACTTTTTTGTTCCGGTCTTTGACCTTTTTCAAAATCTGCCGTCATTTGCCCTAATTCCTGTTTTTGTTATTCTGTTCGGCTACACCAACAAGATGGCAATTTTATTTATCGCCTCTTCTGTCTTGTGGCCTATTCTTTTCAGTATCTTAAGCGCCTTAAGGACCGCAAAAACTGATTACAACGAAGCGGCAACAATATTCGGTGCAACCGGATTAAAAAGAATTTTATATTATTTAATACCGTTAAGTTTTCCGGCAATAATCACCGGCTCAATCGTCGGCATCAGTATCGGCTGGGAAGCAGTTATCGGTATTGAGATCATCGGCCTTTCCAACGGCATCGGATCTTTCTTGAATACAGCCGCCCAGTCCGATAAACAATTATTGATCCTCGGAACCGTTACGTTGCTTCTCCTTGTTTTCTCAATTAACAGATTGGTGTGGATGCCGTTATTAAAAAAGTCTCAATTATATGCAGAGTGATTTGATTTTAAAAGTTAATGACCTGTCTCATAGTTTTAGCGAGGAAAACAAAAAAGATTTTGAAGTTCTTAAAAATATTTCTTTCAATGTTAAAAAGGGTGAGTTTTTATCTGTCGTGGGACCTTCGGGCGGAGGCAAATCAACGCTCCTAAGAATAATCACGGGGCTCATCAAACCAACTCACGGCTCGATTGAAGTAAACACCAATAAGATGGCAATGGTCTTTCAGAATTTTGCCGTATTCCCTTGGCTGACCGTCCATGACAATATCGGGTTTGGATTAAAAATGGCCGGCGTCTCCAAAAAAGAACGAAAGGCAATCATTGCAGAAAAAATAAAAGAAGTCGGCCTGACCGGTTTTGATAAAAAATACCCGAAAGAATTATCAGGCGGCATGCGACAGCGTGTCGGCTTGGCCCGGGCGTTGGCTGTTAATCCTGAATTATTGATAATGGATGAACCTTTTTCCAGTTTAGACACGTTTACTGCTGAAAAATTAAGAGCGGATCTTCTTGCTATCTGGTACAAATACAAAATGACTATAGTTATGGTCACACACTTGGTTGAAGAAGCAATTCAGATGTCAGACAGAATAATTATAGTGTCCAGGCGTCCGGCCTCGGTAAAACAAATTTTAGATGTTAACCTTGACCGCCCCCGCAATAACCGCTCCGAAAGCTTCTTCTCTCTTCTGGACAATATCACTTCTCAAATTGAATCGTAGAATATTGTGGTCGCACAATCCAAAACTGCTATTTTGGCAAGTTAAACCAACCTTTTTCTTGCAAAAGCAAAACCGGAACCCTGTTTCAGGTATTTTTCAAAATCCAAAGCTTTTCTATTGTTTTTGAAAACGCAAAACCAAACTAATTCAAATGGCGCTTTGGTTTTGCTATATTCTGCAAGGTGTTGATTATGTTCCTTAATCCTTCGTTTCAAATCTTCGGTTGTGCCAGTATAATAACTTTTGTCTTTTTGGCTTTGGAGAATGTAGACGTAAAACATAATTTTAAATTAACAGAAGCCCTGCTTCGCGTAAAGCTACGCAGGACACTGCTTCGAAAAATAAAAAATTCCCAGAAGGGAATTTTTTATCAAGGCATTCTTTGTGCAATCACTTTGTGCTTGCACTGCGAAGCCTTGGCGAAGCAGTGGACCCACGGAGAATCGAACTCCGGTCTCCGCTTTGCAAAAGCGGTGTTCTACCATTTAACTATGGGCCCTTTATTTATTATTAATTTATGTTATATTATAACACGGTTTATTGAAATTTAAAAGGATTTCTGATGGAGCCGAATTCGGTTTCAGTTACTGAGAGAGCTGCAATAAAAATAAAAGAAGTCACGGAACAAGAAGGAGATAACTATCTTCGTATCTTTGTTCAAGGAGGTGGATGTTCCGGATTGCAGTATGGTCTGAAAACTGAAAAAGAACCCAGCAACGGCGACAAGATCGTTGAAGAACACGGCATAAGGGTTTTGATTGATCCCATCAGTATTCGTTATTTGGTCGGCTCAGAAATAGATTTAGAAGAAAATAATCTGATGGGCGGTGGATTTAAAATAAATAACCCCAACGCCAAAGGTACTTGCGGTTGTGGTCAATCGTTTGATCCAAAATAGACCCAATTGGGTCTATTTTTATTGTGGTGCGCGTGCTTGGAATCGAACCAAGAACCTTTTCATTATCAGTGAAATGCTCTACCATTGAGCTACACGCGCATAATTCTCTCTATTATTTCAAAAAAGAATCCATAAAAGCTTTGATCGCTGACATTAATTCTCTCTTCTTTTCTGAACTAGAAAAATATATCTGACATGTCCCGTGCCTAAACGACTCTCTGTATGTAAAACTACTTTTCTGTAATTTTCTAATCTGATGTTTATAAAATTGATTATTGTTTAGACCCAACACCAATCTCCAAAATTCTACTTCTTTTTCTATGTCCATATTTGGATATAAGTGAAGCTGAACTTTAAAAGATTCTATCGGTATATTTAAAAATTCATCTGCCCATTTAATGAAAAACTTGATAACGCTTGGGTCGGTGTTGGCTATGGAAATATGATAATAATCTTTCTTGCTTCCCTCTGCTAAGTAAAGCATTAGTCCCGCAGTAAATTTAGACTGTTTCGATACTTTTTTAAAAGTATTTAAATATTTCTTATAGTTTATGTCGAACTTTATTTCCCTCTTGAGGCGCATGCTCTTTATATATTTTTCGATTTTAACTTCATTATTTTTAAGATTAACACTACGCAATTCTAAAATTCTTTCGTCACTCAAAGGATAACTTTTTAACCATCCACTAAGGGTACTTTTTGAAACTGACAATAGATTTGCAATAGAAGCATAACCCAATTTCTGTTCAAGTCTTAACTTAATCGCCTCTTCTTTAAGTTGAGCATTCATGTAAGAATTTTACCAAATAAAAAGGGGTTTTACAACCCCTTTATTAATTTAAATTTTTCCCTTACTATCATAGATTTCTTTGAAGATCAGCAATTTTTGAATCTGATTAGTCCCCTCAAAAATTGTATTGATAATACTATCACGCAACATTCTCGAAATTTCCGATTCGTCACTATAGCCATCTCCCCCATGAATTTGTAAGGCTTGTCTTATGTTCCGTTCGTTCATTTCAGAGCACATCAATTTAACACAAGCTGCTTCAAGCCGGATATCCTTACCTTCATCAGCCATTTTTGCAGCATTGTAAACTGCTTGTTCCATCATGTAGATGTTGGCTCGAATACGAGCAAGGTAGGACTGGATCATCTGAAAACTTAAGATAGGACTATCAAACTGCTGACGATTTGAGGCATGCTCAAAAGCAAGTTCCAATGCCCGTTTTGAAGAACCGACACAACCGGCACCCAGGCCAAGCCGTCCACCATTTAGGGTCTTCATGAAAAGCTTGAATGCTCCTCCAACCTCTCCAAGCAAATTTTCATCGGGAACAAAAAGATTATCAAAGGCTAATTCAACTGTACGTGATGCTTTGATTCCAAGCTTATGCTCAACTCTAGTGACGTTATAGCCTGGCCACTTTGTTTCAACAATAAATGCTGCCAGCCCATTCTTCTTAAGAAAAGAGTCAGTCTGGGCAATGACAATTGTAAAGTCTGCATCTTTGCCGTTAGTGATGAACCGCTTTGTTCCATTAAGACACCATCCGCCATCCTTTTTAACAGCTGACGTTTTGATATTACCGGCATCAGAACCGGCGCTGGGTTCGCTCAAAGCAAAGGCCCCCATCATCTTGCCATCAACACCGGCGCGCAAATATTTTTGTTTTTGTGCCTCATTTCCGCCGATAAATATAGACCCGCAGGCCAGTCCCATGTGGGCACCTACAACAACAGCCGACGAACCATGAACACGAGATAGTTCTTCAAAAACAATACAGTAGGCAGTTTTACCAAGACCTGCTCCGCCATATTCTTCGGGATAAGATGCGGCAAAGAAACCTTGCTCCCCCATCCTGTTAAACAACTCTCGCGGCACATAGCCCGCTTCTTCCATTTCTTTAACCCGAGGACGGATTTCTTTTTCCGCAAATTCACGGACCATCTCGCGGAACATCTTTAAGTCTTCCGTGTGGTCTGAAGCATCAGGAGCCGTTTGATGAGCTTCTGGTTTCTTTGGTTCAAGATCAATTTTCAAAAATTTCGCAAGGCCTCGTTTCGCAGAATCCTTCACAACAAGTTCGGCAAAAAGTTTCTGTTCAAGTTTAAGCGCCTGATCAAGAGGTAAACACATACCTGACTTAACTGCTGCAATAATTGCCTGAACTGCATTCCCCGACTTTGTCTGCATTAACATTTTGAATGAATCTGATAAAACAAGCTCGTCAAATTTTTTTGGGTCGAATACTTGAGTATTCCTTGTTAATTCCATAAGATGTTCTGCGATAAATTTCGCTTCGGAATCTAAGTCTGATTTTGAAATAACCTTGTCCACGAGTCCGCAAACCAATGCATCTTTAGCTGAAATCACCGCACCTGACAAAAGAAGCCGAAGAGCCATCTCCATGTCCACAAGTCTTGGCAGTCGTTGAGTTCCGCCCATGCCTGGTATAATTCCGAGATTAATTTCAGGTTGGCCAAATTTGGCATCTTCAGAAGCTATACGATAAGTACAAGCCATGGCCAACTCGTTTCCCCCGCCAAGACAGTAACTATTGATAACGGCAACAGTCGGCTTTCCAAGATTTTGAACTGCATCTGTAATGGCGTTAGCTTTTGCAAGAAGCTCAAGCGCTTTTTTAACATTACCTTCTTGAGCAATTGCCCAGATTTCATTCACGTTTGCACCCGCAGAAAACAATCCGCTACCCTCAATAATAAGTGCATTAGTCCTAGAATCTTCCTTAACTTTTTCCAAAAGGGTCCCCATAAGAGACAATACTTCTCCTGAAAGCTGGTTCATCGGAGGATTCTGGATTGTGAGTTTGGCAATATTAGTATCCTTAATTCTGGTAAGTTTGACCTTGAGTTCTTCCTGATTTTGAGCCACAGTAATTCTCCATCTAAATTATTAAAGAATCTGGCGTTAATATACCTTCTTTTTTTAAAAAATCAAGAGCCCCATTTCTGGGGCTTAACACTAAAAAATTACCATTCCTCTTCTTCGGTTTTTTCAAAGATTTTTTTATTGTCCGCAACAAGCTGTTCAAGAAGGGCTGTCGGCTTAAATCGCATTCCATATTCTCGTTCAAATTCTTGAAGGTCAGCAAGAAGGTTTACAAAACCATATTTGTCTTGGGCATAATGCAATGGTCCTTCAAACGCCATTGGAAACATAATGCCGAGAGTGGCACCAGTTTCAATATCGTTAGCAAGTGCTACTTTTTCCTCAAAACACATCAAGGTCTCATTGCAAAGACCAGCCATCATCCTCCTAAAACCATCCTCGACGTCAAGGTTCTGTCTATTGGTAAATTCACGGTCAACAACAATCTGAATATCTTCAAAGCCACCCACCTTGGCATAAAAACCAACTCCAACCTTATTACCAATACGCCCAAGCTCAACTAAACGATGCATGAGCGGCGCCGGCTCTGCTCTTTCGCCATATCCCTCATACAAAATTTTCGCCACATTAGAAGCAATATCAATTCCCACATAATCAAGAAGTTGAAACGGACCCATTGGCCAGCCAAACGAATTAGATCTGGCATCAACTTCTTTAACTGTAAGATTGGTTTCAGTAAGAAGACGTGTCGCCTCGTTTAAATATGGCAGAAGAAGACGATTAACAAGATATCCCGGACACCCCTTAACGGGAATTGGAGTCTTACCGAGATTAGTTTGGACAAATCGTTTTGCCACATCATATGTTTCATCTGAAGTTTTCTGTCCTCTGACAAGCTCAACCAAAGGTGCTTTCACGGGAGGATTGAAAAAATGAGTACCGATAAATCTATCTGGACGGTTGGTTACAGACGCTATTTCGGTAATTGAGAGCGACGAACTGTTAGTCGTAAAAATAACATCATCAGGAAACAGGAAATTCAGTTCCCTAAAAACTTCTTTTTTTGCGTAAAGATCCTCAAAAACTGCTTCGATAACAAAGTCAGAGTCTTTAATTTCTTTATAGTAACTCGTGGTTGAAAAACGAGCCTTCGTGCCTTCTGCTTCAGAAGCAGTTATTTTACCAAGCTGGGCTACCTTATCAAGCTGACGGAAAATTCTGTCTTTGCACGCCTTGGCACGCTCGTCGCTAACCTCTTTCACAACAACACTGACGCCCTTTTGGGCAATATGCTGGGCGATACCGCTACCCATCGTTCCCCCACCGATAACTGCGACCTTCTTGATAGCTCTGTACATGACATTCTCCGAAAAATAGTTAAAAAACTGCCCAAAATATAGCCCTATAAATAATGGCTGTCAACGGTTAAAATTTTAAAATAAAAGCAGGGTTTTCACCCCGCTAAATAACTAAACCCTCTCTATGATCAGACATCCGCCTTGGCCGCCACCCACGCACATTGTAATCGCAGCGTAGCGCTTTTGATTTTCTTTAAGAATGTGCATCGCCTTAACCGTAAGAGCCGAACCGGTTGCTCCAACAGGGTGTCCTAATGCAATAGCGCCTCCCCAAACATTAAGTTTTTCTTCCGGAATGCCGAGGCCTCGCTGACATGCAATTGACTGGGCTACAAAAGCTTCATTGAGTTCAAAGAAATCAACATCATCCATTTTCAAACCAGCTTTGGCAAGGGCCTTGGGGACTGCATAAATTGGTCCCTCACCCATGAGTTTTGGATCACAACCCGTGTAAGCATATGAAACGATAGAAGATAGAGGAGCTAATCCAAGAGCAACAGCTCTTTCTTCAGTCATGACCAAAAGTGCCGCTGCGCCGTCACTCATCGGACAAGAATTAGCGGGAGTCACTGTCCCGCTAAAATGATATGTTTTTTCTATAACAAATGTTCCTGTTTTATCAATAGAGACATTTATGTCATTCTCAACCGGATCCATAATGTTATCGTTCATGAATATAGCAGGAGCATTAGCTGCTGAACCTGGATTTTTAACTAGTCTATCGCTGGGGCTTTCATCTTGAGAAAAAATAATCTGGCTTCCCGGAATAATCTTATCGTCTGATCCAACACTCCCCTTTATACGCATCCGCTCCTGAATTTTTACCGGCAAGATCTGCGCGTCAAATTTTTGTTCCTGTTGGGCATCAAGTGCTTTCTGATGAGAACGCACAGCAAATTCGTCCTGTTCCTCGCGTGTAATACCCCATTTTTGAACTACGTTTTCAGCTGTTCGTCCCATCATCTGTTTAATGTTGGGGTCAAAAAGTCCCTCCCACAAGGCATCTGTAATAATGTGGTTCTGCATTTTAAGCCCAAACCTCGCATCTTTCATAATATACGGAACCTGCGACATGTTTTCGGTTCCACCGACAAGAAAAATATCTCCATCCCCAGCCGCAGCTGCCTGACATGCCGAAGTAATTGCCTCAATACCCGATGCGCAATTCCGGCTAACTGTCCGAGCTGGAACACTAAATGGCACCTTTGCATGTAGCGCTGCAACCCGGGCAATATTGCCTTTCGGCTGACATATATTTCCGGCCACAACTTCGTCAATCTGGACCGGATCAATACCGCTCTTTTTAACCACGTGACGGAAACAATATGCCAAAAGATATTCGGCAGGAACGTTTTTTAAGGCACCGCCAAATTTACCGATAGCAGTCCTGATTCCCTCAATAATAACCATGCGTTTTACCATTGTATTTTCCTTAGTTGTCAAAGAAATTAACCTTAATTTAAGCGTGTATCGCCAAATTGTCAAGCATTCAAAGATACCGGCAATTGGTCGGCTAAACTCTTGCCGTCATACGACGACCGGCATACGACGATTGCTCCGTGAGATATCTCACAACAGGGGTTGCCAAAATAAGCATTATATGGTAACATCTAACTATTGAGTATCTGCCCAAATATGAGCGAAGAAACCCAAAAACTTAATCAAGTTAATGATGCTTTAAAACGAAAGTTCAAAGACAGAAAACTGGTCTTTGGAAGCGGTTTTGTAACGGCCAAAATCGTCTTTGTCGGTGAAGCTCCAGGACAAGATGAAGAAAAAGAAGGCAAGCCAATTACCGGCAATAAAGAAAAACTTCTCTACCAACTTTTAAAAACTGCCGGGATAAACAAAAACAAAGTTTATTTCACCAACGTTCTCAAATACTATCCTTCGACCTTAAAAGTCCCTACCTCCAAAGAAATAAAATCTTATGTCCCATTCCTTAAGGAAGAACTAAAAACTATCAACCCTCTTCTCGTTGTAACTCTTGGAAATATGGCTCTAAACGGCATCGGAATGAGACAGCCGTTAGATAACGTTCACGGCCGGACATTCAACCTGGGAAGCTATGAACTTCTTCCGACATTTCACCCCGACCATGCCTTAAGAGATCCTCAAATCAAAAAAATCCTTGAACTAGATTTCATAAAACTAAAAAAATTGCTTGACTCAAAAGAAGCATAAAAAATCCACTTATCTAAGTGGGTTTTTTAGTTTTACTTTTTTCTTGCAATTACTTTTTTTACCGCTTCTTTTATTGAACCGACTCCCATTCCGAATGCCTCTATCAATTCCTCCGGTTTCCCTGATTCTCCAAATCTGTTTTGAACGCCGATATATTCCTGCGGCACAGGATAGTTTCGAGATAAAACTTCGGCGATAGCAGAACCCAATCCCCCGTTAATCTGATGCTCCTCAACCGAAACCACCGCTCCGGTTTTTTGAGCCGCTTCAATAATGGTTTTTTCATCTATCGGTTTTATGGTATGAGAATTTATGACCATGCAATCTATTCCTTCGCCGGCCAATTCTTCCGCCGCAACCAGAGCATTGCAGAGCAACATTCCACATCCGATAATTGCACAACTGTTCCCAGAAGCCTTGCTTCTGGATTCTCCAGAAGCAAGGCTTCTGAAAATTTCAGCTCGTCCAATTTCAAAAGGGGTATCCGCCGTTGTAAAAACCGGCGACTTGGCTCTTCCAAGCCGGATATATGTCGGCTGACCATTAAATGCCGCCGCAAAAGTTGCTTTTTGTGCTTCAACTGCATCACATGGCACCACCACAACCATTCTTGGTACAACACGCATAATGGCAATGTCTTCAAGCGCTTGGTGGGTAGCTCCATCCGGACCTACTGATATACCGGCATGAGAACCGGCAATTTTAACAGGAACATTGTTGATACAAATATTAGTTCTTATCTGTTCATTATTACGCCCTGGACTGAATGTTGCATATGAAGAAATAAACGGAATTTTTCCGTAATTTGCTATACCAGATGCCACAAGAGCCATATTTTGCTCGGCTACGCCAACCTGAATGAACCTCTCCGGAAACTTCTCGGCAAACCAGTGCGAGTTGGTTGACTCGGTCAAATCAGCACAAAGAACAACGACTTTGTCGTCTTTTTCCCCGGCCTGAACAAGACCCTTACCGTATCCTTCACGGGTTGCGGCCATTTCTATTTTGGATTTATCCAAAATATTTTCTATTAATTTTGCATCCGGGTTTAACATGTTTTTTCTACAATCCAGCTCTTTCTTTAAATCCACAGAAAGAGCTGGGCAAAGAAACTACATATGTTGGTGAGACTCATCATGCATATTGTTGCACTTCCCGCCTTCGCATGGTCCACAGTTGCATTTGCACATACCGTCTTTTCCGCCCATCATTCCCATTTTACCCCAACCGCAGCATCCGCAAAATTTGGAAGCTTTGGCCATTAAAACCAAAACCACTACTGACCAGGCCCAGTATAAAGCATCAAATCCCCAAAATGTTCTTGCACCCCAGCTGGACCAGAAAAACAAAACACCGGCAACCCATGCCAATACCATTAACACCTTGTTCACCACATGGTGAGGACATTTACAATTTCCGTGATACATATTGTTTAAACTTATATTAAATCAATTGTCGACCGGGCATTTGCCCCTACTATTGATGTTCACTCTCTATTTTACCTCCTAATGTTCTAAGTTCAGCTAAAAACTTCTGGGCTTGTTCTGTTTTTTTAAAAACATCCTCCGGCCCGGCTCCGGGCGATATGCCATGCCATCGATAATCAAATTCAATTTCTTTTATTCCTTTTCCCGGTATCGTGTGGGCAATTATAATTGTCGGTTTTTCATATATCGCTTTGGCTTCTTCGATGACATCTATAAATTGTTCTATATTGTGACCATCAACTTCCAAAACGTGCCAGTTGAACGCTTCATATTTTGCCTTTAATGATTCCAGGGGCATAACGCTCTCGGTCATGCCGTCTATCTGGATATTATTGCGGTCAATTACAGCGGTTAAATTGCTCAACTTATTTTTTCCGGTAAACATTACCGCTTCCCATGTCGCTCCTGCCTCTTGTTCACCATCAGACATAAAACAATAGGTGCGAAACTTAGCTTGCGCTGAGCCTGTCGAAGCGTCCATTCTGGCGGCGTAGGCATAACCGGCTGCCTGGCCAAGACCTGAACCTAAAGGTCCAGATGTTGTTTCAACTCCCGGCAATCTCTCTCTTTCAGGATGGCCTTGTAAGCGCGAGCCAAATTTTCTTAACGTCTTTAATTCCTCAACTGGAAAATATCCTGCCATTGCCATAACCGCATAGCGGATTGGGGTAATGTGGCCATTTGAAAGAATCAACCTGTCCCTGTCTGGCATCTCCGGATTTTTGGGGTCGTGATTTAAAACATGAAAATACATGGCAGTAAAAATATCAGCCATCCCCAAAGGTCCGGCGGTATGCCCACTCCCCGCTTCCGTCAACATTTCAATCAAAAGCTCCCTCGCCTCATTGGCTTTTAATTCCAGCTCCTCAATTTTACTTTCAGAAATATAATTACTCATTTAATTTGCCTAAATATCTGGGGGACGTACATATAAAACATTAATTAGGTTGTACCCATATACAAATAAGTATACTAAAACGTGACTTGCAAGAAGTCCCCAAATAAAATAAGCAGTTGGAGAGAAAATCTTTTTTCTTCTTTCTTGACCCGCACCCCTTGCAACAGCTAAACCTTGAGTAATGACCGCGAGCATGACAATGGGTATAGCCACGAAGATAAAAAGAGTATCGACAGTAGGATAAAAATCTAAATAACCTACATTATATAGATAATCCTGCCCATAAATTTGAAATGCGAAAAAATATACAACAACACAAGTTAGTACCCCAAATATAAACCATAGTTTCATACTAATTCGTTTAGAAATTATAGATGCAATCGGGGAAGGCGTTACCTGTGGGGCTATCGGCTGATCAATAGATTGTGGTTCGTCCATATTGGTTAGTTATAGTTAGTTATGGTTAGTTATACCTTAAATTTTATCACCAATATATTGATACGAAATATTACCTGCTTAGTATATCTTCAATTCCCAGCAATATAGTTTCTTTAAAATCTTGTTTGGAAAGTTCGCCTTTTTTGAAATATTGAAAATTAATCCAAACCCAGCTCAAAATTTCCCTTTCTTTTGGATCTTCGATCTTTTTTAAATCTTCGTAAAGCTGATTCATAAATTTAGAACTTTTACGATTTGGGTGAGATGCGAGGCGCGAGTGAGGAGCGAACTGAGCCATAGTTATGTGCTATGGCGAAGGAGCACCGGAACAACTTGCAACGAAGCAGATCGCCAAATCTAAAGGTTCATAGCTACTTTTAATACATGGTCCACAAGAGAATTTGTATACCCGAATTCATTATCATACCAGGAATAGACACAGCACAAATCGCCATCAACGACTTTTGTCAACGACAAATCAGCAATCGCGGCGTATGGGTCACCCACAATATCGCTTGAAACAATCTGATCGTCTGTTGCCCTGAAAATCCCTTCCCAGCGCGGTTGATCAGCCGCATCACGCAGTATTTTGTTAATTTCTTCGGCTGTGGTTGGTTTTGCGGAAAGAAATGTAATCGCCGAAAGAGAACCTGTGATAATCGGGACGCGCATTGAAGTACCTTCAAATTTACCCGCTACAGCTTTGACTGCCCGGCCCACGGCAACCGCCGCACCCGTATACGACGGCACGATATTTACACCCCCAGCTCGTCCGCGCCTAAAATCATGTCCCTTGACCGGTCCATCAACCAGATTCTGGGTGGCCGTATATCCATGTGTAGTATTTAAAAATGCTTTTTTAACACCGATAGTTTCGGAAAGGATTTGCAAAATCGGAGAAACAGAGTTTGTCGTACAGGAACCGTTAGAAGAAATTGAGCAGGTTTTAAGATCGTCTTCGTTGATTCCCATTAGTACTGTCTTAGCGTCGACGCTATCGTCGTCTTTTGCCGGAGCGGTAATGACCACCCTCTTTGCTCCTGCCTGCTTATGAACTGATGCTTTTTCAAAACTTTCAAAAACACCAGTTGATTCAACTACAATATCCACACCCAACTGGCCCCAAGGAAGTTTGGTCGCATCTTTTTCTTGGAGAAAAAGATATTCTTTACCCCCTACTACAAGTTTTTGGTTAACAACCGAAACCTCTTTACCAAACCTTCCGTAAGCCGAATCGTATTTCAAAAGATAAGCCAGATTTTCTAAATCGCCCAAGTCATTAATTGCCACAATCTCCAACTCTGGTCCGCCAGCTGGCGGATTAATGGCCAGTTTAAAAAACGCTCGTCCAATTCTCCCAAAACCATTTATTGCTACTTTTGCCATATATAACTTGCTCGCCCTCCGCTTAAATACTTAAGCGGTACGGGCCCTTCGGGTTTAATCAATTTCTTTGTTAAAAGCTCCAGTCCTCCTTCGCCATAGCCATCTATGGCTCTGTTCGGTCCTCGCTTTTGCCTCGAACTTGATTAAACGCGCTGCGTTATGGTTCTAACTAATTTATTATAGCATTTTTGCCACGGGCGCAAATGATTTTCTGTGTATTTCGCAAGGCCCGAGAGCGGTTAGCTGGGCTTGGTGATACTTGGTTCCATAACCCTTATGCTTTTCAAAGCCGTAACCCGGATACTTTTTTGCATATCTAGCCATCATCTTGTCACGGTGGACTTTGGCGATTATAGATGCGCAAGCAATGACGAAAATCTTCCTATCCCCTTTTACGATAGCTCGTTGGTCAAAACTAAACCTATCAATCTTAGCTGGCCCATCAACAAGAACAACGAGGGGCACCTTCGCATTTGCGAAGGTGCCCCTCGTAAACATAAGTGTAAGCTTTTGTACAGCCCTTCTCATGGCCTTCCTTGTCGCTTGATAGATATTTAATCTATCAATTATCTTTGGGCCTACATAACAAATTTTAAATTTTAAATTTTTATTTTTTAAAAGTTCAGTTGCAAACTTATCTCGCTGAACAGCTGACAGCAGTTTTGATTCTCGCAAACCACGCAATGCTGGGTGAGTTTTTTTATAAAAAGAATTTGTCACTCCTACCGCGCAGACCACCACTGGCCCGGCAAGGCATCCCATCCCTACTTCGTCCACGCCAAAAACATACCGATAACCGGATTTAAAAAGTTTTTTCTCTAAAGTTTTATGCGGAAGTTTCATTTTATTAATTGATATAAAGCAATTCCCACTGCCACGCTAACATTCAAACTCTCTTTCTTTCCATACATGGGTATGGAAATTTTTTTATCGCAATATTTTAAAATTTGTGGGCTTAAACCTTTTACTTCATTGCCAAGAACTAAAGCCAACGGAAATTTCGGTTTGAATTTAAAGAGGTCAATGCTCTCTTTTGTCTGTTCAAGGGCAACTATATTAATTCCATCTTTTCTTAATCTTGCCAATAACCGCCACGCCTCTTTGAAATATTCCCACTGAACATATGTTTCCGCACCCAAAGCAGTTTTGGATATCTTTTCATGCGGAGGCGTCGGAGTAATTCCGCAAAGATAAATTTTGGAAGCCCCGGCCGCATCAACGGTACGGAAAATTGAACCGACATTTTCCCGGCTACGGATATTGTTCAAAATTACACAGATTTCTACTTTTTTCATTTAGTGATATATTAATATCATGAATAATGAATTTAAACCACTCATTTGGTCGGGAACAGTAGTACTCACATTATTGGCCATATTCTTGATGGCCGAAACAAAACAAGTAATAAACACTGCGGCTACAACTAATACGGTGTCTTTCGCGGGTGAAGGTAAAGTGGTTGCTAAGCCCGATATTGCCGTTGTTGATTTTAGTATCACGACTAATGCCACCACATCAAAAGATGCTCAAAATCAAAACTCAAGTAAATCCCAAAAAGTAACCGATTTTCTTAAAAATCAAAGTATCACCGACAAAGATGTCAAAACCAGCGGTTATAATATCTACCCCCAATATAGCAGCCCGAGACCCTGTTCTATTAATTCTGCCTATCCTTGCACAGAATCTCCTTCTCAAATTACAAGCTATCAAGTCATTCAGTCTTTTGAGGTTAAGGTCCGTAACTTAGATAAAATAAGTGCCATTCTTGACGGTTTAGTTTCAGCCGGAGCTAACCAAGTAAACAATCTCGGCCTTCAAATAGATAATCCTGATGCACTCAAATCCCAAGCCCGACAGTTAGCGATTGATGCTGCAAAAAAGAAAGCAAGCGAACTTGAAAGCCAAGTTGGAATCTCTCTTGGAAAAATTGTAAACTTTTCTGAAAATACTGGTGGCTATCCGGTGCCGATGATGTATGAAGCAAAAGGCATGGGTGGCGGCACTTCAAGCGGTCCGTCGGTACCTGTAGGCGAGAATGAAATTACAGTAGACGTAACAATCACCTATCAAATAAAATAAACCAAAAACCCGCCGAAAAGGCGGGTTTTTGGTTTCTCAACTTTGTACAGTTAACCAGCTAGACACGCTTTTTGTTCCAGTGTCATAGAACTCCGATTTCGGCATCGGACCTGCCATAACCCCGAGGGGTCATATCGACTACATTTTAATGAAGGATAGAGGTTGGATGTGAAAAAGGAGAATATTTAAATATTTAAATATTTAAACTTACCCAATTTCCCACCTTTCGCCTCCCACTTCTACCTTTCGTGCATATATTTTCCGAAGAAAATATATAGAAAGGAGGTGATCCAAGACCAGCTTCCGCTAGCCTTGCCTTGTTCATGTTCTTCCAATATTTCTACTGGCATGGACTATATCTTCATCCCTCCCCAGTTTTTGTTAAAAACTGGGGAGGGAGCTGACGTTTTATAGCAATTATTTCATGCTATCTCGATCATGAGATGATCGAAGTCTCTACGGGGCTAAGGAGAATTACATATTCAACTAAGTTTATACTTCATTTCAGGTAAAATATATTTTCCAATAAGTTTCTGAAATTTATTTCTTGATTCCTTCTTCATAATCCTAAGGCGATATCGGCCATGGTTTAATTCGGGCATGTTCTCCAATCCACACACATCATAAAGTGCTTGAGAAATCATTAAATTCTCATGTTTACTAAATGACTGTGTGTTGAAGTGATAACCATATACCTTACCGTTTCTTCTGATTATATTCCCATCATCCATATACCATACAGCAAGAATAATGGGGTCTTGAACCAACTGTTTTAGATTTCTTGGTAATACTTTCTTTCCATTTGGGTAAAAAAGTTTTGCCAAGTCAGTAATCTCTGGGTGGCTTATCGTTTTGATTGTTATTGAATTATTTCTTGGATAATACCGTGGTTTTGAAAGTATCCAATCTTTTAAAACTCCATATTTCCATAAAATATACGCTTCTTGTTTTTTGGAATGGGCAACCTGAAAGCTAAAATTGGTTTTGGACCAATTTGCAGTCAAGCTACCATCTCCCAATAAGCTCCCGATGACAACCGATCTCTGATAATCATTCAGAGATAATCTCTTTTTGAGATTTCTGATTTCAGTTGAATATGTAGTTCTCCCAGCTTCCCTCGGTATTCCCATGACTTAATTATATCAAATAATTAAATTTTAGGCTTCACCGATTTCAGTCAGATTTGTCTGTCAGATTACTCTTGACAGGTCGCAAATTATATTGTACGACTTAGTCCCTGTCACCGATCCTACCGTATCCCCACATAATAAAACATGGATCTTCAGGTATTACCGGCTCCCTTGACTTGACGGGCAGTGAGTCCAAAATTTGAGAACGTATTCACCGCTGCGTTCTGATCAGCGATTACTAGCGATTCCAGCTTCAAGGAGGCAAGTTTCAGCCTCCTATCCGAACTGAGGATGCTTTTGATGGGATTGGCTCCACCTCGCGGTTTGGCGACCCATTGTAACATCCATTGTATCATGTGTGTAGCCCAAGGCATCAGAGGGCCACGCTGACTTGACGTCATCCTCACCTTCCTCTCGCTTACGCGAGCAGTCTCGCCTGACAAATATAACAGACGATAAGGGTTGCGCTCGTTAATCCACTTAAGGAAACCATTCACATGACGAGCTGACGACCGTATTTATCCACTATTCCTAATGGTACGGACTATACTTTCATCCCTCCCCAGTTTTGAGACCTATTGACAAAATATATCACTTTATGATACTATTTTTTTAGTAAAACGGACACGTACCGTTTCGCCACCGCAGAGTCGGTGGTGTTTTCTTTTAAGTCTAAAAACTGGAGAGGGAGCCCACGTGTTATGGCAATATATTTTTGATATTTGTTGCCATCCTGACTATTTCTGTGTAATCAGAGTCTCTACGGGATCCGATTTAAATCGGACTTCCCACGGTATTATCCATACATTAATTTTAACATTAATATATCTCGGACTCCACCGTTATGAGTGGGTTATTTTTTGCTAAAAATTACTTCTTAGCCGGCCGATAGTTCAGCCGTGCAGCACCTGTCCAAGAGTCTTGCGAGGGTCGCCGTTTCTGGCGACTTACACTTGGATTTCAAGCCTTGGTGAGGTTCCTCGCTCAGTGTCGAATTGAACCACATGATCCACCGC
>Ga0209515_10003501_pt1 | contig 22327 bp, 18 predicted proteins | sample Subgroupgradi54m_FD_187454 | JGI IMG/M metagenome (GOLD analysis project Ga0209515, IMG submission 187454) | Subsurface groundwater microbial communities from S. Glens Falls, New York, USA - GMW60B uncontaminated upgradient, 5.4 m (SPAdes)... ... | reverse complement strand
TATTAAACAAACTATTTGGGCGATTCTCAAATGATCTTGGTATCGACCTCGGTACGGCAAATACACTCGTCTATGTAAAAGATAAAGGTATTGTCATAAATGAACCGTCGGTTGTCGCGGTCAATCTGCGAACGGATCAAATTTTAGCCGTTGGCACTGAGGCATCAAAGATGGTCGGGAGAACTCCGGCTCATATTGTCGCTACCAAACCCCTTGTCGATGGCGTTATCTCGGACTTTGAGGTGACAGAAAAAATGCTGAATTACTTCATCAAAAAAGTTCATATCGAACGGTTTGGATTTTCACCTCGTCCCCGTGTCGTTATCGGTATACCGCTCGAGATCACCGAAGTTGAAAGAAAAGCAGTGGAAGACGCCGCACTTTCTGCCGGCGCGCGCAATGTGTACCTTATAGAACAGCCGATGGCTGCCGCGATTGGCGCGCGATTACCAGTGCAGGATTCATCCGGAGTAATGGTCGTCGATATTGGTGGAGGAACAACTGATATCGCCGTTATATCATTGGGCGGTATCGTTACCTCGCGATCGCTCAAGGTTGCCGGCAACGAACTTAATGAGGATATTATTCGCTACGCTCGGGATTATTTTAATCTTCTTATCGGGGAACGTACTGCTGAAAATGTTAAGATTAAAATCGGGTCGGCAGATGTGTTGTCAGAACCGCTGCTTATGAAAGTTCGCGGACGCGATCTCCTCACCGGACTTCCAAAAGAAATTATTATGGACGACTCTCAAGTGCGCGAGGCACTGACGCGCACCGTGCGTATTATTGTTGATAATATTAAGACGACCATAGAAAACACGCCACCGGAGCTGGTTTCTGATATCTATGAACAAGGGCTCCTCCTTACGGGCGGGGGAGCGCTTCTTAAAAATCTTGACCATATCATATCCCAGACCACTGGCGTCCCCGTGTTCATTGCTGAGGACCCACTTACGTGCGTAGTTCGCGGAACGGCAGTACTTATCGATGATATTGACTTCCTGACTACTGTTATGGTGCCGCCGTCAAGGGATGCATGGAAGAAATAGTTAAACAATTTCTAATTCACCTAATTTCTAATTCACCTAAGCAATACCCAATCGCCAGATCACAAAATCCAAAAGGAGGAGATACACACTCGTGAGATGTTTAGACATTGGGACATTAGGATTTCATTAGAATAATTAGAGCAATTAGGTGAATTAGAAATTACCATCAAGTTTTTGCTCGTTCATTGTCCCAACAATAGTTATGCCGACACTCCTCAGATACACGCTCCTTATTCTCGCAATTTTTGCACTTGAGTTTACCGTGCTTTTTTCACCAATTGAAAAAATGGGTGCCTATCTTTCAGGATTGTCTCGCGCATCATCGGGTCAATTGGAGTGTAATGAAAATCGACTGAGCAGCGAGCGAGTCAGCAACGGTCAATTACGAGCCCTCCAAGATGAAAATACGCATCTTAAAGATCTATTGAAATTTTCTGAACGGTCAGAGCATATATCACTTCTTGCTCGAAGAATAGGCAGAAGTACCGATCCTCTCAATTCAAGCATCGTGATTGACAGAGGGAGTCGTGATGGTATTCATCCCGGTGATCCGGTTGTCGTTGGGGATGGGCTATTGATTGGAACGATCCAGCAAGTCGATGAGAGTAGAAGTTTTATGGTATCGCTGACAGATTCACGCAGTAAAATTCTTGCAAGTATCGTGCAAGAAAAAAAAGAAATTCGCGGAATTGCCGAGGGCCAGTTTAACACCGGGCTTTCAATGACACTGATTCCAATTTCCGCCGAACTCAAAAAAGATGATCTTGTTATCACCTCGGGACTCCAGGAGAGGATTCCGGCAGGACTTGTTCTGGGAACTGTTGATAGTATCGTAAAAAATCCAGAGGATCTTTTCCAGTCGGCATTGTTAAAAAATGTCGCATCTATTGACGAATACGCACTCCTCACAGTACTTGTGAGTACAAACACAAACTAGGTTTATGCATCAGGAACTCATTCGGAATTTTTGTATTATTGCACACATTGATCACGGGAAATCTACCCTTGCCGATCGACTTCTTGAGGTCACCGGCACAATATCCAGCCGCGAAATGAAAGCACAGCTCCTCGATCAAATGGATATTGAACGCGAACGGGGGATTACTATTAAGCTCCAACCCGTGCGTATGCATTATACGGAAAAGGGAACGACGTATATGCTGAATCTTATCGACACGCCCGGTCATGTTGATTTCTCCTATGAGGTGTCGCGTTCTCTCGCAGCTGTGGAAGGCACTGTCCTCCTCGTTGATGCAACGCAGGGTATCCAGGCCCAGACAATTGCAAATCTCTATTTCGCGCTAGAGCAAAACCTCACTATTATTCCTGTTATTAATAAGATCGACCTGCCTGGAGCGCGTCGCGATGAAACGGCATCGGAGATTATGTCGCTGCTTGGGTGTAGCCGAGAAGATATTCTTTTTGTCTCGGGTAAAACAGGGGAGGGAGTGAGCGAACTCCTGTCTGAAATTATAACCCGTATCCCACCTCCACACAGTACATCAGCCGCTCGCTTTCGAGCACTTATCTTTGATTCCGTATTTGATGAGTACCGGGGAGTTGTTGCGTATGTTCGGGTAATCGATGGAACACTTGGAAGGGATGATGCCATTGCATTTAAACGAACAGGTGCGACCGCAAGAGCCGTCGAGGTCGGCATCCTCACCCCAAAATATAAAAATATGCAATCGCTGAATGCGGGTGAAATTGGGTACATTGCAACCGGCCTTAAGAGTATTAAAGAGTGCCGTGTCGGGGACACCATAACACGCACTGCAGATGTTGATGCGCCCGTACTTCCTGGTTATAAAGAGATGAAGCCAATGGTATTTGCTGGCATTTTTTCCAAAGATGGCGATGAATTTAAGCAACTGCGAGATGCAATTGAGAAATTAAAGCTGAACGATGTTGCCTTTACCTATGAGCCGGAACACTCACTGGCGCTGGGATATGGATTCCGCTGCGGTTTTCTGGGGATGCTTCACCTAGAGATTATAAAGGAGCGTCTCAATAGGGAGTACGATCTCGACGTCATCGTCACCGTACCATCAGTTGCTTACCATGTTATAAAAAAGGGGAGTGAGACACTCACGATTCGCGGCCCACTCGAATTGCCCGATGAGAGTGCTATCGATTGGATAGAGGAGCCATGGGTTGCACTCGATGTCATTTCGGCAGAATCAACAATCGGACCGATTATGTCGCTCGTTGCAGAAAAAAAGGGTATCTATCTCGATACCGAATATCTGGGTGGTAGCCATCATACGGGCGCGCGTCGTGTCATCCTGCGCTTTGATATCCCACTCACCGGTATCATTATTGATTTTTACGATTCTCTTAAAAGTATCTCATCGGGCTATGCCTCGATGAACTACGAGATAAAGGATTACCGTAAAGCAGATGTTGTGCGACTCGATATTATTGTCGGCCCCACGAAGGTTGAGGAGCTTGCGACAATTGTGTACAGTGATGAGGCGTATCGGAGGGGGAAAAAAATAGTGGAGACGCTGAAATCAAGTTTGCCAAGACAACAATTTGAAATTAAATTGCAGGCAGCAGTTGGCTCAAAAATTATCGCCGCAGAGCGTATATCGGCATTTCGTAAAGATGTTACCGCGGGACTCTATGGGGGTGATGTTACACGAAAGCAGAAGTTACTTGCAAAACAAAAGAAGGGGAAAAAACGCATGCAGTCGAGCGGCTCTGTCGAGATACCAACAGACACGTTTATGAGTATACTTAAGAGGTAACGCATGACAGCTGAGTCCATATAAGGTATACTTCGGAGAGAAAATTCACCCAATTAACCTAATATCCAAAACCAAACGGGCTCTGCACATGGAAACAATAAGCCATGTTTGTCATTTTAGGATTTCAGTATTGGTCATTTTATTAGAAATTAGGTGAATTAGGTAATTAGAAATTATTAAAAGTATGCTCTCAAAAAGAAAACAAAAAACACTCCTTGTTATTCTGACGGTCATCGTTACGGTAAGTATGATTTTTTCATTGGTATTGCCGATATACTATTTCTAGTGTTCCTCAGTCCATTATGTTGCAATCTACTGGTCAGCTCGACACTTTTTCACTTCATGACAATACAACGCAACATACCGTCATTCGTGATATGCTCTGTCGGCGTGGTATTGTGAGTCATCAGGATATTGAGCGTTTTCATACACCGAATTATGAGCGGGACATTCATGACCCGTTTCTTTTTGATGACATGATCACGTGTGTCGGTCGCATTATGAATGCCATTCATGCCAGGGAGAAAATATGCATCTATGGCGACTACGACGTTGATGGGATCTGCGCTACGGTTATTCTCTTTGAAACACTGAAAGCCCTCGGCGCGGATGTCATGGTGCGCATAAATCATCGCGATAATGAAGGGTACGGACTTCAATGTCACGCAATTGACGCTATCAAGGAAGAGTGTGTATCGCTCATCATCACGACCGATCAGGGCATTTCAAACAAACGCGAGACCGATTATGCTTGCGCGTTAGGAATTGATGTTATTGTTACCGATCATCACACAGTACCAGACGATCCTGCAAACATACCTCTCGTTGTCGGCATTATCCATCCACGAGTTCATGCGGATCGCTATCCATTCAATGACCTTTCCGGCGGCGGGGCAGCATTCAAGCTTGCTCAGGGACTCATACGATCTCAGCACCCTTCGTCGATTGAATGGAGGCAGTACGAAAAGTGGCTTCTTGATCTTGTCTGTATTTCTACTCTTGCCGACTGTGTACCTCTCCTTGATGAAAACAGAGCGTTCCTTCACTTTGGACTTATCGTGCTCAATAAAACGCGACGGATTGGCTTACAGGCGCTTCTTAATGCCGTACCGGTGCATGGTCGCACACTAACGCCACATACAATTTCTTTTTATATTTCCCCACTCCTCAACGCGGCAAGTAGAATGGATCACGCGCTGCGTTCGTTTAATCTTCTTGTCGCGGAGGATGGCGATACCGCACAAGAAATTGTAAAACTATTGCAGGGGTACAATAGAGAACGGCAAAAACTCACAACACGCATTACCCGTGAGGCCAACGCACAATGCAGAATGCAGGATGATACTGATCGTATTCTTGTTGGGTCATCAGAGACCTGGCCAATTGGTGTTCTTGGCCTTGTTGCGGGAACACTCGTCAGAACATTTAATAAGCCGGTAGTACTCATATCGGAAAAGCCCGATAAGAACGTTGGCGTTGCGCGAAGCACATTCGACATCCATATAACACATTCTTTTCAGAAAATTGACGTGCTATTTGATCGCTATGGCGGTCATCATCGCGCAGGAGGGTTTGCACTCAAAGAGGGTGTGTCGATCAGCGAGTTTGTACAACAGATTAACAGCATTGATTACGACAGTTGTACGGTTCCCGATAATGGGCAGGAAAATGCGCCGCCCTACGACATATCGCTTTCGGATATAACACTCGAATTTGCCGATCAGGTTGCACGCTGCAAACCATGGGGTTATGGTAATCTTCAGCCGAGTTTTCGTATTCAGGATTGTACGGTTACCACAATATCGTACGTTGGCAAAAAACGGCAACACTTGCGCCTTTGCGTGGAGGAAGGTGGTCAGCGGCGCACAATGATAGGCGTGAAGAAAGCAAAAAATAGCGGCGATCTAAGCATTGGAGACATTCTTACCACCCGCTGTCATATCGATATGGGGCTCTGGAATGGCTCGCGCGATATATTTATAGAACTTATTGATTATGTAAAAAGACCGGTATGATATCTCTCTACAAAACATATACAGACGGTGGAGCGCGAGGTAATCCCGGTCCCGCGGGAATTGGAGCGGTGATTTATGCGCCCGATGGTTCACGGCATACCATTAAAAAATTCATAGGGCACGCGACAAACAACCAGGCAGAATACGGTGCGCTTATTGCTGCACTGGAATATCTCACCCGTCACAAAGCGCAGGATGCTCACTGTTTTTTAGATAGTGAGCTTCTTGTAAAACAAATGAACCGCGAATATCGTGTTAAGGATCCTGAGCTTGGCAAGCTTTTTATGAAAGCGTGGAGCCATGCATCCCTCATCCCTCATATCACCTTTACGCATATCAGGCGAGAAAAAAACAAGGAAGCAGACGCGCTCGTCAATGAGGCGCTTGACGAACAAACATATTGACAGAAGACCCCTGAGCTGCTAGCATAATTTCATTATAATTGTTCATTGATATCACTAAACAATCTGAGATGATCGCCTGCACACCTATTGCTAATGGTTAAATCAATGCACCAATTTCTTTATAGTATTCTCTTTTGAAGTGGTTAATTTTTTTTAACACGGCGATAGGTGTGCGGGAGGAAAGTCCGAACATCCGAAATCCAATATCAATTGGATGGAAAACGGTAGTCGTTAATGGCGACCTATAACGGATATTTAATTACGGTCAGTGTAAGGTCAAATCTTCCTCTGATCAGGGAGTCCATCGAATAACTATCCGATAGCACCTTCTTCTGGCTCATCTCTGCCCAATTTTACCCGAAAATGGCGCTGAACTCGTCTGAATATGTATATATTCATCCTTGTTCATCATCCACTTTCAGAAAAAATTGAATCAGGGCTGACCTGGAAGCTAGTTATTCGATGGACTCCAAATATACATATTCGGTGTACGGGATAGTGTGAACGAATGTTCATTTCCCCACGTAAGGTAACAAGGGTGGGGGAGCAACAGAAAAGTTTCCGCAAGGAAAGCTCCGATGTTCATCGGGGTAATATACCGCTCAGCCATTTTTTTGGTTGTGTAAGGGTGAAAGGGTGCGGATACTCGATTAAGAGTTGACTCTGCGCATAGCAATATGTGCAGGGGTAAGAGCGCACCAGAGCCGTAGTGATGCGGCTGCTTGGCAAACACCTACCAGATGCAAGAGCAGATTCGCTCGCATGACCCCATGCGCAAGTATGGGGCTAGAGAGATGATCATCACTGATTTTTTATGAAGAATGAATAAAAAAATCGAGTGCCTCGCCATAGTCCATTAGGACGAAGGCGGGCAGACCCGCTTTCGCTCTCCGAGCTTCAGCGCGGTACTCGATTTCGTTAACTCACTTCGTTCGTACGAAATCGGTACAGAATTCGGCTTACGGGATTGTTTAGTGATACCATTGAGTAAAATTTATTGGGATGAAACGTTCTGACCTCACTTTTGCAACTCTTCTTGTCCCGCTTGATTTTCTCATGCTGATGAGTGCGGGTATTTTTGCATATTTTTTGCGCTTTACGACTCTTGCAAAAATTCGCCCTGTTATTTTAGAGATTCCATTTTCTTCGTACATTATTTGGAGTGCGGGCGTCGCGCTTTTTTTTATTGCTATTCTTGCCGTATCGGGCCTCTATTCTATTGGGTTTCATCGCATACATAATGAGGTCCAGCGCATATTCACTGCTTGTTCAACAGCCATTATGCTTGTTGTAGTATTTATTTTTTTTCAACAAGAACTTTTTACTTCTCGATTCATCATTATCGCGATATGGCTTCTCAGTATTATATCGCTTATCATTGGTAGATCTCTGCTCCGTGCGTTTCGGGCACTGCTTTTTCGCTATGAAATTGGTGTACACCCCGTTGCGCTCATAGGACCTCTTCAGCGAACACAAATCTTTGTTCATGAATTTCAATCACATCCTTCGCGCGGATATAAGAGCGCTGCATGTTTTGAATTATTTTCAGAGGAGTCAAAAGCTGCCATAGCGCAACATATTCGCAATAAAGAAATAGATGAAATTATCGTTGTTGACCCACAGCTGTCACGATCAGTACTGAATGCCATTGCAGAATTCGCGACCTTCCAGCATGTTCCGCTGCGGTACGCGGCAGACCTTGTCGCAGCGAAGCGACTTGCGATGACAATGCTTGCCGGCATCCCACTCCTTGAAATTAAGCGAACAAAGCTGGAAGGGTGGGGGAGGATACTCAAGCGACTCTTCGATATTTTTTTCGCGCTTGTACTGATAGTTTTTTTTACCCCTCTTTTTATCGCTCTTGCACTCCTTGTCGCACTCGATTCTCCGGGCCCGATTATATATAGAAATATTCGCGTTGGACAACGCGGACTCTTCCCGACATACAAATTTAGATCTATGTACGCCAAGGATTGTACCGGACTTGCATACGATACGACTGGTGCTGCCGAAAAACGTCAAGAAGAACTTGTGCAAAAAATGAGCGAACGAAAAGGACCCGTCTTTAAAGTGCTCGACGACCCACGCCGAACACGTTTGGGCCGTATACTTGAGAGAACAAGTTTGGATGAACTCCCTCAGCTCTTTAACGTACTATTTGGTAATATGAGCTTAGTCGGCCCCCGCCCCCATATGCCGCTCGAGGTTGCCGGGTACGACCCGCACCACCACCAACTCTTCAGCGTCAAACCGGGTATTACGGGACTTGCGCAGATTAATGGTCGCAGTGATCTCAATTTTGAGGATGAGGCACGACTCGATCTCCTCTATGTTGAAAACTGGTCGCCATACCTCGATTTTATTATTTTACTCAAGACACCTTTTGTGGTCTTATCACGAAAATCTCGAGTATGAAAATCGCACTTGTTCACGATCATTTAACACAAGTAGGTGGGGCGGAACGCGTTCTTCGTATTTTCAATGAACTCTTTCCGGATGCTCCAATATTTACGCTCGTCTACGATGAGCAAAAAATTGGATCACTCCTGCCACGATCCTCAATTCGACCATCGTTCCTTCAAAACATACCCTTTGGAAAGAAGAAGTATCAATGGTTGCTCCCTATCATGCCGACCGCAACGGAATCATATAATCTTGAGGAATACGATATCGTTCTTTCGAGCGCATCTGCATTTGCCAAGGGAGTTATTACGAAATCAACAACACTCCACATTTGTTATTGTCACACTCCCACGCGCTATCTCTGGACTGACACCCATCAATATATTCGAGAACTTCGCGTACCCTATCCAATAAAAAAAGTTCTCCCCTTCATGCTCACTCGTCTCCGTATGTGGGATGCACTTGCGGCCGGAAGGGTTGATAAATTTGTCGCAAATTCGCAAACCGTGCGAGAGCGGATTTCAAAATTCTATCGACGGGATAGTGATATTATCTATCCTCCGGTAGCGCTTGAAAAATTTACCATAGTAAAAGAGATCGATGATTATTATTTGGTTGGTGGTCGCTTGGTCTCATACAAACGATTTGATATTCCCATTATGGCATTTAACCGTCTTGGTATTCCGCTGAAAATATTTGGCGATGGACCAGAATATAAAAATCTTAAAAGGATAGCGCGAAAAAATATTGAGTTCCTTGGTGCGGTTGATGATACGGCTCGTACGCAGCTCTACAGCAAATGTATTGCGTTTATCAATCCTCAAGAAGAGGATCTGGGCCTCACAACACTCGAAGCAACAGCATCGGGTAGGCCTGTTATAGCGTATGCTGCCGGAGGAGCGCTCGAAACGGTTGTCGACGGTGTGACGGGTGTATTTTTTTACGATCAGGACTACGCAGCATTGATCGATACAATTTTGCATTTTGATCCTTCGAACTACGATCCCGAAACAATACAGTCATACTCACTCCGTTATGGCGTAGAGAGATTCAAGAAAGAGATTGTCGATTATATAGACCGCCAATGGTCACAATGGCAAGAGATGCAAGAGATGAAGCGCATACGCGAAGGAAAAATGATGTTTTAGTACATGTATTGTGCGACACATCTCAACCCCCACTCTATTGCGAGCGGGGAAGTGGTCGCATCTCTGAATTTCATATTCACTATACTGTATACTGTGAGATGATTTCATTCTAAAGTATCTTCTCCTACAATTTTATTTTTTCGTCGTGATAGTATTGATGTAAAAACTCGTACGAGAAGGTATATCATCAGGCGCACGATGCAATAGATAGTGAAGGCCGATCGTCTAATACCTATCTTATACGACACGCAATGTAATGCGTCGTATAAGATATAGTGTGCGACGCATAATGTATCGTAATACCATTAATAGGGTCATCCCTCATAATGACAATACGGGAGTCGCAGTCGACGTCCCGTATTATTTTTTTTGGTGCTGGTCGTTGACCGCCCCGATCTGATCGATCTCAAGTACTGATTGCTCAAGATCATTGCGGAGCACTTCTGCCAACGCAATCCCCGCTAGCAGCGCCCCTGCAATCAAGAAGCATGCAAGTGATATCTCGCTCACAATGCAGCCGACTACGAGTACTATCCCTACCAGCACCCTCACGATGAATTTACTCATCGAGGTCTCCTTTCGCAGGAATTTGTACCACGCTACCGATCTCTAGTCAATCAGCACTCAGAGCCCCACTCTTGCGTTTCACTCCTTGGTATGCGTCGCACAATATCTACGCAGTATGGAGTGCGTCCCTGTACACTGCATATATCGAGCGAAGACCAGCCAAAGCACTATCGGCACCCTTGTCGTTAGCATTTGTTTTTGAATACACATAGAGCTGAAGATACCCAAAAAGACCGGCAAATTTGTTGTTCATATATGCTCTAAATGTTTTTTGTGTTGCGTTCTGTCCTACCCGACCGATATTTTTTAGTGATACTTTAAGGTTATCAAAATATGCGCCCGTGATAGTAGTTGGTTCATTATCTAGTTTAGTAATGACATCATGGAATGAATCTTTAAATAATTGCAAAAGGCGCACGTCATCCTCATTGAGGTCGTTATAGTGAAACTCACCACCACTAAAATGCCCCTTCCCCTGACCCGCATTTTCCAGTGCGATAAGTTTTCCTACCGTGTCAATAAACTCCTTAGTTATTTTTATATCTCCTGTTGGCTCGCCAATATGAGTCATACGATTATGGTAAGTATTTTAACGGATCGACAGGGACACCTTTTTGACGAATTTCAAAGTGCAAATGAGGCCCGGTCGTGAAAGGGCCCGCACCATAGGTTCCCGGCGATCCACCGGAGAGTCCTATCACCTGCCCCTTCTTCACGTAGGTATCTTCCTTGACGATAATCCTGCTCATATGACCATATACCGTTGCGAAGTCCTTATCGTGGATAAGCATAACATAGGCATACGCTTTTCCATTTTCATGAACTCTTCCAACATACCCGTCTGCTGCTGCTCTGATTTGTGTTCCCTGATACGCACGCACGTCGATAGCGGGATGCTCAAACACATAACGAAAGGGGTACGACTTATCGTGAAAATAGGCAGTAATTCCCCTGCCCGGGTCGACCGGCCAGCCGAATGTAAACGGGCCGGTTGAAAGGATTTTCAATTTTTCACGTGCGGTGCGTTCGAGCGTTGCGATCTCGTTATCGATATTTCCCTGTTCGGCGCGTGCTTGATTGAGCAATTTTTGAAATTTGTCGGCACTGAGCGTCGTCTGAACAATGAGCTGCTCTTTTGCTCCACGCTTCTCTTCCAATGCTCCACGCTTCTCCTGGAGATTCGCTCGAAGATCTTCCTGTCGCTTCTTTTGCTGGTCGAGATTTGTTCGCTGAGCAAGAAGCTGGTCGTGAAGATTTCGGACGCGAACAAGTGTCTGTTTCAAGTCGTCGTGCACGCGCTCAAGATAGTAAACGCTGTCAAAAAAATCAGACACCGTGTCGTTCATCAGCAAGACCTCTAGATAGTCGCGGTCTGAGTTGTAGGCGAGCTGGCGAATAAACGCGCCGAGACGTTCTTTCTGGAGCCCTATCTCTGCCTCTGCCTGCTGTATATTCATATCCGCCTGGCGGATTTCAAGCGCGAGTTGATCAATTTCTTCTTGTGTTACTTCAATATCGAGTTGCGTCCCCGCGACATCATCTTCAATAATCGCTATCTGATTTTCAAGCGATGATGCCTCGGCTTTTCGAAGATTGATATTTTTTTGATAGAGATCTATCTGCTTACGAATACCAGATATCTTGTTTTTCTTATCTTGAATCTGCTCGTTAATTTCCAGGATAGTAATGGTGTTCGGCGCGTCTGTGGATAGAGCCAACACTCGAATACTGCCGATACTGATACACAGCACAAACAGAACGATTGAGAATCCACTGATGAGTACCGTATTTTTTTTAAGGCGCATACCGCATAGTATGGATCCCCCGATGGCCATCGGGGGATGAGTTTGGTGAATACTATTCACCAAACTCAATTTGTAATAAAAAGTTTCGTGCCAACAGGCGTCATCGCGTATACCTCCTTCGCTTGGGCTGTGCCAAGCCGAATACAGCCGTGCGAGACACGCGTTCCAAGATGGTTTACACCCTCCTTTTTCCCACCCGGCCACTCCGGTAAATCATGAATGCCGAATTTTCCACCCGCAAAACCCATCCAGTATGGCATCCATAACCCGGCAAGTTTTGACCATGCACGTGGCGCTTTATTGATGATTGGAAACTCACCCATCGGTGTTGGCATATTCCGTGTACCGCTCGAAATAACATAGGTCGCCATAACAGAATCGTTTATCTTGTACTGCATGCGCTGCGTCGATATTGCTACATGAATCGATTTCTCAATATGAGTCGGTTCTGCCGTACGTGGGTCGTAGCCATTAACAATCTCATTTTTATCGCCAAACCCATCTCCATCTGAATCCTTTTCAAGAATATCAGTTCCAAAATCTATCTCAAAGCTATCGCTAAGACCGTCGTTATCGGTATCTGACTTTAGCAGCGTCATTTTCTTTCCCTTCAGGGGCGAGAATCCTTGTGCAATTTCATCACCGTCGCGGTACCCGTCACCATCGGTGTCGGTCTTCGCCGGATCGCTATGATAGATGCGAACCTCGTCGGTATCAGAGAGGCCATCGCCATCTGTATCAACGATTGCCGAGGCATACGTATAGTCCGCTGCCCCGTAAAATAAAAGGCACGCAATCAATGCCACTTGTGAAAGCTTGCGTATCCTCATAACCTATTCCTATTCATAAAGAACGTACGCCGGTGAGTGCAGTTCTAGGCGGTCCGATGGCCATCGGACCAACAGAACGAAATGTGCCACCGGCGTACGTTCCTATCTTAATAGCTGTTTGGGTATGTCGGTTCCCTTGTATCATCGCGTGGTGTAGCAGGATTGGTGATGCGTAGCTTCTGCATAAATCCTGCGGATCGTTCCACGTTCTCATTCCATTGCTTGGTAATCGGAAGGAGCGCGTCGCTTACTCGTACGAGGACTGTCTCGGTAAAACGCACTCTCCCCTGTTCACCGATAACATCGTATGTCCAGAATGAAAACGTCATGCAAGCCCCCAAAACAATCCATGCAACAATTCCCCATTTCTCACCGGCGTAGAGCGTAAAGGGCACATTTCGCTTTACTGCCGCAACATCCTCATATCGGTAATATTCGTACACGATAAAAAAGGGAAACGCAAAAAGCCCAAGCGCAACAACGGCAATACTGAAAAGCGCCCATCCAACAAGCGGTACGAGAAGAAGGAACCAAAGCAGTGAGAATGCAACAACAAGCATCGCTGTAATCGCGACGTAACGCCCGAGGATACGAAAAAACAGACCGTGCGTAAGGTAGCGACTCTTTGCGATCGCGGCCAATCCCCGTTCGTCATCGAGCAGTACAACGTAGAGTGCGAAGTAAAACCAAATTGAAAAAAGAAATGGCATAACCGCGCCGAGTAATCCACCGTTCATGAGAAGAAAGAGGAAAAAACCGACCAGAAACAACGAGACGTATTTTTCACTTGCGGCTTTGAGGGCCTCTTCGAGGTGCATCTTTTTCCCCGCCTTCCAGCTATGAATCAAATAGATCATGGCCGCGAAGATAAAAGAAAAGTAAAAACCGCTGATTGCCGCGTTGAGCACCGTATTGATAACCTTAACAAGCCCCTGCAGAATTTCAGGTGACGTGCTCACCATCGCGGTAAGGCCGTCCTGAATGACGACGTTTAAAAATGCGCCGACACCAAACAGCGCAGTAAGCGCAATAAGGTTTGGGAAAAGCTCGCGATACGCCGTCCACGTACGCTTAAGAAGCGAGGCAGTTCCGGGCAAATTAACGATCATCACCTCTCCGGTTGGGTGTATTTTCATAGGAAGCTGTGGTTATTAATTGTTGACGCTTAAAAATGTTATTAACAGGACTTGCTCCTATAATAGCACAAAAATAGCAATTATCATAACTACACATTGTTTTAGATGCACCCTTAAACCATCCAACCTTCGATCCCTTTTGTAAGTGATCCGATATCGCCGTCGTACACATATGTCGAGAAACCAAATTTCTGCGCCATATCAATTTCATCTTGCCCGTCATCGATATATAAAATTTCTTCTTTTCTGATCATGGGAACGTCCTTCCCAATCGCATCGTAGACGTACTCCCAAAAAGCTGCTTGCTTCTTGGTGTATCCAATGTCCGCTGCGATAAAAACCTGATCCAAATAAATTCCTTGAAGTTCATGACGAATATGTTCGCCTCGATATTTTTCCTGACCACTTGCCATATAGCTCGGCAATCCGCCGTCGTGGAGCTGTTTTACCAGAGCAAGCATATCATTATCAAATTCCGTCCCCTTTGTGAACCAGAAATGCATGAGCTCATCAATAGTCCCCTTCCATCCCCACTCATTCACCACCTTCGCAAGCTCTTCTTTCAAATCCGCCGTTCCGATGACACATTCACGAAAGACCCCCGTGAAGAATGGTAACATTTTTTCATAATCCATCCCGTATTCTTGTCCAAGGAGTTCAGTAAACAAATGTTTCTTTTTTATCAAAACCCCATCCGCATCCCAAATAATTGCTTTTTGATTCATATTTTTATGTCGCGCCCCACATTCCTTCACAAACCCATTTTTCTGGTGCTCCCAGATAGTTTTAAATTCCCCGTTCTTTTTTGCAAGGAGCTCTTGTGGTGATCCATCTTCAATGATCTTCCCCTGCTCTATAACAATAATCCTATCCATAGAGCGCAAGGTAGAGAGTCGATGTGCGATAGCTATGGCTGTTCTTCCTTCAAAGAGCTCATGAAGACCTTTTTGAACTATTTCCTCACTCTCGCTATCAAGGGCACTCGTTGCTTCGTCGAGTACTAATATCGGAGAATTTTTCAGCATCGCTCGCGCGATTGCTATGCGCTGCCGTTGTCCTCCTGAAAGCTTCACTCCCCTCTCCCCAACCAACACGTCGTACCCTTCCGGATATTTTACAATAAAATCGTGCGCGTGTGCTCTTTTGCTTGCCTTGATGACCTCCTCCTTTGTCGCACTCGGTTTTGCGTAGAGGATATTTTCATATAGCGTTCGATGAAAAAGAGTCGTGTCTTGAGGGACAAATGAAATAGCGGCACGCAACGAATCGAGTGTTGTCTCTCTGATGTCTTGTGTGCCAATATGTATACCTCCCTCTGTGGGATCGTATGATCGCAGGAGTAATTTAATAAGGGTACTTTTACCCGCCCCCGACCTCCCAACCAATCCAACTTTTGTTCCTGGCTTAATTTCGAGGTTCAAATTATTAAAAACTTTCTCCGACGAGGACGGATACGAAAAGGAAAGCCGATCAAAAACTATCGATGGATGAACGCCTGGTACGAGTTCCTGGTCACCATCTTGTATCGATGGGATATCGGTGTTCAAGGACTCTAGGGCGTTTTTCAGCTCACCATAACTGCGCAGCGTCCGAATAATTATTTCCCCAAAATTCCAAATAATACCAACGAACGTCGGCAGGGTTGCGGCGACTATAATAAAGTCACCGACAGTGAGCGCTCCTTTTGTAAAAAGAAGTATACTGGTAACGGTTAACGATATACTTAATAAAATAACGCTCATTCCTTGATGAAACTTGCTCACAATGACGATTCTCCGCTCATGGCGCTCCGCGACCAAAACGGCGTCCATAAATCGACGGTAATGTTCTTGCTCATAGACCTCCGCGCCAAATGCGTGGACGACCGAGGTGTTCCCGAGTACGTCCACCATGCTTCCGCTGAGATTGGCCTGTTTTTCAGAGACAATCTGAGTTGCTTGATAGTGCACCCGAAGAAGAAGATATGAGATAACGAGAAAAAATAAAAGCCAGAGGACAAAAACAATAACAAGCCATATATCAGTGGTACTGAGAAGGATAATGGTCATTACAGAGGCAATAATAAGCCAGCCGATTTCCCACGGAAAAAGATCTATAAAATATTTTGTTGCTGTTCCAATTTGCTCTATGCGCCTATTCAGCTCTCCCGCAAACGTCTCTTCAAAATATGCCGAGGGGCGTTTCAGGAGTATCTGATAGGTTGACGATGTTATTCTATTAAATGCTCTGAGCACAATTATGTACTCAAGCACATGGCCTATTCTATAGAAGATCTCCTGTCCAAGGAGTACTACGGTAATCAGAATAAGGGGCGTTGAAAAGTCACTGAAAGAAGTGGGAGTAGGACCGGGCACGGAGATACGATCTGCTATCAATTTAAGAAAATATGGTATTGAATACGCGCATGCATTACCGAAAATTATGCACAGATACATGGCCGCAAACTTCCCTCGGTTATTTTCTAGCGCATACCAAAAAGCCGTCCAGGGACTTTGGAGGAAATCGGGGTTTGGGGCGTTAGGTTTTAGGGGCATATTCATATTACATCTGCTGGTATTATAGCAAAAACGAGGCGATTTGCCTCGATAATTTATTTCACTCTAGTTGCACCGGGGCTTCCGCAGTCGACCCCGATGTCCATCGGACCGTTCGAGCCCCGACTGCATAGGTTACCGGGACTCGCCTACAAGTAAATTTCCTCTTACACCACCGGGGCTTCCGCAGTCATACCGTCCACCGGACGGTATTTCCTTTGCCCGGGGCAGCGCTCAAACTGCCACCGGCAGTTCGAGCGGCACAAACCATTGGACATTCTGTCCGTGTTTTGCTGCTGCCCGTTCGAGCCCCGGTGGGCTCGCAATTTCATTTTATTCAATTTTGCGCCCACCGGGACTCGAACCCAGAACCATCAGCTTAAAAGGCTGTTGCTCTACCATTGAGCTATGGGCGCATACTATACAGTAATACTGGTCAATCATAGCGTTTTTTTAAAAAAAAGCAATAAATAGGACTTTCACGGTGTGCATAACTTGGTGCATATCTATCACTTTTTGTCGCTTGTATTGCGCTACCATATCAGCTAAGATTCGTACACTATGGCAAAAGAAATGGCAGGAAAAATCCCACCTCACAACCTTGAAGCGGAGCAATCCCTCCTCGGCGCGCTTCTTATCGACAAAGACACGATTATTAAAATTGCCGACCTTGTTACTCCCGAGGACTTCTATAAGGATGCCCACGGCACGCTTTTCTCAGCGATGCTCGAGCTCTATGAAAAACACGAACCGATAGACCTGCTCAGCTTAAGTAACATTCTCGATGAGCGCGGGGTTCTCGATAGAATTGGTGGCCGCAGTACGATCATGGGGCTCGCCGCGATTGTCCCCAATGCAAGCAATGTCACCCATTATGGGCGTATCATTCAGAAGAAAGCACTCCTTCGACGGCTCAACTCTGCCGCATCGGAAATTTCTGAAATGTCTTTTCAGGGAGATGAGGAGGTGTCAACGATACTTGATAAGGCCGAGCAGCGCATCTTTGCCGTCTCCCAGAAACTCTTGAAACGTGTCTTTGTTCCGCTTAAGGAAATTCTCTCAGACGCCTTTGAACGTATCGACGAACTCCATCGTGAGCGGGGAAAGATGCGCGGAATTCCCACAGGATTTCCCGATCTCGACGCTATCTTGGCCGGCTTGCAAAAATCAGACCTCGTCATTATCGCTGCGCGCCCCTCGGTCGGTAAAACAAGTTTGGCGCTGGACATCGCTCGGCAAGCGGCAATTGCCGCAAAAAACGCGGTTGGTATTTTTAGTTTGGAAATGTCGAAAGAACAACTTGTTGACCGCCTTATTTGTTCTGAGGCGGGTGTCGACCTTTGGAAAATGCGCACGGGTAAACTATCTGATGCTCCCGGGTCTGAGGATTTTCTTCGTATCGGCCATGCTATCAACTCACTCTCTGAGGCAAAGCTCTTTATCGACGATACGGCTTCTGCGAATATTCTTGAGATTAAAACAAAAGCACGCCGCCTCCAAAGCGAGCACGGTCTCTCATTGATTATTCTTGACTATCTTCAACTTATGGAGTCGCCGTCAAAGTCAGAGGGACGTGTTCAAGAAATTGCAGAAATTACTCGCGGACTTAAGGCGATTGCTCGTGAGCTCAATGTTCCGGTGTTGGCCCTCTCTCAGCTTTCTCGCGCCGTTGAATTGAGCAAGCCGGCAATTCCTAAGCTTGCGCACTTACGCGAATCAGGGTCTATCGAACAAGATGCAGACGTGGTAATGTTTATTTATCGAAAAGCTGCCGATAGAAACTATCGCATCGAGGAGCTCTCCGAGGAGGAAAAGCATACCGCGGAGATCCATATTGCAAAACATCGCAATGGCCCCACCGGTACCGTCCGTCTTTTCTGGGATGAGCGTCGCGCGAGCTTCCGTAATCTCGACAGAAAACGTGACTTTTCATTCTTCGACGAATCACCTCAGCAAGAAGCACCCCCACCCTCTGTCCCCTTTTAAATAACGATCATACTCGATTTCTAAGACAGTTTGTATTTTCTACAAGCTACCTGCTACGATCTACAAGCTTCCAATGCCTGCCTACCCGCAACACCTCCAATCCTTGATCGATTACTTTGCACGATTCCCCGGTATTGGGGAAAAATCGGCACAGCGGTTTGTTTTTTTTCTTTTACGACAACCGGCGGCCGAACTCATGAAGCTTGCGAAGCTCATTATGAATCTGCCCGATGCGATTACCGTGTGCGGACAGTGTCACAACTATTCAGATCGCACCCCCTGCCCCCTCTGCGCATCTGGGAGTCGGGATCAGTCGACCATCTGTGTTGTCTCCGCAAGTCATAATGTGGCATCGCTCGAACGAACGCAGGAATATAAAGGTGTCTACCACATCTTGCATGGTACACTCAACATTCTTGAAGGCGTGACGCCCGATAAGCTCAAGATTAGAGAGCTTGTCACGCGCGTTAATAACCCGAACAGAAAAATTCGCGAGGTTATACTGGCATTCAACCCCGATCTTGAGGGTGAGAGCACGATGCTGTACCTTTCCAAAATTCTAAAAAGCTACCCTGTCCGGGTCTCTCGCCTCGCACAAGGGCTCCCTCGCGGAGCCGACATTGAATACGCCGACGATATTACCCTGTCTGACGCCCTTCGCGCCCGCCGAATTCTGCAATCAGAGCAGGGCACACAATAAAAAACCTCGATATTCTCGAGGTTTTTTTTATTACACTTTTCCAATTTTGAGCTTGGTGAACGGCTGACGATGACCAACTTTGCGGCGATACCGCACCTTTGGCTTATATTTTATAATAGTAACCTTCTTTCCGCGGCCCTGTTCGAGCACTTCTGCAGAGATTACTTTATTTGAAAGGGTTGGCGCTCCAATCTCAACATTTGCACCGTCCTCATCTGCCGTGAGCAACACTTCGGTCATGCTCGCAACATCACCGGCGTTGAGCGCCAGCTTCTCTATTGTGAGCATCTCTCCTTCCTTTATAATATACTGTTTCCCACCTGTTTTAATAATTGCGATCATATAATTAGGGGTTAGGGTATAGGGGTTAGGGTCTAGGGTCTAGGGTCTAGTAGGCAAAAACAATACATTGGGCCTTCTGTACCCTTCAAAAATAAGTATACCATACTTATTTCACCCTGTCCAGAGGTTAAAATGAATGGACGCCCGGACTTCTATCAAGATGATAAAAGCTACCCGGACGTCCATGAAATAGGTCGACGTTTAGATTGTGCTTGACTTCAAGCCGTACACCCTCTCGAACCGCTCTGTCATGATACGGGCGAACGGTTCGTGCGAGAGCGACTTGCCGGTGACCTCCTGCACGAGCTCCTCAGCTGTGCGGGACTCACCCTTTATATAGACGTTCTTGGTTAGCCAGTTACGGATCGTTTGATAATCGCCATTTCCGACGAGCCGCCAGAAGTCGTCCATGCCACCGAAGGCACGGCCCATTGCTTCGGCGTAGTGCGTCGCAACTATAGTCCCGAGGGAATACGTTGCGAAGTATCCGCCTAGATACCCGATTGCCCAATGGACGTCCTGGAGCGGTCCTCGCAAATGATCTGGCGCGGTAACGCCCAGCAGGTCGTGAAGGTGCAGATTCCACGCGTCTGGGACGTCGCTCACTTCCAGCTCGCCTGCAATCAATGCCTTCTCGATTTTCAGGCGTAAAAGAATGTGTGCTCCATACGTGACCGGATCCGCATCAACCCTGATGGGTTGAATGCAAACTCGACTCATCGCACGGGCCATCTCCTCGGGTGTTCGCTCGTGCAGGAAGAGAAATCGCTGGACAAGATCTCGCCACCAGTAATTCCAGAACTGGGGACTCTGCCCGATCATCACCTCCCAAAACCTCGCGCTGGCCTCGTCTATCGTCGCCCCAAAGGATGCCAAGGGAGTGTTGACCCATTCCTTCGGAAGGTTCTGGTACCCAAGTCCGTGACCGGATTCATGGATAAACGCCTTGGTTACCATCTCGAAGCCCTTATCGTCACGATACCCGCAAATACGAATATCGTCAGGGTTGATCCCGAAACAGAATGGGTGTTCAGTTGGCGTGAAGATCGCCCGTGTTGTGTCAATCCCCATCCGTGCGATAACATTTTGCCGAAGGAATCGACGCACGGTCGCGAGCTTGTAATCCAATTTGAGAATGCTGACGTCGGGTTGCTTTGCCATAGCAACCCTATCCAACAAGCCCTTCATCGACTCCACATGCGCCTCGATAACTTTGATTGCTCGTGCACTCGACATGCCTCTTTCGTACTTATTGAAGAGGCCATCGTAGGGATCTCCTGTTTGCGCTGTTGCGTGTCCTTCTTCACGCTGGAGCTTAATGAGTTCCGTGAGAGCCGGTGCGAGAATCGCGAAGTTGTTTACTTTGCGTGCCTCCGACCATTTTCCGCCAGCTTTGCCAATAGCCGCCTGAATGGCCGTTGCAAGATCCGCCGAAATCTTGGTTGCCCGTTGTGACTTCCGGTAAAGCAGGTCGACACATGATCGCTGCTGCTCCGACAGAGTGCCCACCAGAAGTTCCTGGCTGATTTCCATAAACCTGACATCAGTGAGAAGCTCATGCTGCATCCCCCTTAGGGTTGCATCATTCTTATTTCTCAGGTCTGAACCACCTTTAGGTAGATTGCTCATTCTATCCCATCGGGAAATTTCGAGTGCTTGCGAAATCGCGCTGATCTTGTTGACGTGCCGTAGCCAAACCTGAAACGTCGTCGTCATGACTGGTGTTACCTCCTACTCCATCGTCAGTGTACGCAAAAACACCATAGCAAAAGAAGTTACTCTGTCAATTACATGCCTATTTTAAATTGTGTTCTCGTTTCCAGTGGAGGATAAAAACAAGGGAGAGCATCACAACAATAAGCAGTATGAGCGCGGTCACCTTCTGCTGAGTTTGCATAAAAAGAGCCGCTATCCCAAAAAGTGCAGAGACCGTCCAGAGAATACCGACTGTTTGACGCTGAGTGAACCCTACATCGAGCAGACGAAAGTGGAGGTGCTTTCTGTCACCGGTAAATGGTGATCGCCGCTCTATCACGACTCGTCTGAAAATAATCCATGCCGTGTCAAGAATTGGAATACCAAGAACCAACAGTGCAATTGCAAACTTAGCACCAGATATAATTGCGAGAACACCCAGGAGAAAACCTGCAAGAATACTCCCCGACTCTCCAAGGAAAATTTTTGCCGGATTAAAATTAAGGATAAGAAAACCGGCAAATGCGCCAGCAACAAGAAATGATACCAGCGCAGTTGGTTCGTTGACGAAAAAAAATAAACTGACAATACCAATAACAAGTGCTCCAATGATAGTGATACCCGATACCAGCCCGTCGAGTCCATCGAGAAGCTTTGTGGTATACATTGCTCCAAACAGCCAAGCAAACGTCAGGAGGTCGGCGGGAAGGGTCAGGTATCGTGGGAGACCATTCCACCAGTAAACAAGTATATTCCATTGATCAAGAACAATCTGCTTTCCCGAAAGCGGGTTCGTGACACTATCGACACCCATGCCAAATGCTATGACAATACCCACGGCAATACAGGGAGCGATAATAAGGTGTTGTGGTTTGAGTTCATATCTATCGTCCAGGGCTCCAGCGAAACAGAGAACAGCGCACGCGATAACGAGACCAACGAGGTGTTTTACACTCACAT
>Ga0209515_10003500_pt1 | contig 22329 bp, 17 predicted proteins | sample Subgroupgradi54m_FD_187454 | JGI IMG/M metagenome (GOLD analysis project Ga0209515, IMG submission 187454) | Subsurface groundwater microbial communities from S. Glens Falls, New York, USA - GMW60B uncontaminated upgradient, 5.4 m (SPAdes)... ... | reverse complement strand
ACCGTCACGATGATTGAGGAGACAACCGGTCTTACGCGCACGGTCGTGTCGAACGATCGCGGACGTTTCGTCGCGATCGCCATGACGCCCGGGCGCTACACCATCAAGGCCGAGCTCGGCGGCTTCCAGACACAGACGCGTTCCGGCGTGATCATCGCCGTGGGCCAGGCCGTGACGATCAACTTTTCCATGCCGATCGGAGCCCTCCAGGATCAGGTGGTGGTGACCGGCGAGGCGCCGCTCATCGAGCCGACGCAGACGCAGATCGGCACAAACATGACGCAGAAGGACATCGAGAACCTGCCGATGCAGGGGCGGGAACAGTTTGCCCTGATGCAGCTGGTGCCGGGGCTGACGCCCGTCCTCAGGGCGGGATCGTTCGAGGGTTCGGCCTACAACGCGAACGGCCGCGAGACCGGGAGCAACCTGTACCTGGTCGACGGCCAGTACAACAAGGACGACCGCACCGGCACGTTCCCGCAGTCACGCGTCACCGTCGACTCGATGGCCGAGTACCAGGTGCTGACGCACGAATACGGCGCGGAGTACGGCGGCGCGTCCGGCGTGATCGTCAACGCCATCACGAAGAGCGGCACGAATCAGCTTCACGGCCGGGGGTTCTACTTCCTTCAGGACGCGAAGATGAACGCCACGAACTACTTCTTGAAGCTCGAAGGCGAAAAGAATCCGGACAGCGGCACCAAGTCGATTGGCGGCAACATCGGCGGGCCGATCGTGCGGAACAAGGCGTTCTGGTTCTTCAACTACGAGTACACGCATTCGCGCGAAGCGGTCCGCCTGAGTTTTCCGCCGGCCGCGGCGCCGCTGGCGGTGTCCTTCTCGGACGTGTACAACGTTCACCTCAAGAACTACTTCGTGCGCGGCGACTACCAGGCGAGCCCGTCGCACACGATCCACGGCAGCCTGATCTATGGACCGAATGACGGGATCGGTGAAAACGCCGAGGCCGAGCGGTTCACAAGACAGGGCTTCAGACATGAACGTGCCGCCCCGGAGCTTCTCGCCAACTTTTCATGGACGTGGGTGGCGTCGAGCCGGATGGTCAACGAGGTCAAGGTCGGCACGGTGCAGGAGAACCTGTGGATTGGCGACAGCAGCGTCTTCAATGACAAGTTCAACGACATTCCGTGGGACCTCAAGACGAAGCAGTGGACCGGCCTGAAGGGCGTCGATCCGCTGGACTTCGGTTCTGCCCAGCAGCATCCGGACTATACGGCTGGCCCGCGGGCCGGCATGGCCGGCAACGCGTTGACGGCGAACGTGTACAGCGAGCAGCTGACCTACACGCCCTCCACCCACACGATCAAAGTCGGCGTGGGCGGCAGCCAGAACAAAGGCACGAGCGTCGTGTCGACAAACCAGATCGGGACCTTCGAGTTCCAGAACAACGCGCCGTTCAATCCCGCGCTCACCTCGACGTATCCGACCCGCTTCCGAATCCGGCTCGGCGAGATGTTCATCCCGATCGGCACGTGGCGCGTCAACTCGTTTCTCTCGGACAAGTGGGCGCTGAACAGGCAGGTGACGCTGAACCTCGGCGTTCGCTACGACTACGACGACAACACGCGGAACACGAAGGCGGGCTTCGCGCCGCGGCTGGGCGTGGCGTACGCGCCGAACGAGAAAACGGCATTCCGCGCGGGCTTCGGGAAGTTCTTCGAGTACCCGCCGACCTCCATCATCTCCGACCTCTTTGCGGGGCGTGTGATCTCGAAGGTCTTCACGTTCGACACCGGCGAGGATCTCAGCGCGACGCGCGGAGTGCTCCCGACCAATCCCTGCCTGCTGCCGGGCGGAAGCAGCGGCATGGCACACATCAGCGCCGCCTGCCGCGCGCAGCTCGTGACCGCCCAGAACCAGCTCGGGGCGGGCGCGTTCGTGAACACCGAGCCCCGTTTGCCGGGCAACCGCAAGCTCGGATTCCTCTATCAGACCGACGTCGGCGTCGAGCGCGAGATCATGCCGGGCATGGCCGTGACGGCCGATTACGTCGGCTCGCGCGGGCATGACCAGACGGGTCTTCTCGACATCAACGAGCCCCGTCTGCTCGCCAACGGCACCATCGGCCGGCCGGGAGCCGCGGTATTCGATCCGGACGGGACGCGCATTCCCGCCTCCGCGCGCGGCGCCAACTTCCAGCGCGTGCTCGAGTACACGACGGGCAGCGTGTTCAAGAGCGATTACGATGCGCTCGAGCTCTCGCTCAACCGGCGCCTCGCCAACCGGTGGTCCGGCCGCGTGAGCTACACGCTGTCACGCTCGCGCGATGTCGCCGCAGTCAGCGCGGGCGGCTTCGGCATCGTCAACAAGCGCGTGAACGACGACTTCAACCCGCGGCGCGATTACGGCCTGGCGACCTTCGACAACAGGCACGCGTTCACGACCGGCGGCAACTGGAACGCGTGGCGCGATCTCGGGCTCGGCGCGACGTTCCGCTACTATTCGGGCAATCCGGTGAACGAAACCGTTGGAACGGACGTCAACCGCGACCGCGACAACTTCGATCGCCCGGTGAAAGGGCGCGACGACCTGACGAGGCCGATCGTGTCGAAGCTCGACTCCACGGGAACGGCGATCCGCAACGGCATCACGGGGACGGACAAGATGCTGCTGGATCTGCGGCTGCAGTACGTGCACCGGATCAAGGGCGAGCGTACGGCCGGCGTGTTCTGGGAGATCTACAATGCGCTCAATCGCGTGAACTTCGACAACCCAATCGGGCAGCGCAACAGCGCGGACTTCCTGAGATCGATCGTGGCCGACGAGGCGCGCTCGATGCAGATCGGTTTGCGCTACACGTTCTGAATCTGAAGGTGACAGGCCCTGTACCCTGTAACCTGTCTCGAATGTTCGCTGGAAACGAGGTCGACATGATTCGCATCGCCACGCGTACCGCAGCCGTTCTGGTTGGCATTGGATTGATCTGGGCGGGCTCGTCGTACGATGCCTCCCACGCGCAGGCACCCGCTGCCGCGACGCTCGCGCTGACGGGCGCACGCGTCATTGACGGGACGGGGGCGGCGCCGGTCGAACAGGCGACGATCATCATCGCGGACGGCCGCATCCAGACCGTCGGGACAAACGTCGCAATTCCCGCCGGCGCTACCCGCGTGGACATGGCCGGCAAGACGATTGTGCCCGGTCTGATCAATGCGCACGGCCACCTCCAGGCCGACATGTCGAAACGGCCGGCGCGCGACAGGCTCGCGGGTCAGCTGCGGATGTACGCGGACTATGGCATCACCACCGTGCAGGTCCTTGGCCTCCCTCTGGATGATGTTCCCGACGCGCTGAAGCTGCGCGACGAATCACGCCCGGGTGGCGGCGCGGTCGACCGCGCACGCGTGCTCATCGCGGCGGCGAGCCTGCGCAATCTGAAGACTGAAGCCGAAGCGCGCGACTGGGCCAACAAGTACGCCGACATGAAGGTCGACATCATCAAGATGCACATCACCGGTGGCCCGATGGATATGACGCCGGCCGTGTACGGCGCGTTGATCGACCAGGCCCACAAGCGCGGCGTGCGAACGGCGGCACACCTCTTCTATCTGCGGGATGCGAAGGGGCTGCTCGAGAAGGGCATCGATGTGATTGCGCACAGCATCCGCGACCTGCCGGTTGATGCGGCGACCATTGCGGCGATCAAGGCGCGAGACGTCGAGTACATTCCGACGCTCACGCGCGACATCGCAACGTTCATGTACGAATCGACGCCGCCGTACTTCAATGATCCGTTTTTCACGCGCCACATTCCGGGGTCCTATTACCGAGACGAGATGGCGAAGCTGAAGGACCCGGCCACCCAGGAGAAGATCCGCAAGGACCAGGCGGCGCAAAGCATCAAGCCGGCGCTGGCGCAGGGTCGGAAGAACCTCAAGACGCTGTCCGACGCGGGCGTGACGATCGCGCTCGGCACCGACACCGGGACGAACGAAGGCCAGTGGCAGGGCTACTTCGAGCACATCGAGCTCGAGGAGATGGTGAAGTCGGGGCTGACGCCGATGCAGACGCTGGTCGCCGCGACCAGCGGCGCCGCGCGTGCCGCAAACGTCCAGCAGCAGCTGGGCTCGATCGCGCCGGGCAAGCAGGCCGATCTGCTGATCCTGAACGCCAATCCGCTGACCGACATTCGAAACACCCGGCAAATCAACTCGGTGTGGATTGCCGGACGCCGGTTGATGGAGACGCGCGCAACGAATTAGTGCCGGGCTCCGATCGATTCCTTCTCGCCGGCGTGATGGGCTGGCCGGTGAGGCATTCACGCTCGCCGGCGCTCCACAACTATTTCTTCAAGCACTACGAGCTGGCGGGAACCTACGTCCCCCTCGCCATCAAGCCGGACGATCTCCAGTCGGCGCTGCGGGCGCTCGCGCCGCTCGGCTTCGCGGGGTGCAACCTCACGATTCCTCACAAGGAGCGGGCGCTTGCGATCGTCGACGAGGTCGATGCGCTTGCGCGGCGCATCGGCGCGATCAGCTGCGTCGTCGTGCGCGAGGACGGATCGCTGGCGGGCACCAACAACGATGTCCACGGCTTCGCGCGCAACATCCTCCAGCATCAGCCGGACTGGCGCGCCGGCGCGGGACCGGCCGTCGTCATCGGCGCCGGCGGCGGCGCCCGCGCGGTTGTGTACAGCCTTGTCGACCGCGGCGCGCGCGAGATTCGTGTGGCCAATCGCACGCGTGCGCGCACCGAGACGCTCGCGCGCGAGTTCGGTGCCGCCGTCGTGCCGATTGACTGGAACGATCGTCATCGCGCGCTCGACGGCGCGGCGATGCTCGTGAACACGACGAGCCAGGGGATGGTTGGCCAGCCGCCACTCGAACTCGATCTCCAGAAACTTCCGGCGAACGCGCTGGTCGCCGACATCGTCTACATTCCGCTGGAGACGCCCCTGCTGGCGGCCGCCCGGCGCCGCGGCAACCGCACGGTGGACGGCCTTGGGATGCTGCTCCACCAGGCGTGCATCGCGTGGAAGCTCTGGTTCGACCTCGACCCCGAAGTGACCCCAGAGCTGCGCGCTGCCGTCGAAGCGACGCTCCCAACGACCTGAAGGAATCCATGTCCCGTCTGAAGCTGTCGATCGCCACCACTGACTACGACCACTTCCGCGATTTCCGGCTCGGTCCCGTCACTGCCGAAGGGATCGACCACACCTGGCTCAATCTCGGGCATCACGAATGCTTCGCGCGCTTCACCGCGAACCGCGAGTTCGACGTCGCGGAGCTCTCCTTCGCGAAGTTCATGGCGCAGATCAGCCACAAACAGACCGACATCATCGGGCTGCCGGTGATCTGCTCGCGGCTGTTCCGCTTCTCGTCGTTCTACGTGAACAGGAAGAGCGGCATCACAACCGTGGCGGACCTGAAGGGAAAGAAGGTCGGTTCGCCTGAATGGGCGCACTCGGCCGCCGTCTACATGCGCGGCTGGATGCACAACGAGATGGACGTGAAGCTGACCGACGTCCACTGGTACCAGGCCGGCGCCAACGCGCCGGGGCGCGAGGAGAAGGTCGAGCTCGATCTTCCGAACGGGGTGACGCTCACGCGCGTGGCGAACAGGAGCCTGAGCGAGATGCTCGCCGCGCACGAGATCGACTGCGCCATCATCGCGCGGCCGCCGACCTGTTTTCTCGACGGTCACCCTGATGTGGTCCGCCTGTTCCCCGACTATCTCCAGATGGAAGAGGACTACTACACGCGCACGAAGGTGTGGCCGATCATGCACATCATCGCGATGAAGAAATCGATCGTCGACGCGCACCCGTGGGCCGCGCGCAATCTCTACAACGCATTCCTCGAATCGAAGCGCCGATCCATCGCGCGCATCCTCGATCCCGCCGTCTCTCGATATCCCGTGCCGTGGTTATCCACGTACGCGCGCAGGATGCGCGAGCTGTTTGGCGGCGATCTGTTTCCGTACGGGGTCGAAGAGAACCGGCCGACGTGGGAACAGATGGCGCTCTACACCTATCAGCAGGGAATCGCGCATCGGCTGATGAAGCCCGAAGAATTCTTCCCCGCAGGCATCATGACCAAGGTCGTGATTTGAAGGGCGTGGCGTCGGCTCACGAGGCGACATCGGAACGCGCTGGGGCCTCAAGGCATCGACGTCACAGCTGGTCGTCGCCCAACGGACGTCGACCGACCGTGAATGATGTCACCGCCGGTCATCGGGTGGCGAGCAAAGAACTCGGCGACGCCCCGGGCAACCGGCTCTGGGCGCTGCATGTGCAGCAGGTGAGCCACGCCTTCAATCCTGCAGTCCTCGACCTGTGGGAACCAGGAATGAAGCAGCTCGTGGCTATCCACGAACAGCTGCTCGGTCTCCATGCCAAGCACCGAGAGCACCGGCCGGGAGATGGACGCTGCCTGATCGGCCCCAAACTGCCATGCTGTGAGGGCCGGCAGATAGCTGGCGAAGAAATTGTCGACGTTCTCGTTCTTCATCGCCTGGGCCACGCCGCCGGGGACGTGCTTCTCGATCACCTTCCGGCAGGTCTCCCAGTCGAGGCTGGATGCCACGCTCAGGAACCCCGCCATCGCCCCATCGCGATCACCCGAGCCGTAAGCCGCCAGAGCAGGCCCCGCCTTCTCGAAGAAGGCTCCAGCGCTCGGCACGCCCACCAGCGGCGGCTCAAGAAGGGCCAGCGTATGAACGATGTCGGGGCGGTCGACAGCCAGTTGGAGGGCGATGACAGCCCCGGTTGAGTGACCGGCGACATGCGCGCGTCGGACATCGAGATGGCCGAGCAGCGCAGCGGCATCGGCCGCATGCTCCGCGAAGCTCACCGGCGCAGGGCTATTGGTGCTGCGGGCTAGTCGCCGCTGGCGGAACGTGAGCAAGCGGTAGCGATCGACCAGCGCCTTCTCTGACAACAGAGGCAAGAAGCTGTCCGCGATGGGACCCGTGCTAATCAGGAGGACAGGTTCGCCTGATCCCTTGACCTCGTACTCCAACTCCACTCCGTTGAGCTTGGCTTTCTCCATCAGTCCTCCTCGACGCGAGAGTCGCTGCGATCATTTGCGTCTAACCACTGAGGCGTAACGAAGAGTGTTACGGTGGGAACATTCGTCGTTACAATCACCGCACGGCGGTAAGGAAGCTATTCCAGGCACGCCTTCCGAGCGGACACGTGATGCGTCAGGGCACTGAACCAACACTCCTGAAAGGCGCGCGCGACGCCGCCGCGCGGGGCGACTGGCAACACGCCTACCAGCTACTCGTCGAGGCGGACGCGAGCCAGCTCCTGAACGGGCCGGACCTCGTGTTGCTCGCCGACTGTGCGTACGCGTCGGGTCACGTCGACGTGACGATCGATGCGTGGGAGCGCGTGCATGCGGAGGGGTTGCGGGCGGGCAACCGTCTCATGGCGGCCGGGGCTGCAGTCCGCGTCGCGCTCCATCTGCTGTTTGACACGGCTCTCCTCGCTCCGATCCGCGGATGGGCCACACGGGCGGAGCGGCTCCTCGAGGGGCAGGACGACACGCCGGTTCACGCTTGGCTCGCGGTCGTGCGGAGCTACGAACGCCTGCTGTCCGGCGACTTCGGAAGCGCCCGGCAGTGGGCCCGTCGAGCCATCGACGTGGGGACGGGTCGCGATCCGGCGGCTGCGGCCATGGGCCGGGTGGCGGAGGCGCGCAGCGTGATCCTGGAAGGCGAGGTCGCGCGCGGGTTGGACCTTCTCAACGAAGCGGCCGTCGCGACGATGTCCGGCGAGCTCGACCCGCTTTCCACGGGGGTTGTCTACTGCGAGGTCGTGTGCGCGATGCAGGGTATGGCGCAGTACGACCTCGCCGAGCAATGGACGCAAGCGATGGAGCGTTGGCGCCAGGGGCAGCCCGTCGGGAGTATCCACGGACGCTGCCGCGTTCACCGTGCCGAGATCCTCCGTTTGCGTGGGTCTTGTATCGAGGCCGAGACGGAAGCGTTCAGGGCCTGTGAGGAGCTGCGCCCGTTCCTGCGCCGGGAGTTCGGGTGGCCGCTGACCGAACTTGGCCAGATCCGCCTACGCAGGGGAGACATTCAAGGCGCCGAAGAGGCGTTCCTTGCGGCCCACCAAGCGGGGTGGGATCCGGAACCGGGCCTCGCACTCGTTCGGCTGGCTCAGGGTGATGTGGCGCTGGCGGCTGCCCTGGTTCGTGAAGCCCTCGATCATCCCTTGAACGTTCCGTCGAAGGAGTTGCCGCCCAATACGGACCTCCGTCGGGCGCCGCTTCTCGCGGCGCAAGTGGAGATTGAGATCGCTGCTGGCGACATCGACCGGGCCCAGTCGGCGGCCGACGAACTCACGCGCATCGCCGCGGTGTTCGAGAGCAAGGCGATGGCGGCCGGCGCGGCGCTCGCGCACGGACAGGTGCGACTGGCGGCAGGCGACACCGCCGGCGCCCGCCGCGACTTCGAAACCGCGGCCCAACAATGGGGCGAGATCGGCGCGCCCTACGAGACCGCACTCGCTCGAATGGGGCTGGCCGAGGTGCATCGTGCCGACGGGAACGAGGCGCGCGCCGTCCTGGAGTTCCGCGCCGCGCACACGACATTCGAGCGTATCGGCGCCGCCTCTCAGACGGCTCGCGCCGCGCATGCCATGGGTGAGGTGCATCAAGGCGAGATCAGAAGGTCGACGTCGCAGACGCGTCCGCCTTCGGCGGCAGGTTCGCGCGATGCTGAGAATGTCTTCCGCCGCGAGGGCGATTACTGGTCAGTGGCTTTCGAAGGGCGCATCGTACGTCTGCGAGACGTGAGGGGCGTACAGTACCTGGCACGGCTGCTTGCCCACCCGGGACGGGAATTCCACGTCCTGGATCTAGTTAACGTCGATCGGCCTGGCCCTGCCGAGGCGACTCATGTCATGGTGCCGGGCTTATCGTTTCGGGATGCAGGCGATGCAGGCGAGATGCTCGATGCGCGGGCGAAAGAGGCGTACCGTCGGCGGCTCACCGAGATTGAGGACGATCTGGAGGAGGCGCGAGCGCTCGGCGACGCATCGCGGGTTGACCAGGCGAACGCCGAACGCGACTTCCTCTCACGCGAGCTGTCACGCGCGGTTGGACTCGGAGGACGCGATCGACGCGTCGGTTCCGCGGCCGAGCGCGCCAGAGCCAGTGTGACGCGCGCGGTCCGACATGCCGTGGGGCGTATCCGTGCCCACCACTCTCCGCTGGGGGATCACCTCGAGCGGACCATCCGCACCGGCACCTACTGCGCCTATCGTCCCGACCCTCGGGTCCCCGTCGCGTGGAAGCTCTAGCGATCACAATTAGATCTACCAGGCCTTCAACGTCTCACAAAGATCCTTGAAGGGTGGCTTGTGATCTTCGCGAAATAGCTCGAAGTGGACTTCCCTGTCGAATACTTCATGAATCTTCGTTTGGGCGATCACATCCGTATACGTTACGTAGCAGTCGAGTGCCCTGTGAAATCGTTCCATATCGGAGTCTGTCACCTGGAACGCACAATCGATCTCCCCTTGCGCGGTGACGTTCACATGCCATGGGAACTGGGTCGGCGCGGAGACGACGGTAAAGAAGGCTAGGCGCTGTAACCATGGGCGATCGGGGCCGTGCAATTCGAGATAGACTCGCGTCACCGCAAAGTGCGTGACAATGTGATCGTGGAACCCGCTGATCCCATGAATCGGAAACGTGACGACGACGTGTGGTTCGACACGCAGTATTTCATCGCGAATCACCTGCTCGATCATCCATGGATCGAGTTCCTTTAGTCCGCCGTCGCGCAGGTTCAAGACCCGGACGTCAGTGAGATCGAGCGTCCTTCTCACGTCCAGTAGCTCGCGATAACGAGCTTCGCCCATCTGTTCGAGAGTCCACCCGAACTTGTGCCGGACCTTGGTCGCTTCGCCGCGAGTCAATGTCAGCAGATAGACGTCGTGCCCTTGGCGTCTTTGAGCCGCCATGGCCCGTGCCGGCCCGAAGGATTCGTCGTCGGGATGGGGGAAAATGTAGAGGATGCGCATGACATGTACCCCGACCTTTCAGCCACTTCTCCCTCGAGTCGAGACAATCGTTCCGGAGACCTCCTGGAGACAATAGCCCAACGGCGTCTCGTCGCGCCGCGGCCTATTCCGCGGCGGTCGTCGACGCCGGTCGTCCGGGCGGCCTAGGAAACAGCATTGGGACGCGGCGGCGGTACTCCTGATATGGAGCGCCGTGCTCGTGCGCGAGGTCGCGCTCCTCGAACTGGATGGCCACGACGATGTAGGCGGTCGTTGCCACTGCGAACACGATATGCGCGACGGTCATCGTCGGCGCCGCCCAGAATGCCAGCAGGAATCCGAGGTACAGCGGGTGGCGCACGAAGCGATACGGCGCCGGCGTGGCGAAGCCGACACGCGTGTACTGGCGTCCGACGAGGTGCAGCCACACCTGTCGCAGCCCGAACAGGTCGAAATGGTTGATGAGAAACGTCATCACGAGCACCTGCAGCCATCCGTAGGCGAAGACCGCCCAGACGAGCGCACGTTCCACCGGTTGACGGACGCTCCACACGGTTCCGCCCAGCGGGCGCCATTGCCAGCACAGCAGGTCGAGGGCGAGGCTTGCGAAGAGCACGTACGTGGACCGCTCGATCGCCCACGGCACGACCTGCGTCCACCAACGCTTGAACCAGCGGCGCGCCATGACGCTGTGCTGGACCGCAAACACGCCGAGCAGAAAGATGTCAACAGCCAGCGCGGTCGAGAACTGCGCTGTCGCGGGACCGTCGAGTTGCGTGGGAACGGCGAATCCGCCGACGAACGCGACGGTGTACAGAAACGTCGCCCCGAACAGCGCGTAGGAGAGGCAACCGTAGACGAAATACAGAATGCGTGTGACCATCGGACCTCCTCATTTCCGGTCCGAGCATGCGCCACGGCGAAGCGCCGCACCAGGTGACGAATGTCCCGACCTTGCTACAATCGCGCCTCCTCCCCCGGGACGAATGTCCCGAACCGGATCGACCGCACCGATAAAATGAGCTGAATGCCCGCCAGAATCCGACACACGGTCCGGTATGTCGCTGCGTCGGATGGCGTGCGCCTCGCCTGCGCCGAATCGGGCGCCGGAATGCCGCTCGTCAAGGCCGCCACGTGGCTGACGCACCTCGAATACGACCTCGACAGTCCGGTGTGGCGGCATTGGATGGCGTTTCTCACCGGCCATTTCCGGTTCGTGCGGTACGACGAGCGCGGCTGCGGGATGAGCGATTGGGACGTCCGCGACCTATCACTCGATCGGCGCGTGCTGGATCTCGAGACCGTCGTCGAGGGGGCTCGTCTGACGGATCCGTTTGTGCTCCTCGGCATCTCGCACGGGGCGGCGGTGTGCATTGCCTACGCCGTGCGGCATCCAGACCGCGTCGCGCGGATAGTGCTGTACGGCGGCTTCGCGCGCGGCCCGCTGCGACGCGACGACCGCGATGCCGACCGGCTCTACGAGGCGATCGCCGTGCTGGCCAGTTCGTGGGGAAGCGACAACCCGGCCTTTCGACAAGTGTTCACGTCGCGGTTCATTCCCGAAGGCACCGACGAGCAACTGCGCTGGTTCAACGAACTGTGCCGGAAGACAACCTCGCCGGAACTGGCGGGGACGCTCCTGCGTGCGCGTGCCGATACTGACGTCACGGCGCTCCTCAGGGAAGTGCGGACGCCCACGCTGGTCCTTCACGCGCGCAACGACGCGATCGCGCCCCTTTCCGAGGGCCGTTTCCTGGCGTCGGAAATTCCCGGGGCGCAGTTCGTCGAGCTCGACTCTTCCAATCACGTGCTGCTGGAGCACGAACCGGCGTGGACGCGCTTCCAGGACGCCGTCCTCGAGTTCACAGGGCAGACTGCGCCGGCGGCCGGATCCGATCCGGCCTTCGACGCGCTCTCGCGCCGCGAGCGCGAGACGCTGGCGCTGCTCGCCGACGGATTGAGCAACGCGGAGATCGCCGAGCGGCTCGGCATCAGCGAGAAGACGGTGCGGAACCGTCTGTCGCACCTGTTCGACAAGCTGGGCGTCTGGTCGCGCGCGCAAGCCATCGTTTTCGCGCGCGAGCGCGGCTTCGTGTCGTGACCGGCGCGGTTGCAGGCGCTGTGCATTCCGAATGAAGCGGCGTCACCCTTTGCCTGTCCCGCGCTCCGCTGCCGGTCGCGATCGCCCAGCTGGCAAAACCTGAAAACGGAAGCGAACGGGCGAAAGCCGACGAAAGAATCCGAAAACGCTAATTTAGTCGGGCACCTTCGATCGGTAGTGGTCCCACGTCTTCTTGAACAGGCTCGCCGTCCAGAGCTTCTCGCGTGACGCCTGCTGCTCCGCCTCGCTGAAGACGTACGGCTCGCCAATCTGCATCGCCATGTACTGGCGATACGCGTTCTCCTCGACGTACGCCGCCAGCGCGAAGCATTCGACGATGTCGGCGCCGACGACCACGACGCCGTGCGCCTTGAGCAGCACGGCAGGCCCTCGGTCGAGGATCACGGCCAGCTTCTCGCCCATCGGCTTCGTGTTGATCGACAGCGGCGAATCCATCAGCGGGATGTCGCCCAGCAGCACGCCCTGCGCGTAGACCGGCTGATACTTCACGCCCGTCATCGTCAGGAACGTGGACCACTGCGGATGGGTGTGCATCACGGCGTTGACGTCGGGCCGCGCGCGATAGACCTCGGAGTGAATGTGATATTCGAGCGGCGGCCGCGCGGTGCCATCCACGAGATTTCCCGACAGATCGACCGTGACGATGTCGTCTGTAGTCAGCGCACCTCGTACCGACGCACCCGAGTTGATGTAGAAACTGTTGGCGTCGCGCCGGGCGCTGCAGTGGCCGTTGTGGTCGATGTATCCCGCGCGCTCGAGCATCCGAATCGCGTCCACGAGCTGCTGTCTCATTCCAGGTCCTTGTCGTGGTGAAGTCTTGCCGGCCGCGACACACGGCTCTTCCAGAGGTCCCACGACCGGCCGACGGTCGCGAGGTTGATCGCATCCGCCTTGCGCCCTTCCTCTTCGTCGAGCGCGGCCATCGGTCCACCGAGTGCGGCGGCCTGCAGCTGAACCCGCGCGCTCACCTCCGTGAAGATCGCGCGAAAGACGGCGGACTGGAGAGTAGGCGCAACCGCGACGAAGCCGTGCGCCCGTAGGAGGAGCACCGCCTTGTCGCCGAGCGCCTCGGCGAGCGCGGCGCCTTTCTCGGCGTTGCTGATGACGATGTCGGTGGCGCCGAACTTGTGGCGGATGTCGAACACCGGTACGCCGGCGGCGAGGAACGCCGCATTGTGGTACGTCGCGCGCATCGGCGTCGCGACCAGGCCGAAGGGAATCACCGCGGCGGAGTGGCCGTGCGCGATGGCCATCACGTCAGGACGCTGCCTGTAGATGCCGCCGTGGAGGAATCGCTCGATGAACGGCGTCCGGCCGCGCGCATCACACGCCTCGCAGTCGAGCGTGAACTCCATGATGTCGTCGGCGGTGACCAGCGCGGGCGCGAGCGAGCGCGGCATGAAGAATCGATCGGTGTTCCGCGGGTGCCGGATGGACACGTGACCGGCCGCATCGAACACGCCTTGATCGACGAGGATGCGGCTGGCGGCGGCGAGGTCTTCGAGAACGTCGCGCTCCATGGCGTCAGACCCCGCCTGAAAAGAGCACAAGCGCCTGCGACAGGGTGACCCAGACGCCCCAGGCAATCGGTAGCGCCACCGCCGCCCAGGCAGCGGCTGTCCGGAAGTCAAAGGCGGCGACGGCGCGTCGGTAGGGATCAGGGATCAGGGATCCGGGATCAGGCGTTCGAGGTTCTTGGTTCGTAAACCAGCGTTCGGCCAGCGGTTTGACGAGCGCGTTCGCGATCAGACCGAGCAGCAGCAGGCCGGCGAGGATGTACATCGTGAAGTCGTAGACCTGCTGGCGCGGCACGCCGGCGGCAATCTGCGCTTCGCGGATGTAGTTCACGAGAACGGGACCGATGATGCCGGCGGTGGACCACGACGTAAGCAGCCGTCCATGGATGGCGCCGACGAACTGTGTGCCGAACGTGTCCGCGAGGTACGCAGGAATCGTCGCGAAGCCGCCGCCGTACATCGACACGATCACGCACACCGCCAGCACGAACGCGGCCTGGCTGCCCGAGCGCGCCAGCGATGGCGCGGACGCGTAGAGCGCGATGCCGAGGAGAAAGAACGTCGCGTAGGTCGCCTTCCTCCCGATGTGGTCCGACAGCGAGGCCCAGAAAAAGCGGCCGCCGATGTTGAAGAGCGAGATGAGACCCGTGAAGCCGGCCGCGACCGCGGCGGACGCGCCGAAGATCTCCTGCAGCATCGGCGACGCCATGCCGATCACCCCGATGCCGGCGCTGACGTTCAGGCAGAGCACGGCCCAGATCAACCAGAACTGCTTCGTCTTAGGTGCTTCGCGATAGTGAACACTGCCGGACGTGACCATCGGCTCGCCCGACGACTTGTCCGCCGAAGCGCGGAGCGCGGAGGCGGAAGCGCGAAGCGTGGAGTCGGGGGGCACGCGATACGCGAACGCGCCGCTCATCATGAAGACGAAATAGATGGCGGCAAGAACGATAAAGGTCTGCCAGACGCCGACTGATGTCGGCGTGCGGAAATACGTCATCAGAAGATTCGCGAGCGGTGCGCCGATCATCGCGCCGCCGCCGAACCCCATGATGGCCATCCCGGTCGCCATCCCGCGTCGATCGGGAAACCACTTCACCAGCGTGGAGACAGGCGAGATGTAGCCGAGACCCAGGCCAATGCCGCCGATCACACCACCGCCGAGCCACATGATCCAGAGCTGATGCACGATGACGCCGACCGCGGCGATGACGATGCCGCCGCACCAGCAGATGGCGGAGACCACGCCGGCCTTGCGCGGACCGGAGCGCTCGAGCCAGCCGCCCCACAGCGCCGCGGACGATCCGAGGAAGACGAAGAAGAGCGTGTACATCCACCCGAGATCCGCGACGCGCCAGTCGCAGGTGGTCGTGAAGAGCGCCGCGCCGAGCGTGAGATCGGGACACATGACCGGCCGCGTGACGCCAAGCGCCCGCGACAGCGGCAGCCAGAACACGCTGAAGCCGTACGCCATTCCGATGCAGAGATGAATGGCCAGCGCGGCCGGCGGCACGAGCCACCGGTTGAAGCCGGGCGCCGCGACGATGCGCGCGCGATCCAGCAGTCCGGGCGAGGCGGACGAAGAGGCTACTTCCACGGCATCACGGACACGTGAATGGCGCCCGGCGCGCCTTCCCCACCGACGGACTTGATCGCGTAATCCACCTCCGCGAGTCCAAAGCGATGCGTGGTGATCAGGTCCAGCGGGAATCGATGCGAGGCGAGCTGCTGCAGCCCGAGCTCCACGGCGCGGTAGGAATGTCCGCGTGCGCTCTTCAGCGTCATCCCTTTTCTCGTGAGGCGGCCGATCGGAAAATCGGGGAACGTAGCGTTGCCTTCTCCCTGCACCACCATCGTTGCTCCGCGCCGCTTGGTCGCCTCGATGCCGAGCAGGACCGGCGCGTCTCCCGCGCCGCTGCTGCAATCGACGACGACGTCGACGCCGCGACCTTCGGTGACTTCGAGCACGCGCGCGAGCGCATCTTCCTTCTGCACGTCGATCGCGGCGTCCGCGCCCATCGCCTTCGCGACCTCGAGTCGTCGTGCATCCCTCGATGTGCCGGTCACGATGATGAGAGAGGCGCCTGCCTGCTTCGCGGCCATCGTGCAGCACATCCCCTGCTGTCCGGGGCCTTGTATCAGCACGGACGAGCCGTAGCCGACGCCGCCATCGAACAGCGTCCACTGCACGCCGTTGGACATCGGCGTCGCGATGCCGGCCTCTTCTGGCGTGAGTCCGCGCGGCACCCGATGGAGCACCGCGTTCAGCGGGAGATAGACGTAATGACTGAAGCCGCCCCAAAGCGACGGCTTGATGTCGATCGCGGTGTATCCGTACCGGATGGCCGTTGGATCGTAGAACCACTCGGTCGCGGCGCAGTGCCGGTACTCGCCCATGTGATCCCACTCGCAGTGGCCGCACGGCAGGTAATGCTCGAGGAAGACGAGGTCGCCCTCCGTGAATCCCTTGAGCCGCTCGAACTCGCGCCCCACCTTCGCGAGGTAGCCGACGTTCTCGTGCCCCATGATGAGCGGCGCGCCGCGCAGCGGCAGCTTGTACTGGCTGACATCCGTGCCGCAGACGCCCGCGACTTCCACTTTCAGCAATGCGGCGTCGGCGGGAACCTCGGGGAGATCGAATTCGCGCAGCTCGGTCGTCGACGGTCCGACTTTCAGCGCAACCAGTGACTTGTCCGCCATCGGCTAAATCTTAGCCTTAGCTACGTCAGGACGCAGACGTCTTCAGTCGCGCTGCGATCTTCGTGAATTGCTCCAAAGCCGCCTCGAGGTCGTCGGCAATTTCGGAGGCGAGAACATCGGGTGGTGGTAATGAGTCGGTGTCGGTCAGGCTCTTGTCCTTGATCCAGAACAGGTCAAGACTGACCTTATCGCGTTTCATCAGGTCGTCGTACTCGTACGCGCGCCACCGCCCTTCAGGATTCTGCTCGCTCAACGTAGCGGTGCGTTCGTGGATTCGACCCGGCTTGTAGCAGGCGACGAATTCATCGAAGTCCTTTCGCTGGATAGGCGACTGCTTCAGCGTGAAGTGCATGTTCGTCCGAAGGTCGTAGACCCATAGCCGGTCGGTCCACGCGTCGGCGCGCCCTTCCTTCTTGTCGAAGAAGATCACATTTGCTTTCACGCCGGGTGAGTACCAGATGCCGGTCGGGAGACGCAGGAGCGTGTGGACGCGGCACTTCTGCAGGAGGTTGCGCCGCACTTTCTCGCCCGCGCCGCCCTCGAACAGGACATTGTCGGGCACGACAACCGCGGCGCGACCGTCGATCTTCAGCAGCGAGTAAATGTGCTGCACGAAGTTGAGTTGTTTGTTGCTCGTCGAGGTCCAGAAATCCTCACGGACGATGACTTGGTCTTCTTTCTCGGTGTCGCCCTCCTCATTGACGAACAGCAGGCTCTGTTTTTTGCCGAATGGCGGGTTGGCGAGCACCATCGAGTACTCGTCGTTCCATGGCGCGGCCAGGCTGTCGTGGCCGGTGTGAACAACGATCCTGCTCTCGCCGCCGATCCCGTGCAGGTACACGTTCATCGCGCACATGCGACCGACCTTCGGCGACAGTTCCATTCCCTCGACGAGGTTCTCCTGCAGCGCACGCTTCTCGTCCCGGTCAAGCTCGCGCTCGAAGCGCTCGAGGACGTACTGATAGGCGTTGCACAGGAAACCTCCGGTACCCGCCGCAGGGTCGCAGATGCGATCGTGCGGCGTCGGCTGCATCACCTCGCACATGGTCTGAATGACGGGACGAGGCGTGAAGTACTGGCCCGCGCCGCGTGAGGACTCCTGCGCTGACCGCGAGAGGAGTTCTTCGTAGATGGTGCCCTTCACGTCAACCGGCAGCGACAGCCAGTCCACCTTGTCGAGCAGGTTGACGATGAGCTGCTTGAGGAGCGCGGGACTGTGGATCTCGCAACGCGCGCCCTTGAAGATCACCCCCAGCATCCCCGGCTTGACGCCAAGCTTCTCCAGGCTCGTGCGGTATTGATCTTCCAGCGCGGCGCCCTCGAGCGGCAGCAGTGCTTTCCACCCGAGTTCCGGCGGCACGATCGGCGCGCGGTCGTACGGCGGCTCCGTCAACTGGTCCGCCATTTTCAGGAACAGGAGGAGCGTCAGCTGCTCGACGTATTCGAAGCAGGAAAGTCCCGCGTCCTGAAGGACCCCTGCGTAGCTCCATGCGCGCTTGCCTATCTGGGATGCATCCATGAGATCAGAACTGCATGATGCCTTCGAATTTCAGCATCGTCTTGATTGAGACACTCGGAATCCGCAGGAAGCCCGCGGCGCTGCCGAGATTCATCTTCGGACCCGTCGTTTTGAACTCCTCTGTGACCACGCGTGCATCAATACCACCGTTCAGAAGATCGACCGCCATTGCGAGTACGTAGGGATCGGCTTCTTCAACTCCTTCTTTATCTGGATCGATCACCTCCGGCACTTGAGCGAGAACAGAGACGATTCCCTCGAACGACGGCTGCCTCGCCGTCGCGACTCCCTGATGTGTCTTTGCCCACACTAATGCTGGATTGTCGGAGCCGGCGTAGCGCTCGAGCTCTACGACGACCTCGCGAGGAAACACAACCCGGCCCGCGGTCAATCTCTCAGTGAGTCCGTCGATAACCGTTGCTTGATCGGTGCGCGAGAACAGGGACCTCACGATGATCAACGATGACGTATCGACAACCCAAGTCGGCGCCGTCATCAGACCGCGCGAACGTTGATTTGGTCGAACGATGGATCGGGAATATCGAGATAGGTCAGTGCTTCAGAACGCGTCACAACGTCGGCCTCAACCGCCCGGTGGAAGAGATTCGTGGTGCGCGCACCCAGGGAATCCTCTTGAATCTCCTGCCGGTCGCGGCCACCTTTCGCTGCGCCGCCTCGCCGTTTGGCGTCGCTCGCGGCCGGAAGTTGCCGGTACAGATCCCACGTTGCGAGGTCGAGTTCGATCAGGCGGATCGTTGTCGCCCGCAGGCTCGTTCGGAAGCGGCTGGCGATTCGCCGAACCTGCCCGACATCGACAACCTGGTCGACGCCGACGCCAAGTCGTTCCGCGATCGTTCGACGAAGCGCACTATCTGGAATCAACACGGAGGCGGCAAATCGCTCGCACCATCGTTCGGTCGGATCCCATGCGCCGGAAACGGCTGCCGGATCTCCGGCTGTGCACGCGGAGTTGGTTCTGATCGCCAAGTGTGCCAGCTCGTGGAACAACGTAAAGATGCGTGCCTCGTCGTTCCATGCGGTGTTCACCGCGATGATCGGGACTTCGTCGTCCCAGACGGAAAAGCCTCGACAGTTCTCAGCACCCAGTTGAAACAGGAACACGGCGACGCCCAGGTGTTCGACAGACTGGCGCCACGCGTCGAAGGCCACGGACGCAGACGTCCATTGAAGCTGACTCTCGATCGAAATGCCAAGCGCTTCGCGCGTCGCGTGCCCAGCGCCGGCGGGCTCCTGATCCAGAGTCGCTCGCGGAAGATTCGGACCACGTTCGCCGATCTCCTGCGCCACCCACCCCAGCATCCTTTGAAGGCGAACAGCCTTCCGAAGGTACCGCCGCTCCTTTGGCGTCAGACTCCTGCCGGCGACTCCTGGTGTATGCCGAAAGCGAACGTCCGGAAGACCGGATACGGGTGGTGTGGGCAGAAGGAGCGCTGCGACCGGACGGCGCAGTACCTGCGCGAGCGCCCGAACTTGCGTCACTCCCGGTTTGGACTTGTCTTTCAACCAGGCGTTCAAGTCGGCCAGCTCTACACCTGCCTCCTTCGCGACTTCAGCGGGAGTAAAGCCGGACTCAGAGATTGCCCAGTCGAGGACGGCCGGCGTAATGGGAACTGCGGTTTTCGGCATTGGGGAGGCCGCCAAAGATCTTAGCGGAACCTTGGAACCTGCGGGAATAACGCTGAACTTACAGTCGATCGTAGTCGACGTCGTCGGCGTTGTCCCACACCGCGCGGAACGCCGCCTCGGATGCGCGCGCAGCCATGTGCGTGACCTGCTTGTCGCGATCTTTCGCTGTCAGAAAATCGACGAAATCCTCGACTTCGGCAACGCGTTCCGGCGGGAGGCTGCGAATCTTGTCGATGAGCGCGCCGTCGTGGACCGGCTTCGTCACGGGGATCGGCCTTGGCGAGCGACGCTTCGAGGTTCCTGATCGCCTGAACCTGCACGGTCCAGAGGCGCATTTCATCGAGCGGCGGAAGCTGCCGCAGACGTGCGCGGAGCTGCTGGTCCTGCGTTACCCACTCCGCGAGGGTCTCGACGCGCGGGAACGTGAAGAGTTGGCGGCTCCGGGGAGCCGGATCGAGTCCATTGGTGAAATACGTGACGGAGCCGTTGGACTCGAACAGGAACGGAAGGGGACGCTTGTGCGCGGGCAGGTTGTCGGGCAGGCCGGCAGCGTACTTGGCGGACTGTGCCTCCACGCCGGTTAACGTGCCCTCTGCCTTTGCTTCAACGGCGCCGATCGCCTTCCGATCGACGTAGAGCAGGTAGTCCGCGAACCCGAAACCGGGCTTCATCTGGAACTCGCGCACGGCAATCCCGCGGCCCACCGTGAGATCAAGGTCCTCGCGAGTTTGAACCTTCCAACCAGCAGCAGTCAGGTCAGCGTCGATAGCGAGCCGCGCCTTCTGTTCTGGGGTGAGCGGCATCTCGAAGGTCAGTGTGAGGCGACCACGCCAAGCCGCGGATACGCCTTCCGCGCGTTGCCTTCGAAAATCTTCCTGCGATCCTGTTCGGTGAGCCAGTCGATCGCATCGAGAAAGCGCCGGTTGTCGTCGAACGAGCGGCCGGTTGCCGGATCGGTCGTGTTCACGCCGCCGAGCATCTCCGACGCGAAGATGACGTTGTCGACGCCGACCACCTTGATGAGCAGCTCCATCGCGTCCTGGCTGTAGACCGTCGTGTCGAAATAGATTCGCTTCACGAAGTCGTCGAACGGCTCCCACTTGTTGATGAGGCTGAGCGCCCGGTATCTCGCCGCCTGATACGGGACGTTGCCGCCGCCGTGCGGCATGACGATGCGCAGCGTCGGAAAATCACGGAAGACGCGCGAATCCATCAGCTGCAGGAACGCGGTCGCGTCCACGTTGAGATAGTGCGAGCCGGTGGTATGAAACGCGGGATTGCACGTCGCCGACGCGTGGATCATTGCCGGCACGTCGAGCTCCTGGAGCGTCTCGTAGAGGGGATACCACCACTCGTCGCCGAGCGGCGGCCCCGTCCAGTAGCCGCCCGACGGGTCGGGATTCAGGTTGCAGCCGACGAACCCGAATTCGTTGACGCAGCGCTCGAGCTCCTGCGCGCAGTCGCGGGGACTGACGCCAGGAGACTGCGGCAGCGAGCAGACGCCGGCAAACCGCGCCGGATACAGCCTGCACACACGGTGAATCAGCTCGTTGTTCACCTCGGTCCAGTACCGGCTGATCAACGCGTTGCCGAAGTGATGCCCCATCGCCGACGCCATCGGCGAGAACAGCATGACGTCGATGCCGCGCTCGTCGAGCAGCTTCAACTGTCCCTTCTCGAGCGACGCCCGAATCTCATCGTCGCTGATGTTCACACCCGATTTCACGGGCTTTCCCATCTGCGAGATCTGCAGGGCACGAAAGACGCGCAGGCCTGGAGGGACCGTGGTGTAGTGCCCGTGGGCGTCGATAACCATCGACAGCATTCTATTCAGAGCGCGCCAGGATACGGACGACGCGCTCGTGAGGTGCGATGAAAGGAGAATGCCTTTACTGCGTGCTGCGCCGCTCCTGGGACGTTGTCGGCTTGAACAAGTATCCGGGCGGCCCGTTCACGTAATACGCGCCGAGCGTCGTGATCTTGTCCATGTCCGGATACAGCACGCCGAACGCTGGTGCGTCCAGGCTGCCGCGAGGCGAATACCAGATCGCCCCGTCCTTCGTAATTTGAATCTTTGGCGTATCCGCGGTCTTCTGCGGCTTCGGGTACATCGTGAACGTGGCATCGCGCGGATTGAATTTCCACAGTGATGCCGCGGTGCCGCCGACGTCGGCGCTCCAGATGTTGCCCTCGGGATCCTGGGCGACGTCGTACGGGTTCGAGTTCCGCCTGGGGATTGTGTACTCAGTGATTCTGCCGGTGCTCTGATCCAGCTTGTCCAGCTTCGCGGCACGGTTGCCGGCGGCCCAGATGCCGAACCAGATGTTGTTCTGCGCATCGACGTTCAGCCGTCGAACGTGACCGGGGTACGTCGGTGGCGTGAAGATCGTCCACTCGTTGTTGGTCGTATCGAACTTCGCGATGTTGCCCGAATCCCACAGCGCCATCCAGATGTTGTCGTTCTTGTCGGCGATAACGCCATACACGATCGCGTTGTGCGTCGGCACTGGAAACACCGTTACCTTTTTCGTGGCGCGGTCGTACTTGCTCAGCGCGCCGCCCATGATCCAGCCGACGTAGATGTTGTCCTTCGAGTCGAACGCGATCGACTGCGCCCACTTGTTCGTGCTCCGGACCACGTTGTCCGGATCCAGCGGAATCTGCTCCTCGAACTTCTCCGTTTTCGGATTGAAGCGAAGCAGGTGCTTGACCGCCGACGGTGTCTGACCTCCGTGTTCGGGCAACCAGATATTGCCGCTGCGATCGATATTCACCTCGTGGATGCCGTTGATGGAACCATTGGGCAGCATGAACGACTTCTGCTCGCCCGTGCGCGGATCGAGCTTGA
>Ga0209515_10003499_pt1 | contig 22333 bp, 22 predicted proteins | sample Subgroupgradi54m_FD_187454 | JGI IMG/M metagenome (GOLD analysis project Ga0209515, IMG submission 187454) | Subsurface groundwater microbial communities from S. Glens Falls, New York, USA - GMW60B uncontaminated upgradient, 5.4 m (SPAdes)... ... | reverse complement strand
TTTGTCGCTCGCCTTGCGCGTATGCAAGGGCTACGCGACGCGGCTCGCTTCGCGCACTCGGCGCGCCAAAATGCGCCTTTCACTCCCGAATCGACTGTTACAGTCCACTAGAAACTGTGTTCCGCCGCTGGAAAACTTCCTGCCTTCACTTCCGCCACATAAGCCTTGATCGCTGTTTCGATGCTGGGTTGGCCATCCATGAAATTTTTCACGAAGCGAGCCTTGCGGCCAGGGAAGACGTTGAGCATGTCGTGCAGTACCAGCACCTGGCCGCCGACGTCGGCGCCAGCGCCAATGCCGATGGTGGGGATGGCCACGGCATCGGTGAGCATTTTTGCGACGGGGGCGGGGATCGCTTCGAACAGCAGCATGTCGGCGCCAGCGGCTTCATGCGCCTTGGCTTCCTGCAGCAGTTTTTGCGCTGCGGCTTCGGTCTTGCCTTGCACGCGATAGCCGCCCAGCTGGTGCACGAACTGCGGCGTCAGGCCGATGTGGGCGCATACCGGTACGCCGCGCGTGGCGAGAAATTCAATCGTCGGGGCGACCCAGGCGCCGCCTTCAATCTTGACCATCTGTGCGCCGGCCGCGATCAGGCGCGCGGCGTTGGCATAGGCTTGCGCGGGCGATTCGTGATAACTGCCCCAGGGCATGTCGGCCAGCACCCAGGCGGTTTTGTTGCCGCGCGCGACGCAACGCGTGTGGTATTCCATGTGCTCCATCGTTACCGGTAGCGTCGAGGTTTCATTCTGCAACACCATGCCAAGTGAATCACCGATCAGTAGCACGTCAACACCGCACAGATCGAGCAGTGCGGCAAAGCTGGCGTCGTAGCAGGTCAACATGGCGATCTTCTCGCCACTGGCACGCATCTCGCGCAGCTTGAGCAGGTTCAGTGTTTTGCGGGGTTCGGTTTGGTTGCCGTACATGGTGGGCTCACTAAATTCGTATCACCACGGAGAGCACGGGGGACACGGAGAAAAGCAAAAAGCTTTAACCGCCAAGGCGCCAAGAACAGCAAAGCATCTGTTTTCTCTTGGCGCTCTTGGCGTCTTGGCGGTTATCTTGTTTTTGACTTTCTCCGTGTCCCCCGTGTTCTCCGTGGTGAAAAGTTGTTAGAAGATTATCCACGATTAAAAAATTCGCGTCGCCCCTTCATATTCTGCATCTGCTTGAGCAGCAATGAGAAATCGACATCGCTGTCGATCGGGTTGAGGTGTTCGGCGTTGATAATGAGCAATGGGGCACCGTCGTAGTGATGGAAGAACTGGCTGTAGCGGTCGGACAGTTGCGTCAGATAGGCGGCGGAAATTGCCGCTTCCATCGGGATGCCACGCTGTTGAATGCGCTCGATCAGGATGTTCGGTTTGGCTTGCAGATAGATGACGAGATCGGGTGTTTCTGCTTGCGGTTGCAGATGGTGGTAGATCTTTTGGTACAACTTCAACTCGTCGTCGCTCAGGGTCAGTTCGGCAAACAGTGGATCTTTTTCGAGCAGAAAATCGCTGACCAATGGGCGCTTGGCGAAATCGTGTTGCGTGAGCTGTTGCAATTGTTCCAGCCGGTGAAACAGAAAATGCAATTGCGTTTGCAGTGCATAACGGCGGCTGTCGAGATAGAAACGTTCGAGAAACGGGTTGAGGTGCGCCTGTTCGAGTAACAGCTCACCGCGCTCGGGGGCGAAGGCATGGTCGGCCAGCTTGCGCGCCAGCGTGGTCTTGCCCGCGCCGATCGGACCTTCGACGACGATGTGGCGGAAACGGTGTGCGATCGGTTTGGTTTTGCTCATGTGCGAAAAATGAAATAGACCGCGCCCAGCAGACACAACCCCGCCCACAGATAATCCAGCTTGAGCGGCTGCTGCATGTAGAACACGGCAAACGGCACGAACACCGAAAGCGTGACAACTTCCTGCAGAATCTTCAATTGCCCCAGTGAAAGTTCAGTGTAGCCGATCCGATTGGCCGGCACCTGGATCAGGTATTCAAACAAGGCAATCCCCCAGCTTGCCAGCGCCGCGATCCACCAGGTTTTTTCATTCATGTTGCGCAGGTGCGCATACCAGGCGAAGGTCATGAAGATGTTGGACAGCATCAACAGACCGGCGGTTTGGGCGAAGATGGAAATGTTCATGTGACTTGTTCAATCAGTTGATCAGCGCACTGAGGCAAGAAATTCTTCGCCGCACCCAGGCGCGGCAGCACGATGCCCGGCGCGATCTCCAGCAGCGGCAGCAACACAAACGCACGTTCGTGCAGGCGTGGATGCGGTAGCGTGAGTCCTGCTTCATGCAGGATCAGATCGTCGTACAGCAAGAGATCAATGTCGAGCGTGCGCGGCGCATTGCGATAGGCACGCGTGCGGCCGTGCTGTTGTTCCAGTTGCAGGAGTGTTTGCAACAAGACGCCGGGCTTCAAGGCTGTGGCAATCTTGAGCACGGCGTTATAGAAATCAGGCCCCTGCGCATCGACTGGCGCGGACCGGTAGAGCGACGATTGGGCTAGAACGGTCATCGCTGCACCGTTCAGTTGCACGATCGCCTGCCGCACGGTGTGCGCCGCATCGTCCAGATTGGCCCCGAGGCCAAGGTAGGCGATGTGCTGCGCCAATTATTGATCTACGCTGTCTGGCGCGCTGCGCGCGCCACGGCTGCGCGAACGCCGCCGCCGTTTCGTGCCGTCACCGCGCTGGGCTGGGCCACTGGATTGCTGCGCCTGACTGAGCAGTTCGGCGCGTTGCGGGCCTTCTGCGTTGGCGAAGGTTTCCCACCAGTCGGACAAGCTGGCGTCGATCTCACCGGCTGCGGCGCGCAGGGCGAGAAAATCCCAGGCGGCGCGGTAGCGCAAATGTTCGAGCATGCGGTACGGTGATTTTCCGGTGCGGCGTTCGAAGCGTGGTTGCAGGCTCCAGATTTCGCGCATGTCGGCGGTCAGGCGGCGCGGGATGGCGAGTTGTTCGGTTTGTCGCTCCAGTACTTCATCCATGGCTTGAAACAGGGCGGGGATGGTTGCTTCACCGGCGGTGCGAATGGCTTGCCAGTGTTCGAGCACCTGATTCCACAATAGCGCGGCAAACAGAAAACTGGGGGCGATCGGCTTGCCAGCGCGAATCCGTTCGTCGGTGCGATCCAGCACCAGCGTCACGAAACGCTCGCCCATGGGTTGTTCCAGCACGACGTCGAGCATCGGCAGCAAGCCGTGGTGCAGACCTTCCTTGCGCAATTGATGCAGACACGCCATCGCGTGACCGCTGGTGAGCAGCTTGAGCATTTCGTCGAACAGGCGCGCGGCGGGGACGTTTTCGATCAGTGGCGCCATCGCGGCAATCGGGCGGCGCGTGGTTTCGTCGATGGAAAATTGCAGCTTGGCAGCGAAGCGCATCGCGCGCAGCATGCGCACCGGGTCTTCACGGTAGCGCAGTTTCGGATCGCCGATCATGCGCAGCACGCGCGCTTTGATGTCCGGCACGCCGTTGAAGTAATCGAGCACGGTTTGTGTGGACGGATCGTAATAGAGGGCGTTGGCGGTGAAGTCGCGCCGTGCGGCGTCGTCGGCCTGACTGCCGAACACGTTGTCGCGTAACACGCGGCCATGTTCATCGGTTTGCGCGTCTTCAGGGGCGTTGGCGCGGAAGGTGGACACTTCCATCGTTTCCGGGCCGAACATCACATGCACCAGGCGAAAGCGGCGGCCGATGATGCGGGCGCGGCGAAAATGCTTGACCACGTCTTCCGGAGTGGCGTCGGTGGCGATATCGAAATCCTTCGGCCGCACGCCCAGCAGCAAATCGCGTACTGCGCCGCCGACGATGTAAGCCTTGAATCCCGCTTCCTGCAAAGTACGCGTCACACGGACGGCATTGGGCGAAAGCAAGGTGGGATCGATGCCGTGCTGGCGCGCGGAAAAGCGCACCGGTGGCTGCTCGCCGTGATGGTCGCGGGCGGCTTTGGCGGCGCGGCGGACTTTGCCGGCGGGCTTGGGCTTGCGCTCGAACAGCGATTGAATGAATTTTTTGATCATGCGAATAGATTGAGTGTACGCCATCCTTGTTGCTGCGCGTGTTGCAGCAGGCGGGCGTCGGCGTTGGTGGCGACCGGATCGCTGACCCGTTGCAGCAGCGGCAAGTCGTTCAATGAATCGCTGTAAAACGTGCTGCTGGAAAAATCCTGCCAGCCCAATCCCTGTGTCGTCAGCCACTGTTCCACTCGCGCGATTTTCCCTTCGCGGAAGCTGGGTGTGCCGGCGATTTTACCGGTGAAATGGCCGCCCGGTGTTTGCTCCAGTTCGGTCGCGATCAGATGCTCGATCCCGAAACGCTGCGCGATCGGGCGCGTGACAAAACTGTTGGTGGCGGTGACGATGGCGCACAGATCGCCAGCCGCCTGATGCTGCTGCACCAATGCCAGGGCCTGCGGGTGAATCTCCGGCAAGATCACGCTCTCCATATAGCGGGCATGCCATGCTTCAATCGTGCTGCGCGCATGTTTGCGCAAGTCGCTGGTGAGGAAATCGACATAGGCGTGAATATCCAGCGTCCCGGCCTTGTAATCTTCATAGAACTGCGCATTGCGCTGCGCGAAGACGGTGCCGTCCTGCACGCCGATACGCACCAGAAAAGCACCCCACTCGAAATCGCTGTCGAGAGGAATCAGGGTGTGGTCGAGATCAAATAGGGTGAGGTTCATAGGCCTAAAAATAAATCAAAGGCTATTCACCACAGAGAACACAGAGAACACAGAGAAAAACCAAAAACAATATAACCGCCAAGACGCCAAGAGCGCCAAGCAAAGGCAGGATAGCTTTGGTGTTCTTGGCGCCTTGGCGGTTAAAAGATTTTGCTTTTTCTCTGTGTTCTCTGTGTTCTCTGTGGTTAATTCTTTTGTTTTTCGCTGTGCAACAACTCCCGCACCAGCGGCAGTGTCACAGCCCGTTTTTTTTCCAGCGAGTACTTGTCCAGTGCATCGAGCAGTGCCATCAGCGCGGGCATGTCGCGCTGGGTGTGGGTCAAGAGCCAGGGGACGACGTCGCCAGCCAGCTGTAGTCCACGGGCGCGGGCCTGATTGTACAGGGCGGCGGATTTTTCTTCGTCGGACAGGCCGATCACCTCAAACACCAGCCCCCACCCCAGGCGGGTGCGCAAGTCTTCGCGCAGGGTCAGGTGCAACGGTGCGTTATCGGCGCTGACAATCAGAATGCCCTGACCCAGGCTGCGAATCTCGTTGTAGCGGTTGAACAGGGTTTGCTGCCCGGCGGCGTCCAGTGCGGTCACGTGGTGCGCCAGCGTCAGCGTGGCATCGACTTGCTGGATCAGTCCCGGTTTGATCGGGGCGCCGTTCGCCAGTGCGTGCAGCAAGTGCGATCGGCCACTGCCGGGCGCGCCCCAGAGCGTGATGAAATGCTCGCGGCAACGGCCGTGCGTCACGTTGCGCAGCAGGTCGAGCAATTGCGCATTGCGACCGACGACAAAGTTATCGAGTGTGGGTGGGGCTGGGGGAGAAATATCGAGCGGGATTTGACGCATTACATTGATAGACAAAATCGCTGAATCGCCAAGGCGCCAAGAACACCAGGACATGTTTGTTTTTCCTTGGCGCCTTGGCGGTTCATGGCTTTTTTGTGCTTGATCATTTCTTGTAAAAATCACTGGCCAGATACGCCACGCGCAAGTGACGCAAGCCGACCAGCAGGGCGGCGCTGGCGGGTAGAGCGAGCAGCACGCCGAAGAAACCGAACAGCTGGCCGAACGCCAGCAGGGCGAAGATCACCACGACCGGGTGCAGGCCGATGCGTTCGCCCACCAGACGCGGCGTGAGAAACAGGCTTTCGATCAATTGTCCCAGACCATAGATCACGGCCACCGCAATCACCGTGGTCGTGCCGCCCGGTTCGAGCAGCGCGGCCAGCAGCGCCAGCGTCAAGCCCAGCGCATAACCCAGGTAGGGGATCACGATCAGCAGGCCGGTGAGCAGGCCGACTGGAATGCCGATACTGATGCCCGCCAGCTTCAAGGCGATGGCGTAATACAGCGCCAGAATCAGCATCACCAACAATTGTCCGCGCAGATACTGTGCCAGGAGAGCGTCGATCTCCTGCGCGATGGTGGTGGTCTTGGCGTGCCAGCGGCGCGGGATCAATTGTGCGCAGCGCAGGATCAGTTGCGGCCAGTCCAGCAGCAGATAGAACAGCACCAGTGGCACCAGAAACAGGATCCCGAGCAGGGTCAAGAGCGTCGATCCGCCGCCCTGCAGAGAATTGAACAACAAGGCGACGATATCTTCGCTATGGGTATTCCAGTGCTGCGCGATCAGTGTCTTGATGCTGGCGGCGTCCCAGCGCACCTGCCAGCCGAACCAGTGTTGCAGACGGGGCGCCAGGCTTTGGTTGAACCATTCAGCCAGTTGCGGCAGGCGCTCGGCCGCCAGCCCAAGCTCCTGACGCAGGATCGGCACCAGAATCACGACCAGCAACACCAGCGCCAGCAGCATCAGCAGTAGCACGGCAGAGGTGGCGAATGGCCGCCTCCAGCGTTTGCGCACCAGCCATTCCACCACTGGGTCGAGTGCGTAGGCCAGCAGTGCTGCCAGCAAAAACGGCGTGAGCACCGGGCCCAGTAGCGCCAGCAGCCAGAGGATGGCAGTTGCCAGCAGCAGCCAGAACAAGGATTGCAAACGGCGGGGGGTAAGGTTCATCAGGTAAAATCGCGTTTTTCGAGCCGCTACTTTAGCAGGGAATTCAGGCGGAGCCACCGCCATGAAGTCCGCTAAAAAACTGTTTCACTACGGAGAACACGGGGGACACGGAGAAAAGCAAAGCGCCTTTGACTTTCTCCGTGTCCCTCGTGTTCTCCGTGGTGAAAACGATTTTCCAGATTGATTGAACGCACACCATGACTGCACAAAATAAACCCTCGCTTTCCTACCGTGACGCCGGTGTTGATATGGAGGCGGGCGATGCGCTGGTTGAGCGGATCAAGCCGTTGGCAAAGCGCACCATGCGCGAAGGGGTGATGGCGGGTATCGGTGGTTTTGGCGCGATGTTCGAGGTCAGCAAGAAATTCAAGGAGCCGGTGCTGGTGTCGGGCACCGATGGTGTCGGTACCAAGTTGAAACTGGCGTTCACCCTGAACAAGCACGACACCGTCGGCATCGATCTGGTGGCGATGAGCGTCAACGATATTCTGGTGCAGGGTGCCGAGCCGCTGTTCTTTCTCGACTACTTTGCCTGCGGCAAGCTGGATGTGGAGACCGCCGCGACGGTCATCGGCGGCATTGCCCAGGGCTGTGAACAGGCTGGTTGCGCGCTGATCGGTGGCGAGACGGCAGAGATGCCGAGCATGTATCCCGATGGCGAATACGACTTGGCCGGTTTCGCCGTCGGCGCAGTGGAAAAATCAAAGATCATCAGCGGCCAGACCATCGTTCCGGGTGACGTGGTGCTGGGGTTGGCGTCGCATGGCGCGCATTCAAACGGTTATTCGCTGGTGCGCAAGATCATTGAAGTGTCGAACCCCGATCTGAACGCCGATCTGGATGGCCGTTCTCTGCGCGATGCCATCATGGCGCCGACGCGCATCTATGTGAAACCGCTGCTGGCGCTGATGGAAAAAATCACAGTGAAGGGCATGGCGCACATTACCGGCGGCGGTCTGGTGGAAAACGTGCCGCGCGTGCTACCGGATAGCGTCACGGCGGTGCTGCATCGCGACGCCTGGCCAATGCCGAAATTATTCAACTGGCTGCAGCAACACGGCAATGTGGCCGACCACGAAATGCACCGCGTGTTCAACTGCGGGATTGGCATGATCGTGATTGTGTCTGCTGGCGATGCCGATGCGGCGCTCGCACAACTCAAGGCGTCGGGTGAAACGGTGAGCAAAATCGGCGAGATTCGCGCGCGCAATGCGGGCGAACATCAGACGCTGGTGGTGTGAAGCGGTTGGCGGTTGCGGTCGGCGGTCGGCTGAAAAAAACTTGACGCAATCCGGGTCTATAAACTCGACCGCCGACCGCCGACCGCCCTTACCCTCGCTGCGCCAGCATATCCGGCGTGAAGCCCATGCGGATCGCGCCCCAGTGGCGGCCGTTGATCGAGATCGGGACGGACAGATCGTTCAATACCTCACCGGTATCGCGTACGTAGGTTTGCAGCAGAATCGGTTCCTGGTTCTTCGCCAGACGAATCCCGACCGGGTCGTTGAACATGCGTTTATGGCGTGACAAACGCAGGTCGTGGTCGTAGTTGCCATTCGGCGCTTCCGAGAAGCGGCTGTTGTGCGACGGGGCGTAGCCGTTGTTATCGACCGCCAACGCGTAGGTCATGCCCGGCACCTTGGCAAGCAACTCGTCACCCAGCGCGCGTAACTCGCTTTCGACCAGGCTGTCATAGCCGTTGTTGAAACGTTTCGGGTTGGAACCGGGGATTGGGCGGTAGCTCTGGTCGAAGATATTCACGCCCTGGCTCAGATAGCGTTCCAGTGTTGACGTGACGTGCTGGCTGTAGCCCATGCCGTGTTCGACCAGATCGTCCAGCCCGCTGTTGCCGGTGCGGTAGCGCGACAGGGCGCACTGCACCTGCTCGGTGGAATGGCGCAAATCGCTGGCAAAGGTTTCCGACTCTTTCGCCTGCCCGAGAATCTCGCGGCTGATATCGCGGATCCCGCCAGCCTGCTGGTTGATCTGGGTGTTGTACTGACTGAGGGCGGCCAACTGGCTGCTGATGCCCTCGACCTGCTTGCTCGATTCCTGGAAGGTTTCGATGATGGCGTTGTAGTTTTTTTCCGATTCCTGAATCAGTGCGCCGACGGCGGCGATGCTGTCGGTGATCACCTGAGTTTCATCGCGCGTATTCTTGACCAGCTCTACCGTGCCGTTGGTGGTGGTCGAGATGATCTGGGTGGCGCTTTTCGTGCGATCGGCCAGCTCGCGCACCTGATCGGCCACCACGGCAAAGCCGCGCCCGGCATCGCCCGCACGTGCGGCTTCGATGGCGGCGTTGAGCGCCAGCAGGTTGGTTTGGTCGGAGATGTCGATGATCAACCGAACCAACTGGGCAATTTTTTCCGAATTGGTATGCAGATCGGTCACGGTGTTCTGGAAGGTGTTGATGCGCTGCACCGCCTCGTTCATGCGTTGCGCCGCATCGTGCATGTCTTTCTGCGAACGCTGCGCGACATCGAGTTTCTGCTTGCTTGAATCGGCGATCTGGCTGGCCCGCTCGGCCGCTTCCGCGACAGAGCCGCGCGCCTCTTCGCTGGCTTGATAGATTTCCTCGCTCAACGCAAATTGCTTGTCCGAACGTTCCTTGGTGGTTTGCAGCAACTGGTTCATGCGTGCGGCACCGACGGCAATATTGATGGAACGCTGGCGCAAATCGACAATCATCGCGCGCATCGCATGCGCAAAGCCGTTGATGGCGCTGGCCAGACAGGCCTCATTTTCGCTGGCGCCAGGCATCTCAGTCATCAAAGGCATGGCGCCACTGGTCAAGCCGTGCAGGTGTTCTTCGTAAGCCGACCAATGTTGCGCCGAATGGGTGGACAGCATGTGTACCGCCAGGCTAAGCAGAACCAGATTGATACCCAGCAAAACGGCGGACTGCATCCAGCCAGCCGGCAGCCACGCCGCAACCGCGCCGTTGAATCCGGCCAGCAATGCGGAAATCAACAGAATTTTGAGAGAGCGTTTCACAAGGGGCCTCGATAGAAAACGGAAGAGTGTGAAATGTGTCAGTGAAGGCTGACACAGACTTTACGGTCACAATTCCGGCTTCTTGAGGGTGTGGTGCGGTACTGGCAGGAGCAGTTGGGCACGGGATGTTTTTTTCTGTGTTGTCTTCAGGTCAGGTTTTTTCGGGGTTGGCCGATATCAGGTCATAACAGGCAAGGAGACAGCCATGAAAATCAGCCCCGACATTGCACGGGAAACCGCTGCGGCAGGCGCCAGCGCCGCGCCCGCCGCAGGCACCAGCCAGCGCAAGGGATTTGACCTGCTGCTGCAGCAATTGCTCAATCTCGCGGGCTCCCCCACAGTGGCGGGCACCTCCGCAGCACAGCCAGCCGAACCCGCCAGCATCAACGTCATGAGCGGCTTCCCCGATTTTCAATCGACCGTGCAAAAGTTCGGCATCAAGGCATCCAGCTCCGCCTGATCGCATCGCCTACCGCCTGCGCCAGATCGGCGCGCAGACAATCGAACACCGTGCGATCCTCCATGCTGCGCAACCACGTCAGTTGCCGCTTGGCCAGTTGGCGCGTCGCCGCAATCGAGCGGGCGCGCATGTCTTCGGCAGCGCACGATCCCTCCAGATACTCCCACGCCTGCCGGTAGCCGACACAGCGCATCGACGGCAAGCTCGGATGCAAATCGCCACGCGCCCACAGCGCGCGCACTTCTTCCAGAAAATTTCCCGTCAGCATGGCGTCAAAACGTTGTTCGATGCGTTGATGTAGAACCGCACGGTCGGAGGGTTCCAGCGCCAGCGGCAGATAACGATGCAGGTTTTTCTGCGGCGTCCGCTGCTGAAACAGCGACGACATCGGCGTGCCGGTCAGTTCATAAATCTCCAGTGCGCGCTGAATCCGCTGCGCATCGTTGGGCGCCAACCGCGCCGCCGTCGCCGCATCCACCTGCGCCAGCCGCGCATGCAGTGCCGGCCAGCCGTCACGCCGCGCTTCCGCATCCAATTGCGCGCGTAGCGTTGCATCCGCTTTCGGCAAGACATCCAACCCCCCGCGCAGCGCCTTGAAATACAGCATCGTCCCGCCCACCAGCAACGGCAGCTTGCCGCGCCCCTGAATCTCACCAATCAAACGCAAGGCATCGGCCCGAAACTGCGCCGCCGAATAACTTTCCGCCGGATCGAGAATGTCGATCAAATGATGCGGTACCTGCGCTAGCTCAGTTGCACTGGGTTTGGCGGTGCCAATATCCATGCCGCGATAAATCAACGCCGAATCGACGCTGATGATTTCCACGGGGAATACTTTGGCCAGGGCCAGCGCGACGCCGGTTTTGCCCGACGCGGTCGGGCCCATCAGAAGAACGACAGGCTTCCCCTGCTGGATTTGGTCTGACTGCATGCTCGGAGAAGGTAAAAAATAGTTAAAATGGGCGGCGCAGAGTGTCCTGAAATGGGCCGCCACGCTTACTGAGCAAACCGGATTGTATGAGACCACAAGAAAAAAAGGGTGTGAATAATAAATCACAAGAAGTTGAATAAATTCAAAGGGGACGGGGATGGACAGCGAGCGAAGCGAGCAAGGACAGAATTCCGCAACCCTTTCCAGCGGAAAGGCGAGACAGAAGAAATCTGCGCCACCGCCGCAGCGCGCGAGTCTGGCGAAACTCACCCGGCCAATCCTGAACCGAATTCATCCACGGCAACGCCTCTTCGACGCGCTGGATACTGCACGCAGTCACCCGGTCATCTGGATTACCGCACCGGGTGGCGCCGGCAAAACCACCTTGATCGCCAGCTATCTCGAAGCGCGAAATATCAGCCCGGTGTGGTGCCAGCTGGATACCGGCGATAACGACATCGCCTCCTTCTACTATTACCTTGGGCTGGCTGCCCCGCTGGGGCAAGCGCCGCTCCCTGTCCTGACGCCCGAGTATGCACTTGGACTACCCACCTTCAGCCGCAATTTCTTTCGTGAATTTTTCAGCCGCCTTGAAACGCCCGGCGTGCTGGTGCTGGACGATTACCACGAGGTCGCAGCGGATTCCGGGCTGCACGAATTGCTCAAGCATGGGCTGGACGAGATTCCGCCTGGGATGAATGTTGTGATCGTCAGCCGCAACGCTCCGCCAGTGGAATTTACATTGTTACGTGCGCGAGATCGTTTGGAGGTTCTGGCCGGTGACGCTGTGCAACTGACCGAAGACGAGAGTAGTGCTGTTGCGGCGTTGCGCACGCAACGAGCCTTCGAGCTTGCGGAAATCAGGACGCTGCATGCGTGTACGCAGGGCTGGGCGGCAGGCATCATTCTGATGCTGGAACAAGCAAATACGCGGCTTGAAGCCCCCCGGCTGGAAGGAGGGTTCAATGCGTCAGCGGCTTTTGATTTTTTTGCCAGTGAGATTTTTTCTCAAGCCGATGCAGAGCTGCAAGAGTTTCTGCTCGCGACCGCTTTCTTGTCGAAGATCTCGGTCGAAGCAGCGCAGAGACTGACGCACATGAACCATGCCGAGAGGATTCTGGAGGAACTGACGCGGCGTAATTTTTTCACGGTGCGGCATCTTGAGGGCAGTTTCGAATATCACCCGCTGTTCCGCACTTTTTTAATCAATCGTTGCCGGGCTGTTTGCGCCGAAGATGATCTGCAACAGTTGATCAAACGCAGCGCAGGGTTGCTTGCCGAGGCCGGCGAGGTTGAAACGGCAGTCGTGCTGTTCCAGCAGGCGCAAGACTGGGCTGCGGTGACTGCGCTGGCACTTGAGCAAGCACCGATGCTGGCAAGGCAGGGCCGGATTCAGACTCTCGCAGGATGGCTGACCAGCATTCCCGCTGTGCTGCGCGAAGCCAATCCCTGGGTGCTCTACTGGCTGGGCATAGCTTCCATGGCATCCGGTTTTGTGCAGGCTCGGAGCTATTTTGAACAGGCGTATTCCCTTTTTGAAGAACAGGATGATTCTCTACCGCTCTATCTGACATGGTCCGCAATCATTGAATCCTTGATCCTGGGATGGAACGATTTCAACTCCCTGAGAAAATGGATCGATGCGTTCGATGCGCTCCAGCAGAGTGGCAGAAAGTCTCCACCCCCAGCGGTCGAGGCGGCAAGTCTGTGCAACTATGTCGGCGCGCTGGTTCACTTGTACCCGCTGCATGCCGATTGGTCGGCCAGTGCCGAGCGTGCCAAATACCTGTACATGCACGCGATGGATATCAATAGCCGGCTCTCGCAGGGGATTCCATTCATCGCCTATAACCTCTGGATCAACGGCCCTGCCGAGGCGGAGTCACTGATGCAGGGGATCGAAGCATCGGCAGAAGTATCTACGCTGCCCCCTCTTGCACGTATCGTCATGTGCATGTGGAAAGCGCATATCGCTGCCTTTGCCGGCAAGGACGCTGACAATATTCGCATTTCCGCTGAGGGTCTGGCCTTGGCCGAAGCCACGGGGATCCGGGTGTTTTATGTGCAGTCAATCACAATGCAGGTGATTGGCTATCTGCAATTAAATGATCTTGGCACCGTGAGCAGTCTGCTTGAAAAGATGAAGCCGTGGTGCATCGGCCGGGGCTATGTGGGAGAAGCCAGCTATTACTGGTTGGCCGGAATTCTGTCGGTGCGACAGGGCGAGCTGGCGCGCGGCGTGCAGGATTTGCGTCACTCACTTGCGCACGCCGGGAGTGCCAGCGTGTCGATGCCGCTGGTGGCTTCAGGGCTGGCGCTTGCCAATGCGCTGGCAATGAACCACAGCACCGAAGAGGCATTGCAGGAAATTGCTGCTGCACGCGTGATCGCGCAGACCTTGCGCAGTGGCCCCATGGCTTACATGTGTGCATTTACCGAAGCGGTTGTCCGGCACAAGAGAAGTGAGAAAGCCATTGCGCGGATTGCGCTGCAGGAAGCGATGGAACTCGGACAGAAAATGGGGATGATCAACCTCCATTGGATTTTGCCTGACGATGTGGCAACGCTTTATGCAATCGCGCTGGAAGAAGAAATATGTGTTGACTATGTAAAGAGCGCGATTGCTGGTACAGGGGTGCCTGCGCCCGCAGGCACGGTCTTCGAACACTGGCCCTGGCCCATTCGCATCCACACCCTTGGCCGTTTCGTGCTGAGCCTCAACGATCAACCTCTGGTGATCAGTGGCAAGGCGCAGAAAAAACCGCTGGAATTGTTGAAGGCGCTGATCGCTTTCGGGGGGCGAGAGGTGCCCGCAAACGCCTTGATCGACGCCTTGTGGCCCGACCCGAAAGCCGATGGCAGGAATCTGTTTGAGAACACCCTGTTTCGCTTGCGCAAGCTGCTGGGGCGCGACGACGCGCTCATCATGCAAGACGGAAAACTCACCTTGAACCCGCAGCTTGTATGGGTGGACGTGTGGGCCTTCGAACGGCTGCTGGGTCAAGCACAGGGAATGCAGACCGCCGAAACACAAAAAGCCTTGCGCTTCTACCAGGGGCATTTTCTGGCCCGCGAGGAAGAGCGCCCCTGGCATCTGCCGCTACGCGGACGGCTGGCAAGCAAGTTCATGCGCCACGTCATGCAGCTCGGTCTGCTATGGGAAAGCAGCCAGCTGTGGGACGAGGCGATCGCGCTTTATCAGCGTGTCCTTGAACTCGATCATCTTGCCGAGAATATCTACCGGCAACTGATGCATTGCCACCTGCAGCGGGGCAATCACGCCGAGGCTTTGAACATCTATCGGCGTTGTCGCGAAATGCTGTCGATCGTCCTGAGCATCCAACCCTCTGTAGAAACCGAAACACTGCATCAACAAATCCGCCAGACACAACACTGAGTTGCGCGCCTGAAATGGTATTTCTGCAATATCAAAGTCATTTCAAAGTTCTACCCATCCCGTCCCCGTTAATCTGCATTCCGGTTAAGAAAATTGCGTTGTCTTCGGGGAGGCCGCCTGGCAACGCCTGTGATTGACAGGTTGCTGGGCGGTGCGGAGCGGCGCGCAAGAGAGGGCTCTTGATCCTGTGTGAAAGAACTTGGAGCGGGCACTGCCCGCTCGTTTTTCTCGCCAGCATCTCTGGCCGCTTGCCACGCATTGGACGGGATCGCACAACATGATCAACAACAATCGCTGCACCGTGCTCAGCGTACACCCGCAAGGGTTGCCGGAGCTGTGCCCCCAGATGCTGTTGAATCTGCTCGACTGTCTGCCGTGCGGTGTGGCCTTGCTCGATGCGACAGGTGCGGTTCAGTGCATCAACAACAAGCTGATGCGCATGCTCGATGCCAGAGACGGCTTGTGTCTGGACGGCAAAAGAATCTGTGCGCAACGCCAGCCGGATGCTGCAGCACTGAAAGATTATCTGGATACCGTGGAGCATGGTTCAAGCCGCAGCTTGCTGGCGATACCCCGCCCCTCGGGCCGCATGCCCTATCTCCTGCGCAGACAATCGCTGGTCGTCGGCCAGATGGAGGTGATGCCGGCCGCCTCCGATATTCAGGGTTTGCTTTTCGTCACCGACCCGGAAGAAAAACTTCTTCTGCAGCCGCAAGTTCTGAAACAGATCTTCGACCTCACCCCCAAGGAAGCCGAGCTTGCCAGCCGCCTCTGTCAGGGCGTGGGCCTGACAGAGGCGGCATCGCTGATGGGCATCGCCCGCGCCACGGTGCGTCGTCATCTCGAACATGTGTTCCGAAAATGTGATGTGTCCAGCCAATCTGAATTGATCGCGTTGCTGATGGCAAGCCTTGCGCCGCTCGGTCCGGTTGAATCGTTGCAGCGGATTTCCCTGCCGCTCGAACTGAATAGTACAAATGGGATTTGCATGACAGCTATAGGCCATTTACCCCAGTCGGAAAAACTTACGCCGGGAACCGAGGTTGCTGTGCAAGCGATTGATTTGCAATGAATAAATGTTCTGGCATGGTGATTGCAGATGTGGTTCGTGTGACGCTTCTGCGCGGGCCTAAGGGCACCGGAGTCGCTTTGATTTACCGCAGATGAAAAAGCATTCCGATTTCGTTACCTCGTGTCCCGTTACCCTGTGTCCCGGAATGCGAAGGTGGAAACAGAAAAAGCTTTGGAAAGAAATCTTGCAACCATAACCATCAATTTGCGACCTGCGCCGGTGTAGTGCGGTCGGCAATCAACCGGAGCGGAAAATCTGATCCGTCCCGGAATCGATTCAGTAGTGAACCATCACAAAGGGAGAGCAACATGGAAAAAAAGAGTACAGCAACAGCGAAGAAACGCCCGATTAAAACCACTTCGAAATTCGCCGATCGGGTTTGCAATCTGGTGCCATCGCGGGATATTGCTCGGGACTGGACCTTTCAAGATGCCCTGATGTCTGCTGCCGTAGCTGGCCCGGCCGCACTGCCACCGAGCGTTGATCTCCGGAAACCCTGGTGGACCATCAATGATCAATTGAATACGGGATCTTGTGTTGGGTGGGCGACGGCCGATGGTGTCATGCGGTACCACCTGGTCGACGCGGGCCGCCTTTCCAAGGATCAATTGTTGTCCCCTCGATTCGTCTGGATGGCATCGAAGGAAACCGATGAATTTACTCTCCGACCGGGGACCTTCATCGAAGGGGTGGGGACGAGCCTCAAGGCCGCGATGGACATCGTTCGCAAGTATGGCGCTGTTCTTGATACACAGTTGCCGTTCAAGGTAAACACGCTCATGTACGTCGGCGCCGAAAATACGTTCTATGCCGGCGCTTCGACTCGCAAGGCGGCAAACTATTTCAACCTCGGAAAAAATTTGACGCAGTGGAAGACATGGTTGGCCGGTCATGGCCCGATCCTCGCTGGACTGGGCGTGGACTCAACCTGGGACAATGCGACTGCCACTGTCGGGAAGCTGGATACATTTCAACCCACAACCGTTCGTGGCGGCCATGCCGTGTGTATTGTCGGATACACCGCAGATCGATTCATTATTAGAAACAGTTGGGGAACCGGCTGGGGCCACAAGGGCTTCGGGTATGCGAGCGTCTCTTACATCAACGATGGCTTTTTCGCCGAAGCCTATGGCGTCACGCTTTAGCCGCTCGTGCAAAGAACGAGTCCGTATTGAGGATGCAGAGGCGGAAATCGGTGCCAGAGCCGTATTCTTATGAGTCGCGGAAAATGTTGCGGCTCTGACACCGATTTTCTTCGAGCCTGCTCGCAACGCAGAGGATGTCGCGCCGCTCGTGGGAAAGGTGCGTTGAGCTGAATCAATCCAATGAATCAGTCCAAGTTGCTCAAGGGGAGATGACATGACAATAGAACTATTTCTGAAACTGGACGGGATCAAGGGCGAATCATTGGATAAAGCGCACAAGGATGAGATAGAAGTCTTGTCTTATTCCTGGGGCGAATCCAATCCGGTTGCGCCGGGCGGTGGTGGTGGTGGCGCTGGCAAGGTCGTCATGCAGGATTTCAACTTTGTCATGCACGTCAATCAGGCTTCACCTCAATTGTTGCTCGCCTGCGCGTCGGGAACGCATATCAAGAATGCCATCCTTGCCGTGCGCCGTGGCGGCGCGAGCCCGTTCGAGTTTCTCAAATGGACGCTGACCGACGTGCTTGTGTCGTCCTATCAGGAAGCGGGTACGCATGGCGATGCTCCACCTACGGATCAAGTCAGTCTCCGCTTTGGAAAAATCGAAGTGGAATACAAGACTCAGCGAGCCAATGGGGCCGCAGGCGCTCCCGTCAAATCTGGCTGGAATGTGCTGACGAACATGCCAGCGTGACATGCGCGGCAGAGGAAAAATCGGTGTACCACCATGGGAGACTGAAATGCTGTGCATAATTTCAAGAGGTTTTTTGTTTGTAGTGCTCGGTTTGTTGACGACAACCGCAGGTGCGCTGCCGATTACTGGCATTACGGGAGGAGGACAACCCTTTGACAATATGCAGCCCTCGCTGGTGATCAATGAATTTGTGCAACCGTCAGGTCTTTTTCCGGGCAACAGTAGCAGCAGCAATACCATTGGCAGTATCCGTATGTTTGCGGGAAATTTTGGCCCGGGGGGTGCACCACTTGCGCAAGGGCAACTGATGTCCATTGCGCAAAACACGGCGCTGTTTTCGCTCCTTGGGACGACGTATGGGGGCAACGGTTTGACCACCTTTGCACTCCCCGACCTGAGCGGTCGGGTTGGCGCTGGCTGGGGACCGGTGCTTCTAGGTGAACAAAACGGTACCCGTAATCAAACGCTGAGCGCGGCACAGTTGCCTGTACATGCGCATACCTTGCAGGGTGGCGGCCTCACTGGGAATGCTGGCGGAGCGCAGCCCTTTGATAACCGGCAGCCTTCCCTGGGCTTGAACTATGTGATCGCGTTACAGGGCATCTATCCAACTCAAAACGGAGGTGGTGGCGCTGGCGGAAATGTGTACATTGGGCAGGTCGCTCAATTCGCCGGTAATTTTGCACCACAGGGATTTGCATTTGCCGATGGGCAACTCTTGTCCATTGCGCAGAACACGGCCCTCTTCTCCCTTATCGGTACGACCTATGGTGGCAATGGTGTGACCACCTTTGCGCTGCCCGACCTGCGTGGGCGCACGGTGATCGGCACGGGTCAGGGGCCCGGGCTGACAAATCGAGACCTGGGTGAAGTCGTTGGCGTAGAACAGCAGACTTTGACGACGGCGCAAATGCCGGCACATACGCATGGCCTGCCACCCTCCGCCGACATGACGGACGTTACCGGAGGGAGTCAGCCTTTCAGCAATATGCAGCCATCGCTCGCGATGAATTACCTGATCGCACTGCAGGGTGCTTTCCCCTCTCGGGGTGGCGGCAATGGAATCTTTGGCGACGAGGTGTTTGTGGGTGAACTCATTCTGTTTTCGGGTAATTTTGCCCCGGCGGGCTGGGCGGTAGCCGCCGGCCAGTTGCTTCCCATTGCGCAAAACACGGCGCTGTTTTCGCTCCTTGGGACGACGTATGGTGGCAATGGCGTGACCACCTTTGCACTACCCGACCTGCGCGGGCGGGCCCTCATGGGCGCCGGCGATGGCTGGATGGTCGGCGATGTGGCGGGTACGGAAGCTGTCACGCTCAGCCTCGCGCAATTGCCCGCGCACATTCACACACTGGCGGATTCGGCGAACGTACCGGAGCCGCACGGTGCGCTGCTTTTTGTTTCGGCCTTGGGTCTGCTCGGGGCGTTTCGCGGCCGCGCTGGCCGCAAATGATGCGGCGGCTTGCGCAAATGAAAGATGGGGGAATCGATAAATTTAGAAGAAGCCGGGGTGAAGCAGGCCGGGGTCAGACTTGATTGATTCCAAAAGTTTCACGAATGCGAGAGCAGTTCGTTACACGTTCTTTCTGACGAAGGGTCGATGATGGTTGGCGATATGGAGATGGCCAAAAATCAGCTCGCGGAGTTGAACGCAAGCTTTGGAGCAATGGAACAAGAACAAGGTGCGGATGCGCTGAAGTTCTTCAACACGCATCTTTCCGACCGGCTGATTTTTCGTCGCGCGAATGGCAAGGTCGTCGGCAAATCCGAGCCCGAGGGTTTTCTCGACAGCCTGAAAAATCCAAGCCCATTCATATCACGTTGCTCCGTCGTCATTTGTATAAAGACCGTAACCTGATTGAACGCTTCTTTAACCGCGCTGGTCAAGTCGCTGGCTAAAGCGCGTGCAAAGTCATGTCCCGCGCGCGGGAGAGGGGGAAGAATTACTGGCCGCGCAAAAAGAGTTTATCCAGCTCGGCGATGCTCAGTTGCCGCCAGGTGGGTCGGCCGTGGTTGCACTGGTCGGCACGTTCGGTGGCTTCCATTTGGCGTAGCAGGGCGTTCATCTCGTCGAGCGTGAGTTTGCGGTTGGCGCGTACGGCGCTGTGGCAGGCGAGGGTGGCGAGCAGTTCGTGCTGGTGTTGCGTCAGGACGCGGCTGCCGCCGTAGTCGTGCAGATCGCGCAGGACGGCGCGGGCCAGTGCGGCGGCGTCAGCCTGCGCCAGCAGCGTCGGCACGCAGCGCACTGCGAGGGCGGTGGGCGAGACGATGCTGATGTCGAAGCCGAGTTGTACCAGGGTGGCGTGATGCTCTTCGGCGATGCCCACTTCCCTGGCATCGGCGGCGAAGGTGATCGGGATCAGTAAATGTTGCACCGGCATTTGTCGCTCGGCCAGCGCCTGCTTGAGTTGTTCATAGACGATGCGTTCGTGCGCGGCGTGCATGTCCACCACGATCAGGCCGTGCGCGTTTTGTGCCAGTACGTAGATGCCGTGCAGTTGCGCCAGGGCATAGCCTAATGGCGGTGCAATCGTGGGCATGGTCGTGGACGCGCTCATGTCGTTGCGCGCGGCCAGGCTGGCAGGCTGCTGCGCAAACAACGCAAGATAATCCGCGCGGGTTTGCGCGACACCATAATTTGCAGGCGTCGGATTGAAACTGGTTTGTTGCCAGTGCAGTGGTGCGGTGGCGGGTGCGGGTGCGAGCTGCTCGGTTGTCGTTGCGTTGACTTGTCCTGCCGCCTGGGCCAGCGCGGCCTGCACGGCATGAAACACAAACTGATGCACCGCACGCCCATCGCGAAACCGCACTTCCACTTTCGAGGGGTGGACGTTGACATCCACCAGGCGCGGATCAATCGACAGAAAAAGCGCATAGGCGGGATAACGATCGCCATGCAACACGTCTTCATACGCGGCGCGCACGGCGTGGGTCAGCACCTTGTCGCGCACGAAACGGCCATTGACATAGAAATACTGCTGGTCGGCACGTCCCCGTGCGGTAGCGGGCGAACCGGCAAAGCCCTGCAAATGCAATGGCCCCGCGCTGTTGTCCACCGTCCGTGCGCGGTCCAGAAATTCATCGCCCAGAATCGCCAGCGCACGTTGACGCATGCTGCCTGCCTGCCAGTGCGACAGTACCCGTCCGTGGTGATGCAGGCTGAACGCCACCTGCGGATGCGCCAGTGCAATGCGCGCAGTGACTTCCTGACAATGTCCTAGTTCGGTTTGCTCGGTCTTGAGAAATTTGCGCCGCGCCGGGGTGTTGTAATACAGCTCACTAACCTCTACCGTGCTGCCGACGCCGCCAGCTGCCGGGCTGATCTCCAGGCTGCCGTGCAGATTTGAAATGCTGCTGGCATGCGTGGCGGCAGCGTTGCGGCTGGTCAGGGTGAATTGCGATACCGATGCGATGGAAGCGAGAGCCTCGCCGCGAAAGCCGAGCGTGAGCACCTGTTCCAGATCTTCCAGGCTGGCGATCTTGCTGGTGGCATGGCGCAGCAACGCGAGCGGCAATTGTTCTGCTGCGATGCCGCCACCGTTATCGCTGATGGCGATGCGTTTCACGCCGCCGGCATCTAGGCGAATTTGAATTTCACTGGCGCCTGCATCGAGCGCATTCTCCAGCAATTCCTTCACCACTGAAGCCGGGCGCTCGACCACTTCACCGGCGGCAATCTGGCTGATGAGTTGATCGGGCAGCGCGCGAATCGGTGCGTGCGGCGGGGTGAGGGAAGCGGGATCGGCGGACATGGCGAAAATTATACCTGCGGGGTCGGTTAAGATGCGGGCTCGATCAAGAATGGAGTGATGATGGAATTCAGCCTGCAATTTTTCGACATGCTGTTGCATATCGACCAATCACTGAACTTGTGGCTGGCCAATTATGGTGTGTGGATTTATGTGATTTTGTTCCTGATTGTATTTTGCGAAACCGGTCTGGTGATCTTCCCCTTCCTGCCGGGCGATTCGCTCTTGTTCCTCGCCGGAGCGACGGCAGCTTCCAGCCCGGATCTGCATGTCGGTCTGTTAAGTCTGCTGGTATTCGCCGCCGCCGTATTGGGCAATACCGTGAACTACTGGATCGGCAGCAACATCGGCCACGCGGTATACGACAAGAACTGGCGCTGGCTCGATCGCACCGCATTGCGCAAGACCCACGATTTCTACGAACATCACGGCGGCAAAACCCTGGTGCTGGCGCGCTTCATCCCGATCGTGCGCACCTTCGCCCCGTTCGTCGCCGGCATTTCTGAAATGACGCACACCCGTTTTCAAATCTTCAATCTGCTGGGCGCAGCGTTGTGGGTGATTTCCTTGATCCTGACCGGCTACTTCTTTGGCAACATCCCCTGGATCAAGGACAACCTCAGCGTGATTGTCTTGCTCGGACTGGCCGCAGCGATCGGGCCGATCCTGCTGGGGGTGGCATGGAAAGTGGGTCAGAAGTTTTTCCCTCGGAAAAAATAAACGCAGATCAAGGGGCGGACTTATTCGTCGTTCCTGCGCTAACCAGCGACTAGGTGCATATGGCCGCGCCAAGTCGCTGGTTAGCGCAGGAACGACGGCAATTTTTTCCCGAATTTTTTCAGTAGCTACTGTTTCTCCGCCACGACGCGCCCCTGCGCATTCATGAAGACGCGATAGCGGTTGCCATCGGAGCAGGTGGCGATGTGATCGCTTTCGCCTTTCTTGATCGCGCTGACCACCTGGCCGCAGGGCATACCCAGCAGTGCGATGACGGAGGTCAGATCCTTGTTGAGCGCCGGGTCTTCTGCGGCAAACGCGGGGACGGCGCAGGCCAGGATGAGGCCGATGGTCAGATAGCGTGTCTTGATAGCTGTGTTCACAGTGTTCTCCTGAATCAAGTGATGGTTTTGAATTTAACCGGGTCGGCCAGGATCGCCCATAACGCTTCGCGTGAGGCGGAAATGGATCTTGCCAATGCGGCAT
>Ga0209515_10003498_pt1 | contig 22333 bp, 23 predicted proteins | sample Subgroupgradi54m_FD_187454 | JGI IMG/M metagenome (GOLD analysis project Ga0209515, IMG submission 187454) | Subsurface groundwater microbial communities from S. Glens Falls, New York, USA - GMW60B uncontaminated upgradient, 5.4 m (SPAdes)... ... | reverse complement strand
TGCGCCTTCGTGAGGGGTGGCGGGAGCATCGCGACGGCACACGGCAAGGACGCGGTCACCCACGGCCGTAGCGCGGAAATAGAACCCTTCCAAAAACTCTTCCACCAAAAAGCTCACGCTGATGCGATGGGCGACGCGGATCGCTCGCCGGAGCTCTTCCGGGTTGCGGAGGTTCACGCTCACATGGCGGCTCAGCGACGAGTACGGAGGTTTCACCACGAGCGGCCAGCCTAATTCTTCGGCAAAACGGAGCGCGGAGGATGGGCGGAAAAACACCGCGCCGCGCGGAACGGGAATGCCGAGCGCCTGCAGGCGCTTCTTGGCGCTGTGCTTGTCGTCGATGTCGGTGACAAAATCCAGTGTGTATCCAGGCAGGCCTTCAAAATAATAGGGTTTGCCATGCCCTTTCAGTACAAAAAAGTTGGTGGGGCGCCGGTGGTGGGTCAGGGCTAAAACGGAGAGTCCGCGCCGCGCCGCTTCTTCCGCGATTTGGACGGTGCGGGGGTGGATTTTGAGCTCAGGAACAATCTCGGCTTCCCGCAGGAAGCCAATTTTGACCAGGCCGATGAGCAACGCTTTCATCAGGCCGATATTGAAACCGATTTTGAGAAAACGGGGAATGAGTGGCTCTAAAAAACGGTCGATGATTTCCAAAAAAACCGTTTGGATCCATTCACTGGCGTGATGGGCGGGCTTGGTGGGAGGACAGTCGGGGCAAAACGGGGGCATGAATCAATGGGTTAAATCCTTCCAGAACGCCGCCACTTTTTGGCTAAAAAATCCGATGTATTTAAAAATCAGGATGAAGATCGTGAGCCAAAAAAGCCCCAGCGCAAAACCACCGATCACGTCGCTCAGCCAGTGGACATTTAGATAAATCCGACTGAAGCCAATGAGTAGAAAAAGGAGGATGTTGGCGGCAATGAAGAACCCGCGCAAAACTTTATTTTTGATGTCGTCTTTGAACGAGTAGAGGAGGAGCGAGAAAAAAATAATGGCCATGGTCGCGTGCCCGCTGGGGAAACTGTACCCCGTGAGGTCGAGGAGCGCGTTGCCGGGCCGCGGGCGATGGACGATCCATTTGATGATGGTTTCACTGAGGAGCCCGCCGCCCAGGCTCAGGATCAGGAGCAGGCAGTTGTGCCACTTTTTCCGAAGCGCGAGCGCCGCCAGGAGCAAAAGGGAAAAGAGGATCAGGTGGCCCGGGCTGACGATGTTCGTGATTCCCGTCATGAGCTTGATGAGCGCGGGCTGTTGCCACAGGATGATTTTGGCATTCACCCAGCGGTCCCATTGGATGATGGCTTGGTGTTTGACCACGTCGTCCGTCATTTTGGCGAAAAGGTACAGAGACGCCAGATTGAGGAGAAGATCATAACGGTAGATTTTGGAAAGCAGATGCCATTTTTTATTCATAAAGCGATACCCGTAAATGATCACCAGGCTGAGGACAATGGCCACGCCGATGAACTTGCCGATGGCGTGCGACACCAGCCCAAAGCTCTGCCCAAAAAGATAGCCGATGAGCGCGTGGGAAATTCCCCAGCCCGCCCCGGCGATGAGGTCGAAAAAAAGAAATTTGGAAAACGGGACGCGGCTGGCCCCCGCCACAAACGGCGCCAGGGAGCGCGTGAGTGCGTTGAACCGCCCGATGACGAGGGTTTTGCCGGTGTGCTCATGCATGAGCTTCTGGGTTTTTTGGTAGGCGGATTCCTTCAGTAAAAAATATTTTCCGTACCGGGTCAAAAAGGGGTGCCCGTAGCGGGAACCGAGTAGATAACCGCCCAGGTCGCCCGCAACCGCCCCCAGGGATGAGAGCGCCATGACCCAGCCCAACTGCAAAAGGCCGATTTTTGCAAAAAATCCGGCGGCCATCACCACCGTGGCTCCCGGAATAAAAACGCCAAAAACCGGCGACGCCTCGGCGACGGAAAACAGCAAAACGATGGGGTATCCCCATTGGCCCAAAGCCATGAGTGAGAACTGAGCGATGAGTTTGGCAAAATGCATTTGGTTTGGATTTTGGTGGCGGAGAGACAGGGATTCGAACCCTGGAGGGACTTTCGCCCCTGGCAGTTTTCAAAACTGCTGCCTTAAACCACTCGGCCATCTCTCCAAGTATTAATATATCATATACCTCTCACATCTTTTCGATTTCCGTTTTGAGAATGGGGAGCAGATTGGCGCTGATATCAGCCACATATCGGTCACCAGCAATGAGCGCTTCCAGATCAAACTTAATGCTGGCAGGATCCGCCTTTTCCACCGCAGAGAGTAAGAGCCGCTTGAGCGCTGCTTTGTCCGCCGCCTCTTTAAGGCATGCCATGTTCGGCGACACGCCCTTGCGGAAGTACCACATGAGGTCAAAGTAATCCCGCCCTTTGACGGTTGCGAGGGTTCGCCCCTCTTTGTCCGTTTTTTCCCATTTCCGGTGAAGCACGGCCCGAATCTTGGTGGACATCAGCGTGGGCAAATCAAAGGCCTTCACAATGATCGACCGGTTCATTTTAAATAGGGGTACCGCTTCCACAGGGCAGGTTTTCAGCAAACCATCATCGCGGAACACTTCAAGCTTCAGCATCAAAAAATCCGATTCCGACGCCCCTGCGAGACCCAGTTCTTTCAGCATGGGAAACTTGAGCATGATGCGAAACTTCTGTGTCGTCACAACGACTGGAAGGTCGGTGCGTTCCTTAAAGTACACGGCAAGATCACGAGCCAATTCGGCCTTGTTGATCCAGCCTTTGATATCCACAAAATCAAGATCTTCCGAAAGGCGCGGCAAGCCATGGCACTGCGCCAAACAGGAGCCGCCATAAAATACCAGTTTTCCATACGTCTGGTGGGAGTACAGGTAATCCAAAACAACGATCTGAAGGTATTCCTTCAGAAGGTTGCGCCGGAAAAGTATTTTCGACGACGGCGCTTCGGCCAAAAGCCGCCTGAGGGTTGGTTTTATTTCTTCCATAGCATTTTGTAAATGGTTTTCATCCGTCGAGAGCCTTCGGTGCCCATATATCGCGCTAACTCTTTTTTATCACTCTCACGAAAATCATTCAAGTTCAGCCTTAAGGCGCGGATCGCTTCCTGATTGACCAAATGGGTTTTCCGAAAATAAAGGAAATCAAAAAGGGCTTTGGCCTGGCTCGCGCGAAAAAGGAGGTAATCGCCCTCACGCGTGGTTGAAAAACCTGTAAAAAGTTTTGGGGAGATGCTGTGATACCGAATCATTCCAAAGGGAGTTAAAAAAGAAGCTGTTTTTTTGTGCGTCACCGCGGTCATCGCCACAGGCGATTCCGTGATAACGCTGTGCTGATGTAGAATGTATTCAAGGCTCAGGTACGAAGGTTCATGGAGGATACCGGCTAAAAATTCCGCGTAGGCCTTCAGATGGCCCGCTTTTTCTGTGTGATCAAGATACTCTTTTGTCACGTACATTCCCTTCTTGAGCCGCAGGAGATTGCCGGATTTCGCGTGGCGCGCCAGTAGAATCCTTAAGTATTTTTTATTTGTCTCCATACTAGCGAGGTCGTTCAAAGTAAAAACCGGTAAGCGCTGGGCCACCTCGAGTATTCGCCCGATTTTTGATTTTTTTCTATTTCCCATAATATACTATAACAGTATATTATCAGAAACGATTAATTAAATCAATAGGGGGTGTTTAGGAAATGTTACAATAACGTAGTATTACCTAAACAACCTCCATTTGAAGTCCCTTGATCCCAAAGCGGGTTTTGCGCGTTACGCGGCGGAATATGATAAGTTCGAAAAGTACTGGGATAGTTTTGAGCAGGGCCAGCTGACGCCGTATATTCGGGAGGCCAAGGGTAAGGCGGTGCTGGACGCGGGCGCCGGCACGGGGCGATTGGCGAAAAAGCTGGCGAACGCGGGCGCGCAGGTGACGGCGTTGGACGTAAGCCCCGATATGCTGGCGTATCTGCGGCGTAAATGCCCTTCGGCAACGATCGTGGAAGGCGATGTGGAACAAATGCCGTTTGCGGACGAGAGTTTTGACATGGTTTTTTCATCGCTCACGCTAGTGCATCTCAAAAAAATCGAGCCGTTTTTGGAGGAATGCTACCGAGTGCTACGGGATGGCGGCACCGCGGTGATCGTGAACATCCATTACCGAAAGCCCCTGGTGCTCAAGGATGACCAAGGCGCCTATTTGATTGAATGCTACAACCATTTTCCCCGCCATGTGCGCGAAGCCGCCGAGGCGCTGGCTTTTGGGGTGGAAAATGAGATTATGGTCGACGAAGGCGACAACATTTGGATCAGCCAGATTTTAGTGTTGAAGAAATAATTACCCATGTCACTCTGAACGAAGTGAAGAGTCTTTTCGTTACAAGTAATTTGGGAGACTCTTCGCCCTTTTGGGGCTCAGAGTGACATTAGCGTATCAAATTCAAAAACTCCGAGCGTGTATTGGTATTTTTGAGGAATAGCCCGGTGAACGCGGAGGTGGTGATCGCGCAATTCTGTTTTTCGACGCCGCGGGCTTTCATGCAAAGATGTTCAGCCACGAGAACGACCCCCACGCCTTTGGGCTGGAGAAGCGAGTTGAGGGTATCGGCGATTTGTTTGGTCAGGCGTTCCTGATTTTGCAGGCGGCGGCTGAAAATTTCGACCATGCGGGGCATTTTGCTGAGGCCGATGATTTTGTCTTTGGGAATGTAGCCAATGAATGCCTTGCCGAAAAACGGGAGCAGGTGATGCTCGCAGGTGGAATAAAAATCGATGTCGCGCGCGATCACCATTTCGTCGTAGCCCTCGCTGTTGAACAGGGTGAGGAGCCGTTTGGGGTCCGCTTTGTAGCCGCCGAAGAGTTTTTCGTAGCTTTTGGCCACCCGCTCAGGCGTACCACGCAGGCCTTCGCGCTGGGGGTCTTCCCCGACGGCTTTGAGGAGCTGAGCGATGAGTTTGGCAATGGCTTTTTGATTCATGGCTTAAGCAGTATATCACTGAACCTAAGGGGAAGTCCCAAAAAGCGTGAGGCGCAAAGTTGACGTCAAATAGGCGCAAGCTTTGCGCCTCGAGGTTTTTTGAGAGGCCGAACTGCCAGCACGGCGCGGCTATCCGAAATACGGTTTAACTTGAGAAGAATCGGTTAGGGTTTGCAAGAGTGTTTTATAGGGTTTTCCGCTGGCTGGGTCACAGAGTGACGGAGCCACCTCCAGGAGAGGCGCTAAAATAAACCGCCGTTCATGCATATGCGGGTGCGGCACGCGCAAACCGGGGAGATCCAAAACCTGGTCGCCGTATAGCAAAATATCCACATCGATTTCCCGCGGACCCCACTTTTCCGACGGCAGCCGGCCCACCTTTTTTTCAACCGATTGGCAAAGCGCCAGCAGCCGTTCGGGCGCGAGCGAAGTTTGGAGAGCCACGACCTGATTCAAAAACCACCCCATGTCATTCCCGCGAAGGCGGGAATCTGAGGCTAGATTCCCATTTACATGGGAATGACATTGAGGCCACGGTTCCGTTTCATAAATCGGCGAAACCTGGGTGATCGTGATGGCCGGGTGAGCGCCCAACATTTCAAGAGCATCCCTTAAAAAATGCTCGCGCTTCCCCTTGTTGGACCCCAGTGATAAATAAACCGTGGTCATTAGTCCTTGCCGTTGTAAATGGCGAACGAGGTGGGCGTTTCCCACAGGGCGACCTCCACGAGGCGGGCCGGCTTGAGTTTTTTATGGTTTTTTAACTGTTTCCAAATCCATTGGGCCGTGTTCTCACACGAGGCCACGGGAATAATGTCGTTGACCAGCCGATGGTCGAGCTTATCCAATATCACGCTTTGCACCACTTGCTTGAGTACCATAAAATCAATCACCAGGCCGTCCTTATCCACCGGGCCTTCCACCGTGACGCGCAGGCGGTACGTGTGCCCGTGCAGGCGCTCGCATTCGCCATGGTACCGGGGCAAAAAATGGGCCGAATCGAAGGTGAATTCCTTACCGACTTTCATGAGTTTGAGTGAAGGAATTTCAGTATACGAAAGGGGGCCGGAAAGAACACTTGACAAAAAAATTTTAATCTTTATAATGATCCCCTCCCTAACCTTAAAAAGTATGCCCCCTACTACCCAACCTCTTGGTTTTACAGAAAGTGACTTCGTCTTCGAAGTCCTACGTGCACCTTTAGCTGGGCAACCCCACAAGCTGGCAGGCCTGATTGAACGAGCCGCCGCTGGCAGTGTGGTGGCGGATGCCCGCGAATTGCTCAAGGCCGCCCTGGAACAGGAAGAAAAATTAGAAGGGGCAACTTTAGATAACTCTGTACAAGAAATGCTTACCGCGGCAAAAGCCACCAGCCCTTCCCTGGCAATGGCTGATCGCCTCTTGAAGCAATCGACTGATTTTAGGGATGGTGTAACTGAAACGGAAAAATGGCAAGGTGCACGCGCTTTTTTCCATATGATCAGGGGCTTGCTTATTCAAAATTTTCGCGGGGATATTGATCATGAATTGCTGGAAGGGGAATAAATACTGGATATATAATGCGTTTGAAGTTGTTTTTTATTTTTTAAGTTCGCTCTCTTATGCTCAATAATCCTGATGCTCGATCCAGTTCGATTGGACGACGTGTGCCTTCTGCTTTACGTCTATTGGCAAAAACTGACCCTGAAAAAGCCTATTTGATCCGCGCCGTATTGGCAGATCATATCCCAGATGGTTCTTTGGGGTTCACCGGGGTTCCTGAGGACGAGGCTGTTGACGACGCCAGTTTAAGATTAGTTGAAAACATAAGACCCCGTTTAGATGCTGCTGTTTTTTATGTTCAAATGCAGGCTCCGGATGGCACACTAATCAGTGAGCCGTCTCTGGTTCCGGATGAAGTGGCGGATGATATTCTTGCCGATCCAGCGAGTTTACGTTTTCCGGATGAAGTTGATCCTGATGAAATTGAAGTTGAATCCGTTGCGCACCTCTATGCTGAGCTGACTGAACAAGCAAGGCGTTATGAACCAACCTATGAACCAACCAGAGATCTTATTGAAAGACATCCTCTCCTGGCCGCCTTAGTGGAAATGGGATGGACGAGCAGGGGGGAGGTAGAACTTGCCCTTAGCGGCCAGACCCCTACATCTCCTGTGCCTCTGGCTCCTCATTTGACTGATGAAGCCTTAGCTTATACTGACCGTTTTGCTGACTTAGATCATCGGTTTGAAGAGGGAAAGCCTGCGCGTCCTCCACGAAAACGACGAGGATCAATACTGGCCATGAGAAATCATGCTTAACGATTAATTGTGTTGCGCCCTAAATGCCCCCAACCCCACGCCCTTTAAGCACTGGTGATGAAGCCCTGGCGGCCCTAGAACAGGTGCTTCCACAAGATATACGGGAACGTTATTTGGTAGGGCCGATGTGGAATGAGATGGTTCAGGAAACCCGCGGGCGTACTTTGGATACCCTTATTCAGGGATCGGTAGGGCCACGGCCAGCGCGACTCTATTTGGCGGCTTATTTAATGAACATTGTTGCGGAAGGCTTAGCCAGCGAGAGGACTTTTAAAATACGTATTGATCCTGTGACTCGGGTTGAGATTTGTTTGAACCCCGAAGAAATCACGGCCATAAGCAAAGCCGTTAAAGATCTCATTGCTTTCATTCGGGTACAATTAGGCGTTCCGCTTGCGCCAGAGCCGCCTCATGTGCGACTCGGCTGAAGCGTATGCATCCTCACCACTGAGGCGCCGTTGGCGATGGCTTTTTGGGCGGCGGCCCAGGATTTTTGATCGCGGTCTTTTCCGCCTCCCAAAAAGGATTTGCGCGAGGGGCCGATGAGGATGGGATGGTTGAAGAGCTTGAGCTCGTCCAGCCGGTCAATGATTTCCCAGCTGTACTGGGGGTTGGCGCTCACGAATTGCCCCAGGCCCGGGTCGATGAGGATGTGGTCGGCGGGCAGGACTTTTTTGGCGAGCTGGATGCGGGCGAAGAGGAATTTTTTGATCGTGTCCATTACGTCCGCGTAGTCCACCGGGGTGCGCGTGGTGCGGGCAGTGGGGTCTTTGGAGTACATGAGCACGAGGTAGGGCTGGTGCTTGGCCAGTACGTCGATCATTTTGGGGTCGCCCCGCATGGCGGTGACATCGTTGACCATTCCAAAGCCGTGGGCCAGCGCGTATTCAGCGACGGAGGATTTGTAGGTGTCGATGGAAAAGAGCACGCGCTCATGGAGTTTGTGCTCGTCGATGTAATCGATGACCGGCTTCACGCGAGCGAGTTCCTCTTCTGCGGACACGTCTGGAGATCCCGGGCCGCTGGATTCGCCACCCACGTCGATAATGTCCGCCTGCCTACCGGTCAGGCAGGCCCCGTCGGCGATGAGTTTTTGGAGATGGGCGATGGCGTCTTTGGCGCCCAAAAACTGCCCGCCATCGGAAAAAGAATCGGGGGTAACGTTGAGAATGCCCATGACTTTAGGGGTGGAAAAATCGATGGTCATTTTGTCCAGACCAGATCGTGCAGGGCGGACATGAGGCGGCGGGTGACTTTGCCGGGGCGGCCGAGGGCGATTTTGTGGCCGTCGATTTCGGTGACGGGGAGGATACCGCTGGTGGTTTGGGTGATGAAAACTTCGTCGGCGCTGAGGATGGATTTGTATTTGATGCCTTCAAACTCACAGGGGATTTTGAGTTTTTGGGCCAGCTCCACCACCGTTTCCCGCGTGATGCCAAAGAGGATGTCTTTGTTGGTGGTGTAAAGTTTGCCGTTGATGACCCAAAAAATATTCGCGTACGCGCATTCCCGAACGTAGGTTTTTGGGTCGACGAGGAGCGCTTCGTACGCCCGGCAGCGGATGGCATGTTCTTTGGCCAGGTACGTGAACGCGTCCGCCAGGTTTTTGGCTCGCGGGTTATTCCTTTTGCCGGCGAAGGAGACGAGGGCCACGCCGCGTTCATACATCCGCCTGGGCTTTTCTTTTATTTTTTCTGCCATCACGATCAGGTCTTTTTTGGTGAGGATGATGCGGATTTTGTCCTCTTTATTGCTGTTATGGGCCAGGAGTTCGGCCACGGCGGCGAACGTTTTTTTGACCGTCCACTTGGGCTTCAGCTGCATGATTTCGGCGGAAATGTAGAGGCGCCCCAGGTGATCCGCGAGCCGAAACACTTTGCGGTTGTACGTGCGCACCGTTTCAAACACCGCCTGCCCATACAAAAATGCCTCGCTGGTCACGGGGATCGCCGCCTCTGACTCCGGAACGATTTTACCGTTGATGGAGATGGTCATGGCTTTATTATACACCCGTGTTATCAAAGCAATTGAAGGAATTTTTCGGCTTTCAGCAGGCACTCCGCGTATTCTTTTTCGGGGTCGCTGTCGGCCACGATGCCGCCACCGGCCCAGTATTCCACCAGACCGTGATGGATGAGGGCGGTGCGGATGGCGATGTTGAAATCAATTTTTGACCCGGAGAAATAACCAATGGAGCCGGTAAAAATGTTCCGGGGGTGGCCTTCCAGTTTTTCGATATATTCCATGGCCCGGAGTTTGGGACAGCCTGTGACGGAGCCGCCGGGGAAGAGGGCTTGGAGGATGTGAGGCGGGCGGACGTCGGATCGTAAACGGCCTCGCACCTCCGAGTACGTGTGCCACAGGTTCGGGAGTTCCATGAGCGCGCGTTCTTTGGTGAGCCGCACCGATCCGAATTCACACACGCGGCCGAGGTCATTGCGTTCCAGGTCGGTGATCATGTCGAGCTCCGCCCGCTCTTTGGGGCTGGCGAGGAGATTTTTGAGGGCGCTTTGGCCGCCCGACTTTGGAGCCGTGCCTTTGATGGGCTGAGTGGTGATGAGACGGCCACGCACGCGGAAAAGCTGTTCGGGCGACGCGCTGAGGATGTGGAAATCCCCGCAATTCAGATACGCGGAATACGCCGCGGGATTATGGGCGACCAGTTTGGAGAAAAGGGCGTACGGACTGCCTTTGAATTTTTTGCGGAAGCGGATGGCGTAATTGATTTGGTACACTTCGCCGGCCGCCAGGAGCTCTTTGATTTGATGGATTTTTTTGATGTACTCGGCCTTGGTGACGCTTTGCTCGAGGCGACCGGAGGTGGAGTAGCCCGTGTCACTCTGAACGCAGTGAAGAGTCTCCTTGTTGCTAGTAATCTGGGGGGCTCTTCGCCCCGCCAAAGCGGGACTCAGAGTGACATGGAGTGACTCGTATTCATAAAACCGCGCGTCCGGAATTTCGTTTTTCAGATGGGGGTTTGGGTAAGCCAAATAACCGAGAAGGGGGTTTTTGTGACCATTCTGTACATAATGTACATTATGTACACTTTTTAGGGGGTCAGTGCCAAAAAGGGATCGCCCTGTCTGGCCGTCGTAGAGCATGCAGACGCCTTCGTTGGAGGGGTCAAATGTCATAATGTCATAATGCTCGTGTCACTCTGAGCGTTAGCGAAGAGTCTCCTCGTTGCCAGTAATCTGGAAGACTCTTCACTGCGTTCAGAGTGACATGCGGAGAAAGTTACGAATTATTTTCTTTCCGTCTGGAGTGCCCAGGCTTTCCGGGTGAAATTGCACGCCGAAAACGGGATAACGTGTGTGGGCGAAGCCCATAATCTCAAATTGATCCGTGTAGGCGGTCACATCCACCTCGGGGTTTTGGAGGAAGAAGGGTGTATCGATGACGAGCGAATGGTAACGCATCGCCTCGAAAGGGTTTGGGAGGCCGTGCAGTACGCCTTGGCCGTTGTGCCACATCAGGCTCCGTTTGCCGTGCATGATACGGGGGGCGCGGACAATTTTTCCTCCGAAAAACTTTCCCAAAGCCTGATGGCCCAGGCAAACCCCGAGGATTGGCGTTGTTTTGTAGAAAGCTTTGATGACGTCGAACATTACGCCCGCGTCCCGCTTGTGTTCCACTGTGCCCGGCCCCGGGGAAAGGACGATGTGGGTGGGCCTGAGGCGGCGGATTTGCGCGACGGTGATCTCGTCATTCTTAAACACAACCGGATTTCCGCCGAGTGTGCCAAAATACTGGCTGAGGATGTACGTGAACGAGTCGTAGTTGTCGATGATGAGGGTTTTCATGAAATGACACGGAGGAACAAATCGAGCGCCGGGGCTTTGTTGGTGATGGCGCCGGAGGAGATAGCGTGCACCCCGGGCAGGGCGTAACTCCGGATATTTTGGAGGTTGATGCCGCCCGACACTTCGATCATCACACGCGTGGGCTTGAGGAGTTTAATGGCGCGGCGGACCTGGGCCGGCTGAAAGTTATCCAAAAGTACCACCGCCGGACCGCCTTTTTGATGCCCGGCCACAAAGGTTTGGAGGTCATCAAAATTATCGAGTTCGATCTCCACGAACCTCACCTTTTTCGCCTTCTTCAAAACCTTTTGCCAGGGCTTTTGGAAATAGGGTTCCAAAAGCAGGTGATTGTCTTTCACCAGCACCGCGTCGCTGAGGTTTAGGCGATGGGACAGCGCTCCGCCGACCATGGCCGCCCGTTTATCGAGCAAACCCCAAAATGTTTTCCGCGTGGCCAGGAGCTTGATGCGGCGGGGTAATTTGGAAGCAAGCCGGTGGGCCACCGTGGCCACCCCGCTCATCCGCTGAAGGACATTGAGGAGCGTGCGCTCCACGCCCAAAATCCGATCCGCCCGCCCCCGCAAAACCAGGAGTACGTCGCCAGGCTTCATCGCCGCTCCTTCGGATTTGTGGCGGAGGATTTTGATATTCACTTTCGCGAGCAGCCACTTGGCTTCCATTAGCCCCGCGAACACGCCCCGGTCATTCGCGATCACCTCGGCGCGGACGACGCGCTTGGGGTTCGACACAAAATACTCCGTCGTCCGATCCCCCTCCGAAAGATCACTCAAATACGCCTCCCACACGTACTGCTTTAGCGCGCGCAGGTAACGGGATGATTTAAGGTGGAACTCAGCAGGAATTTTGAGGAAAGACATGGTTCTCGAGTGAAACTGATTTCATATAACCATGTTTTCATTTGAAATTACAATGAAAAACCTTAAAATGCTAAGGCTATGAAGTATTACATACAAACCTACGGCTGTCAAATGAACTACTCGGATAGCGAGCGGGTGACGACGGTGCTTCAAAAAATGAAGTATGAACCGGCGCAGGGGTTTGGCGATGCCGATTTGATTATCCTCAACACCTGCTCGGTGAAGCAGAAGGCGCATGACCGGATTTACGGGCTGGGCGAGCAGTTCGGGACGTTACGGGAAAAAAATCCAAACCTCCGCATCGGCATCACGGGGTGCATGGCGCGTGAGACGGGCGTGCGGGGGGTGTCGCGCGATGAGACGCTGCAGCGGATGAACACGGTGGACTTTATTTTTAAAATCAAAGAGTTGATGCGCCTGCCCGAAATGCTCCACCAGCTCCACCACGTGGAGGGGGCGGATGAAGTAACGGACATGCTGAGTTACTTCCACATCAGTCCCACGATCACCAATCTGGCGCAGGTGTTTATTCCCATCATGAGCGGATGCAACAATTATTGTTCGTTCTGCATCGTGCCGTTTACTCGTGGAAAAGAGATTTGCCGCGATATGACCGAGATGATGGATGAGGTGACCAAGGTGGCAAAACGCGGCGCGATGGAAGTGAATTTGGTGGGGCAAAACGTGAATAGTTACAAGCCGAAGGACGCGGACGCTGGTTCGGCCGATTCGCCTTTCACGCAACTGCTCCGGAAAATTGACGCCGTGCCGGGGATTGACCGCATCCGTTTTTACACCGTACATCCCAAAGACATGGGCGATGACGTGATCGCGCTGTATGGGAATTTAAGAGCGATGGTGCCGCATATCCACCTGCCCCTGCAGAGCGGGTGCGACGCGGTGCTGAAGCGCATGAACCGCCGGTACGACACCGCGCGATACCGGGAACTAGTGGAAAAATTGAGGCGGCAGTTGCCCGGCATTTCGATCACGACGGACATCATCGTGGGTTTTTGCGGCGAAACGGAGGAGGAGTTTGAGACCACGTGCGCGTTCGTGCGGGATTTGCGGATTGACTCGGCCTACATTTCCAAATACTCCGTGCGCAAAGGCACGCTGGCCGACCGGACGATGAAAGATGAACTTTCACTCGAGGTTAAAAAAGACCGCGAACGGCGCCTGACCGAAGTTTTCAAAAAGAACTCTCACGAGTATAATCAGCGCTTCGCCGGGCAGACGGTGAAAGTGCTCGTGGAAAAAGTGGAGAAGGGGTTCGCCAGCGGAAAAATCCCCGAATTCAAGCCCTGCCGGTTCCCCGCAGACGATCCGAACCTCATCGGGCAGGTGGTGGATGTGAAAGTCGAAAAGGCGATGGAGTGGGCGTTGGAAGGTAACCTGATTAAATTATGAAAATCGCAATTGTCGCAGACTGGCTGACGAATTATGGCGGCGCGGAGAGCGTGGTGAGCGCGTTCCATGATCTTTTTCCGGAGGCGCCTATTTACACCACGATGTATAAACCCGCGAGAATGCGGGAGCTGGGAGCGCTTAAAAATGTCCGAACCAGCTGGCTGCAACGCATTCCGTTTGCCAAACACCAGTGGCTCCTGGGGCAAATGCCGGTGGCGGTGGAAATGATGAATCTGGATGAATACGACGTGGTGCTCAGTAGCTGCCACAGCGTGAGCAAGGGCGTGATCACCAAGCCGGGCACGCGGCATATTTCGTACTGCCACACGCCGATGAGATACGCCTGGGAGAGCTGGGATTTAGAGACGCGCATCAAGCGGTTCCCCTGGTTTTTGCACGGCATCATCCGACGGAAAATGGAGGCGATTCGCGTGTGGGATTATTGCGCGGCGCAACGGGTGGACCAGTACATCGCCAATTCGACGTACACGGCCAACCAGATCCAAAAATATTATGAACGTGAGTCGACCGTGATTTACCCGCCCGTGAATACGGCCAAGTTCAAACCCACCGCCCATCCGGCGAATAATTTTTACCTGGCCGTCGGGCGCCTGATCCCTTACAAAAAATTTGACCTGGTGGTGGCCGCCTGCAACAAGCTGAAGCTCCGGCTTAAAGTGGTAGGCAACGGCCCTGAGTATCATAAAATCCGGAAGCTGGCAGGGCCCACCGTGGAGGTTTTCAGCGACGTGGACAATGATTTGCTGGCCCAGCTTTACGCCAACTGCCGCGCCCTGATTTTTCCCCAAATCGAAGACGCGGGCATTGTGCCGCTGGAAGCGATGTCCGCCGGCCGACCCGTGATCGCCCTGAATCGCGGAGGAAGCCTGGACACAATGGTGGACGGAAAAACCGGCGTGCTCTTCGCTGAACAAACAATCACGAGTCTCACGGATGCCATTCGGCAGTTTGAGAAAAAGAGTTTTGACTCGCGCTTCCTGCGCACGCACGCGGAAAAATTTGATGTGAAGGTGTTTAAGCGGAAAATCCAGGGTTATATCGAAAAAGCATGGACTCAATTCAAATCTTAAGGCCGAGCTGCTGTTTGCTTTTGGTGATCGTCGGTTCTTTTCCGTAAAAGGGGTCAACAAGGGCGTAGGCTTTGTGATTTTGAAGTTGATCCGCGAAGGCATGCGCGGCGACTGCCCAGGTGTCTGCGGGAGATTTGAGCTTGGCGACCTCGTGCCAGTCCGGGGGAAGTTTGGCCCGATGCTCGTCGGAGAGTTGGCCCAGATACCCAATGTCATTCTGAGGCACGAAGTACCGAAGAATCTCCCCCATTACTAAATCACTTATCTTAAGTAATTGGGGAGATTCTTCGCTAGCACTCAGAATGACACGGGTGTACACCTCCTCCCGATTCATGGACTGCAAATACACCACTGGCCGTTCATCCGTCCTGTGCATCCACCACTCATCCGTCCGCAAACCGACGATGGGGATTTTGAGCTGATGCGCGAACTGGTTGGCCACGGCGATGCCGACGCGCAGACTCGTAAAACTGCCCGGGCCCTTGATGACGAGCACACCCTTGAGAGCGGAGAGCTTGGCGCGAGCTTTTTTCATCGCCTTTTCGATTGTCGGCAAAATCTGCTCCGCGTAACGGGCTGTTTCCAGCGGCAAATACGCGTGGCATTTTTTATCATCGACCAGCGCGATGCCCGCGCACTCCGTTGCTGTGTCGATGCAGAGGATCATTACTGCACTAATACCTTGTGACTTTTGGATAAACGAACTAAATCTTCTAAATTAATCTCCATGACATCCAAATTCACCAGGTGACCATTTTCATCGTAATCAAGCACCACATTGTCTTTAATATCGCTGTCGACGCTCTTTTTATCCATAAAGCGGATGCTCAGAATTCTGGCCTGTGGATCATATTCAATTTTGGGCATTTTAGAAATATTTTTTAACTTTCGAAGTATCGATGACGGTGATGACATTTATGATTGTATCAGAGGCCGTAAAAACCACAATCAGCAAACGGCCATTCCTTCGGAACTTCATGGCGATTCGAGTATCGTCCTTGAACACCACCTTTTCAGGCGCTTGGATGGCCTGGCGCACTTCCGCCTACGTTACGCCCCGTTCACTCATGCGCTGAAGCGCATGCTTACTAAAATTCACTTGCATACTATTGATCGCTAAATTCTTGTTGAGGATTGTGACTCTAATTCATTGCTTTTAAAAAATCAAGGGCATTATTTCTGGCTCCAAAAATTCCCTATATGCCGAAACTTAATTCTTCTATCTGCACGCCTTTGTAATAATATTTGATGATGTCGTCGTAGCTTTTGCCTTCGAGGGCCTGGGCTTTGGCGCCGCAGCCGGAGAGGCCGACGCCGTGGCCGCTCAAAGTGAGACCGGCGCACCAGGGGTCGGGGACGGAGACGAGATAGGGGGTGTTGGTCCAGCCCCAAACTTCCTGCGCGGAGCGGGTGCGGCCGTCGCTTTGGTGGAAGTAGGGGGTTTTGATGAGTTTTCCCTGGTAGGTGACGACTTCGTTCTCGGTGAGCGATACTGCGCCGACGAATTCGGCGAATTTGGTTTCGGCGTCATAGCCCATGTATTTTTGGAAAACGGCGGGGTCGTCGCTGCCATCGTAGGGCATGCCGGGAAATTTGCGATTTTCGGGCAGCCTATAAAAACGGGCGTAGGTGCGGGCGAGCACGGCGAGGGCTTTCTTTTTTTCCAGAGGATCATCGGCGCCAGCTTCAGCCAAACCTTTCAGATAATCCTCGAGGGGGAGTTCGTTGATCACGGCGACCGCATCGCCGATCAGCCGGACTTCCAGCGTTCCCCGGAACCGCCGTTTCCAGCTCGCGATTTCCATGATGCCATTGGATTGGGGGACGAAGCGGATAATGGAGACATCGTGGATCACATCACCCAGTTGTACGCGGAGGAGTGAGCCCGTGCGCGTGAGGGTGACGGTTTGGCCGGTGTTGGCCGAGAGGAGGAGCGCCCCATTTCCATCGGTCACGGTGTAGGGTTGGTCGGAGCGGAAAGTAGTGTTTTCACCGCTCACGGAGAGACGAACACGAAAGAGCTGGTCTTGCTGGATTCCCGCCTTCGCGGGAATGACAGAAGGGGCGGGAGTGGTAGGGGGTGTGAGAGGAGAGGGCGGTGGAGTGACAGGGAGCGGCGCAGTAATGGGTGAATCCTTTTGGACTTTGGTGATCACGGCCGCGGTTTGGGCGTTGCGCCGGGCATCGCTCAACTCATCCCGGGTGGCGCCCTGGACGCGCTCGCCGGTAACCGTAAAATCCCAGCGGACGAGGGTGTTGGGGAGCCAGCCCACCTGCTCGATAACCGGCTGGAAGTATTCCTGATGGAAACCGCGGACGAAGGATTGGACTTTGAACGTGAAGGTGCCGGTTTCGCCGGGGCGCACTTCGGATTCCTCCAGTTTAGCGGCGCGGAAGGGGCTGACCCAATCGGGCAAATAGGCCATCGCGCTCTTGCGATCCTGTGGTTGGGAGGGGGCCAACGTCATGGCGTAGGGGCCGGACTTGTACCACACGGTGTTGCCCGTGTTTTTGAACTTCACGGTCAATTCTTTCACTTCGCCGGGCTGAAGGGTGACCTCACGCTTGCCCTGGTCGGTCATTTGGGCCCGCAGACGGGGTTCGGGGACGGCAATCAGCATGCGGCTGGCCCCGCCGCGAATGGGCGTGTGATTGTACTGGGATTCCAGGAAAATACTGGTTGAACCGGCTTTGTATGGCGCCTGCACCCAAAAATCAAAGGTGGCGCTGGATTTGGGTTTCACGGGTTCGTCGGGCGTCATCCGGTTTTTGAACGCCTTGATTCCTCCGCGCCCGAGCACGGTGATGCCCATGGTGTCCGCGTCCCAGGGCAAATCGCCCTGATTCTCCAGTTCGATTTCAATTTTCCGCATTTCCCCGGGGAGGAGCGTGACGGGCGGATTCACGCGCGTGACGTGAGCCAAATGGCGGGGCTTTTTGATGGTGGCGGAAAAGCCGAGGTTTTTATCCGGCAGCCAGTTCACGCCTTCAATCACGGGAGTGAAGCGCTCCACGACTCGTTTTTCGACGGTGGTGGGAACCTGTAGATTGAGGGCAAAACGACCCACTTCGCCGGGTGCCACTTCCGAATTGACGAGATAACCCAGACGAGCCTTGGGGTCAGTGACAAAAATGCTTTTGTGATCGCGTGGGTTTTCGGTGCCGAGCGCGATGGGATGGTCGCCGTAATTGCGCCACACCACGTTGCCCGTGTTCTTGAGTTCGATCCACGCGTTGATTTTTTGGGTTTGGAAAATGATATCATGCGGGAGTTCGCTTTGCACCATTTCGTAATCCAGCCGCGGCGGTTCGATGGAAAACGGGATTTCGAGGCTGGCGCGCGACACGCGGTACCGCCCGTTCAAAACGGGGGCGACGGAGAGCGCGTAATCCCCTCCTTTGTATCCCGCTTCGATTTGCACCTCAAACGTTCCCGTGGCGCCGGGGGGAACGCTGGATTCCTGGAGGTTGGCGGCCACGAACTTTTTCTCCGGGATCAGCGGGGCCAGGCGGGCATTCGGATTGTTGTTTTGATCCACGTAAAGCCACGTGTCCTGGTTCCAGGTCTGCGCGCCGGTGTTGCGGAAACTGAGTGTGAGGGTTTTGTGTTCGTTCGGGAGGAAGTGAAGCGGGGGCACCTGGCTGGCAGGATCCGCGTTGTAGTCCAGCGTTCCCATGCTCAGGTTTTCTCCAAAACTACCGCCCCGGAACAGGAAGCCCGCCCGATCCCGGATTTTGGAGAGGAGCGCGTACAGCTTGTTGCCCGGGCAGGCGGTGGGCCGCACGTCGCGATGCCCGAGGATATTGGGAAGATCCTGTCCGCGAAAAGAGCTGGAGCCCATGGGGTCGAGATGAAATTCCCGCGCCTTTTCCGCCACCAGCGTGATGGCCGACTGGAGCGCCGGTTCGGGGACGTCGTTGTCCTGGTAATTACCGATGATCGCGATGCCGAGCGCTCCGTTGTTGTGGCAAAGCACGTGGGCGCCGATCACCATGTCGCCCCCGGCCCGGCCCTCGTACACATTGCCGAGCGGATCGATGAGGGTGTTGTAGCCGATGTCCCCCCACCCGCGCGTGACGGTGTGAAAATGGTAAATCGCCCGCACGATCGCCGCGTAATCCCTGCTGTTGATGAAGTTGTCACCATCGATGTCGCGGATTTCGGAATCGGTGTGATGGATGACGATTTTACGGATGGATTTGGCGTACTGCAGAGGCCAGAGCAAGGGCTCGCCTGTGGGAGATTGATCGACGACGCGCGTGATCCCGAGTTCACTCTGGAATCGCGAATCAAAATCGCCGCATACCTCCCCTTTGGCCGTCGCGGTTTCTTTTTCCTGGGGCGTGCCGGAACGGGTAGATCCGGTTTCCGGATGGGCTTCGGGATTCCAGACGCGCAGGGATTCATCGGCCCCCCACTCGCTCCGCCTGATGAGATGCGGAGTATTGCTGGCTACTAATGGGCCAGCGTAAAGATCGGAACTAATGATGCCACCCCATCTGTCATTCGCGCCCCCTTTGTCATTCCCGCGAAGGCGGGAATCTTCCTGAAAAAAAATATCGGCTTTCACCTCCAGCGCTTGTTCATCCCCTTCGACGAGCGTCTTTTTGAACTGGACGGACGTAGCGGGACGGCTGAATAAAAGCGCCTCGGGGCCGAACCCGTCATCGTGCACTTCAAAAGGTTCCCACTTTCCGGCATTCAGCGGATCAAAATTCACCTGCATGCCCCGCACCACATGGCCGAGTTTGAGCCCGAGGACGTTGAACGGTGTCGCGAGGGTGATGACGGGGGAAACCAGCGTGTCCCCCGCGCGGCTGAGTGTGATGGTTTTGACGACGTAACCCGCCGGACTTGAGGCTTGGGAAGAAGCCGGAGCGGAAGCCCACGCCAAAACCACAAGCATGACCAGCGTCGCCAGGAACCAGCGATGGGATTTTGGAGATATCATCAGATAGCGTTTTTCGGACGCGCTCTTACAGCCCTACTTTAAACGCTTTCTCAAAGGTGCTGTAGGGATGCGCGCCGCTGATCCGGAGGCCCATTTTTTTGCCGTCCTGCGTTTCGACATACTGGATGATGTACTGGCCCTGCTGGACGAGCTCCTGGGCTTTCAAATCGGCCACTTTGGATTCCTTTTTATCCATCAGCAAAAAGAAGCCCGGGGTGCCGGTAACGCCGGCGGTTTGCCCCGCGTCAAAATCAGCCGTGACGGCCGCATCGGTTTTTTTGCCGTCGAAACACGCTTTGAATTTGGCTGCATTCGCCCCAACTTCCGCGGCCCACTTGGGGAGGTTGTCGAGACTGAGGGCAGGTTGATTGGTGAAAATTTTGTCGTGGAAGGCAAAATACATTTTGTCATTCGACTGTTCCAAAATACATTTGGCGGCAATGGCTGCGGGGCGGGCGTTTTCATGAAAGCTGAGTGGGAAATCCCGGAAAAAAAGCTGAACCTTGCCGGTGTCGAAGTAGTTGGATTTGAGCTGAGGGAATGTTTGGCTAAAAAACCGGCCGCAGTACGGGCATTGGAAATCGGAGAATTCGACAAGCGTGATGGGGGCGCTGGCGCTTCCCAGGGTGGGGCCAGTGGCGATGGCATTATCCACTTTTTCGGCGGTGCGCTGGCCCTGAGCCTGCTGACCCTGCTGTTTTTGGATGAAAGCCTGGATTCCCTGCTCCACGCGCTTGTCAAAATCGGCCGCATTCACTCCCCCGCCTTTGCTGACACGCACGGTGGCATACGCGGAAAGGGCGATCGCGGCGATAGAAAGGGTGAGCGCCAACGCAGTGGCTTTTTGGAATTTATCTTTCATAAATACAAAGGTTAAAAGGCTTCGTCACTATACCGACCGCCTAACCAAAAATCAATAAACTGGGTTTGAACAGCATGATCAAGCCGAGCAGAACCATCAGCGCCCCGCCGATGAGATGCGACGCGCGGGTATATTTGGCCGTAGTGAGGCCGATTTTATCAAAACTGTACAGGGCCGCGCCGAACACGATGAGGTCATCGACCATGTACATAAAAATGTAGAGAGCGTTGTAAAATTGCTTGCCCGCCCAGCTCAAATAATTCATGTCCAGGATTTTGGTGAAGGTTTGCGGAATGCCGATGGAACAAGCGAACTCGATGATGTTCACAGAGAATGCGAGCCCCAAAATGCCCAGAGCCACAAAAATTGTCATGGGCGCCGTCACATAACCGCGGATTTTATCGACGGTACGCTTTTTGACGCCCATGTTCCCAACCTTGCAGGTGTCGTCTTTTTTGATGAAGAGATAGAGGAACCAACTGCCGGCCGCCACCGCGACCGTGCCGACGATGGGTGTGACGATGCGATCCATGCCGACAAAGTCCCACGCCGTCATCCACACGTTGAGGATGAGGTAATACATGATCGCTTCCGCCAAAATGAAAAGCCCCGCCATTTCAAACATGCGTCGCCGCGAGCCGGATTCCATGAGAAGCGCCAAAAACATCACGAGCACCCACATGGCGCAGGGGTTGAACCCGTCGACGAATCCGAGGATGAGCGACAGAGCCGGAAGGGAATAGCGCGCCACATCCACCGGACCGTAGAAGGGGACGTTGACCCAATATTCACTGAAGCCGGAGGTGCATTTCCCCTCCGCGTCGCACGTGGCTCCCCCGCCCTGCACCGATACGAGCGCGCCCGTGGACGGAGTGGTTTGCACTTGGGCTTGGGTGATGAGGTCGCGGAGCATTTTGCCTGTCGTCGCTGGCGTATCGAACCCCTGCAGCACTTTGCCGCCAATCACAGTGACGGGCGTGGCCTTGCTGAGTTTGAGTGATTCAGTGATTTGAATGAATTGGGCTTTGGTTTTGGCTTCCGTGATGTCGCGCGCGACCACTTCCAGCGCCGGAATTTCTTTTTTCAAATCCGCTAAAAACGCCAATTCCGCCAGGCAATGCGCACAATCCTGGCGTTCAAATACTTCCACGGTCACGGGGCTGGAAGCGGCGCGGCTGGGGGGAACGGCCAAAAGCAAACTGGCGAGCACGGCAAAGGTGAGGATCCTAAAAAATGGTCTCATGGATTCTTTATACACGGGTTATTTTGAAAAGACAAATATTGACTTTTTAAATATGATTTGATAATATGATAATGTCATATGATTATTTAATATATTTTTATGAGTACTCTCTCTGTCCCCCTAGATTCTGACACACTAAAAGCGATTGAGGATCTCGTTCGAGACGGCATTGCGTCCAATAAGTCTGACGCGGTCCGCAGGGCGCTCAGAATGTACATAGAGGAACAGGCAATTCAGGCCGTTTTGCGTGCGGAAAAGGGGCCTCGGCTTAGAGGTGATTTAAAAGAGTTAGCGAAAAAATTCAAATGATTTCCGTTGTGTATACCCCTGGTTTCTTCAGCCTTTATAACAAACTTCCTGAACCCCTTCAGAAAGAGGTTGAAGAAAAAATAGAATTATTTAAAAAAGATCCTCGTCACCCCTTCCTTAAAACCCATAAGCTAAAAGGGCGATTGCGCGGGCGATATAGTTTTTGGGTTAATTATCGCACCCGAGTGCTGTTTGTTTACGATTCAGCGAGTGTCGTAGCGCTCTTGGCCGTGGGGGATCATGATGTTTATAAAATCTAAGTAATCCCCAGTCTCGCCTCGATTTCCTGGTCGACGAAGACTTTTTTGCGGCCGTACTTCATGCGCGAGTATTTTTTGAGCACTTCGGACATTTTGTCACTGCCGCTGGGATCCCAAATGGTTTCCATGCTGAACGGGCGGGACGTGGTGTTTTTGATATTCAATTTGATATACGCCTTGTAATTGGCGATGCCGATGATGTCCTGTTCGGAAAGTTCCGGCGCGTATTCTTTGGCCAGGTATTCCGCGTCCTCGGCGCCGATCTTGAAACTCATCATG